>Ga0134125_10000713_pt1 | contig 43486 bp, 34 predicted proteins | sample KB31751_FD_96464 | JGI IMG/M metagenome (GOLD analysis project Ga0134125, IMG submission 96464) | Terrestrial soil microbial communities with excess Nitrogen fertilizer from Kellogg Biological Station, Michigan, USA - KB3-175-1 | ecosystem: Environmental > Terrestrial > Soil > Unclassified ...
CCGACGAGGGATCTCGACCTGCTTGGGCGGGGCGATTCCTCGTTCGAACACTGTAAGGAAGTCTTCTGTGACCTTTGCCGGATTTCGGTCGAAGACGACGGTCTCATATTCTCCGCCGAGACCGTGAGCGTCGAGAGGATCAAGGAGGATCAGGATTATGAGGGCGTCCGGGTCAAATTCCTCGCGCGGCTCGACAATGCCAGGATACCGGTTCAGGTTGATGTCGGATTCGGGGATGCAGTCACGTCGGGGTTGCTTGATTATCCAACGCTGCTCCCTATGGCGGTGCCGCGCATCCAGGCTTATCCTATGGAGACCGTCGTGGCGGAGAAAGCGGAGGCCATAGTCCACCTGGGCATGCTCAACAGCCGGATGAAGGATTTCTACGACATCTGGTTTCTTGCCCGGACATTTCCGTTTGACCTGAGAATTCTCGGTGCCGCGATTCAGGCTACCTTCAACCGCCGCAAGACCGAACTGGCCGCTGACGACTTGCAAACTCTGCTCGTTGAGCTGTCGGGTGACGACGCGAAGCGAACTCAGTGGCGCGCATTCCTCCGGAAAAGCAGCCTTGCCGCACCAGAAGACTTTGCCATCGTGAATGAGGTTATTTGGGAGTTCCTGATGGCCCCAGCTGTTGGCGGGCGCGAGGCGGCAGGTGCATGGCTGCCTGGTGGACCCTGGCAACGCCGGGAAGAACCGAGGACGCAATCGGAGAAGGTGTAAGGGGCGCCATGGAAGACTTCGAGACCCTTTCGGAGAAACTGGCGCGCGTCATGAACGAGTGCGAGCGATTGCGGGAGGATAACGCGCGATTGCGCGAACTCCTGAATCAACAGACAGAGCATTCAAAGAATTCTCTTCTCGTGGCCGGGACAGTTGGCCCGGAACTCACTCAGGATTCCCCTGAAAGGGCGCCCCTACGAAACGAATCGGTCGTACCAGAATTGTCAGTGGCCGGAAAGGTCGCGCTGTTTCGTTCCCTTTTTCGCGGTCGCAACGACGTGTATGCGATTCGGTGGGAATCGGAGACCGGGAAGAGCGGCTATTCCCCGGCGAGCATCAGGGACTGGGATGCACTGCGCCTGGTTCCAAAATCGGAGTGGAAAAAGAAAGACAAAGAAACGCGCCAACTCCTGCCTCTCACCGATGCAGCCGTACACAATCATCTCGCTGGAAAGACCACAATCGGCGTCTATCCGTTGCTGCCCGACGAAACCTGCTGGTTTCTTGCCGTGGATTTTGACCAGAACACGTGGAAAGAAGATGCTGCTGCATTCATCGATTCGTGCCGCGAGTGGAACGTTCCGGCTGCTCTGGAGCGCTCGCGATCAGGCGATGGTGCGCACGTCTGGGTTTTCTTCGCAGCTCCGGTTGCCGCAATGTTGGCGAGAAAGCTGGGGGCAGCGCTCCTGACCAGAACGATGGAACGGCGTCACCAACTGGGGCTTCGTTCCTATGACCGCCTGTTTCCGAATCAGGACACGATTCCGCACGGCGGCTTCGGGAACCTGATCGCTTTACCTCTACAGAAGGTCCCACGGAGATCGGGCTACAGCGTGTTCCTTGACGATTCACTCGAACCGATCCCCGATCAGTGGCGCTATCTCGCTGGCGTCCCCAGAATGGAGCCATTGACGGTTGAGAGAATCGTGCGCGGCGCCGAAAAGACCGGCAATGTAGTCGGCGTTCGCATGAGCCTCGTCGATGAAGATTCAATGGATGATCCCTGGCTGCTGCCGCCATCACGGAGAAGACCCGAGAAACCAATTCCCGGCCCGCTGGCGCCGACTGTTCGGATTGTACGTGCGAACCTTTTGTTTATCGACAAGACAGGCCTGCCGGAGCCGATGCTTGATCGGTTGACCAGACTGGCTGCTTTTCAGAATCCGGAGTTTTACAAGGCACAGGCAATGAGGCTGCCGACCTTCGATAAGCCACGCGTCATCTGCTGTGCTGAAGAATTCCCTCAATTCATCGCCTTGCCGCGAGGTCTCCTTGATGAAGTTTTGTTATTGCTCAGGCAACACCTAATCACGCCAGACCTGCAAGATGAAAGGTATCAGGGAACAGAAATCGACGCGAAATTTGCCGGCAAATTGAGAGACCGACAACCGGAAGCAGCCACAAAGATTCTGGAGCACGACGAGGGCATACTGTGCGCGGGGACGGCGTTCGGCAAGACGGTAGCCGCGGCGCATTTGATCGCGGCGCGAAGGACGAACACGCTGGTGCTGGTTCACCGCGCTCAACTACTCGATCAATGGCGAGAAAGGCTGGCGGCGTTCCTCGAACTGCCCATCGAACGTATCGGTCAGATCAGCGGGGGAAAGACGAAGAGGACTGGTTTCATTGATGTCGCGCTGATACAGAGTCTCCATCGTAAGGGTGAGACGAAAGACCTGGTCGCGGACTACGGTCATATCGTGGTTGACGAATGCCACCACCTGTCGGCCGTCACCTTTGAACAGGTGATGAGGCAGGTGAAGGCGAAATATGTTCTCGGTCTCACTGCGACCCCTGTCAGAAAAGACGGACACCACCCGATCATCTATATGCAGTGCGGGCCCATTCGATTCAACCTGCCGGTTCGCTCGCAGATGGAGTCGAGTCCATTCGAGCACCGCGTAAAACCTCAGACCACAACCGTGACATGGACGCGCGAACAGCCACCCACGATTCAGGACCTTTATGGCCTGATTGCCGTCGATGCGGAAAGAAACTCCCAAATAGTTCGTGATGTCGCCCAGGCGGTCGCGAACGGGAGATCTCCTTTGGTGCTTTCCGGACGAACTGACCACGTGGAATGGCTCGGTACGCGGTTGCGCGAGCACATCGAACGAGTGTTTGTGCTGAAGGGCGGGATGGGTCCTAAACAGCGGACAAAGATGACTCAGGAACTGGCCGCGACGGAAGGCTGCCCGCGAATTATTGTTGCGACGGGGAGCTACATCGGAGAAGGCTTCGATGACTCTCGCCTCGACACGCTCTTTCTCGCCATGCCGATCTCATGGCGGGGCACACTGCAGCAATATGTCGGACGGCTTCATCGCCTGCACGACAGCAAGAAAGTGGTGGAGGTCTATGACTACGTCGATTCTTCAATACCGATGCTCGCCCGCATGTTCGACAAGCGACTTCGGGGATACAAGGCCCTCGGGTATACGATCCACTCGGGACATGCTGCGCCAGTCGAAAAGTGAGGCGAATCGAAAGGGTTTCATGGCCTTCGGTTTGGGGCCTTATTTGGACCTTACGCCATGCACCGGGCGGGCCCGCGAGGGGCCGGTCCACAATGGAGAATCAACGGTTTAGAACGCCCCAGACCGCTCCAGAACGCCCGGTATCCGCTTGAGGTGCTAGCGGGAGCAATCTCGTGGGGGTTCAAGTCCCCCTCTCCGCACCATAATTTCAATAACTTACGGACGTCATCGAAATCGAGATGCATTAGTTCGGTTGTGACGGACGCAGCGTTGAAGGATCGCGGCCCGAAATTCACCACGGTGCCGCTCTGAAAAGGGATCCCGGCGCATTTGCCAATATTCGATAATTCGAATATTATAATAGTCGTGGGTGACGAACTTCGCCGGTTCAAGAGTGAGATCTTCCAGGGGCTCGCCCACCCGACTCGGATTGCGATCGTCGAACTCCTGCGCGACCGCGAAATGTCCGCTGGAAAGCTGATCGAAAAGCTTGGTATCGAGCAGGCCAACGCGTCACAGCATCTGTCAGTCCTCCGCGCCAAACAAATTGTCGTAGGCAGGAAGGCAGGCAATCAGGTTTTCTACTCGATCCGCGATCAAGCTCTGATCGAGGTTCTCGACATCCTGCGCCGTTATTTTTATTCGCAACTCACCAGCACGGTCAGCATGCTGAACGAAGTTGCTCGGCAGGAGCCAAAATCACAGGCCAGCACGAATCGATGAATGGCCTGGACGATTCGGTGCTGTCGCGGCGGGAGAGACTGCACGAGGTCGTTGACCGTGTCGCCCACCTTCTGCCGGCCCAGGGACCGATTGGCGTTTTTATTCATCACAACACGCTCCACGCTTTCGAGCACCTGCCTTTCCAACGTGCCGTAATTGAAGCTTCCCTACTGTTCGGCGCCGAACCCTATATGGCGGAATCGGCCTATCGCAGGGAACTCGCACGGGGCCGCATCCATATTGACGACATCAACACCGTGCTCGAAAGCGAGCCCGATACGGTTATCTTTCCCGGGCTGACACGGCGCTCGTTGCGCCGCGCCATGATCACACCGGGCGCGCGCGAATTCGATGGCGCCACGATTCTGTGGCGCACCGAACAGGGAGATCTTGCCGGGGACTTTCGCCAGCCCGCGCTGCGCGTGCTGTTTGACGCCTGCCTGAAGCGAACAATTGCGTGGGAAGCAGAACCCGAGCCGCCGCGCCCGATCGACGAGATCATCCACCCCTGGCTCATCCGGCTATGCTCCGTCTTTCTCGATCAGGGGACCGCGTACTGGCCCATGCCGCATCGCGAAAGAGGCTTCTACGAAGCAGTCCGGATGCTGCTGGGACAACGGGGCGGCATTTTTCCGAAGTATCTGAGCGGCCTCGACAAGGAGTTGCGCAGGCAGGAAGCTCGTTCGTTATCGGCAGCCGATGTGGTGCTCGATTATCTCGACGCAGAGAATTTCGCGGATTGCCAGTGGGAAGAAATTCTCCGCTCCGAATTGCTCGCGTTGCCCGGCTGGGCGGGGCTGATACGGAAGCTGGAGGAAAACCCCGAGTTGGCACCGCATGAATCGATTCCCTGTTCTCTGATGGATTTTCTGGCGGTCCGCCTGACGATGTCGCGCGTGGCTGCCCACAGAGGCGCGGCGGAGATGGCGCCCCACGAGAACCCACTCAAAACACACACGAGGCTGCGCCTGAGTCGAGCCGCGCGAATTTACGATGCCGCGCGCGTCGTCTCATTTTCGGCCGCCGAAGTCAACCTGCTATCCCCTTCCGACTGGACGTCATTCGTGAATGAAGTCCAGTTGTGCAACGGGCTCGAACGCCGGCGCATTCTCCACCTCGCTTATGAGCGGCGGCATGAGCGCTCCATTCTGCATGGCCTTGCGAGCCACCGGAGCTACCGCGGGCTATCTTGCCTGAAAGACCGGCCTCACGCTCAGGTTTTCTTTTGCCTGGACGAGCGCGAGGAATCCATGCGGCGCGCGCTGGAGGAGCTGGATCCAGAAATCGAGACCTTCGGCTCCGCCGGGTACTTCGGCGTCGCCGTGGATTACCAGGGAATAGACGATCCGCAAGGCGCGGCATTTTGTCCCGTTGTGATTCAGCCCAGGCACTCCGTTCTGGAGCAACCAAAAGAGGAAGATACCGCGCTGCTCAAGAGCCGCCGCTGGCGAAGACGCCTGCTCGGGCTGCTGATGCGGAATTCGTTTTTGTCTTCCCGTTCACTAGTAAGCGGCTGGCTGTCGACGGCCGTGCTGGGACTGCTCTCGGCCGTACCGCTGATTGGGCATCTTCTTGCGCCCAGACGTTACGCGATACTCCGCGAGTGGCTGAACAAGGCCTTCCTTCCCGAACCGCACACCGAACTCCGATTCGCGCGCAAAGCCGATGATTCCCGGGACGCCGTGAACGGCTTGCTGATGGGCTTTACCGCGGACGAAAAAGCAGAAGGCGTTGCCAGCGTTTTGGTCCCAGCCGGCCTGACGCAGGGCTTTGCCCGCCTCGTCGTGATCCTGGGACACGGCTCCACAAGCCTCAACAACCCTCACGAGTCGGCCTATAATTGCGGAGCCTGCGGAGGCCGCCACGGCAGCCCCAATGCGCGTCTTTTCGCCGCCATGGCCAATCGGCCAGAAGTGCGTGTCCACCTGCGCGATCGCGGTATCGACATACCCGATGACACGTGGTTCATCGGTGGATATCATGACACGTGCAGCGATGATATCGAGTTGTTCGATCTCGACATTCTGCCGGCGACGCATCACACCGATCTCGCGCGCAGCCGGAAAGCGCTCGACGAAGCCCGAGCCCGTAACGCCCACGAGCGCGTCCGGCGTTTCGCATCCTGTCCGGCGACGGCAGGCCCGATGGAAGCGCTCCGTCATGTCGAGGAACGGAGCGAGCATTTGGCTCAACCACGCCCCGAATACGGGCACAGCACGAATGCCGTCTGTATCGTCGGACGGCGTAGCCTGACGCGAGGACTTTTTCTGGACCGGCGGGCGTTCCTCGTTTCTTATGACGCGGATCGGGATTCAGACAATCGCAGTCTTGCCGCCCTGCTGACCGCCGCGGTGCCGGTGTGCGCGGGCATCAGCCTCGAATACTATTTTTCGTTCGTCGATAACGATCGCTACGGTTGTGGCACGAAACTGCCCCACAACGTGACCAGCCTGATGGGTGTGATGGACGGCTACGCCAGCGACCTGCGAACCGGATTGTCCTGGCAAATGGTCTCCATTCACGAACCCGTTCGCATCTTGTTTGTCGTCGAAACCACGCCGGAACGCCTGAACCGTGTGATTGGAGGAAGCGCTTCGTTGAAGCGGCTGGTTGAGAACGGCTGGATTCGCATCGCGACGATCGATCCAGCCGCCGGCCGCGTGCACGTCTGGCGGGATTCCGGATTCGAAGAACTGGATGGTCCGCTCGAACGTCTGCCGGTTGCCCTTTCTTCCGCCGAATGGTACGCGGGTAAGACCGGCCATCTTCCGATGGCCTGGATTCCCACGGCGAGAGAAGAGTGCGCGGCGTGAGTCTTTCGCAGGCTCTGCTCGTATTCATCGTCATGGCGCCGGGCGCCGTTTTCGTCGCGTTGGCTTCGCTGTGGCTCCTGGGCTGGGTTCCCTCGGAGCGTGTTTTATCCGTGATCACGGGACTGACTTTTGCAGCCTGCCTGCTCGGGCTGGCCGGGATGCTATGGATGCTTGCGACGACCCATGCCTCCGCGGTCACTCTGACGTTCGGAAGCTGGTTCGCCGTCCATGAATATCGATTCCCGCTGGTGCTGGTGGCAGACCATCTGTCTCTGCCGTTTCTCGCGATGACCGTCGTGCTCTCGGGGCTGATCGGACAGTTTTCGGCGACCTATCTGCATCGCGAGAGCGGCTTCTTCCGGTTCTTTGCGCTCTTACATCTTTTTGCATTCGGATCCCTGCTCGCATTCGCGGCGGGCTCGTTCGATCTGCTGATCGCCGGCTGGGAGTTGGTAGGAATCACGTCGGTGCTGCTGATCGCTTTCTTCGATCGGCGTCCGGCTCCGGTGGAGAACGGTCTTCGCGTTTTCGGGATTTATCGAGCGTGTGACATCGGCCTGCTTCTGGGAGTGTTCGCGTTGCACAACTGGGCCGGCAACGGGTCATTTGCCGCGGGCATGCCACACCTCGCGGCAACGCAGGCGACAGTCGTGTGTCTCTTGCTTCTTCTGGCTGCCGCCGGAAAAGGTGCTCAGATTCCCTTCTCGGGATGGCTTCCCCGCGCCATGGAAGGTCCGACTCCGTCGAGTGCGATCTTCTACGGCGCGATTTCAATCCACGCAGGCGCATACCTTCTGCTCCGCGCGCAACCGCTGCTCGCCGAGGCTCCAGTGGCCTCAATTGCCGTTATAGTGACTGGCGTGGCCACGGCCGTTTACGGAACCATGGCGGGCCGTGCCAGCGCGGACGTGAAAACTTCGCTCGCGTTCGCTTCGCTCACGCAGGTCGGCGTGATCTTCGTCGAGATTGGGTTCGGCTGGAAATCGGTTGCCATTGCCCACGTCCTGGGGCACGCTCTGGTACGGACATTGCAGTTCCTGCGCGCGCCCTCTATGCTTCACGACTATCGCCGCATGCGCTCCGCAATGGGCGGCGACGTTTCGTACGGGCGCGCAGAAGACCTCCTGCCGGACCGGGTGAGCCGGTGGCTCTACAGATGGGCGTTCGACCGCGGGCACCTCGACACCATTCTGGATCGCTGGTTCATTCACCCGCTTTACGAAATCTCGCGGCTGTTTACGAAACTGGATGGAATCGGAATAGCCGCGCGCTCCAGACAGGCAACAGAGCCGGCGATTTCGCTGCCGAGCCATGCCGAACGGGAAGTCGAATGACAGCAAACTCTGCATGGCTGCTCACCGGCATTGCGATCACCGCTCCCTGGCTCGCGACAGTCCTGCTCATTGCCCGGCGCCGCTCCGCCCGAATCGTGGGCTTCACGGCGTCGCTGGTTTCGTTAGTGGCGAGTGTGCTGCTGCTCCTGACCGCGCCCGACGGCGAATCGCTGCGCGAAGCATTGATGGTCCTCTATTCCTGCCTCACGCTGGCATCCACGTTGATGCTGCCGAAGCGCGACTGCGACGCGCCGACGATGGCTGGCGTGCTCTTCATGCTGGGAGCTACCCTGGCCGCATACTCGACCGATAACCTGGCGGTGTTTCTTGCGGGGTGGATCCTCACCGTGGTTCCTTTCCTTGTGAAGCCATGGTTTCGGGTACCCTCATGGCGTCCTGTAGTGGCCCTTTCGCTGTCGAGCCTCGCTCTTGCTCTTGCGATCGGATTCATTTGGTCAAATGGCCATAGCCTTTCGATCGAGGCTCTGAAGGACCGAAGTCCCGGTGGCGGCGCGGCCTTCGCGTTGCTTGTGGCCGCGGTCATTCTGCGCAAAGGAATCTGCCCTGCCCAGGCGTGGATCGCGGATCTCGCTGAAGGAGGTTCCGGGATTCCTACGGCGCTTCTGCTGAATGGGCACTTCGGCGCGTTGCTTGTCGCGAGATTGATCCTGCCGTTGTTCCCGGTCACGGCGAACAATCTCTTCCCGGTGCTCTCCTGGTTCGCCATGGCGACGGCGTTTTACGTGGCCATCCGTGCGCTCACGGAGAATTCGCCCCGCCGCCTGCTTTCTTTCCTGGCGCTCAGTCAGTCGGCTGCGATTCTGGCGGGTCTCGAAAGCCGCACCCCGGAAGGAATTACCGGTGCGCTGGTGCACTGGTTTGTCGTGACGGTCTCGACCGCGGGTCTTTTCGGGATTCTGCGGCTTCTGGAAGTCCGCTTCGGTGAGAATCTGACGGCGAGCCGGTATTTCGGATTAGCCGCACACGCGCCGCGGCTGGCCGTGTCGTTCTGCGTTTTCGGTCTTGCGCTGGTCGGATTGCCTGGCACGCTGAGCTTTTGTTCCCAGGACCTTCTGATTCACGGAACGCTGATATCCCATCCGATAACAGGCGTCGTGCTGCCCATCGCCACCGCAATGAATGCGGTGACCATTTTCCGTCTGTTCGCAAGATTGTTTCTGGGCAAACGCCGGACGGGCTTTACGCATATGGCGGATGCTCTGCCGCGCGAACGCTGGACACTTGCGGCCGGTGTATTGTTTGTCGTATTCGGAGGCCTGTTCCCGAATCTCATTGTGGGCCCACTCTCTGCTGAGGCCGATATCGTCGCGAGAGGAATTGGTTTGGCCCCGGGCGGGCGGCACAAAGAAGTTGCCCTTCACGATCGAGAACTACGTGCCGTCCGTTCGGAAATGTCGGCGATGCCGGTTCCGCGAATTGAAGATGCACCGCCGCACGCGCTACCGCCGGCATTCACCCCAGCGCGGCCTGGCCAGAACCGTTGGAACGTTCACCAGATTTCCATCCTGATCCATGATCACAAGCGCATTCCCGGATCGAAATCCTTCACATTCCGCGTCATCACGTGAAGTCCATGCCGCAGGGCAGTGGACGCAATGAGTCCGTCCGCCGCACCCAGCGTATGTCCACGCTTCTGGGCCGCGGCCGTAATCTCTCCCCAGATGCGGATGGTCTCAGGGTCGATCGGTAACAGCCGCTCGCCGTAGCCGTACAACCGCGCTGCCCTTCGGGTCCTGCGATTCTGACAAGACACAGGTGTCGAGCAGAACTCTCAAAACGCAACATCCGTTCGGGCGACTTTGGCGGATTCGCTCGTGGTGGTCCTTTCGCGGTGCTCGTGACGCAATCCGGAAAGCCGCTTTCGCACATGAGGCGCCGGCCACCTAAGCTAACCGAACTCTGCTAAGCCGCCCGCGCTTTTTCACGGGTCCGAGCGGGATCCGCGCGGTTACCGTGGTGCCGCGGCCCATTGCGCTCGTCAGCGACAGCGAGCCGCCCAGCCGTTCCACGCGCTCACGCATACCGGGAATTCCGAAGTGACCTTCGCTGCCGAACGCCGCGATCTCCGGCGACATGCCAACGCCGTCGTCCTTCACTTCCAGCTCCACATCACGGGCCCGGAATTCGACGCGCACTCCAATGCGACCGGGCTTGCCGTGCGCCACCGCATTCCGCAGCGCCTCGCGGCCCACGAACAGCAGGGCCCGTTCGAGCTCGGGATCCTGAGTGAGCGGCTTACCGCACACTTCGGTCTCCACATGAATGGATTTTTCGGCGCCGAGGCGCCGGGCGAGTTCGATCAGCGAGGAGATTCCGGCGTCCGAAACCCTGTCGCTTCGCAGATCCCACACCGCCAGCCGGGCTTCCTCAATCGTGCCCCGCGCCTGCTCCCCCGCCTGGCTCAGCAGAGCGCTCGCTTCCTCGGGATTCGAGGCCTGCACGCCCCCCGCAGCTTCGATCAGCATGGCGACAGCGACGCAGCCCTGCAGCACGGTATCGTGCATTTCACGCGCCAGCCGCGTCCGCTCTGCCAGCAGCAGCGCGTATTGCGAATGCGTCCGGCGCGCGTATACTCGCGATCCCGCGAAAAGGCAGAGCAGGAACGCGCCGCCACAAAGCCCATGAAACCACGAGGTCTGATAAAACCACGGGCGAAGTTCAATGCCAGTGGAAGCCTCCGACACGGTGCGAGGCGAGCCCGCGTCCATGGCTCGCACGAGAAACCGGTAATGGCCGGGCGGCAGGTTTGTATAAAACGCACTCCGGTTCCCGAGCGCCGAAATCCAATCGCTGTCGAAGCCCACGAGACGGTATTGAAACCTGAGCCGCTCCGGTCCGGCCAGATTGCAGGACGTGTAATCGATTTCGAGCTTCCCCTGACCCGGCGGCGCCACGATCTTTATTCCGTGCGGCATGGGGCGATCGTCGACCACTACTTTTTCGATCACTACTGGCATGGGGTTGCGCAGCGGCAGTGCGGAAGGGTCGATGCGAACGGCGCCCTTCAGGCTGGGAAACCAGAGCTCTCCGGCGTCGGTTCGCGCACCGGCGGGCTGAACGCCGCCAGTCATCTGGCTCGTCAGCATGCCATCGGCCTTGCCGTACGGAACGGCGTGGAGCATCCCGGCGCCCTTCGGCGTGCTCTCCAGTTCCGCTCGCAGAACTGACGAAATGCCGGTTGGACTGCTCAGCCAGAGATTGCCTTTGGCGTCATCCAGAATCTCGAAAATGGAAGTGCTGAGCAAACCCTCTCGCCCGGTAAAGCGGGTTATCTGGCCTGCGCGCAGGCGAATGAGCCCACCGCCGCGCGTGCCCAGCCATAAAGTTCCATCCTGATCCGCCAGAATGGACCAGATTTTTTCCTGCCGGAGACCGGCAAATTGCGGAACCGGAAGGAACTGGTCATTGCGGACGAGGTCCAGCCCCCCATCGGTGCCGACCAGAAGGCCGCCGCCCGGATTCTTCACGATGCACCGCACGCTGGGATAGGAAAGCCCCTCGTCCAGATAGTAGTTGTCGAGCTTTTTTCCATCCCAACGGGTTAAGCCACTTCCGGTCGCAAACCAGAATACGCCGCGGCCGTCCTCATAGATCTGCCGGATGCTGTTGCTGCGCATCCCGTGATCCATGTCGAAATGCTCGATGCGGCCGTGGGTTACATGTGCCACGCCGCCGCCGTTGCTGCCGAGCCAGAGCGACCCCTTCGAGTCAGTCAGCATCGTGCGGCCCCTGAAGCTGCTGATATCAATACCAGGCAAGCGCAGCGGAATTGGCCTCCCGTGCGATAGCCGGTAATACTGCCCGGACCAGGTCGCAATGAGAAGCTCAGTGGGATCCAGACGATTGTGGGCAGACGCTACGGCGGTGATGTGGTCATCGGCCAGACCGGAGGAAAGACCGATCGTCCTGAGCGCAGGCCTGCCCATCAGGGTGAGCCCGTCCTGCGTGCCGACCCATAGGTTCTGGTCGTGGTCTTCGTACAGGGCCGAAATCGAGTTGTCCGGCAGAGTGCCGGGCCGTCGAAACGTTTCGAGCCTGCCGTTCCGGTATTTCAGAAGTCCTTCTCCCAAAGTGCCAATCCAGAGACCGCCATCCTGGGCTTCACGCAATGCGTTGACGGTTGCGGTCCGGCCGGCTTGCCCCGATGCCCGGCAGCCATCCCGCAGTTCGCTATAGCCCTGAGCATCCATTGAAAAGAGTCGGCCGGTGGGTGACTCGTAAAGCCGGCGCACCCGCGACACCGCTCGCGTACCGCGGCAGTATGCGGGAACAATCATGCCGTTCGCCACCGTCAGCAGACCACCCTGCGTGCCGACCCAGATACGCCCATCACGTCCCGCCGCAATATCCACCACCGACGCGAAAGGGGATTCGGAGGCGCCGTAATCGAGTCTGGTAAATCGATTGTTGCGGAATTGAAACACGCCGCGGTCGGTCCCCACCCAAACGTTGCCGGCAGTATCCTCCGCCACCGCGCGAACGAAACCATTGGTCAGACCTTCCTGGGCACCGTAAGAGATAAAAGCACCATCGCGGTAGTGTACGAGGCCGCCGCCTTCTGTTCCCACCCAAAGCGAGCCATCGCGCGAAGGCCAGAGGACAGTGATGCTCTCATCAAGAAGCTCCGGCGTGTTGGAGGAATCGAAAACAGTGAACCGGGCACCATCGAAGCGAGCCAGACCACTGGGGGTACCTACCCAGAGGTAACCGTCGCGAGTCTCTTCGAGCGCGCGAATGCGATTTCCGGGCAAGCCGTCTTCCGTGCGCCATGTTCGATAGCTGAATTCGTCGGCCGTGAGCCCGGGAAGCAGCAGCAAAAACGCGGCGATGGCGAGACGGCGTGGCTTCCGCAATTCGAGCACAACAGCGAGATTGTATCGCGAAACCCGGCTGTTTATTTGCCGTCTTTGCTTTCGTGGTACTCCATCTCGGTATTGAGCTCCCAGAGATTGGATTTATCGGAGCGGCCCTCGATGATGTTGTCGACCGCGGTCATGGCCGTCAGCATCGAATGGTCCTGATTGTTGTACTTGTGCATGCCGTTGCGGCCGATGAGGAAGAGATTTTCGAAGCGATTTACGTAGTCACGAATCTCGTTAAAACGGTCATAGGTGCCGAAATAGGCAGGGTAAGTTTTCGGCACTCTAACCACGCAGCCATCGAGAACATCGGCTGTCTCGATGATGCCGATCTTCGCCATCTCGCTCTTCGCCAGATCGATCATCTTCTCGTCCGAAAGGCTCCAGATGGGATCGGCCGCGTAGCAGAAGTATTCCAGGCCAACCCAGACCTTATCCGGATCCGCCACCAGATGCGGACTCCAGTTATTGAAGATCTGCATCCGGCCCACCAGAACATCGGGTTCCTGAATATAAATCCAGTTGTCGGAGAGCAGGCGGGCGCCGGTTTCGGTCCGGTCGTGAATCTTCAGCTTATTCAGCAGCAGACCAACCGTTATGAAGTCGCGATACACCAGACCATCGCCGACTTCGCGGACGTTCGCGGGCACTTCAACATCGAGCGCGTGAATCAGCTCCTGCACGGGCATGGTTGAAAAGAAGTAGTCGGCTTCGATCGTTTCGCGCCGGCCGGTGGCGGCGTCTTCCACTTCCGCCGCAACGATCTTCGAACCGTTCGTCCGCAGGCCGACGACGTTATATCCGGTCCGAACTTCGCCGCCCCTGGCTTTCACATCCTCCGCCACGTATTCCCAAAGCTGGCCGGGACCGTATTTCGGGTAGAGAAACTTTTCGATCAGCGAAGTCTCCGTATCCTTCTGCGCGATATCGCCATTCTCTTTCTTTTTGGAAGCGGCGCTTTTCAGGAAATGGCGGATTGCACTGATAATGGAGAGTCCTTTGATGCGCTGGGCGCCCCATTCCGCGCTGATCCGGTCGCACGGCACACCCCACACTTTCTCGGTGTATGACTTGAAAAATGTGAGGTAAAGTTCGCGCCCGAAGCGGTTAATCAGGAAATCTTCAAGGCTGCGCTCCGGGCGGATCTGATTCATCGAACTACCCAGATAACTGAGGCCAATCCGGATGGAGCGTGCGGCGCCAAGCTGTTTCAGTGTCGCCGCGCTCAGACGGATGGGGTAATCGAAAAACTGACGCAGAAAATAAATTCGCGACTTGCGGCTTCGGACCAGCATCGTGCGGTCGCCATCAGCCGGCGCGGGTGCGGCCGGCACTTCACGGCTCTCATGCCGGTAGGTGATTTTATGAGACGTGCCGTTCGAGCTTTCGACAGGCATCACCTCCATCCACCAATCCATGACGCGATCGGATTTCGAGAAGAAGCGATGACCCCCGATATCCATGCGGTTGCCTTTGTACCGGACGGTCCGCGAAATACCGCCCATCTCGGTGCTCTTCTCGAGCACGAGGGGGCGAATATCTGTCCGCTTCACGAGCTCAAAAGCCGCGGTTAGTCCCGCAGGTCCCGCGCCGATAATCAGCGCCCGCCGGTCGCTCATGTGCTACGTCCCTTTTTGGAATCAAGCGGTTATTGCTGTGGCGTTGCCGCAACAAATTCGGGCGGCGGCGCCGAGCCTTCACCGAAGAAATATTGTTCCATCTGTTGAAGCAAAAATTCCTGAGCCTGTTGAGTGCCCAGATTGAGGCGGTACTCATTCATGAGCATCTTCATGTGTTCGACCCACATGCCCCACGCCTGTTTCGAGACATTGTCGTAAATTCGCTGACCGAGCGGATGGCCCTCGAACGGCACTTCCGAGAGTCCTTCCATTTCACGCTTCAACTTGACGCAGAAAACCTTGCGGGGCGCAGCCTCATTGCTCATCGCTTTCAGCATAGCAGCGGACGGTCCAAACTTTGGTCCTGGAATTGCGATTCAGAGCCCCGGCGGCGTGCCGCTGTACGAAATGTCTCGAAGACGCCAGTTACCGCTCGATCCGGAGAAGTCCGCGGCCGTTGCAGGCCTTCGCTACGGCGGCCATGAGTGCGCCGGAATTATCCGTGAGAAACGCGGGAAGGGATTCGTCTATCTCGATGACGGCAAGCCTGTCCGGGATCCGGAAACGCTGGCGCGCATTCGCTCGCTGGTTCTTCCGCCGGCGTGGACGAAGGTCTGGATTTGCCGCAATCCTCTCGGTCACCTCCAGGCCATCGGTTATGACGCGCGGGGGCGCAGACAATACCGGTATCATCCGGCGTATCGCCAGATTCGCAGTCTGACGAAGTTCGAACGGGTGCCGGAGGTGGCGGCGGCGATTGCGGCTGCCCGCGCGAAGGTGTATAAGGATCTGGCGCTGCCGGGGATGCCGCGGGAGAAACTGCTGGCGGCCCTCATACGGCTGCTGGACGTAACGGGGATGCGGGTCGGCAATGAAGAATCGGCTGCCGAAAACCACACCTACGGCCTGACCACACTTCGCAACCAGCACGTGGAGGTAGAGGGCGCGACGCTCCGCTTCCACTTCACCGGCAAGAGCGGAGTGAAGCACGAGATGAAGATCACAGACCGGCGCCTGGCACGGATTGTGAGGCAGAGTCACGACCTGCCCGGCCAGCATCTGTTTCAATACGTCGATGAGACCGGAACTGCGCGTGGCGCTTCTTCCAGTGATGTGAACGATTACCTGCGGAATGCCACAGGCGAGACGCTCACGGCGCGCGATTTTCGCACGTGGGCCGGAACTGTGGAATGCGCCATCGCTCTGCGCGATCTCGGCGGGAGCTCTTCCGACACCGAGGCAAAGAAGAATGTCGTCGCCGCCACCAAAATCGCCGCGGCGAAGCTGGGAAACCGCGTTGCAACCTGCCGCGCCTATTATGTTCATCCGGCGGTGCCAGGCGCTTACATGGAAGGCACGCTGCTGCAGATGATGGCGAAAGTGGACGAGGCCACGGCGGAAGGACTGAGCGCCGATGAGTGCGCCGTCCTGGCGGTGGTCAGGCGTTATCGGCCCGCGCCGGCTGAGCCCGCTCCAGTTCGTCAATCGTCCGCAGAAAAGACAACGCCTCCTCGTATCCGGGACGCAGCCTGAGCGCCTGCTCGAAGTGCGCGCGCGCCCGCTTCGGATCGGTCTGATAGACCAGCCGGTAGATTCCCAGATTCAGATGGGCCATCGGGTCGAGCGGGCGCAGCCGCGCAATCTCTTCCGCCACCAGCGCCGCCTCGGAGAACATTTCGAGCTGATGGAACTCGGCGGCAAGAAAATCGAGGCGCGTGCTGTCGGAGGGATCGGCTTCGATCTCTTCTTTCAGGATCTCGATATATCGACGATTCTTGCGCCGCCGTGTTTCGCGGCCGGAGACGAAGTTGTGATCGATCACGATGCCGCTGGTCAGCAGACGGCCGCCGCCGGCCAGAATGGCGGCATCGACCGTTTCGTGCACACGCCCGCGATAGCGGTAGTCCGGCCTGTTCGGAAAGAGGCGCACGGCATAGTCCGTGGTGAAGCCTTCCGCGTCCGAAGCGTGATTGCGGCGGGCGAAATAATATCCCGCGATTTCGCCGTCCGCGATAACGGCCTGAATCAGCGGCACGCTTGCCGGTGCGAGAACCTCATCGGCATCGAGTATCAGAATCCATCGCGCTGTCGCATGCGCCAGAGTGTGGTTGCGGGCGGCGGCAAAGTCGACACGTTCGAAGCTGAAGGGATAAATGTCTGCACCGTATTGCCGCGCAATTTCGATTGTGCGATCCGTGGAACCGGTATCGGCAATCACGATTTCGGGGCCGAGCGCGAGGACGGAATCGAGGCATTTCGGAAGATTGCGCTCTTCATCCTTCACGATCATGCAGAGGCTGAGCGGCGGCTGCATGTCCGGTTCAGGCGAGTGACGGCGGACGGCGCTTGTGCCAGTCGGTGCGCTTCTGGAATTCGACGGCAACCGCGAGCAGATTGTTTTCGCGGAACGGCGGGCCCACCAGTTGCAAGCCGACAGGCAACCCGGACGCGAATCCGCACGGAAACGAAATGCCGGGTAGTCCCGCTATATTCGAGGCCGGAATCAGGTTGGTCATTCCGGGTGTCGCCGGGTGCGGCCGTCCAGAGTCATCATCGTCCAGCGGCTCGCTGATTTTGGGCGCCACATCGTAGCGCGCCGGCGCCACGATCAGATCGATATTTTCGAAAATTTCGCGGAAACTCCGCTGCACGAGCGAGCGGATACGCATGGCTTTCAGATACTGCGTAGCGGTGATGGCAAGCTTCGATTTCAGGCCCTCTGTCTGGCTCGGATCGGCGAGCTGGTCGACCTGGCCGCTGGTAATCAGCTCTTCAAAAATCGACGCGCTTTCCCCGCCGATGATGGTGCTGATCAGCGCACCCCACGGGTAGTCGGGGAGCTGCAATTCGACCATCTGAACGCCGATATCCTTCAGGGTCGCCATGGCCGCATCGAGCGCTGGCTGCATGGCGGGGTCGGCCCATTCGCGATCCACCGGCGCGAAGCCGATTTTCAATTCGCCGAGCGGGCGCACGAATTGGGGGGAATAGTAGAAGCTCTTTCCCGCGGAACCCGGATCGTCCGCATCGCCGCCGGCAATGGCGGCGAGCACCAGGCCGCAGTCCTCGGCCGTGCGGCAGAGCGGCCCAAGCTTATCGAGCGTCCAGGAAAGCGCCATCGCGCCGTGGCGGCTCACGAGTCCATAGGTGGGGCGCAATCCCGTAACTCCGCAGTAAGCCGCGGGTGTAATGATGGAGCCCGAGGTTTCTGACCCCAACGCGAACGGAACCAGACCGGCTGCGACCGCGCTGCCAGGCCCGCTCGAAGAACCGCCGGACCACCGCGTGATGTCCCACGGATTGAGCCCCGGGCCGGTAAGTGACGCCGCGGCCGTGCGATAGCCGCCACCGCCGGCCAGTTCCACCATGGACAACTTGCCGATCAGCAGGCTGCCTGCGTTATCGAGCTTGTCGAGAACAGTAGCCGTTGTATCGAAAACCTGTCCGGCGTACGGCTTTGCTCCCCAGGTGGTGGGATATCCGGCGAACGAAAGAAGGTCTTTCGCGCCGAACGGAATTCCCTGGAGCGGACCGCGGAAACGCTCACGCTTCAGGTCTCCATCCACGTCTTTCGCGCGCTTGCGGGCGATTTTCGTCAGGGGCAGCGCCAGCGCATTGTATTTGGGGCCAAGCGTTTCGAGACGGTCTCCGAACGCTTTCACCAGGTCGACTGCCGAGAACTCGCGCTTCTTCAGACGGGCATTCAGCTCCGTGATCGGCGCGAAGAAGACGTCATCGGTCATGCTTTGAACTGAAAGGCCGGCTCGACCGCCATCGGGATGCCAAATTTTGCGAGCGTTTCTCCATTGCGCTCGACGTTATCGCGCGCTTCTTTCGCGAAGTCACGGGCTCCCGGCGCCTGTGACTCCGGCGCCTGGGCGAAGGCTTTGGCCGCGGCGGCAGAACCCGCCGCAATCACCAGTTCCCTGCGCGTCAATGTCACTTCTTCTGCTCCGAATATTTCATCGATAACGCGTCCAGAGCCGCCGTCTCCATAGCGGCGCGCGGCGCCGATTCGCCGGTCCAGAGTTCGAACTGGCGAACGGCCTGCTCGATAAACATTTTGACACCGGTAATAACCTGCAGGTTTTGGGCCCGCGCCCGGCGGATCAGTTCGGTTTCGAGCGGATTGTAGACGAGATCGAACACAATGTCGCCGGGAATCTTATCCGGGAACAGACAATCCTTCACGTTGGGCCACATGCCGACAGAGGTCGCGTTGACAACCACATCGAAGTGCTTCGCGCGCGCCTGCTCCATGGTGAGATTTTCCGCGCCCAGGGTGCGGGCGAAGGCCCGCACGCGGTCCGGATTGCGGCCGGTGATGGAGAGCTTCGCGCCGGCGTCCGAAAGCGCGCACGCCGCGCTGTGGGCGGCGCCCCCATTGCCGGCAATCAGCACCGTGGCCTTGCTGAGATCCAGCAGCTTCGCCAAAGGACGCGCCACTGCCTCCGCATCGGTGTTCGTGCCGCGCCACTTCCCCGCCTTACGCCAGACGGTGTTGACGGCCCCAATGCGGCGCGCCAGGGGATCGACGTAATCCAGATAGCGGATGATTCGCCGCTTGTGCGGAATGGTGACGCTGAAGCCGGCGAGCGGCAGTTCTTCCGCAAACTGGAAGAAATCCCGCAGTTGATTGGGATTCACGAGCAGCGGCACATAGACCGCATCAATCCGTTTCGACTGAAACGCGCGATTATGCACCTGCGGCGAGACGGAGTGGCCAACGGGATCGGCAATGACGCCGTATATCTTCGCGGCACGTGTGAATTTATCGATGCGGTACAGGGAGCGAAGCTGACGCGCATTCACCTGGCCGCTGGCCGTGCCCTGCACGTGGGCCGGCGCGGCGTACGTGAACATGGTGCCGAATGCGGGTGAGATGACGCGCGAGGGAAATCCAACTTCGCCCATCGCGAGCGTCACCAGCGGAATTTTCGGACTGAGACGGCTGGCTGCCAGAATGCGGCCGGTATCGGTCGGCTTGCGCGCCGTGCTCACCAGTTTGTAGATGTCGGCCGGAACCTTGCGCATGCGCTTCAGAACCGGATCGAGCGGCGGCGTGGTTTCGAAATGATGCCAGGAGATGATCAGATACGCTCTGGCGCGGAGCTCGGCGCAGCGCGCCATCGCGACTTCGGCGGTCTCGATCTCTACGTCAATGGCCTTCGCGCCGTTTTGGATCGCCAGATCCAGGATGCGAAGCTGGTCCTCGATACTGCCATTGAAGCGGCCATGGTTCTGGTGGCGTCGGCAGGTCGCGAGGATTGTGCACGTCGGGTAGTCGCGCAGAAACGTTGCGATTGCCTGAGCGCCCTGAACCGGGTCCGGCAGATAGTCGATCCGGAATTCGAGAAAGCTTTCGCCGGCTTCCGCCTCGCGCCGCGCCTGTTCAAGAAGGCGAGGCACGTCGGGCAATCCCAGCGCGATGCATATTCTCGGAAGGGCGCGCCGCTGAGCCATGTGGTTCACCAGAATAACATTCGACTAAGCGCTCGTGATCGCGCATGAAAAATCAGCGTAGTACCGGCGGTACCGAGTCTCTGCCTAATGTGATGTTTGCGACGGATTATGGAACCCCTTTACTGCTAAGGTAGACCGTACCTTGACATAACAAGGATGAAAGCAGGTTTTATGAAATGCATTTATTCAGCGGCTGCACTCGCGGCCCTCATGCTCGCAGGTATGGGGCAGGCGAAGGCCGATATTCTCTGTCCGAATCTGGCGCTGCAGGGCGGCTTCGGGGGAACGTTCGCTCCGGCTGCCGGAGACAATGACGGTGTTTGCGGTTCCCAGAGCGGAGTGGCTCTCTCGCTGTCCGTCGATACAAATTACGCCAAACTGATGTGGAACACGGCGTCCAGTCCGAGTGGCCCGAGTTCGCAGCTGCTGCCGGGAGGGATCACACTTGGGAATCTCCAGACCGTCGAGGCAAACGTGAATTTCACGGCGGACACCTCAGATGTTTCGCCGTACTTTATCCTGTCATTCAGCGACCCCACGAACGTAATTAGCGGGCATGCCGCCGGTGACCAGATTCTGATGCTGGAGTTCGAAAATCTTGGATTGAACGGCGCGGGCCCGAGTACGATGACCCTCGACGGCAACACGGTTTTCAATTTTTATGACAACACGACCGGCCACTACCTGCTGGGCGGCCAGCAGGACAAGGCATCGCTGACCACGTGGCTCACGGCGAATGCGGGGCTGAGCGGCGCCGCGGTCGACGGAATCTGGATCGCGGAAGGACTTGGCGGCTCATGTGCGGCGGGCGGCTGCTCCGAAAGTTTGACCGTGAGCTCGGCGGAGTTCTCCGCCACTCCGGAACCCGGCACCATCGCGCTCTTCTTCGGCGGCTTCGCCGGGCTGGTTGCATTGCGCCGCCGGTTCGCCCTGTAGTCGAGGTTCCCCACTCAAGGCGCGAAGAGGCTTTGGCTTCTTCGCGCTTTTTTCTATTGCTGCCCGCCGAAATCTCTTGCGTTTCACCTTTTGTTCGCCTAATATAGATGGCAATGGCACTGACCCGCAGGCAGAAGGACGTTCTGGACTTCATCGATAGCTATCAAGTGAAGAACGGCTACAACCCGAGCTATGAGGAAATTGCGCACGGGCTGAAGTTGTCGTCGATCGCCACCGTCCACAAGCACATTTCGGCGCTGGCCAAAAAAAATTACTTGTCGCGCGGCGCCAATCAGAGCCGTTCAGTCGAGGTCGCGCCCCGCTACGCCCAGGAGAAGAACCGGGGGCGGTTCGAAGCCATGCTGGAAGTGCCGATTCATGGAAGCATCGCGGCCGGCATGCCGGTGCAGGCGTTTGACACGGCGGATTCGCTCAGTTTCGCCGATTTCGTGGGGCGCAAGGAGACCTACGCGCTGCGCGTGCGCGGAAATTCCATGGTGGAGGATCACATCTGCGATGGCGATATGATTCTGGTGGAAAGCACGCAGGACGCCGCCGATGGCCAGATTGTTGTGGCCCTCGTGGGCGGCGCGGAAACCACGCTCAAACGGCTCTACCGCGAGCCGGGGAACATAATTCGGCTGCAGCCCGCGAATGAGACGATGAGTCCCATTCGCGTTCCGGCAAGCCAGGTGGAAATTCGCGGGCGGCTACTGGCAGTCTTGCGGAAGTACTGAGAGCGAATTACGCGATCAGCAGGTATTCCTGTTCGGCGCGCAACCAATCCTGTTCGTGATAGCCGTGTGCACGGCCGCGGGCTTCCCAGAATCCATAAGCGATTTTTGCGATCTGGTCATGCGGATTCACGGCAGGTGCTTCCACAGCTACGGTCGCGGCCTTGTGTTTCGCGCTTCGAACGCGGGGCGCGGCCGATGTTACTGCAATGGTGGTTTTCGTGGTCTTCGGTTTTGCGGCTCGCTCGGGTGTTGCGGCTGCAGTTTCAATAGCGAGTTTTTTACTGGGCATATCTGAATTTCCATTATATCGGGCGATCAGGACATTTTCATGAAGAAACGTTTTATATCGCCCATAAAACAAACCGGCATGATCCTGGCGCGAAAAGCGCTATATTGAGAACGGCTTGCGGTACCTTCCGCTGATTCCGGTCCTGGTGTTCGGGGCACCCCTCATGGCGGCCGTGCTTCAGGTAGATGTCACTGGAATTGTGCATCCTGTGACAGTCGAGATCATGACTGCCGCCCTCTCGCAGGCGCAGACCCAGCATGCCGATGCGCTTCTCGTCCGGCTCAGTACGCCCGGCGGACTGCTCGATTCCACTCGCGAGGTCATCGAACAGGTGCTCCACTCCCGTGTGCCTGTGGTGATGTGGGTGGGGCCGGCGGGCGCGCGGGCGGCATCGGCGGGATTTTTCCTGCTCGAAGCCGGCGATATCGCAGCGATGGCGCCCGGAACGAACACCGGAGCATCGCATCCCGTATCTGGTTCAGGCGCGAATCTGGAATCGGTCATGAACCTGAAGGTCGAGAACGATACGGCGGCGCTGGTCCGAACGCTCGCGGCGCACCGCGGGCACGATGTCGATGCCGCCGAGAAGACGGTGCGGGCGAGTGTCTCCTACACCGAGACGGAAGCGCTTGACAAGCATCTGATCGACCTGATTGCCCCCGATCCCGCGGCGTTGCTGCAGCAACTGGAGGGGCGCGAGATCACGCGCTTCGATGGCCGCAAACAAACGCTCCACTTTTCCAGCCGGGATGTGATCCCATTCGAGCCGACGCTCCGCCAGAAGATTCTTTCCGCTATTGCCGATCCGAACATCGCGCTCCTGCTGCTCGTACTGGGCGCGCTGGGCGTTTACGCGGAGTTCTCCATCCCAGGGGCGATTTTCCCCGGCGCGCTCGGGGCGATCCTGCTGCTTCTCGGCTTCGCCGCTCTGGCGATGTTTCCTATCGGATGGCTGGGCGCGACGCTGTGCATTCTGGGGCTGACGTTCTTCGTGCTTGAAGCGAAGTTCGCGACACATGGCGTTCTCACCGCGGGAGGCGCTATCGCGCTGCTGCTGGGCGCGATGATGCTGATTAACACGAACGACCCCGCGCTGCGCGTCCGCTTCAGCATGGCGCTGGCAGTGACGCTTCCCTTCGCCCTGATCACCAGCTTTCTGCTTTCGATCGCCGTACGGGCGCGCCGCAACAAAGTGGTTACGGGGATGGAAGCGATGCCGGGGCGTCTGGGCGTTGTGGTGGCCGAACTCAATCCCTCCGGCCGCGTGCAGGTTCAGGGAGAATATTGGGATGCCGTCGCGGGCCGCCACATTGGCGTGAATGAGCGGGTGAGGGTGACGGCGGTGGAGGGGCTCACGCTGCGCGTGGAGGAGCTGCCGCCGGACGCCGTCGAAACGCGGAGCTGAGACAAGGAGAACTATGCCGGTCATCGTAGTGGTACTGATCATCGTGCTTTACCTGCTCTCGTCGATCAAGATTCTTGCCGAATACGAGCGCGGAGTTATTTTCCGTCTGGGGCGGTTGCTGCCGCAAGCCAAGGGACCGGGTCTGATCCTCGTGTTTGCGCCCCTCGATCGCATGGTGCGGGTCTCGCTGCGCGTCGATACGATTGAAGTCCCGCCGCAGGACGTGGTCACGCGCGACAACGTGAGCGTCAAGGTGAATGCGGTGATCTATTTCCGCGTGGTGGAACCGCGGCTCGCTGTTGTGGAAGTATCGAATTTTCTCTATGCCACTTCGCAGCTCGCGCAGACGACCCTGCGCAGCGTGCTCGGCGAAGTGGAGCTCGACGAGCTGCTGAGCAAACGCGAGGAGCTGAACATCCGGCTGCAGTCTATCCTCGATCAGCACACGTCGCCCTGGGGCGTGAAAGTTTCCATGGTGGAAGTGAAGCAGGTGGATCTGGCGGAGCAGATGATTCGCGCGCTGGCGCGGCAAGCCGAAGCCGAGCGTGAGCGGCGCGCCAAGATCATTCACGCCGAGGGCGAATACTCGGCGTCGGAAAAGCTCGCCATGGCGGCTCAGGTCATTCAGCGGCAACCGGCTGCGATCCAGCTCCGTTATCTGCAGACGCTCGTCGAGATCGGCGCGGAGAAAAATACGACGATCGTTTTCCCGCTGCCGGTTGATCTTCTGGCGGCATTTAATACACTGATGAACAGTGCCATCGAGCGGAACAACAGCGGCTCGGGGACGATCCAAACTTAACGTATGAACGAAAGCGGCACCGACAGAGAACTAGTATTGGGCAACAAGCAGTTGCTCGCCATCTTTTTTGTGGCGGCGCTGCTGTGCGGCGTCTTTTTCGCGGTGGGATATGTAGTGGGAGGGAACTCGGCGAAGTCGACGGGATCCGTCGTCGCCGATTCTTCCACTGCGTCCCCCGTCGAAGGCAAGCGCGACGAGCCTCCTGCAGTCGCTCCGGTCTCCGACGCCATGGCCGCGACGCCCACAAGCAGCGCAACCGATACAGCAGGCACGGCGCCTGATTCCAGGATGTCGGATAATCCCGCGGCAGCCGGTTCGATGCCGCCGCCCTCCGCCACCGCGCAGGCCGCGGCGGTACCGGCGCCTCCGGCGTCACAAAACACGCCCGTGGCAAAGACTGCTCCGCCCCCTGCGGCCTCCGCGCCGATGGGACTTTCCGTTCCTGAAAAGGGCGCCTCCTACATTCAGGTGGCTGCCCAGATGCGCCCCGCCGCGGATGCCACCGCGAAGACCCTGGCTCGCGCGGGCTGGCCCACGATTCTGGCCGAAAGCTCCAAGCCGGATTGGGTGGAAATCCTGGTGGGGCCGTTCCGCGATGGCGTTACGCTGGCCGACGCCAAACGTAAGCTGATTGACCAGGGGTTCTCCGGGGCCTTTGTCCACAAACAGCAGTGACGCCGCTTGTCCAGATTGATCCTCCGCGGCCGAGGCTGCCGGAATGGGCGCGGCGCGGCGAAACGCATTTCGAATCGCTGAACACACTGAAGCGGGAACTGCGCGCGCGCAACCTGCACACGGTCTGCGAATCGGCGCGCTGCCCGAATATTCATGAATGCTTTCACCGCGGCGCCGCGACTTTCATGATTCTGGGCAATCTCTGCACGCGCGGCTGCGGTTTCTGTTCGGTGCCGAAAGGCAATCCGCGAATTCACGATATGCGGCTTGATCCGAGCGAGCCGGCTAACGTCGCCCGCATGGCCGCCGAAATGAAGCTGCGCTACATCGTCATCACCAGCGTGAATCGCGATGACCTCCATGATGGCGGCTCCGCGCACTTCGCCGAAACCGTACGCGAAGTCCGGCGGGCGCTCCCGGCCGCGCGGGTGGAAGTGCTGACGCCGGATTTTGACGGTAATCTCGAAGCCGTCGCGCGTGTGCTCGACGCAGCGCCGCACGTGTTCAATCACAATATGGAAACCGTGCCGCGGCTTTATCGCCGGGTGCGTCCGCAGGCGAATTACCGGCAGTCGCTCGATGTGCTGGAATTTGCCCGCCGCCATCGGCCGGATGTGATGACGAAGTCCGGTTTCATGGTGGGGCTGGGAGAAACGCCGGAAGAAGTCGCGCAGTTGCTCCGCGACCTGCGGGAGCGCAATGTGGATGTCGCCACGATCGGCCAGTATCTGCAGCCGACACGCCGCAATCTGCGGGTGGCCGAGTATGTGCCCCCGGAGCGCTTCGACGAATACCGCGATCTCGGGCTCTCATTAGGATTCAGGATGGTCTTCAGCGGACCGCTTGTTCGCAGCTCGTACATGGCGGACCTCGTTAACGAACAGGCAGAGCGCGCGTGATCGTCAACTGGATTCTCGCGCTCGCGTCGGCGGGACTCCTGGTTTTTTTGTTTCCGCCGTTCAGCCTCTACTGGCTTGCGCCGCTCGCGCTCGCGCCACTGCTGATTGCCTGCGCGCGCGAGCCGTCGTGGCGATGGCGCTTCGCGTTCGGCTACGCGGCGGGAGTTGTTTACTGGTTCGGCGTTTGCCACTGGATCCAGTGGACGCTCGCTCATCACGCCGCCATGGGAGACGGACTCGCCTGGTTCTTATTCGCGCTGTTCTGCCTGGCGAAAGCACTGCAAATGGGCGTCTTCGCGTCTGTCTCCGGGCTGATCGTCCGCAAGCCGTACGCCGTGCCCGCCATTGCCGCGCTCTGGGTAGCGGTCGAATGGACGCATTCTTATACCGGCTTCGAATGGCTGAATCTTGGCAACGCGGCAAGCGATCTGCCGCTGCCTCTGCGGCTCGCGCCGGTCACCGGTGTTTGGGGAATTTCGTTTTCACTGGCCATGATTGGCGTGGTGGTCGCGCTGCTCGCTACGCGCACGCAGCGGCATCCGGCGTTCTGGCTCGCGGTATTGCCCGCCTTATATTTGCTTCCGGACGTTCCCGCCGCGCAGCCAGGCACAACCGGCGCGGTGGTTGTGCAGCCGAATATCGATGATGACGCCGTGTGGACGGGAGATCTGTTGCGTGACACCGAACGGCACATGCGGCTGTTCTCGCTTTCGGTGACCGGACAGCCCGGCGCGACCTCGATCATCGTCTGGCCCGAAGTGCCAGCGCCGTTCTACGAGAGCGATCCCGATTTCACCGGTCTGGTCTCGGGCATCGCAAAACAGGCGGACGCAGCGTTGCTCACGGGCGTCGTCGCGCACGTGGGCGACCGCGGCGCACCGCTCAATTCCGCGTTGCTGATCAATTCGAAGGGCAACCGCGTCAGCCGTTACGACAAAGTCAACCTGGTTCCCTTCGGCGAATTCGTCCCCTGGCCGTTTGGGATGATCACACAAAAGGTGTCAACCGAGGCCGGCGATTTCGCCGCTGGATCGAACGTCGTGGTGTCACGGCTGGACGGCCACCGGATAGGTACATTCATCTGCTACGAGTCCGTTTTCCCGAGCTATATCCGCCGCTTCGCGGACTCGGGCGCGGAAGTGCTGTTCAACATCTCGAACGACAGTTGGTTTGGAAAAACCGCGGCGCGCTACCAGCATCTGCTGATCGTGCGAATGCGCGCCGTCGAAAACCGCCGCTGGATTGTGCGTTCCACCAACGACGGGGTGAGCGGCGTAGTGGATCCGGGAGGCCGCGTGGTGCGCACGCTGCCGGAATTCGAGGAATCTTCCGCGCGCCTGCCCTACGGCTACGTCACCGGCACGACCTTCTACACGCGGCACGGCGACTGGTTTGTTCTGCTGTGTGCGCTCGGCGCCATCGCAGCCGTTACGAGTGCCGTATTACCAGCACGTCGCCGTCTTTGACGATGTACTCTTTGCCTTCAAGGCGCAGCAGTCCTTTATCGCGCAGACCTGGATAGCCGCTGAACTCCACCAGTTGCTTCCAGTTCACGACTTCGGCGCGAATGAACTTCTTTTCGAAATCCGAATGAATGGCGCCGGCCGCTTTCTGGGCGGTGCTGTTCATCGGAATCGTCCAGGCGCGCACTTCGGTTTCGCCCGCCGTCAGGAAGCTCATGAGACCAAGCAGCCGGTAAGTCGCTGCAATAATGCGCTGTAGTCCGGATTCCTTCAGCCCGTAGCTGGTGAGATATTCCGCCGCGTCGGCCGGCGGCAGCTCGGCCAGCTCGGCTTCAATCTTGCCGCAGAACGCGGTGACGTCGGTCTGGGCCTTGCCCGCGAACGGTCCGTTGCGCCACTTCTCTTCCACTTCATGCAGCCGGGCCGCGTCTTCTTCACCAAGATTCAGCACCAGCAGCATCGGCTTCTGAGACAGGAACTGAAAACCGCGGATGGCCTTGTCCTCATCCTTATCGAATTCGAGACTCCGCAACGGCGTATCGCTTTCAAGCGCGGTCTTGCAGCGAATCAGGACGTCGTATTCTTTGTCGAGATTCGGGTCCTTGATCTTCTTGCGGTCTTTTTCCAGCCGCTCGAGCCGCTTTTCGACGACCACCAGGTCGCTCAGGATCAGTTCCGTCTCCACATCGGCAAAATCGCGCGCCGGGTCAATCGTTCCGTGCTCGTGCGGCACTGTCTCATCCTGAAAGAGCCGCAGAACCTGGGCGAAGGCATCTACTACGCGCAGGCTGGCAAGGTAAGCCGGATCGCGCAGGGTCTCTTTCGAAATGGATGGCGCGTCGATATATTCCACCGTCGCGAAGGTAATCTTCGGAGGCTGGTACAGCTCGGCCAGCGCATCCACGCGCGGGTCGGGCACTTTGGCAACTCCCGTCCGCACCGCGGTTGAACCGATCCGGCTTTCCTGTGCGACCCCCGTGAGGACGGTGAACAGAGATGTCTTGCCTGTCATGGGCAGGCCGATAATGGCAGTCTTCATTTAGAGTGGAACGTCGATCTGTGCAAGGATTTCTTCGATGATGCGCTCGCTCGCGATCACGCTCGAGACCCCGCGGCGCGTCATGGGCGACTGCGCGGCGGAAATGACGCGATGGGCGAGCACCTTGGGCGCGAGCGTCTTCACATCATCCGGCAGCGCGTAATTCCGGCCGCAGAGCACGGCATGAGCCTGGGCTGCGCGAAAGAGCGCCTGCGAGCCGCGCGGGCTGACGCCGAGCAGCAGATTGTCGTTATTCCTGGTGCGGTCGACAATGGCGAGCATGTAGTCCACAATGGCGCGGTCCACTTTCACCTGCGAGACGGCTTCCTGCAGATGCGCGAGATCCTGGCGGCTCAGCACGCAGGGCGTAGTGGCCCCGTGCTGCTGGCTGCCCGGCTGGCTGATGATTTCCCGCTCGCTCTGGGCGTCCGGATAGCCGATCCGCAGGCGCATCAGGAATCGATCGAGCTGAGACTCGGGCAGCGGATAGGCGCCGTGGTGTTCTGCCGGGTTCTGCGTGGCGATCACCATGAACGGTTCCGGCAGCGGCAGCGTACGGCCGTCCACGGTCACCTGCTGTTCGTTCATGGCTTCGAGCAGGGCCGACTGCGTCTTGGGCGTGGTGCGATTGATTTCGTCCGCCAGCAGGAAATTCGCGAAAACCGGCCCCGGCTTATATTCGAATTCCTCGGTGCGCGCGTTCCAGACGGTCACGCCAATCACGTCGGAAGGCAGCATGTCGCTCGTGAACTGGAGCCGGTGGAAACTGCCATCCACGGCGCGTGAAAGGGAGAGCGCAAGGGTCGTTTTACCGACGCCGGGCACGTCTTCGATGAGCAGATGGCCGCGCGCCAGCAGGCACACGAGAGCCATCCGGACGATTTCCGCTTTGCCACGGAGACTGGCCTCGATCGCGCCTTCCAGTTGCCGAAGTGTCGCCGCGGAGACGCCCGTTTCCGCCCCTGCCGTTGGCGTGGACATGAAACTTCAGAATACACCGCAAACGCGGTCTATAATAATGCCGCGCAGGACACGGTCCGCCCGGCTCGAAACTAATCACACGTCGAGCCCGGCCGCGCGCATCAGATCGAGAGCGTTGCTGCGCGTCACGATACCCTTGTGCATTTTGTAATCGAAGACCATGCGCCCATTTTCAAGCCGGTCTTCGAAGTGCACATTGGCCGCCGCGGGCTTGAGCTCGTTTGCGACCGCCGCGAGCGAGAGGTCATGCGTCGTCGCGAGGCCGATTGCGCCGCGCGCCAGCAGCGCTCGCACGATTCCGGCGGCGCCCGTCGCGCGATCATGCGAATTGGTGCCGTGCAACAGCTCATCGAGAAGAAAGAGCGCGGGCCGCGGCAGTTCGAGAATCGCCTTGATCCGCAGAATCTCCGCCATGAAACGCGACTGGCCTTCTTCGAGCGAATCGCTGGTGCGAATCGAAGCGCCGACCGAAAGTTTCGAAAGCGTCAGGCGGCGCGCCCGCACCGGAGCCCCGGCGAGCGCCAGCACCGCATTCACACCGACCGCGCGCAGCAGCGTGCTCTTGCCAGACATATTCGAGCCACTCACAACAAATAACTGAATCGGCGGAACGAGACGAACGTCGTTGCGGACCGTGCGCCCGTCAGCCAGCAGCGGATGACCCAGAGCCTGAGCGTCGAAGACAGGAGCGCCTTCCGTAAGTTGCGGCAGAACGTCGTCAGGATGCTCATACGCGTAGTTGGCCAGCGAGGAAAGCGCCTCGATTTCGGCGATGGCATCGAGCCACGCCGGAATCAACGCCCCGTTCTCCGCGCGCCAGGCTTCGAGAGCCATGGCGAGCTGGGTAGTCCACAGCAGCGGCGGTCCCAGGACACGCACGAAGACGTTGTCGCGCGAATCGATCAGCTCCATCAGGCGGCGCAGGCGGGCGATCCGCTTCGAGGCGGCGTGCCCGCTCGCCGTACGAATAGCGCCAGTCAGTTCGCTCATGCGCGGTGACGTGAATGTCTGGCGTTCGAGCAGGTCGAGAATCTGCGCCAGCAGATCCAGATCGTGCGCCGGCTCGCTGATCCCTCCAATAATTTTCAAAACGCGCAGCCGGACGCTGAGTGCGATCAGCCCGACAGTTGCGCCCAGCACGGCCGCGGTTCGCGTGGCCGCTATGCCGACAAAACCCGTGGAAAACCACCAGAGCAAAACGGCGAACATGGCGATCGAAAGCAGGAATGACGCCCAGCGCAAGCCGGCCCCGAATGGATGGGCCGGCATTGCCGCCCAGCCCGTCAGGTGCTCCGGATTGACGCCTGTACGAAAGTCACTGCCGAGCGTGCCGAGTTGTTCGCGAAGATCCACGAGAGGCCTCAGCTCCTCCAGCGCTTCATGCCGTTCGCGAAGGGTTGCGGGATCGGCGCCGGTCAGCAGCCAGGCGGCCAGCCGCGCCTCGCCGGCGCGGGTTCGCGCGGTGGAGAGGAGTTCGAACAGGCTGGCGCGGCCGAACAGATCGAGATCGGTGGAATAAGGATGGTGCGCATTAACGAATCGTTCGCCCGATTCCCCGCCGCCCTGCCATCGGTTTTCGATGCGGGCAAGACCCCGCTCGAAGAACCCAATGGCCCGCCGGGCGAACTCCATCTCGCGCTCGAGGCGTGACTGACGCCAGACGAGTGCGATAAACACCGCCAGCGGAAGGGTGAAGAACCAGGCGGACATCTGTCCGCGGAAGGCGAACCAGAGAGCCGCCGCGCCGGCGGCAAAGACCAGCAGCCGCACGTGCCCGAGGCGTTGCCGGCGCGCATCGAGCGAGGCCAGAGCCGCGGACCGTGCCGTGAGACGTTCCCGATAGACATCCTGCGGCGACGCGGCCATCAATGCCAGCTTAACGGACGTGTCGAATCTTGCGGACTAAGCCTTGTGTACTAAACTTGAATTTGCCCGCCTTTTACGGGCGCGTAGCTCAGCTGGTTAGAGCGCCTGCTTCACACGCAGGAGGTCCGGGGTTCGAGTCCCTGCGCGCCCACCATTCATCCACTTTGTTTTCAACATTCCTTCAATTTCCATAGCCCGCTTAAACTGCCCTACTGTTCCAAAACTGTTCCAAAATTGCTCTGACCAATCGCCACTGTTCCAGAATTCAGGCGTTCGTTCGCCGCCCGGTCCAGCTGCGTGAGCGCTTCGCGCATCATGTTCAGCTTTGCCTGACTGTAGCGTTTGAAGACGCCAGCATCAGACTGCCGAAGCATTTGCGTCACGAAATGATCTGCAACTCCCCCGGCGCTCAACCTCGTCGCAAAGGTATGCCGCAGTTCATAGATTGAGAAGTATGGGAACGACGCCCTGCCTATGGGTCTAAAGTCGCGGCTTGGCCGAGGGTCCCAAGCCTTAGGGACGACCGGCGGCGAGGGCGCCAAGGGCTTACCTTGAGGCCTGTCAGGCTGTTCGACGGCGAGGTGAAGTTCGGCGCGCAATTGCCCGGCAACGGAGGGATGAGGAACATGGACTGGATCACTGAGCTGATTGCACTGGGCGACTTCGAGGACAGCAAAGATCCCGAGGGCGTCGATGCTGTTCTAAGCGTTTCCGCGGAAGCCGAGGTTCTCCACGAACTGCCGTGCCTCCATCTGATGGTCGAAGATCAGGAGCCGATCAGGCAGTGCGATCTTAGACTAGCTCTGGGATTTCTTACGGATCGGACTGCGGTCGGTCACCGGGTGCTGGTGCACTGCGGGGCAGGCGTGTCCCGTTCACCTGCGATTGTTGCTGCATTCTTGTCTGAGACAACCGGGATCTCGGCAGACGAGGCATTGAAGATCATTCAGGGAAAGCGCGGGCAGGCTGCTCCAGACCCGACTCTGTGGCGTTCCATTGAGCGATGAAGCTTCGACGCTTTCAAGCGGGATTCTGACTGTTCCAAAACTGTTCTAAAATCCGGCTTTCAATGCCCGATTGGGGTTCTACGATTGAGCGAAAGCAGATGCCCCGAATTGGTGTAAACCTAGCGGCCAACTCTTCGCGCTTGCGGCGAAGTTCCTCTTCTTCCGGTTTTAATCGTCGCGTCATTTGGCCTGACATCGGGTATCTTTTCAGCTTATCGCCAGGCCCAGTTGCGGCGGAGGACCTGGCTCTGCTGTAAGATCAGCGAGGTGGGCCTTCGTTTTCAGCGTCGGATTCGGATTGCGCCTGGCGTGCGGCTTAACCTCAGCAAGTCGGGCATCGGTGCGAGCGCAGGGCGTACCGGCTTGCGCGTCGGCATGGACGCAAAACGGAGGAAGTATTTCTCTGTGGGCCTGCCAGGAACCGGCCTATCGTACCGCACCATTTTCGGGCAACCGGTTGGCTTGGCAACCCTGAAGGAAATCGGCTATACCGCGATTGCGGCGGCAATCTGCTTTGGGTTGGCTGTTCTTCTCTCGCTCAATAAACGCTGAATGCGCCCCATCGAGACGTGCCTCCCGTCTTTAGGCTCGCGTGAAGCCCTTCCTGAAAGCATTGATCTGGCCACGAAAGCTCTTCATGCCAAACTCCGATTCGTCATCGAACCGACCTTCTTCGTCCTGAGCCCGAAGGCGACCGAGGAATTGTTCCACAAATCGGGCGTCGTCGCCGGTTGCCAACGCGCGCATATCAAGGCCGAGGAGGAACGCGTTCGCGAATTCGAAATCCGGGAGGCCCGCATCGAAGACGGCGTCGGAGAATAGCCGATCATTCTCCTGTTCGTAGCGGCGCAGAACTATACGAATATCCTGAAGATCCTTGGCGCGCCGGTACGGGTCATCCACCCAGGCAATGATCTTCAGAAGGGCCGTGACGATCGGCGGCGCGACGCGGATCGTCATTCCTCCGGGCAGATTGACTTCGACCGCGCTTGCGAACACGTGGTCGAAACCGGCCAGGCTCATCTTGAACTGACTCGCGGGCCAGGTGATGGAACCGCTGCGACGGAGTTCGGCACCGGCCGGCAAGAGGTCTATGATCGTCTGGCGCGGAGCGATCCAGCGGTGCTCCAGCTTTGGTGCCGGTGTCCATCCGATAGCGGCCAGCCGCGTTGTCAAACGCTCGAACTCATCGAAGTCGAGCGCAACGGTGAGATCAACATCGCGAGTAAAGCGCCCAAGATCGCCCATGAGGATCAACAGGGAGGTGGCGCCGATCACCACCAGGTCGGCTCCCAGTTCTTCGCAGATCTGGCTGATCCCCGACAAGTCAGCGATCTGATCGGGAGTGAAGATATCGTTCACTTCAAATACTCCTGACGAAATTCCTCCGCCGCCTCGCGTGCTCGGGGATCGTTGCCGGTCAATAGCTCCGCATAGACCAGCCACGGAGGCGCGACCATTTTGCCCTCGAATTCACGCCAATAGACGAGATTGCCAAAAGGCTTGAACAGCATTACCGGTCCGTTGCGGTCGGGCAACAGCCGCAGGCTACGTTGCCATTTCGCGTCGAGAAAAACGGGAACCTCTGCGCCACGGTATAAGTGTTGCATCGCATCGGCGGCGGGGCCTCCGGTGAGCGCATAAGGAATTTTCTGCTTAGCGGCTTCACGAGAGAGCCGAGCTACGAACTGATCCACGGATGGTTCCTCGTACCGGAAGCGCCCACTCAGGAGCTTCGGCCGCAGAATCTGGCTGTAGCCGGAAATGAGACGGTCTCGGTGTTCACCCGTGAGATCACGTGTGACAGCGGGAGATTTCTCGCCTCCGCGCGCTGCAAATATTCCTTCATGCGCAAACTGAAGGCGGAGTTCAGCGACCTTGCTCTTGCTGAGTCCTACGGCGGCGGCGAGGTCGCGGACGGTCCAGCTCGCTGATTCGGCATTAGTGGCAAATTGAAACAAGAGCTGAACCGCTGCCGGGGTCAGTCGCTCCGACTCGGGTGGCTTTGGCGACTTGCGTTCGCCAATCACAGTCCAGTTGTATTCATCGCCCAGAGATAGATGTATGTTGCCGACGGCGTCTGCGAACGAAATTCCCGCGTCAATGAAGCTCTTTGCAGTCGGCGCGGCCAGGTATGGAGCCAGCAGGAGTGTTTCGCCATTCCTGACGTTCTTGCTGCCATACTTTGCGGCCTTCCTTTCACCCTGGATCTGACCGATCAAAGCGTTCACCGTGCTGCGGTCGAGATAGGATCTCCTTACGATGAGGGGAAGACGGTGCTTGCCTCGCGGCGTTGTGATTTCGAGCACGCCGCTGGAGTTCCGATCACCGGGCTTCGCAGCAATCAACCGCAGGTGCCGCACGAACGGCACAGCGCGAATTTGATCGAGCTGGGGTTCATCGGTTGTCGGATCAGCGGGCATCTGTCCATAAATATATCATGTCCATTACTAATGGACATTCGTTTTTACGGGACAAGCTGTATCGGAACCGTATCAAAACCGGTGCTATCTTCGAGGACCTGCTGCTTTCCCAGGAAAAAGCAGGTGGTCAGACGTCGGGCCGGGCCGTATCACAACCGTATCAAAACCCCATCTATTGAGGCTGTTGAGCTTGCTGATTGAGCGAAGAGCAGACTCCCCAACCTGTTGAAAAGACAGAAAACGCGATGGAAATCATAGAACCAATAGAACCAAAAGAAGCCTGGATCAGGCTTCACACGCAGGAGGTCCGGGGTTCGAGTCCCTGCGCGCCCACCATCATTCCAGTAACTTACGACAGTCGGCCGGCGTCAACCTTGAACCACCTGCTTTTCAAGCAGGCTATCGAGCGACCCTTCATGCTTCCTCCGAATCCCGCGAGTGTCGGCTTTTGTACCCGAGCGCCTGCTTTTTCATCTGAATTTGTGAAGGTTCCAAAAGTCCGGGCACACTTCCCATCACCACTCTCTACGTCTCACAGGATAACTTCCGGAATGCCGGTCGCTCGTTCCCTAATACTCTGAACTCACCGTTTCCGCTGAACCGGAGGCCTCCTTCACCTAGAATTGGGGCGCGTCTTTACAGGCGCTATTCGCATATTCATGGGGTAGACTTCGCTTAATGACACTCATGCAGCTCTACCGGAGACCGCATCGCATTCTAAGTCGAAGATTGTTTCCCTTGGACAAAGGCATCACGAGACTTCACGAGGCTCTCTGGTAATGCGTCCGCTACCCGCGGTTCTCCTTGCACTCGTCATGTCGTGGACGATGTCTGGCCAGACCTACACGATATCGACTTTCGCGGGCGGCGTTTTGCCCGTAAATATCCCAGGGACGTCGGCGTTTCTTAAGCCTGCGGGCGTGGCCGTGGACAAATCAGGCAATGTTTTCTTCGCGAGCGGGAATACCGTTATGCGATGGGACGCCGCAACGTCAATTCTCACGCTGGTCGCGGGAAACGGTACAGTCGGATCGAGCGGAGACAATGGGCCAGCGCTCAATGCCCAACTTTACTACCCGATAAGCATAGCGGTCGACGGCGCCGACAATATCTATGTTCTCGAACAACAGAACAGCCGGATACGTAAAATCGCCAACGGCGTGATTACGACCGTGGCGGGAACCGGAATGCCGTACGACGAACCCGACGGCCCGGCCTTGAGCACCGGAATAGGCGGAGCAGTCTCGGTCGCCGTGGACTCTTCAGGGGTTGTGTACTTCAGCGAAGGTGCGAGAGTGCGGAAAGTCTCGAACGGCCTGATCACCACAGTGGCGGGCAATCGAACCTCTGGTTTCAGCGGCGACAATGGCCCGGCCACCAGCGCCCAATTGGACAATGCGACTGGCCTCGCCATTGGCCCCACCGGCCAGTTCTACATCGTTGACACCGGCAATCTGCGGATCAGGATGGTCTCGAACGGGGTGATCACTACGGTTGCCGGAACCGGAACCGCCGGTTCCAGCGGAGACGGAGGGCTGGCCATCAGCGCACAATTGAACTATCCGAATGATGTCGCTGTTGATTCGGCGGGCAACCTCTACATTGCAATCGCAAGAGACGGAGCAGTTCGCAAGGTTTCCCCCACGGGGGTTATCTCAACGGTCGTTTCCGGCATCAGCGGGCCCCAGAACCTGGCTCTCGACTCCGCGGGAAACTTTTATGCTCTCGCTGGCGGGGCCTACAGCGAGGGAACGATCCAGAAAATCGTGAACGGGACAGCTTCAACCATTATCGGCGGGGGACCCATTTTGGGCGCGGACGGCCCTGCTGCTGGCGCCCAACTGTTCAATCCGCTGGGGGTAGCCCTCGACTCAAGCGGAAGCCTCTACATTGCGGACACTGCTCTCCGGAAGCTCTCCGGAGGGATTATCTCGACGTTCGGCTCTACTCCCTTCGGGTGTTCCGGAGAGGGCTCCGGCGGTATTGCAGCCGATCAGGCGGGCAATGTATACATCCCTGCAAACCACACCGTCGTGAAGTTCAGCGCCGGCGCATTCACCATCGTGGCGGGCAATGGAACCTCCGGATTCAGCGGGGACAATGGGCCCGCTACCCAGGCCGAGTTGAAGGTTGCCTGCGGCGTCGCCGTCGACTCGGCAGGCAACCTGTACATCTCGGATGCAGGTAACAACCGGGTTCGCAAAGTGTCGAACGGCATTATCACTACCGTGGCCGGAAACGGCACAGCAGGGTTCAGTGGCGATAACGGCCCAGCTACCGCAGCTGCGTTGTTCGGTCCCTCTGGGCTAGCGGTCGACGCCGCGGGCCGCCTTTATATAGTCGACACCGGCAATCTGCGGATACGGGTGGTCTCGGGCGGCGTAATTAGTACGTTCGCGGGTAACGGCGGCTACGAGGGCCCGGACGGCCCGGCCACCGGCACCGGAATCGGGTACATCTATAATGTCGCCGCAGATGCCTCCGGAACTGTCTATTTCAGCGGACCTGACAGCGTTCGCAGGGTCGCCATTGGGGCGATCACCACCATCGCGGGAGGCGGCGATTCGTTCGGCGACAACGGTCCGGCTACGAGCGCCCAGATAAGTGGAGCTGAAGGAATCGCAGTCGACGCATTCGGCCGTGTGTATTTTGCGGAACTTGGTAACCAGCGGATCCGTCTGCTGACGCCACCCGCACCGGTTATTTCGAGCCTTGCTCCGAGTTCCGTCAATGCGACAGGTGTTGCCTTCAGGCTAACGGTAAATGGCACAGGTTTTCTCTCCGGCGCCACTGTCCAGTGGAACGGGACTGCGCTTCCCACCACATTCGTCAGCGTTACTCAGTTGACGGCGTCGGTAGCGGCCAGTCTGATCGCGAGCGCGGGCGAAGACAACGTCGGGGTGGTCAACCCCGGCGGGGTCGACTCCGCCGAGGCTGTGTTCACCGTGAACGCACCTGCGGGCTCGGCGCCGCAGACGATCACCTTCGGGCCCCTGTCCGACGTGATCTTTGGCGCACCGCCACTTGCGATTGTGGCCACGGCGAGTTCGGGGCTCACAGTGAGCTTCGCTTCCACGACTCTTGCGGTTTGCACAGTTGCAGGAACGACAGTGACCCTCGTCGCGCCGGGGACGTGCTCGATCACGGCTGCACAGACTGGCAACGCGACCTTCGCCGCAGCCACGCCTGTAACGCAGACCTTCGCAGTCGGGGCGGCCAGTGGCAGTGGTCCGGTCATCGCGCCGGGTGGCATCGGCCCCCTGTCCACTTTGTCTCCGGCCATCCAGCCAGGTTCGTGGGTCAACATCTACGGGAGTAACCTCGCGACGACCACGGCGACGTGGAACAATGATTTTCCGACGTCTCTGGGAGGCGTCACTGTAACAATCAATGGCAAGAAGGCATACCTGCTCTACGTGAGCCCCACTCAAATCGATCTGCAGAGTCCCGACGATACGACGACGGGGAACGTCACGGTCACCGTAACCAACAGCAGTGGGAGTTGGACATCTATTGAGATGCTGGTGCCGGTCAGCCCCTCCTTCAGTGTGCTCGATGCCAAACACGTTGCCGGCATCATTCTCAGGTTCAATGGTTCCGGCACCTACGGTAGCGGGACTTACGACTACCTCGGGCCCACCGGAACGTCTCTTGGCTTTAAGACAGTAGCAGCCACGGCAGGTGATGTAGTTGAGCTATATGGCGTTGGCTTCGGGCCAACCATTCCTCCAGTTTCCGCTGGACAGGCGATCTCCGGAGGAGAGGCAACAGCGAATACGCTCCAGCTTGTGATTGGTGGCACAACGGTGACGCCATCCTTCGCCGGGTTGAGTTCGTTCGCCGGGCTCTATCAGATCAACCTGACGATCCCGGCGGGCCTCGGGACTGGAGACCAGTCGCTCATTGGGCTTATCGGTGGCGTTCAAACACAGTCTGGAATTGTGATCTCCCTCCAATAGCCCGCGGATCCTCCAAACTCGGGGCTCGCTTCAGACATTCCAGGCAGGCTAAGCCGAAATGTCTGCCGGGCCTGTCGCGCATGAATGGTAGGGTGTTCGGAAGTTATTTACATTTCATTTGAGTTCATCTTTGGGTTTCCCGGCACTCGCACTTCGGACCCGCGTTTCGGGTATGCACTTCGAGTGATGCAAAAGTGTTCCAAAAGCCCATGGGCCATATCCCAAACGAGTTCCTATCTGAAGTGAAGCAGATGCGCTGAATTGGTGTAAATCATGCAAGCAAAAGGAAACTATGAAAACCACGGAGAGTGCGTGGTTTCTTCACACGCAGGAGGTCCGGGGTTCGAGTCCCTGCGCGCCCACCATTCTTTTCAAAACCTTCAGGGTGCCCGGCTTCGTTCCCCAAACCAGCCTTGTTATCTGCCGTCCAACGGCGGCTGAAGTGCTCGACGTCCTGGGATATCTTTGCGATCTTCACGGCGCGAAGTCGGAGGGCAGCGGTCCATCCGCGTCTCGTTACATTCATCCGTTCATAAGAGAGAGGTGGTGCAGTGTGCAACTAACAGAGCCGAACCATGACAACGGAGTCCCTGCGTTCATTGGACGCGGAACGACGATCATAGGCAGCATTCACAGCAAACAGGATCTGATTCTGGATGGCGAATTGGAAGGAGAGCTTGATGTTGAAAACCGCAGTCTGACGATCGGGCCACATGGAAAAGTGACTGCGAACGCGAAGGCGCGCGAGGTCGATATCCAGGGAAATATGACCGGCAATGTAGAGACATCGGGAAAAACCTGCATACGATCGTCGGGCAGTCTGGTGGGTGATGTGGTGACCGGGGGCATCGTGATCGAAAACGGTGCCGTGTTCAGAGGGAACGTCGAAATCACAGTGCAGCCGAGCCGGGGCGTGGAGGTGAAGAATGGTGAATGAGTCCCTGACCAGAACTCAGGATCTGGTCGTCGGACAGTATCGGATCGGAGCGGTGATCAGCCGGTCCACGCGCAGTACGGTTTACGAAACAGAGCCCGGCGATCACGATGCCGCCGTCGTCAAAGTCCGGGAGAGAAATACGGACGATGGGGACGATTCGATCAACCGGTGGCGGAGCGCGATGGAATTGGTCCATCCGAATCTGTTGAAAATCCACGCCGCCGGGTCATCGACCCTGAACGACATTCCTATCGCCTACGCGGTGATCGAGCGCGCCGACGAATCGCTCGAAGGCGTTCTGGCTTCCCGGCCGCTCACGACGGAAGAAACGCGCGAAATGCTGATATCGGCCGGGGCTGCGTTGCGCTATCTGCATGAACATGGTTATGCGCATGCGCGCCTGCATCCGTCGAACGTGCTCGCGGTGGGAGATCACGTGAAGCTTTCGAGCGATGGCGTGACTCGAATCGACCATGGAGAGTCCGCGGCGGAAGACATGAAGGCGCTCGGAGCGCTGATCGTTCAGGCGCTGACACAGAAGTTGCCGAACGGCGACGTTCCCGGAAACATCCCGGAGCCCTTTCGGGAAATTGCGGGGCATTGCCTTCAGCCGGATCCTGCCAGGAGGTGGACTGCCGGCCAGGTGCTCGCAAGGCTCACGAAACCGGAGGTAGTGCGGCCTCTGCCCGCACATCAGCTACACCTCGAAAGAATCGCGGCTGTTCCGGTGGGAGCCGCCACGGAGCGCCCGGCGGAAACACATGAAGAGGAATCACGCGGCAAAGATAGCCCCACGAAACGGATCCCGAACTGGATTTATGCAGCGCTCGCGGCGTTGCTGCTGATTGTATTTATCGTAGCGGGAATACGGAAGAAGGATTCGACAGCGCACACCGCCATTCCGCCACGCGTCGCAGAGCACGCTCCACCCGCGCCCGTGTCCACACCCGCCCCGTTCAACGGCGGTGGGACGGCGCTGGCCGCGGCCTCTACGCCCGCTGTCGCCGGCGCCAGCGACGCCAAAGCGGACGGATGGTCCGTGATTGTAGCGGCGTATGCCTCGCGCGAGCCGGCGGAAAAACGAATGCATGCGATGGCGGCAAGATGGCGGAACTTCAGCCCCAGCGTCCTGCAGCCCCACGCGGGAAGGACGCACTACATTGTCGTGCTGGGCCAGAATCTTTCCGAGGAGAAAGCCGAGGCGCTGCGTAAGCGCGCTGTCGCGGCCGGCTTTCCCCGGGACACCTACATCAAGAACCTGATGTAGCCGTGTCCCCTCGCGGAAGACCCAGTTGATCGGGGTGTTCCAGAACACTTCCGAAGTGGTGCTTCCACAAGCGCGCCCCGAGGTCGCCCGAGCGGTCCAGCGACGATCCCACGGTCAGCCATTTCAGCAGCGTGGGATGTAAACCGGCATCGAACAACGCGAAGCCCGCAGCCAGAACGCACGTATCCGCCTGAGTCCCGCAAACCAATATGCGGTCGAGCCGCAGGTTCCGAAGATACTCGATGGCCGCCGGCGGCGGGAGGTAGCCATGTTTTACAAAGACCCGCTCAACCGCAACCAGACTTTCGTCGGCCCTTCCCGGTTTCCATCCCAGCTGCCGCTCGAACGGAGTTACAGACTCGTCATGCCACTCCACCGTCGCCACGCCGGGGAGCCTGCCGCACAATTCCCTGATCCCCTCCAGAATTTCCGGCGGTATCGGAAAGCTCGGCTGGACGTCGACGACGAGGATCGCTTGTTTCATGACGACTAAGGCATCAGGCCGCCTGCGTCGTGCGCGGCGGCAGTTTGAGCCAACGAAACCCGATCCCGCTGCCGTTCGATCCACCGCAAACCCTCCGCGGGATTTGCCGCGACTCGGACCAGCGTCCGGTTCGCCGAGCTCACAAATTCCTCGGTCACAGCATGATCGAGAAATCGCAGCAATGGGTCATAGTAGCCATCTGTATTGATCAGGATGCAGGGTTTGGAATGAATCTTCAGTTGCGCCCAGGTCACGATCTCGAAGAACTCATCGAGCGTCCCGTAGCCGCCCGGCAGCGCAAGGAAAGCATCCGACAATGACGCCATGAGCGCCTTGCGCTCGTGCATGCTCCCGGTCAAATGCAGCTTCGTGAGACCACGGTGGGCAATCTCTCGCTCCTGCAGATTGCGGGGCAGTACGCCGATCACCTCCCCGCCGGCGGAGAGCGCAGCGTCAGCAGCCGCTCCCATCAGCCCGACGGACGTTCCTCCATAAACCAGACCCCAGCCTCCGCTGGCGATCTGCTCTCCCAGCGATTTTGCGTGCGCCAGGTATTTTGGATCTGCTCCCACGCTCGATCCGCAGAAAACGCAGACTCGTCCGCCGCGGCCCTGCGTGGCGGAAAGTGAATCGGTCATGAAAAACAAGGATATCCCGAATCACGCTGGCCCTGGAGGCCGCCGATCACGGCTACTCTCCGCTGCCCGCATTCGCGCTTCGAAAACCGAAGGCCGGAGAAGTCATTTTTCGCGCGAATCGCGGCGTCTGCCGGGAACCCCACCGATATCAGCCCGGCTGCTCGCCAAACATACATCCGGAGTCCCTGGGTACTTTAGTGCCAGGCCTATACCACTGTTCTCGGGTACAATACGTTCTTATGAACCGTGCAGCCGCCATTTTTGTCTCAGCGCTCCTCGCGCCTGTGCTCTGTCTCGCTGCCAGCCCGTTCGCCGGCCGCTGGGATTTTACAGTGCCAACTCGAAACGGCAACAATAACGCCTACTGGCTGGGCATCTCCGAAAAGAACGGAGCTCTGGATGTCTGGTTCCAGCCTTCCGGCGGTAACGTTATTCAGATCAGGAATTTCAAGCAGGAAGGCTCACACCTCAGCGTCACGCAGGAAGGCTCACACCTCAGCGTCACGGTTTCTGCCGCAACCGCCGCGCGTCCCGCTACCACCTGGGAACTCGATGCCGCAGGGGGCAAACTGACCGGCTCCATCAAGAGCGGAGCCACTTCGACGCCTGTCACCGGCATTCCCGCGCCGGAGCTGAAGCGCGCCGAGCCCAGGGCCTGGACGGCGCCGGTTCCTCTTTTCAACGGCAAAGACCTGACCGGCTGGGAGCCAATCGGCAACGTCGCGAACAATCACTGGATCGTTCAGGACGGGCTTCTCGTCAATCAGGCGCAGGGCGCCAACCTCCGCTCCAAAGACACCTACACGGATTTCAAAGTTCACTTCGAAGTGAACTGCCCTGACTTGGCGAACAGCGGCTTTTATCTGCGCGGCCGCTATGAAATGCAGCTCGAATACGAGCGCGCCGGCACCGAGCCGCCCGAGCGCGGCATGGGCGCGATCTACGGCCGCATTGGCCCGGCAGTCACGGTGCCGCGCACGCCCGGCGCCTGGGAATCTTTCGACATTATGCTGGTCGGCCGCACAGTCACCATTTCTCGCAATGGCGTTCTGACCATCGACCACAAGGAAATTGAAGGCATCACCGGCGGAGCGCTGGACGCCAACGAAGGCGAACCCGGCCCGTTCTACATCCAGGGCGATCACACGGGTGGCCTGAAGTTCCGCAACATCACGGTTTCCGTCCCGAAGAACTGAGCAGGAAATTCAAGCGGTCATGACGACGAAGAGCACGGAAGGCACGGGCGCGGGCAGCGTTTCCTCCGGCAGGACAACTGCCGGTGGCGCGCCCGCGGCTAAAGCCGCCACCGTGAAAGCTTCCACCGTCAGCACCTCCGGAGCAAAGGCTGCACCGGCCAAACCTCGCCCTGCCAAAAAGCCAAAAGCCAGCCAGCTCACTCCCTGCAACAAGTGCGGCGGAGAGATCTTCCGTTCGTCATTCCGCAATTTCGGCGAAGTGATGCTCAGCCCGGTTCTTTTACCTTTCCGGTGCTCGCGCTGCGGATGGCGGCAGTTTCGTTCCAGCTTCTCCCGTGTGCGTGACAAGAGCAACTATCGCCGCGCTACCACGGATCAGTAAGCATTTTCTCATCGAAGAATGAGCCTGAAGGCGGAATGAACAGGGACTGAGAGGGGAACTCCTTTC
>Ga0134125_10000714_pt1 | contig 43470 bp, 35 predicted proteins | sample KB31751_FD_96464 | JGI IMG/M metagenome (GOLD analysis project Ga0134125, IMG submission 96464) | Terrestrial soil microbial communities with excess Nitrogen fertilizer from Kellogg Biological Station, Michigan, USA - KB3-175-1 | ecosystem: Environmental > Terrestrial > Soil > Unclassified ...
CCCTTTTTTCATATCCGCTACCATAGAACTCAGCGTGCCGAAATACGAACGGATTCTTCTCAAGCTCAGTGGTGAAGCCCTGGCCGGGCCGCAGTCCTTCGGGCTGGACGCCGGTCGTGTCCGCGACCTCGCGGAAGAAGTTGCGGCTGTCGCCCGCACAGGCACGCAGGTCGGCGTTGTGGTCGGCGGCGGCAATATCTTCCGCGGCATCGCTCTCGCCGCCCGCAATATGGACCGCGTCACGGGCGATCACATGGGCATGCTCGCGACCGTCATCAACTCGCTCGCGCTCCAGGATGCGCTCGAAGCCGTCGGCCAGCAGACGCGCGTGATGAGCGCCATCCATATGCATCAGGTGGCCGCGCCCTACATCCGCCGCCGCGCGATTCGCCATCTGGAAAAAGGCCGCATCGTGATCTTCGCGGCCGGCACCTCGAATCCGTATTTCTCCACCGATACCGCCGCCACCCTGCGCGCGCTCGAAATCAAGGCCGAGGTGATCGCCAAGGCCACCAAAGTCGACGGCGTCTATGACAAGGACCCCATGAAGTTCCCCGATGCCGTTATGTTCCAGAGCATCGAATACACGCGCGTCCTGACGGAATCGCTGGGCGTCATGGATTCGACGTCCATCGCCATGTGCCGGGACAACAAACTCCCGATCCTGGTTTTCAACCTCAACACGCCGGGCAATATAATGCGTATGGCGTCCGGAGAACCGATCGGAACCATCATCAGTTAGCAACCATCAGCCAGAGACGACGACACCATGAATACTGTAGCGGAAATCGAAGCAGGCGCGAAAGAGCGCATGGAGAAAGCACTCACCGATCTGCAGCACGCGATGGCGGCCATCCGCACCGGCCGCGCGTCCATCCACCTTCTGGATAATATCCGTGTCGATTATTACGGCACTCCGACGCCGCTCAATCAGGTGGCGAATCTCCATGTGCCGGAACCGGGCATGATCACCGTGCAGCCCTGGGATGTCTCGCTGCTCGGCGCGATCGAGAAAGTGATCCGCACGTCTGACCTCGGCATCAATCCCGCCAATGACGGTAAGATCATCCGGCTGCCGGTTCCGCCGCTCACCGAAGAGCGCCGCAAAGAGCTGGCAAAGAAGATCCACGGACTCGCGGAGGAGCATCGCGTGGCCGTGCGCAACATCCGCCGCGATTCCAACGAGCAGATCAAGAAGCTTTCCAAAGAAAAGAAGATCTCCGAAGACGATGACCGCAAGGGTCAGGACGAAATGCAGAAGCTGACCGACGGCTTCATGAAGCGCCTCGACGATGCCGCGAAGGCGAAGGAAAAAGAAGTCCTCGACATCAAGTAGAGCTAGTTCTGCTTCAACACCGCCGGATCCAGCAGATGATCCGGGCGCCACTCAAGCGGTACCCAGGGCGTTTCTGGCGAGAACTCCATCTCCACCCGCCATCCGAACTCATCCTGCCGTACATCGGTAATGCGCCCCTCGAAAGCCGCATCCCCGGCCGTCAGCCCTGCCGCTCCCCCTGCTGCGACCGGCGTCTCGCATTCCAGAATCACGCCCGTCTCGCAGATCTCCTCGATATTCACCCACTGCGCCTGCCCATCGATGGTCAGGGTCGCGAGCTGGGAGCAAAGATAGCGGCGATTCTCCACTATCAGCCATGCTAGCTCTTTACGCTGCTCCAGAGCATGAAGCCGGTCAGAACCACCATCGCCGCGCTGGTGGCCACCGCGATGAGGTTCGTCAGGGGTCCGTTGCAGTGATCCCCCATCAGATGGCGGCGGTTGACCAGCAGCAGCATGAAGACCAGCACGAACGGCAGCAGGATGCCGTTTGCCACCTGCGAAATCAGAATCACCCGCAGCAGCGGCAGGCCCGGAATCAGGACAAATCCCGCTCCGAACAGAATCAGTGCCGTGTAGAGTCCGTAGAAAATCCGCGCTTCCCCGAACCGTCGGTCGATACCCGATTCGAAGCCCAGACCTTCGCAGACGTTGTATGTAGTCGCCAGCGGCAGGATCGCCGCCGACATGAGCGACGCATTGATGAGCCCCACGCCGAATAGCAGCGACGCGAATTGCCCGGCGAACGGCGCGAGCGCTTTCGCCGCGTCCGCTACGTCGCCGATCTCGCGATGGCTCGTGCCGTAAATCGTTGCGGCGCACGCCACCACAATGAAAAATGCAATCACATCGGTGACGATGCAGCCCAGGATCACATCCACGCGGCAAAGGTTCAGCGTTCTGGGGGACACACCCTTTTCCACCACCGACGCCTGCAGGTAAAACTGCATCCATGGTGTGATCGTGGTGCCTATCAGCCCGACGATCATCACCACGTATCCGGGCTCAGTGCTGATATGAGGGATCAGCGTGTTGTGCAGCGCCTGCTTCCAGTTCGGATGCGCCAGCAGCGCCGAGATCGGATAAGTGAAGTAGACCAGGGACAACACCAGCAGAACCCGCTCCACGTATTTGTAGGAGCCGCGCACCACCGCGATCCAGACGAGCGCCGCGCCGGCGGGCACCGCGATGTATTTCGTTACGCCAAAGATTCCCAGCCCCGAAGCCAGCCCCGCGAACTCCGCCGCGATATTCCCCAAATCCGCGAGGCCCAGCACGAACATCGTGAAGAACGTCATGCGGAGCCCGAACTCCTCGCGGATCAGATCCGAAAGCCCCTTGCCGGTGATCGCGCCCATGCGCGCCGCCATCTCCTGCACCACAATCAGCGCAATCGTTGTAGGGACCAGCGTCCAGAGCAGGGTATAGCCGTATTGCGCGCCGGCCTGCGAATAAGTCAGAATCCCGCCGGGATCGTTATCGACGTTAGCCGTGACGAAGCCGGGGCCCAGAACGGCCAGCAACGCGGCCGCGCGGAAAGAGAGCAGCCGGAATGTCGAGTTCGCCGCCCTCCGGCGGACGTGCATTTGCATTTGTGTTCTCATCGGTTTTGTGGCGATGAGCCTGTGAAGCGGACAGATGGTGGGAAGACAAAGCTGCGCCTGCGCTGTCTGCGAGGCCGCTCATGTCATCGATTGCGGAAGATTTATCGGGAAGCGCCGGAAACCCCGGAATCAGGAGGTTCAGACGACGCGCAGGAATCTTCGCGCATGCTACTGTCGCAGTCGGTCATCGTAGCTCCTTCTTGTGGGATTTGCCGGATGGAAACATCCGGCTTTTTCAGAGTACAACGCCCGCGCCGCGAATGTAAACGAAAAAATACGTGTGCCGCCTGCGCCATAGAGCCGAGGATTGGATAATGACAGATTGACCTCCGCGACCACTTTACGCGTCCCCGCGTCCAGCGCCAATCTGGGCCCCGGCTTTGATTCCCTGGGCATCGCCCTCCAGCTCTATCTCACCTGCCGCTTTTCGCCCGCCTCGCGGCTCACGATCCAGTGCGAAGGGCGCGACGCCTCGCTCATTTCGACCGGCGAAGACAATCTCATCTGGCAGACCGCGCTCTCCGTCGCGGTGCGCGTGCGCCGCACGCTCCCGCCGGCCGACCTCCTCATCACCAACGAAATCCCGCTCGGCAAAGGACTCGGTTCGAGCGCGGCCGCCATCACCGCGGGCGTGATCATTGCTTCGCGGCTTCTCGATCTTGACTGGAAGGCCGAGCGCATTCTCGACGAAGCCGCCCGCATCGAAGGCCATCCCGATAACGTTGCCGCCTGCGTCCTCGGTTCCGTGGTCGCGAGCGCGGTCGAGCCCGGCGGCATCACGCGCGCTGTGCGCCTCGAAATGCCGCCGAATTTTTGCGTCGCCGTCGTCGTTCCGAATTTCACGCTGCCTACCAAAGAAGCCCGCGCCGTGCTGCCGGATTCCTACTCCCGCGGTGACGCCACCTTCAACATCCAGCGGGCGGCGCTGCTCACTGCCGCTCTTGCCACCGGCAATGTCTCTGCATTTCCCGCCGCGCTCGACGACCGTCTCCATCAGCCTTTCCGCTCTTCGCTGGTCCCCGGTCTTGCCGAGATCCTCAGGCTGCGTGCGCCAGGCCTGCTTGGCTGCACGCTCAGCGGCGCCGGCCCCGGCGTCCTGGTTTTTTATGAGCGCGGCTGCGAGAACGTGTGCGACCTCGTCCGCCAGACTTTCGCGATGAGCGGCTGCACCACGGAGGTGATCTCCTCCGGCGTCTCCCCCACGGGCTACGAATTCCTCTGAATTCGGGCGCGCTAGAATTCAATCAGAGCTATGCGTCCCCCCGTGCTCTTGCTGGTTGGCGCGCTGGCAGTTACCGGCTTGGTACTGTGCGCGCAGAATAAGCCGGCCCCCTCTGCTTCTGATCCCGTCTTCCACGCCTATACCCGCGAAGTCCCGCTCTATCTCACCGTAACCGACAAAAAAGGTCACTACGTCACCAATCTCCCGGAAAGCGCCTTCAAGGTCTACGAAAACGGTGTCCTGCAGCCCATCCGGGCGTTCCGCTACGAAGACGTTCCCGTGTCGATGGCCCTCGTCATCGATAACAGCGGCAGCATGCGCGATAAGCGCCAGGCTGTGGAAGCAGCCACTCTTGCGCTCGTAAAAGACTCCAATCCGCAGGACGAAAGCTTCGTCATCAATTTCAACGAAGATGCGTTTCTCGACGTCGATTTCACCAGCGACCCTGAAAAGCTGAAAGTTGGCCTCGAGCGTATCGATTCACGCGGACAGACGGCCATGCGGGAAGCCGTCCGCCTCGCGATCGAGCATCTCCACCAAAAAGCGAAGCGCGATAAGAAGGTTGTCCTGATCGTGACCGATGGCGAGGACAACTACAGTGATCCTGATTTCAGCATGGAAAAATTGATTCAGGTTGCGTCGCGCAATGATGTTCTGGTCTACGCTATTGGCCTGCTGGATACGGATATGAAATCCGAAGCCAACAGAGCGAAGCGGGCTCTCAACGAACTCATCCAGAGTACCGGCGGCGAAGTTTTCTATCCCAAAACTCTGGCCGAAGTCGATCCGATTGCCCACCAGATCGCACGCGATCTCCGCAATCAATACTTCATCGGCTATGCGCCGCTGAATGAGGAGCTGGACGGCACTTTTCGGCAGATCAAGGTTACCGTGAAGGCGCCCGGCAACCCCGTGCCGCGCACCCGCCCCGGCTATTGGGCGAATCCCCCCCAAACGAAGTAACCCCTCGTCGCGGCTGTCCCTCCCGATATGCCAGGATGAGAAGCGAATGCCAGCCGCGAAAGTCCGCAAAGCCGTTTTCCCAGCCGCCGGTCTCGGGACCCGCTTTTTGCCCGCCACCAAGGCCCAGCCGAAGGAAATGCTGCCGCTCGTCGATAAGCCGATCATTCAGTACGGCGTCGAGGAAGCGATCCAGTCCGGCATCACCAACATCATTATGGTGACCGGACGCGGCAAGACCGCCATCGAAGATCATTTCGACGTCAGCTTCGAGCTGGAACACCTGCTCGAAACGCGGGGAAAAAAAGAACTCCTCGACCTGGTGCATCAGGTTTCCGACCTTATCAATGTCGCCTACACCCGCCAGAAAGAAGCCCGCGGTCTCGGCCACGCAGTCTGGTGTGCGAAGGAGATGGTGGGCGGCGAACCCTTCGCCACCGTGCTGGCCGATGACGTGATCGACGCCGAAACCCCCTGCATCCGCCAGTTGCTCGATATCTATGAGTTTTTCTCGGCGCCCGTGCTCGCCGTCATGGAAGTGCCGAAGGAATCGATTTCGTCCTACGGATGTATTGATGCCGAGCCGGTCTCGCACAACGGCAGCAAGAGTAAGGTTTACCGCATCCGCGATCTGGTGGAAAAGCCGGCGCCCGATAAGGCCCCGTCAAATCTCGCCATCATCGGCCGCTATATTCTGACGCCGGATATTTTCGACGCCATCGACCGAATCGAAGCCGGCGCGGGTGGCGAAATTCAGCTTACGGATGCTCTCCGGTACCAGCTCCGCAGCCGTCCCATTTACGCCTTGAAGTTCGAGGGCCAGCGTTACGACGCCGGCGATAAGCTCGGTTTCCTGAAAGCCACCGTCGAATTCGCGCTGCGCCGCCACGATATGGGGGGTCCTTTCCGCGAGTACCTGAAATCCCTCAAGTTGTAATTGCGTCTGGCCCAAAATTATATTTGCTTCACTTTTTGCGCCCCGGCGTAACCAGCGCCGGGGCGTTTTCATCCAACCCAGGTGAAGAGGGGAGTATTTGATGAACCGATTCGTTCTCGTTTCCTTATTGACAGCCGCTGTTCTGTTCGCGCAGGCCCCCGCGTCCGATGACGATCAGAACGCGCCGCAGGACGATCCGCCCTCGCGGGTCGCGCGGCTCAACTGGATTTCCGGCGACGTGGCATTTCAGGCCGCAACTGTCGATGAGTGGACCGACGCCACCCTCAACTATCCCCTCACCACGGGCGATCACCTTTTCGTCAATCCTCGCGGCCGCGCCGAAATGCAAATCGATGGCAATGCGCTGCGCCTCGACTCCAACACCAATTTTGGATTTCTGAGTCTGAATGACAGCACCATCCAGATCAGCCTGAGCGAAGGCTCGCTCGATATACGCCTTCGCAATCTGTCGCAGGACGAAGTCTTCGAAGTCGATACGCCCAACGGTGCGGTGACGTTGCAGCGGGCGGGGGATTATCGTATCGACGCGGACCCCAACCGTAACATCACCCTCGTGACCGTGCGCGACGGCCAGGCCGAAATGTATCAGGACGGCAACAGCCTGCTCATCACGGACCACCAGACCGCCCGCTTCACCGATTCCGGCCAGCAGGTGAATCCCGAATATCCAGCGGACGATTTCGATAATTTCGTGGCATCGCGCAATGGCGCCGAAGATTCCGTGAATCGCGGTGGCGACTACGTCTCCGGTGATATGACGGGCGCCGAAGACCTTTATACCTACGGTCGCTGGGATAACGATCCGCTTTACGGCTCCGTCTGGGTGCCGCCGGTCGATCCGGGCTGGCAGCCTTACACGACTGGCCGATGGGCTTTCGTGGAACCCTGGGGCTGGACGTGGGTCGACGACGCTCCCTGGGGTTTCGCGCCGTTTCACTACGGCCGCTGGGCGATGGCGCGGGGCGCCTGGATCTGGATTCCCGGCGAGCGCAGGTACCGCCCCATTTATGCGCCCGCGCTGGTCGGTTTCATCGGCGGCGGCGGTTTCGGCGTTTCGGTCGGATGGTTTCCGCTCGGTCCGCGAGAGCCCTGGATTCCTTCCTGGCATGCCTCGCGCCGCTATATCGAGAGGGTTAACATCCGGTATGTCGAGAACGTAAGGGTCATCAACGTGACCAACATCCGCTACGTAAACCGTCAGAACGTCACGTTCGTTTCGCAGGCGGATTTCGCATCGGCGCGCCCCGTACGCGGTTCAGTGATTCGGTATTCGCCCGGGCAGATTCGGGATGCGCAGATCCTCCCAGCGCCGCATGTGGTGCCGCTGCGGGCCAGTGTCGCCGTGGGTGGGCCGCGGTCAGCGCCTTTCGTTCGAAACCGGCCGGTTGTTGCTCATACGCCTCCGCCGCCTGCGCCCGTTTCCTTTGAGGCGCGTCAGCAGATGCTCGCTCAGAATAACGGGGAGCCGCTGCGCCGCGCGCAGGTCGCGCAGCTTCGCAGCCAGCAGCCGGCGGCAGTGATCCACCGGCAGGAAGTGCGGGCAATCGGCAATGGACGCACCGATAATGCACGGCCTGCCCCGCAACAGCAGCCTCAGCCGGCGCCAGCGTACCGGCAGCGCCCGTCTCTGCAGCAGCAGCCTCAGCCTTCGCCCGCGGTTCGGGGACGCCCGGAGGCTCCAGCCATGCGGCAGCGTCCCGCGCCGCAGCCCGCCCAACAGCCCGCTGCCGAGCAGCCGCATCCACAACAGCAGGCCGCGCCACGGGCGCAACGCCCTCAGGGCGACCGTCCGCAGCCGCCCCCGCGCCAGGCTCCTCAGCGCCGCCAGGCGCAGCCGGACGACAGGAAATAACGCCGGCTATTCCAGCAACGACCGCACCAGCATTGCCGGATGCATGGCCCGTTCGCCCGTGAAATCTAAAATCTGGTGGCGGCACGAGGTTCCCGCCGCCACCACTACGGTGGACGCCTCTTTGTCCCGCACCCGCGGCAGCAGCTTCCGCTCGCCGATGGCCCGCGAAACTTCGTAATGTTTCTTCGAGTAGCCGAACGATCCCGCCATCCCGCAGCAGCCCGCGTCGGAATCCATAATTTCCGACTCCGGAATTTTCCCGAGAAACCGCAACGCCGGCGCTGCCAGCCCCATCGACTTCTGATGGCAATGCCCGTGGAACAGAATCTTCGGCGGCCCCGGCCTACAGCGCAGCGTCAGGCCGGCGGCGAGCTCTTCGAACAAAACGCACGCCTGTGCCACCACCTGCGCGCGCCGCTGTTCCTCTCCGCGCAGAAGTGACGGCGCATCCTCGCGCATCGCCGAGAGACAACTCGGCTCGCAGAAAACCAGCTTCTTCCCTGCAGCCGCCGCGTCGTACAGCGCTGCCGTGTTCCGCCGGGCTAGTTCCGCCGCATCCCGCAGCAGTCCCTTCGAAATCAGGGGACGGCCGCAGCAATGATTGGGCGCGAGGGCGACGCGGATGCCTCCCGCTTCCAGAACCTCCCATGCCGCCACGCCGATTTCCGGATCGTAATAGCTTGTGAAGGTATCGCCGAACAGCAACACGTCCGGCGCCGCGTGCCCTCTGCCTTTCAGTTGCGATTGCAGCGTGCGGCGGCTGAGCGCCGGCAGTGTGCGCCGCCGATCGATCCCGAATAGCGCCTCATGCAGATGCCGGCCTGGCGCCGACCTCATCGCGCGATTCGCCAGACCCGCCACAGGGCTCATGATCCGCGCGGCCTTCCGGACATTCCCCAGCACCGTCGCCCCGAGCGGCGTTCCGTAACTCTGCCAATAGCCCGCCAGAAATTCGCTCTTGAACCGCGCCATGTCCACGCCCACCGGGCATTCCGCCTTACAGGCCCGGCATTCGAGGCAGAGATCGAGCGTTTCGTAAACACCGTGGTCATCGAGTCCGGCCTCGCTGAGACGACCCGTCATCGCCAGCCGCAGCACGTTGGCTCGCCCGCGCGTGACGTCCTTCTCCTCGCGCGTCGCCATGTAGGACGGACACATTGTGCCCTCCAGCTTCTTCCGGCAGGCCCCCAGTCCGCTGCACATTTCGACCGCGCCGCCCATCCCGCCGTACTCCGAGAAATCGAAAAACGTTGCTGGATTCGGCATGACGTAAGCCGCGCCGAAGCGCAGGTTCTCCGTCAGTCCCGGGCTATCCACAATCTTGCCGGGATTCAAAATACCCTGCGGATCGAACGTGCGCTTGACCGTCCGGAACGCCTCGTAGAGCACCGGCCCGAACATCTTCCGCATGAACGGACTGCGCACCATCCCATCGCCATGCTCGCCCGATAGCGCGCCGCCGAACTCCAGCACCAGATCCGAAACCTCATTCGCGATGCTTTCGAATTTCCGGACGCCCTCCGCCGTCTTCATGTTGATTACCGGGCGCACGTGCAGGCAGCCGACCGACGCGTGCGCGTAAATCCCGGCCTTCGTTTCGTGCCGCCGGATCAACGGGAGAAACCGGTCAATGAAATCGCGCAGCCGCTCCGGTGCCACTGCGGTGTCCTCCACGAATGAGAGCGATTTCGCATCGCCCTTCATCGTCATGGAGAGTCCGAGCGCGGATTCGCGCAGGTTCCAGACGCGAGCCTGCTGCGCTGGTTCGAGCGCGTGGAAGAAGTGATAACCGTATCCGCGCTCCTTCAGATCTTGTTCGAGCGCGGCCAGCCGCGGCGGCAGATCCTCTTTTCGATCGGCGTAAAATTCCACGCACAGAATCGCTCCCGGCTCGCCCTCCACAAACGTTTCGCGCACGCGTTGCAGATTGGGACTCAGCTTGGTGTGATCCAGAATGAAGCTGTCCATCACCTCCACGGCGGAAGGCCTGTGGCCCAGAATCAGCGGCGTTGCTTCCAGCGCTTCGAGCACCTCGCGGAATTGAATCACCAGCACCGCTTTCTCGCGCGGCAGCGGCACCAGATTCAGCTTCGCTTCCAGAATGACGGCCAGCGTTCCTTCCGATCCCACAATCATCTTCGCGAAATTGAACGGCGCATGCCCGGGCACAAATTCATCCAGGTTATAACCGCCCACGCGCCGCAGCACTTTCGGAAATCGCCGGTCGATTTCAACGGCGTGTTCGGCGCTCAGCCACCGCACCGTGTTCTCGCATGTCGCATGCAGCGATCCCCGCTCAGGCGCGCATCCCGCCCCGAGCCGCGCAATCGACCCATCCGCCATCACGGCTTCGAGTTCAATCACGTGATCGATCGTCTTGCCGTAAAGCACCGACCGCGCACCGCTCGAATTGTTCGCGATCATCCCGCCGATCGTCGCGCGGCTCGCCGTCGAAACGTCGGGCGCGAATCGCAGCCCATACGGACGCAGCGCGGCGTTCAGCTCATCGAGCACAATGCCCGGCTCCACCCGCACCCAGCGCTCAGCAGCGTTCAGCTCCAGAATCCGGTTGTAATACTTCGACGTGTCGATCTGAAGCCCGGAACCGATCGCCTGTCCCGCCTGCGAGGTGCCGCCGCCGCGCATCGTCAGCGGAACCCGGAACTCCACGCAGGCGCGCACCGCGGCGATCAGATCTTCGCGTGATTTCACGATCACCGCGCCCAGCGGTTCAATCTGATAAACGCTCGCGTCGGTGGAATAGAGCGCGCGCGTGACGGCGTCGAAGCGAACTTCGCCCTGGACGGTCGCTTCCAGCCGTTCGCGGAATCCGGCTGTCATTCGGTCAGCGCTGCCATCGCAGCCGCCGCGCCGCCTTTTTGGTGTGGCACGCCCGCAAGCTCCAGCCCCATCTCGACGCCGCAAAGCGTGCCCATCAGCATCAGATCGTTGAAGCTGCCCAGGTGGCCGATCCGGAACACCTTGCCTGCCAGCTTTCCGAGTCCCGCTCCCAGCGACATATTGAAGTGCTTCAGAATCGTAGCCCGCAACTCGGTCTCGCTGAAGCCCTCCGGCATCATGACCGCCGTCGCCGAACTGCTGTACTCAGCGGGCAGGGAAGCGAAGATCCCGAGACCCCACGCACGAACAGCGCGCCGCGTCGCTTCACCGTGTCGCTTGTGCCGCCGGAAGACATTGGCCAGCCCTTCTTCCTCCACAATCATCTTCGTCGCTTCGCGCAGTCCGAAGAGAAGATTGGTAGCGGGCGTGTAGGGATAGAATCCCTTCTGATTCATCTCCCGCATCTCTTCCCAGCGCCAGTAACTCTTTGGCAGATTCGCTCGTTTTCCCGCCTCCCGCGCCTTCGCGCTCACCGCATTGAAGCCGAGCCCCGGCGGCAGCATCATCCCCTTCTGTGAGCCGGCCACTGCCACGTCAACTCCCCATTCGTCATGCCGGTAATCGATCGAGCCCAGCGACGAAACCGCGTCCACCATCAGAAGCGCCGGATGTCTCGCCGCATCCATCGCGCGCCGCAGCGCGGGGATGTCGCTGGTGACGCCGGTCGAAGTTTCGTTATGAACGGCCAGTATCGCCCGAATCTCATGTGCGGAATCCTGCCGCAGCCGCGCTTCCAGTTCCGCGGCGTCCGCGCCCCGGTGCCAGTCCCCGCCCAGCGGCTCTACCTGCAGCCCGAAATTCCTCGCCACGCGCGCCCACCCCGCCGCAAACTGGCCGCAATCGAACGAAAGAACCTTGTCGCCCGCGCTCAATGTGTTGACCAGCGCCGCTTCCCACGCCCCCGTCCCCGAGCCGGGGAAAATCATGACATCGGCGGACGTCTGGAACACCGCCTTCATTCCCGCAATGCACTCAAACCCGAGTGCCGCGAAATCCGCGCCGCGATGATCGATGGTCGGATTGGCGATGGCGTGGAGCACGCGGTCCGGTACATTCGTGGGTCCGGGGATCTGCAGAAAATGTCGGCCAGGCTGGTAGGGCATTCGCGACCAGTTTACAATGGCTGCCGGATATGCCCCTGACTTTCCAGAAGGCCCTCAAGATCGCGCAGGTGCTCGGTGATGTGGAAGAATCGACTTCCTACGGGACGCCGGCAATCAAGATTCGCGGCAAACTCATCGCGCGTCTTCGGGAAGACGGCGATTCCCTCGTGGTCGGGACTACCTTCGAGGAGCGCGCCGACATGATGGCGGCCGATCCCGAGACTTACTACATTACGGACCATTACCTCAATGCCCCATGGATTCTGGTGCGTCTCTCGAAGGTCCATCCCGATGCCCTCCGCGATCTTCTCGGCCGCGCCCTGAAACTCGCCCAACAGACCGCCCGCACCAAATCCCGCCGAAAGCTTTCCTGAACTCTCGTGCCGGAGCGGGCCACGCCGTTCGCCGCCGCGGGTTGCGCGCGCATTCGCATAAGCGAAACCGGCCGTCAGCGAAGATGAAATCATGACTACAGTCCGGGATCGTCCCGTGTTGAGGAGTTCTCAGGTCAATGCGAGGCTATGACAATCTGCACAATGACGCGGCGTGGCTCGACATTTCCGCCCGTGGCAAAATCCGGGTGATGGGTGAAGACCGGGCGCGATTCCTGCACGCGATGAGCACGAATCACATTACCGGGCTTATGCCGGAGACGGGCTGTTATGCGTTTTTCCTGACGGCGGCAGGACGAATTCTGGCGGACGCTAATGTCTTGTGCCGCGCCGATTCCTTCCTGCTCGACACAGAGCCGGAAACGCGTCAGAAACTGATAGAACATCTGGAAAAGTTCATCATTGCGGACGATGTCACGCTGGAGGACGTAACACCCGCACTCGCGACCGTCGCGGTGGAAGGGCCGAGGTCCCACGATGTGCTGACCGCGGCCGGAGTTCCCGCGATTGGGATCAACTACGGCAGCAGCGTGCAGTGGGGATCGAATCTGGCGGCACGACTGAGCGTCACCGGCGGTCCGGGATTCTTCATCTTTGCGCCAACGGTGGACAAGCGGGAAATCCTGCGCCAAATCGACGCCGCCGGCGCGGTATCCGGGGATGAAGAGGCGTTTCGCACAGTGCGTCTCGAATTCGGTAAGCCCCGCTATGGCGAAGACATCAGCGAACGCTACCTCGCTCAGGAAACAGGCCGAACGGCCGCCATGCACTTCCAGAAAGGCTGCTATATCGGCCAGGAAATCGTCGAGCGCACCCGTTCCCGCGGCCTGATTGCACGCGTCCTGCAGCCGCTCGAAATAGAAGGACAAAAGGCGCCCGGGCCCGGCACCAAATTACAGGCCGCCGGCGCGGCCGCTGGGGAGATCACCTCCGCCGCATACTCCCCGGCGCTCGGGAGAGTGGTCGCCCTTGCGTATCTGAGAGTGCAGTACGCCGAACCCGGAACGGCGATGATGGCGGGCGGCCTGGAAGCCCGCGTGCGCGTCCCATGACGGCGGCCCGCTCACTTTTGATTCCTCAGGCTGCAGTTCCCGGAACCGGCGATGACACAATGAAGGCGACGCTGCATAAGGAGGACTACCTTTGGACATTCTTGAAATGATCGGCATTGAAATCCCATGCAGGAACTGCGGAGGGCGGTACGAAGTATCCCTCAAAAAGATCGCACTCTCACAGCAGATGCTCCATGATGGATGCCCGGTCCGTGCAGAGACTGATTGCCCTCCTCTTTTCCTTTCGGGCTTCGTGGACCGGGAATTAGCTCAGGATCTTCAGAACATCTGGTCTCGCCTTGAGAAAGAAGCCCACGGCGTCAACGGAGAAGTCAGGCTGCACTCCGCATAGGATGGACGTGTGGCTGCAATCCGGTCAGGGGGAGGAGACGGCAGGGCCAGCGAAATTCCCACCGCGGAAGTATCTGAAGGGCGGTGTTTTCAGCGGATCCGGGTTAAGCGCGCAACGGACACTATCACTCCGTTCGCGCGCGTGAACGGAACGCGAGAACCTTTCCTGCTCAATGAGCCTCCGCTGTCCTGATCCCAACGCGCTGCTGCGGTTGCGCTTCAGGGAGGATGCAGAATGAAGATGAGCCGGTCTTTACATAATGGAAGAAAGTAACATTCCCATCTCGGGCGTCAATGCCTGGTACGAAGAAGAGCTTCGGCAGCAATATCGCCGCGATCCCGCGTCGCTCGATGCCGGCTGGAAGAAGTTCTTCGAGCAAGCCGGGAGCGCCGCCACGCGTGCATCTGCCACCGCTCCACTGTCCGTACCCTCATCGCAGATGAATACGGCTTCGGGAATGCCGTTATCCGAGGCGGGCGCTGAAGAATGGATTCCCCTTCGGGGAGCCGCCGCGCGCATAGCCGAAAACATGACGGCCAGCCTGGCCATTCCACTGGCATCCTCTCAGCGGATTGTTCCTGTCCGGATTCTCGAAGACAATCGGGGACGGATGAACCGCGAGCGTGAACTCCAGGGCAAGAGCAAAATTTCCTACACGCACCTCATCGGCTGGGCGATCGTTCGATCCGTGGTGGCAAACCCCGTCCTCAACCACGCATTCATCCAAAACGCCGCGGGTGAGGCCTTCCGTGCCGCAAGAAAACAAATAAACTTCGGTCTTGCGATCGACGTGACTGGCAGGAATGGCGCCAGAGGCCTGGTGGTTCCCAACATCAAAAATGCCGGAGCGCTGGATTTCGCGGCTTATCTGGGCGCTTTCGACGATCTGGTGACGCGAGCGCGATCCGGCAAGCTCTCCCCGGCGGACATGCAGGGCACCACGATTTCGCTGACGAATCCCGGCACCGTCGGCACCATGTCATCGAGTCCCCGGCTAATGCCGGGTCAGGGTGCGATCGTTGCCGTGGGAGCCATCGGCTACCCGCCGGAATACAGCGGTGTCCCACCGGCGATTATCACCGCGCTGGGCATCGGCAAGGTGATGTCCGTTACCTGTTCGTACGATCATCGGATCATTCAGGGCGCGGAATCGGGCATTTTTCTGGGAAGGCTGCAGTCTTTCCTGGACGGTGAAGACCGGTTCTACGAAGAAGTGTTTGAGGCGCTGCAAATTCCGGGAACCCCGGCAAGCTGGTCCACCAGCGGCGCTGTACCGGCGCAAGTCATCGCGCCCGGCGAAACTCTTACCGCTACGAACTCCGATGTGCTCAAAGCAGCATCCGTATTTCAGCTCATCCACATGTATCGTGTGCGCGGCCACCTTTCGGCGGACCTCGACCCCCTTGGCGGGAGGCCTTCGAGTCACCCTGAACTGGATGCCGCCACCTATGGGCTGACCCACGAAGACCTGAACCGCGCGTTCCATCCAGGCGCGTTGAGGCATGCTTTCGGCGATCGCGAGTCCGTGCCGCTTCGTGAGATGATCGATTTGCTTCGCGCCACTTATTGCGGCAAGATCGGCTGCGAATACATGTACATCCAGAGGAGTGAGGAGAAGCTCTGGCTGCAGCGCTATATGGAGCCGCAATCGAATTCCTGGCCGCTCTCTAAAGCGACCAAATTGCGGATTCTGGAAAATACGCTTGCCGCCGAAGAGTTTGAGCATTTTCTCCATCGCCGCTTTATCGGACAGAAGCGCTTCTCTCTGGAGGGCGCGGAAACGGCGGTCGCCATACTCATTGAACTCGCCGATCTGGCCGCGGACGCCGGCGCCGCGGAGATTGTTGCTGGCATGGCGCATCGCGGCAGGCTGAATGTACTGGCGAACGTGATCGGTAAACCGGTAGGCCAGATATTTTCAGAGTTTGAAGGCAATGATCCCGGGTCCACGCAGGGGTCGGGAGATGTCAAGTATCACCTCGGCGCCAGTGGTATCCATAAGGCGCCGTCCGGCAGGAACGTCGCCGTCGTGCTCGCCGCCAACCCAAGCCATCTGGAAGCGGTGAATCCCGTGGTGGAAGGGATGGTCCGGGCCAGGCAGGATCTTCTTCCCGAAGAGGAAAAGAAGCGGGTGATGGCGGTGCTCATCCACGGAGATGCGGCATTCATCGGCCAGGGCGTGGTAGCCGAGACGCTGAATCTTTCGCAACTCGATGGCTATTGCACGGGGGGCACTATCCACCTCGTCATCAACAATCAAATCGGTTTCACGACGCTGCCCGACAATTCCCGTTCCACCGCCTACGCAACCGATATCGCCCGCATGGTTCAGTCGCCGATTTTCCACGTCAACGGAGACGACCCCGAGGCGTGTATCCGTGTTGCGAATATGGCCTTCGCGTACAGGCAGAACTTCGGACGTGACGTCGTCATCGACATGGTTTGCTATCGCCGGCACGGTCACAATGAGGCCGACGATCCGGCTTATACGCAGCCGGTTTTGTATCGTCTCATCGAACAGCACGCGTCCGTCGCCACCCAATATGGCAAAAAGATGATGGACGGGAAACTCCTCGACGATGCCGGTCTGGATGCTCTGCGGACAGGTATACGGAATCGTTTGAGCGCCGCCTTCGATGCCAACAAGGCTGCGGGCAAGGGCAAATGGGTGACTCAGCCGGAAACTCCGCGGCCGCGGGGTGGCGCGCCGCGCAGGATTACCCGTCAAACGCTGGAGCGCGTCGTGGACGGCCTTCTGCTGGTTCCGCCGGAATTCCATGTCCATCCCAAGCTCGATGCAAACCTGCTGAATAAGCGCCGCGCGGCGTTCACGCGGGATGAACATCTCGACTGGGCATATGCGGAGGCGATCGCCTTTGGCAGCCTTGTTGCTGAAGGAACGCCGGTTCGCCTGAGTGGACAGGATTCAGGACGCGGCACCTTCAGTCAGCGCCATCTGGTTTTATACGATCACGAAAACGGCGAGCCTTATATCCCGCTGCAGCACGTCGCGCCCGATCAGGCGCGTTTCGACGTTCTGGATAGCTCTCTCAGTGAGTTCGCGGTGCTTGGATTCGAGTACGGCTACAGTGTCGCGGCCCCGCGGACGCTGACCCTTTGGGAGGCTCAGTTTGGCGATTTCTCCAACGGCGCTCAGATTGTCATCGATCAGTTCATTACCACCGCCGAACAGAAATGGAACCAGCGCAGCGGCCTTGTGCTCTTACTCCCGCACGGGTACGAAGGGCAGGGGCCGGAACATTCGAGCGCGCGAATGGAACGGTTTCTGGCGTTGTCGGCTGAAGATAATATCCGGGTGGCGAACTGTTCAACGCCCGCGCAATACTTTCATATCCTTCGCCGTCAGGTGGCAACGCCGCTTAAGCCTCTTGTCTTGTTCACGCCCAAGAGCCTGTTGCGTTCCCCCCGCGCGGCCTCCGGCTTTGCGGAGCTGACCAGTGGGGAGTTTCATGAAGTGTTGGGGGACAATCTGGATCCGGCGCTGGTCCGCAGGATTGTTTTTTGTACAGGCAAAGTTTACTATGATCTGCTGGCGGAGCGCGAAGCAAAGAAAACAGGGGATATTGCTCTGGTGCGAATCGAACAGCTCTACCCGTTTCCAGCTGAGCAAATCTCTGAAATGCTGGCCCGCTACAAATCAGATGTTGAGCTGGTATGGGCGCAGGAAGAACCGCGCAATATGGGAGGGTGGCGGTTTATCGCCGGCAGATTCCGGTTTCTGGACCGGAACTTACGATATGTCGGGCGCAGTTCGAGCGCCAGCCCGGCCACCGGCTCTTCCCGGCGTCATGCCGCGGAGCAGACCAGACTCATTGCAGAGGCAATGAGTAACAGCGGCGGCGATGTTCACCCGGCCACGCAGAAATAAGGTGATCATGACGGTCCGCCGGGCCCGGCCGGGTCAGCCTCCTGAGGCGCGGAAAATCTTTCGAAGGCACTACCAGCGCAGCAGCACGAGCTCGGAACAAAACGCCGGCCCCATCGCCGCCAGGATGCTCCACGTTCCCGGCGCGGGCCGCTTCGCCATCGTTTTTTCCAGAACCATCAGCACTGAGGACGATGAGAGATTCCCCATCTCTCCCAGCGCTTCCCAGGACGCCCACAGCGCTTCGTCGCCAATGCCGAGCGCCTGCGCGGTGGCCCGCAGAATTTTCGGTCCGCCCGTATGCAGCATCCAGCAGCCGATATCCGCGCGCGTGATGCCATTCTCGCCCAGCAGCTTGTCGAGATCATGCCCCACATTGCCCGCAATCACGTTGGGTACTTCCGGCGAAAGCACAATCTGGAACCCGTTCGCCGAGATGTCCCATCCCATCACGCTTTCCGTGTGGGGATAAAACGTAGGCTGGGTCGCGATGATTTCCGGCCCAGCCGTGTTGTTCTTCGCGGCTGCCGTATCGCTGCCTGCCACGATTACGGCCGCGCCGCCATCGCCAAACAACCCGGTGGAAATCAGGTTCGCCATCGAGAGGTCTTCGTGCTGAATCGTGAGTGTGCAGAGTTCCACCGAAAGCAGCAGCGCGTACTTGTTGGGATAAGCGCGCACGTAATCAGCCGCCAGCGAGATCCCCGCCGCGCCCGCCACGCATCCCAGTCCGAATATCGGCACGCGCCGCATGCCGGTCGAAAGCTCCAGCTTGTTGATGAGCCGCGCGTCAATCGACGGGCTGGCAATTCCGGTCACCGACACGAAAAAGAATGCCGAAATCTCGCCTTTGTCAATTCCCGCCTGCTCTACCGCGGCTGGAATCGCCTTCTCGCCGAGTTCGATTGCCGTCCGGATCCAGACGTCATTCGCATCGCTGAACCGCAGCCCCGGATACTCTTCGATCGGCAGCGAAAGGTAGCGCCCGTTTACGCCGACGTTGCTGTGCAGCAACTCGAATTTCCGCCGCTCCGGCAACCGGTCACCCCAATACGCGACAAACGCGTCGCACAGGGTCTTCTGATCATAATGGTACTTCGGAAACGCGCTGGCAGCGCCGACAATCCTCATTTCGCGATAACGAGCCTTTCCAGTTCTTCGCGATACAGGTGATTGCCCGGATACTCCGTCGACAGCCACTGGAGCTTCTGTTTCGCGCCCTCCCGGTTATTGTCTCTCAGGTCCGCGATTGCCAGCAGAAGTTGAGCGTAGGGCTTGAAATAATGCCCTTTTTCGGCAGTGATTTCGCATTTTTCGAGCCCCACGTCGCGGCTCGTCTGCGCGCCGCCCAAACGAAGAAACCAGCGCAGCGCCACGTTCTTCTGGCTCAGCAGATAATTTTCGATTCCCTGCGCGATGTCGGCGTCGTAAACGTCCGGATGAATCGCCAGCAGCTTCTGCGCCATCTCGCGGCTTCGCTTCACTTCGGAGAGTGCCGCCAGATGGTGCCGGTCGATCATCGCGTCGTAGTTCGCATGCAGCCCCAGACTCATCGTTTGGGCCAGCATCGCATCGGAATCCTGGGGGGATTCCTTCAGCTTCGCCTCCGCCACTTTGTCGCCCAGATCCAGCGCGGCATCGAATTTCCCGCGGATTTCCGGATTGCCCTTCGGCTTGTTGACGACGAAGTAACTCTCGTCCTTCGTCAGATAGTCGGACTTCAGAATTCCCAGCCGGTCGAATTCCGTGAAAAGATACGCCGCGGCGTCGGAAACCGGACCCATCGCGTCCGTTGGGTTCGTTTTTTCGTATCGGGCAAACGTCTGGTGGGCCGCAATGAAGTTGAGATTGTACATCTCCCGATAGCCTTGATCCAGAAGTGGTTGCGCGCCGTAGCCGAGCGGGACCAGAGCGGCAACCAAAAGAAGCGTCGCACCTCTGACCACAAGGGTCGATTTAAGCATTCCTACCATTGTAGACGAGCGCCTGCAAGATGTGGTTTCCGAAACGTTTAGCCGCGCGCTAGAGTAGAAAATTGATTAAAGCCGTCATCTTCGATCTGGGCCGGGTCATCGTCCCTTTTGACTTCGCCCGCGGCTACAGCCGCATCTCCGCCCTCACTGGTTTGCCGCAGTCCGAGATCCCCGAACGGATTCGCCCCACCGGTCTGGTCGAACGCCTCGAATCCGGCACTATCGAGCCGCGCGATTTTTTTCGCCAGCTTTCGGAAGTCCTCGGGCTCAAATGCAGCTACCGCGAGTTCTGCGAAATCTGGAGCTCCATCTTCCTGCCCGCGACCTTAATTTCCGAAGAAATGCTCGCGAAGATCGCGGCCCGCTACCGGCTCGTTCTGCTCTCCAATACCAACGCGATCCACTTCGATATGATCCGCGCCAATTATCCGCACCTGCGTCACTTTCACGCGCTCGTCCTCTCCCATGAGGCCGGCGCCATGAAACCTTCGCCACGCATTTACGAACAAGCTGTCACGGCCGCCGGCTGCCGCCCGGAGGAATGCTTTTTCACCGATGATGTCGCGGAATATGTGGAGGGCGCGCGGCGCTGCGGGATCGACGCCGTGCAGTTCGAATCGGTCGAGCAGATCGAGCGCGAGCTGCGTCGCCGCAAGGTGCTCTAGCCGTCCAGCAGCCCGCCGTGGCCCAGACAGGCCACCTCCCACCGCGAAATGCGATACCGCGCCATCATGGGCGGCAGCAGCAGGTCCACCACATTCAGCCGCAGCGAGCGGAAACAGCCAGGTGCGGACACCACCGGAATATCATTCATGTAACCCAGCAGCAGAAGGTGGCCCGGCTCTACCGGCGCCAGATAGCGCTCGATCGGGCACCCCACCTTCGTCATCGCCCGCCCTACCGCATCGTCCGGCCCCGCCGGCGCCGTCGTCGACGCTATCAGGACGACCTTCGATCCGCCGTTCACCAGGTACTGAATGGCCCGTGACACCTGATCGTCCGTCTCAAGGCTCGTGACCCCCTGGTGGGAGAAAACGCCGAATCGCTCCAGCTTCTGGCGAACGATGGGCTCAAATAACGTGCGCGCCCGCTCGCCATCCTGAAGGTCGCAGTAAACCACGCCGATCCGGGCCGCATGCATCGGCCGCGCCTGTAAAAGCGGACCTTTATCCCTTAGTACGCTGATTGATTTCTCGAAATCCGCCCCCGAAACCGCAAAAGGCGCACTCTTCACGGTGGCAATCCGCTGCCCCCGCGAGGCCATGCTGAAGTTCAGCGTGGTCGCAATAACCAGCCCCGAGGTTCCGTTGATCTCGCGCAGCAGATCTTCATCCACCAGCGTGCACACGGTTTCGGTCGCCACCAGATTGGCCCGGCCGCCGAACACCGGCTCTACCCGGTAAGCCCCGCAGGCCAGCTCCGCCGCGATGCCCCAAACCGCTTCATCCTCAGGAATTTCATCGTCGTCCAGCTCCGCTACCCAGACCTCCTTCATCCCCTCCATTTCGAGGGCCCGGATGTCTTCCGCCCGCAGCAGATGGCCTTTGGACATGAGCTTCTTGCCTCCCACCCGGAAGATCGTCGTGGAGAGAATTCGCCCGGCGCCTTCCTGAATATCGACCGTCTGAGCCCGCATGCTCCTCCTTCCGGCCTTGTGTAAGGGTGATGCCGCTTACGTACGCCCCGGCCGTTTCCATTTAATCCGACAGATTACAATATTGATTTTGGTTAATCTTTACCTTGATTGAACAAAATATCACACAATTAGCAATTTAGACAATATTTTTTCATGAAGCGGGTCCTGTGGCCCGGTGAACTGCTCTCTATGCCACTCCATCGTGTAATCTCGAAAGCGGAGGTGCGGCATGTCTCTTCGTCCGGTTAAGAGGCTCATTCATTCCAAACCTACGGTGGAAGGCGCGGGTGTCCACCTGCGCCGCGCGTTCGGCTTCGGAAATACATCTGACTTCGATCCCTTTCTCCTTCTCGATGATTTCCGGAATGACATTCCGGCCGAGTATCTGAAGGGGTTTCCGTGGCACCCCCATCGCGGCATCGAAACAGTCACCTACGTTCTCGCAGGCAACGTGGAGCATGGCGACAGCATGGGCAACCGCGGCGTCATCAGCGCCGGCGATGTCCAGTGGATGACCGCCGGCAGCGGCATCATCCATCAGGAAATGCCCAAAGGCGATGAAACCGGCCGCATGCACGGCTTTCAGCTCTGGGCCAATCTTCCGTCGTCTCTGAAGATGACCGCGCCGCGTTATCAGGAGGTTAAATCGGCCGATATTCCCGGCATTACCGATGATGACGGAACTTCCGCGCGCATTATCTCCGGCAACTTTTGGGGGAAGAGGGGCCCGGTGGATGGCATTGCCGCCGAGCCGACCTATCTCGACATCTCGGTCCCGCCCGGCCGCCGCAAGACCCTGCCGGTCGAGACGACGCGCCACGCCTTTGCCTATGTTTTCGCCGGCAGCGGGAAGTTCTGCAATGCCTCCGGCCCGCTCGAGGTCCCGACGGAGCCCGCCACATGGTCGGATACCACGCCACCGGTGGAGGCAGGGAACCGTTCCCTGGTGCTTTTCGATCGCGGCGATGAAGTGGTCGTCGAAGCCGGTGAAGACGGCATTCGCTTCCTGCTCGTCTCGGGCAAGCCGCTCGAAGAACCGGTCGCCTGGTACGGCCCCATCGTCATGAATACCCAGTCCGAACTGCGGGCCGCGTTCGACGAACTGGAGAAGGGAACGTTCCTGAAAACCGGCGCAGCCTGATCCCGCTCAGGGTGTGATGATCGCGTTCCGTACGGCGTAGAGCACAATCTCCGCTGTATTGTGGAGCCCCAGCTTTTGCATCAGGTTGGTCCGGTGCGTATCCACCGTATACGGACTCAGGTTCAATACCGCCGCCGCTTCCTTATTGGATTTCCCCTCCGCCAGCAGATGCAGCACTTCGCGCTCCCGCTCCGTAAGCAGATCGTACGAGTTCCGAACGCCATGACGCTGCATCACGCCGACGTGATCTTCGAGCAGCGCCTCCGCAATCACCTTGGAGAAAAACGGCCGTCCCGCCGCCACCGAGAGGATCGCATTCGCAAGCTCCTCGTCCGCATTGTCTTTAATAAGGTATCCCTTCGCGCCCGCGTCCAGCGCCTTCAGGATATAGGTCTCATCCATATACATGCTGAGAATGATGATGCCGACCCGCGAATTGTCGCGCGAGATCTGGCGCGCGGCTTCGAGGCCGTTGAGCAGCGGCATCGCTACATCAATCAGCACGATATCCGGCAGAAAGATCTTCGCGAGGCGCACCGCCTCGCGGCCGTCCGACGCTTCCGCTACCACCTCTGTTCCGGCGATCCGCGCGAGCAGCAGCTTCAGGCCGGCGCGCACAATCCCGTGATCGTCTGCAATGAGAATTCGAGTCATCCGTTTTCCGCGTAGCTGTATGAGGGTGCCGCTGTTCCGGGTACACGGAATTCAATCCGCGTGCCCGTTCCGGACGACGAAATGACGCGAAGATTTCCGCCCAGCTCCCGCAGCCGCTCTTCCATTCCGATGAGCCCCAGCCCCGAGCGCCGGCCCTCTGTCGCTTCAAATCCCTGGCCATTGTCGGTTACGCTCCCCACCGCTTCAACGCCGCTGAAGCCGATCACGACATCGATCCGGCTCGCGCCCGAATGCCGCGCCGCATTCGTCATGGCTTCCTGCACCACGCGGTAAATGCAGGTGCATTCGGTGTCCGGCAGATTGTCGAGCGCGGCGTCCACGTCCGCCTGTACCTCAATTCCGGTGGATCGCTTGACGTCGCGAACCAGCCAGCCGAGCGCCGCCGCCAGCCCCAGATCATCGAGCATGGAAGGCCGCAGCATGGTCGCAATGTTCCGCACGATCCGCAGCGTCTGTTCCACAATTCCCTTGGCATGCGTCACTCGTGTGTTGAATTCCTCTTCTCCCGCTCCGTAAGAAATGCTGGCCAGTTCCATGCGAAGCCCCGTCAGCATCTGGCCCGCCTGATCGTGCAGTTCACGCGAGAGCATGCGCCGCTCCTGCTCCTGCGCCACCCGAATCTGCGCGGAAAGCCGCCGCAGCTCCGCATCGGCCTCGGCGGACTTCCGCTCGAGCGCCGCAATATGCACCACCGTCACTGCCGCAATCCCCACCCCCATCAACAGGGCCAGTCCCGCCGTCCACGCGAGCGACGAGCGGAAACGGTTATCCGCGCTGGTAATGCGTGCCCGCTCCGCCGTGAAGTTGGCGGACATCAGTTGTTCGAGCTGCGTCGCCAGCTCCACAATTTCCTCTCGATGTCTCACCCGCTCCTGCAATACCGCGGAACGGCGCGCGACCTTCTCTTCCGGCGACCAGTCGAGCGCAATCTGTGTCGGATCCCAGTAACTGTTGACCTCGAGGCGAAGTCTCTCGATCGCCGCTTTTTCGGGCTGATTGGTTTCGGACTCAGCCAGTTTCAGGAAGCTGCTCGCCGTACTGCTGCGGATGTCGTCGAACTGCCCGGCGTAGCGCGAATCGTGCGAGGGATCGGTATCGAGCAGATAATCCCGCGTCAGAATGCCGCTCAAAAATACATTGGCGCGGATGGAGGCGAGCGCATCCCCGGCTTCCAGATGACTTCGGTGCAGCGCCGCCACTTCACTCTGCGCATTACCGGCGCCACGCCAGGCCTCGAACGCGGCGCCACCGGTAATCAGAAGAAGCGAAGCGAACGCAAGAGCCAACAGTATCGACCTGCGCCTGAGCATTGTGGGTTTCCGTCTCCAGTTTCGCTCAGAGCTGCGCAGGTCGACAAATGTGACCTATTTCCGGGCCGTCGCCTGACCACGGTCGAACTGGCGTTCTTCCGTGACGATTTTCCCCGTCATCGGCGTGACTTCCACTTTCAGGCCGTTCCCGCTGATGGAAAATTTGCGCTTCGTGACGGTGTCCCCTCTCGTCTCGAGCTGAACGAGCGCGGAGCCGTTGTAATACAGCGACACTTTGGCCTTTTTGCCGGAGATTTTGGTGTCGCAGTCGTGGCCGTCCGTTGCACAGGTGAAATCCGCGATCGGAGCCGACGCGTCGATCTGCGTCATATGCAGCCCATTCGCGCTGTTCTCGATCACCCAACCGTGGGTGCCGCCATTTTCGGTCCACGTTCCGATCAGGCTGTCACGATCTGCCTGCGTATCCGCCAGCAGCGGCAGGCTGACCGCCCCGATGACCGCGAATGCCGTGAATACATACATGGCGAGTCTCATGTCGATCCCCCCTCTTTTGGATTTAAGGCGCCGCCGTGATGTGCGCGCGCCGGTTTTTCTGCCAGCAGCTCTCGTCATGCTCCTGGCAGACGGGCCGTTCCTTGCCGTAGCTGACAACAGTGAGCTGGTTCTGCGGGATTCCCATGCTCACCAGAAATTCTTCCGCCGAATGAGCGCGCTTATCGCCGAGCGCCAGATTGTATTCGGCCGAGCCCCGCTCATCCGTGTCACCTTCGACAATCAGCTTCTGGTTTGGATAGTTCTGCAGAATCCCTTTCACCACGTCTACATCGCCACGCAAGGTGGTGGAAGCGTCTGCCCGGATGGTCGCCTTATCGTAGTCGAACAGCGCGTCAGACAGATGTGCCAACCGCTGGTTCAGAGTCTCGCGCTCCTGCTGTGTCATAGCCGTGGAGCGCGCGGGTGCGGTTGACCGCGGCGTCTGCGCTGCTGGCCTCGTGGCCGGCGCGGCCGAACGCGCCGCGGGAGTGGACTGGGCGGGTGGCGGAGGCGGCGGCGTCGCTTTCGCGCTGACCGGCACCGTTTTATGGCAGGCCGCCGAGAAAAGTATCGCAAACCCGCAAAGGGACAGAACTTTTATGGACAAGGGTGGAAAGACCTCCACTATCAATCAAACTCTATCCGGCTGTGGGAAACCATCCCCTAAATACACCAATTTTTCGCTCTTTCTCCCGCCCGGTCAAAAGCCGCGCGCCTGTCCCGGATCCTCGACCTCGCCGCGGCACGTGCGGGTGGGTGGCTGCACCATCCGCGCAGCCTACGGTCAGCAGCGCCTTCACCTGTTTGCGGCTTAGCCCCAGATTGCGGCCGAGCACCGACGCGATGCCCGCGCCAACCCGCACCGATGGCCCTTCGCGGCCCTGCGGAATGCCGCTGCCGCGCGCGCACGGAAAATATTTTGCGAGAAGAAAACCCGTGAAGGGGACCGAGGGTCGGAACCAGGATACGCCGCCTTCGGCGCCCCCCGCCGGATACAGACGCGCCGCCCGCCGCCCCGTTACCAGGATGAATGCAATGGTGACCAGCCCGATCAGAATGCTCACCGCAACGGCGAGCACCATGGTCATCTGTTCTCCCGGACGCGGAGTTCGTCGATCAACCGCCGGAATCGTGAAAAAAGCGATCGCGTCTCTGCCATCGTGTGATGCCGGAAAAACAAAAGAGCCGGCTCCCGCGGTGCGGGCCGGCTCTTTCAAGTTACCGCAGCTCAGTTCCGGACTGTCAGAATTCGAGTCTGGCAGAGAACGCCATGATACGGTTGGAGCCGCTCACGGTGTTTGTCGGAAGACCAACGGCATTCAGATTCGTGACCAGATTGGTAGTCGGTCCGAACTGAATTCCGGTGTTTTCGGAGTTGAATTCCGCGTGGTTAAACACGTTATACGACTGCGCCTGGAGTTTCAGCACGCGCTTCTCGCTGCCGAGGGGGATGACCTTCGTCAGCGTCATATCGAAGTTGGTGACTGTCGGATGACGCAGCACGCCGGCCCCGCCTCCCAGATTGCCGAGCGCCGGAGGTCCAACGATCGAGTTGTTGGGTCCCGTAGCCAGCGCGGGCATCGCGAACGCCTCGCCATTGAACGAACGGCCCGCCGCTACGTTCGCCAGCGGATCGCCGATCACGAGGCATCGCTGACCCACGTCCGGAGTACCCGTGTAGCCGCCGGTCACGCCGACCGATCCCGACGTCAGACTGCAGCCGGGATTGAATGGCGCGCCGCTCTGCATCGATGTGATGCCGGAGAACTGCCAGTTGTCGACGAACCAGCCGAGCGCCCGTGCACCGTAGTGTTTGCCGATATCCGGCAGATCGTACGTGTAGCTGATCTGCAGGTTATGCGTGCGGTCGTTACCCGAATAGCCGTAGTTCCACGCATCCTGATCCACGATGCCGGGCGTGTAGGTCGTGCGGGCCATGGCCTTCGAATACGTGTAGGAAATACCGTAGGCAAGGCCATGTGAGTAACGCTCAGTCAGGGTAGCCGTCAGCGCGTTGTAGTTGGAGTGAGCGGAGAAGTTGGCTTCCTGAATCGCGCCGTAGCCCGGGAAGATGGTTCGTTCCAGGTTCGAATTCAGATTGTTACTGGTCTTTCCGCCCGTGGTCGGATCGAGGTTTGCCTGGTTGAACGGCCAGCCTGTGCCGATCGGAATGTAGTTGATGTCGCAGCATCCGGCGGCGATGTGCTGGTGATAAACCCAGTTGAACGTGTAGCCCAGATCGAGCACCAGATTCGAGCCGAACGTGTGCTGGATATCCGCGCTCGCGTTTTGCGCCGTATCCCACGGCACGACGTTGGGATACGATTGCGGCGAGATTGGTGACACGCCCTGCAGCGATCCGATCGATGGCGGCTCGTCTGTGTGCTGCGCCGCCAGTTGATCCAGCGAAAGATTGGTCACGCTGACGCTGTACGCAAGTGGGGCCTGTCCCGAGAGCCCGTAATACTGATTGCCGTCGAGGCGGTTGTAGAAGATACCCCAGCCGCCGCGCAGCGCCGTCTTTCCATCGCCGAACAGATCGTAGGCGAAGCCGACGCGCGGCGCCGCTACGAGTGCTTTCTGGTGATAGGGCGCTTCATCCACCCCGTCGAGGCCGAGAACCGCCATCCCCGAAGCCGGATCGCCCGAATTCGGAACCAGCCGTCCGATGTAGGAACTGCTGACCGTGTTCTTTGTCAGCGGATCGATTGCCGCCAGTCCCGTGCTCGCGGTGCAGGGCGACTGCCTCAGACAGGTCGGATAGTAGAGCCGTGATTCCGCCGACCGGTCGTACTTGTCGCTGAAGAATTTCTCGAACGTGAAGTTGTTGTCTTCCTGTGGCGACTGGTGATAGAAGCGCACGCCGAGATCGAGTGTCAGCCGGCGGGTCGGCTTCCAGTTGTCCTGAATGTATTCTTCGTAATTCTGGTAAACGTCGTTGAACGTCGTGGTGCCGTTCCACTGGCTGTACGAATTCACGTTGCCGAGCAGCGCGTTCGCAAAACCGTTCTGCGTGTTCAGCGTGGGGTTGGACGTCGAGGAAGCGAAGTTGAATGAGCCCGCGTAATTGCGGTCCGCCGGCTGATACTTCGTGTTGAATTCCACGTAGATCCCCGCCTTGAACGCATGGTGGCCCCAGACCTTGCTGATGTTATCGATGTAGTACCAGGTCGGGTTGGTCGCAATTTCCTGCCCGGCCGAAGCGCCGCTGCGGGTGTAAGAAACGGAATTGGAGGGCGCGCCGCCGAAACTGAACTGCGGCAGAATCGTAGGATTCGCGTAGCCGTTGATCGGGCCCTGCTCGTCGGTCGTGGGCACGGGGAACAGCGTCGGCAGTCCGGGTAGCAGCGAGCGCGCTTCCGACGCGTAGTTGTCGGTCGTGGCGAACGTGTACTGATCCCAGGTATAGCCGAGCGTCGTCTCGTTGACCATCGTCGGCGTCACTGTGTACGTCAGCGTGCCGGATTCACTGTGACCGCCATTCGGGTGAATGATCGGCGCAATTCCCTTTTCTCCGAGCAGACCGCCGATATCCTTGCTGAACGGCACGCCGTCGAACAGGGAATACATGTAATCGGCGTCATTGATGAAGCGGACATAACCGCTCAGCTTGCTGCTGAAGTAGTAATCCCCGCGCAGCACCGTATTGAGACGTGGGTGAATCGCGCTGGCCTGTTCCGTGTAGTTGATGACGTTATTCTGCGCGGGGTTCGAGCCATCCGGCGTGAAGTTCGGCAGCGGGAAGAAATTCAGCACCGACTGTCCCACCGGGTTAATCCGGTTCTCCGGAATTTTGTTGCCCGGAAATTGCTGGTTCCCGTTCGCGGGATCGAGCACCCGCAGCAGCGTTCCATTATTGTTGAAGCTCTGCGAAAAATCGCCCGCCCGCTCGGCCGCCGTCGGCGTGTATTTGAATTGCTGCGAGCCGGCCACAAACTGGCCCGTGCGCTCCTGCGACCAGAAGAAAAACGCCTTCTTGCGTTCGCGATTCCAGTGCTTCGGAATGAAGATCGGTCCCCCGATCGCGTATGTCTCGACGTTATACCGGTACGGCACGCGCGGCGTCGCCGCGCCGTTCTTCAGCGTGTGGTTGTTGAGCCAGGTATTGGAGTTGAACTGCTCATGACGGTGATTCCACGCCGCGCTTCCATGGAATTGCTGAGTCCCGCTCTTCGTCACCACCGTGATCGTTCCGCCCGACGTGTGGCCGAATTCCGCCTGGTAATTCGATGTCAGGACCTTCAGTTCCTGGACCGCGTCCAGGTTAGGTTCATACTGCACCGACGTGTTCGAGCCCGTGTCCATATCGGTGATGCCATCTACCGTGAAATTCAGCGCCGTGAATCCGCCATTGATGTGCATCCCGTTAATCGCGCTGTGACTCGTCACGTCGCGGTTCGCCGTATCCACCACGCCCGGAACCAGCCGGATGTACCCGAACAGATCTCGCCCCTTCAGCGTGAGACTCTCGAGATCCTGCGAGTCCACCGTGTTCGATTTTTCGGAGCTCGAAAGCTGTACCTGCGCCGCTTCCGCTGTAACGGAAACGGATTCCGACAGCGCGCCGAGCTGCAGGGTAATCTTGCCGGCGTTATGAGTTTCGTTCGCCGTCACGGCGACTCCGGTCTTCGTGATCGCCTTGAAGCCGGTTGCCCTTACCGTGATGTCGTATGTTCCCGGCGTGACGTTCGTGAAGCGATATGTCCCCAGGCTGTCTGTCGTTGCGCTGCGCTCCGCGCCGGTGTCGACACTCTTCAGTGTGACCGGCGCGTTGGCAACCACCGCATCAGCCGGATCGACAACCGTGCCAATGACCGAGCTCGCCACCTGGGCCAGCAGTGCGCCGCAACTCAACAGGAACGCGAGCACCAGCCGCCTGTAATTGTGAGATTTCATCTTTATTGTTTTTGGTTACCCCTTGCTTTCTTGGGGACCGTAGCCTCAGGCCAGTCCCACTGGAGGGGAAGGTATCAAGGTATGTAAGGATGTGTCAACAATTTTGGTACCGTTTTTAACAACATAACTTATTGCAAAAACAGGCACTTAATTGTTTTTCCCGCAAACTAAAGAAAGTATCATGATGTACTTGGGGGTTAGATAAAGTATAAAATCACACGAGTGTCGCATCGCCAAAACACACTAGAATCGCCGCTCGGGTGTTAGAAAGATTAGTCTTTATTTATGTTAATTTAATCACAATCATCACTATGTTAATGTGATATAAAAAACATTTGATTGTCGTACTTAAATCGGTCAGGAGAAGAACTCGCGCTGCGTCTCGAGGCATTGCTGCTTCTCCTCCGCGCTGAGGGTCGAGAGCCGGGCGCGTGCGGCATTGAAGACCGCTCTCGATGAGAGCTTCAGCCGGACGAGATTATCGCGATCCTGCCGCGGCAGGATCAGGTAGTGTTTCCTGCAATCGAAGCTCCGGCAAATCAACGGCCGCCGTTCGTAAATCGTGCAGCCGCTCTCTCCGAGATAGATGCACGCTCCCGCCGCGGTTGTCTCGAGAAGAAAGACGGATTCTTCCGAGTTGCCGGTTACTTCGCGCGTGCGGTAAGAGTCAACATCGTCACCCTGCTCGGGATGAAGAAAAAGTCCCTGGCCGCTCCGGCAGCATTCGATGCAGCCATTGCACGGTACGTTAGTTGTCTGTCCGGATTGCAACCTTCATTTTAAGCGCATTTTAAGCGGTGAAGACCGCATTCGCCCCGCGATTCGGGCTGCATCAATCCCGATGGTTCCATCGGGCGCATGACATCGTAAAGCTGGGCCCAGGAAAGTTGCGAGGCTACACCTTCTGATCCTCGGAACCTGAATTGCTCGGTCAGGTCGCGAACATCGGAAAGGTGACCAAGTGGCCTCCTGTACATTATTTGAGGGGTTGGCGCTCAGAGAGCGTTATCGTCGGCTCTATTCCACCGAACCGCGCGTCTTCCGCGCGCCCGGTTGCGTGCATCTCATGGGAGAAGACGCTGCCTGCAATCAAGGTTTCGTGCTTGCCGCAGCCATTGGTCTCTGCACCCGGATAGTTGCCCATCCCTCCCATTCCGAAGGGTTTACGGCTCACCTCGAAACCGCGCGCCGCCACGAATCCATCGACCTTGCCCACGCCACACCCGGTAACTGGAGCGAGCCGCTGCGGAATATCGTCTCCCTGCTTCGTCAGCGCGATCACGCCCCCCGCGGCGCCAATCTCCTGGTTGAACAAGATTTCCCGGATTGCCCAGGCCTCGGCGCCCGCGCCTCGCTCGAAGTCGCAGCCGTCCTGGCTCTGCTCGAAGCGGCCGGAAGCGAACTCTCGCGCCTCGAAATCGCGCAGCTGTGCCGCGTAGCGGAGCGCCTGCGCGGCGCTGATTTGACGGAGGCCGACCTGTTTATCAGTTGCCAGGCGCGTGAGGATCACGCACTGTTTCTCGATTGCCGCTCGCTCGAATATCATCACGTCCCCATCCCGCGACGCGTCAGCCTTTTGATCTGCCATACGGGTGTACGCCAGCGCGAAATGGCGGGCATCTCTGCCCGCCATCGCGCACAATGCGGCGAAGGCGTGCAAATTCTATCCTCCCGCCTGCCGGAGGTCTCCGGATTTCGTGACGTGACGGTCGCGCAGTTGGCTCGCTATCGTGAGCTTTTCGAAGAGACCGCTTACCGCCGCTGCCGCCACGTGGTGGAAGAAAACGAGCGCGTCGTCAAGGCCGGTATCGCCCTGCTCGATAATGACCTTCGCACCGCCGGCGCGCTCATGAACGAATCCCACGAAAGCCTGCGGCTCAACTGCGGCGCGGGCTGCGCTGAACTGGATCTTCTGGCCCGCCTCGCGCGCGAATGCCGCGGCGTTTGGGGAGCCCGCATGAGCGGTCCCGCCCCCGGCGGATGCCTGGTCTGTCTTGTCGACGTGGAAAGAGCCGGCGCCATAGCTCGCGCGATCACTCACGGTTATCGCGCCCAGACCGGAATCCAGTGCGAAACCTGGCTATGCCGCGCCGCCGAGGGTGCCGGCGAAGAGATGTTCTGATCGTCAGGCCGCGGCGAAGTGGGCGTTGAGATGGTCTTGCGTTTCTTCCGTTTTCTTCCGGTCACGCGGGCGTACCGGAATTGGGAAGGCCCCCTGTGCTTCCCGTTTGGCGTCACAAACCACACAAATGGGGACACCATTCACAAACAAAGATGTTTCGACTCCGCAATCGCAGCATTTCCCTGTGTCCATACCGCCAAGCTAACACTTACAGACGTAGTGGCTCCATCGGTAAATTCCCCGAAAGAGCCAGGGGATTCACCCCAAGCCGTCACGAGTTTGTAAGATGCAGATATGAATGAACCTGAAGCCCAGCCCGAAGCGTGGATGCGGGGAGCGATCCCCGGTCTGCACCCGGTCGCCAGCCACCTTCTCCGCGCCTCCCAGCAGATTCGCGAGGACGCGGAGGCTGCCCTGCGAGACCTGAGCTCGGCTGAGGTTTGGTCCAATCCGCACGGCGCCACTTCCCCCGGGTTCCACGCCAAACATCTCGCCGGCAGCACCACGCGCTTGCTGACCTATCTCGCTGGGCATCAATTGACCGGAGAGCAGCTCGCCGCGATTCCGCACGAAGGCAAGGGCCAGGAATCCGCGGCCGAGCTCATCGCGCTCATCTCTTCGGCATTGGATCGTTACGATGAAGCGGTTCGCAAGCTCTCGCCCGACGCCTTCGGCTACCCGCGCGAAATCGGCCGCAAGCGCCATCCCGCGACAGCTATAGCAATCGCGATTCACATCATGGAACACGCCCAGCGCCACATCGGCGGCCTGATCGCCTCCGCCAAACTCACCCGCGCCGCAGTGCGTCGGTGACCAGGGTCTCCTCGAATACGATAATTGAACCCTTTGGCACCGCCCCGCAACATTGTCACTAACCAATACGGGCGCGATCCCGTGCCGGCCGATGTAGAATACGCAGGTTGATTATGCGCCGAGGATTTCTGCTTGCTGCTTTGGCCGCTGGGGGAGCGCTTGCGCAACCGCCGCTCCGTTTTGAGGTTGCGTCGGTGAAACCGAGTCAGCCTGAACCCGGCGTCATCCACGCCTCGAAAGTCGAAAGTCCTGCTCGCATAACTTACCGCAACATCTCGCTGAGGCATCTGATTCTCGACGAAGCATTCGGCTTAACCGAGTATCAGTTGAAGGGACCTTCGTGGCTCGCGGTCGACTGGTTTGATATCGAGGTACGGAAGCCCGCGGGGACCACCACGGAGCGGGCCAGACTGATGATGCAGGCGTTGCTGGCTGACCGCTTCCATTTAATCGCGCATTTCGAGGATAAGCCCATGCCCGCATATGTACTCTCGGCGGGAAACGACCGGAGAAAGTTGCATCCTGCTGCCGGAGAAGAACGACAATCCGGTTGCCCTGTGGGGACGATGGACGACTACGCGCGAATCGTGCAAAAGTCCCTGCAGAGACCCGTTGTGAACAATACGGGAATTCCCGGCCTCTTTCGTTTGCGATTTGTTGTAATGACCAGCCTGAACGCCGCGGGCGGAACAACGGCAGCCGCACCGCCCCCGCCACCTGCGTCCCCACCGCCGAACCTCGCGTCTTGTGCCGGCTGGTCGTCATCAGACATGCCGCAGGCAGCCTCGTCGCCTGAAACGGCTGTAAGAGAACAGATGGGGCTATCGCTCAGGCAAGCGCAAAATGTCATTGTTCACATGTTGGTGATCGATCGCATTGATCAGAACGCGACCCCAAATTAACCGGAATTGCTTCCGCACCACGAAAGCAATCGCTCCAATCGCCGCCCCGATCCCCGAAGCGGGCGTGCGCCGGGCGGTCGCGTTGGTTGCGTGTGCGGCGCGGAGCCGTTCTCCTCGCCTTCTGTCCCTGCGACGCCTCCCGCAAGGCGGCAGCACCGCGAGATCTTTCGGCGCAGCCAACTCCACATTCGCGCCGCACTGAGCGATTTCGGTGTGGACGGCGATCAGGTCGGGATTTCTTTCAGAGGCCCCGGCTACACCGCCGACGGTTTCGCCGACCGCGCCACCGGCCAATACGAGCTGCTCGAAAACCGCCTCGGCTTCATCGCCATCGTCAATGACCTGCACACCGGCCGCGACACCGCAAAGCCTGGTCCGGTGTGATCGACATTTCCGCTGGGCTGATGACGCTGGTGTCACTGACGGGCTTCACCCTGATCTTCTTCCTCCACAAACGCCTCCGCACCGGCGTGATCGCTCTTGCCATCGGGACCGGGCCGTGCTGGTGGTCTGCCAGACAGGGGCGCGTAAGACCGCTCAGATCTTTCCCGGCCATGGCTTCAGTCCGAACTCCACGTGGAGCCGCAGGCTATAGATCGTCACCGGGCCGCGGTCGCGATTGTAGGCCAAATTCGCGTCGCGCTGCAGGTCGAATGTCGCGAACAATCCTGGCAGAATCCGCGCGGAATAGTAGCTCTCCCACACATATTCCGCGCCATAGCGCAGCCTTCCATCTCCTATCAGGAAATCCAGCCCGCCAGCGGCCAGATACTGCCGGTGAATTCCGGAAAGTCCGCTCGCGGTGAACGATGTGCTGGCCACATCGTCTCTGCGATGCCATCGCGTACCCCGCACGGACACGCCGCCGCTGGCCAGCCGATCGATTGCGGTGAATGCGAAGCTCTGTGTCTCACCGTCATTCCATCCCCAGCGCCCGAAAATTCCTGCTCCGCCGCGAATCGCCTGATCGAAACTGACGCCGGCGCCATACTTGAGCGTGCCGGGGCGAGCTGTCAGCGCTACATCGGGCGTTGTGTGCGTCGCGGCGGCAGCGCGAAGCGCCTCTCCGTAGTCCCCGCCCTGATTGCGATTGTCGTAACCGAGTACCCGAATCGTTCCATTGTGCCCGCGCAGCGAATACCGTCGCTCGACTTCCCCCACCTGCCCGTGGTCTCGAAACAACCTTCTGTCGAAATGCGAACCGTTCGCCACCGTCGGCTCGGCGACGATTCCATACCGGAATGCCCACCGTTTTGTATGCAGCTCCTGCACGATGCCCCACGTGTACCCGCGCGTATCCGCTGGATAATCCCATGCGCCGTTGTACATCACGCCCCACGCCATGAACTGCGTTCGCGGATCGTGCGTATAGTTGTTGGCATCGAAAAAGTCGGTGATCGTAAACCGGCCCGCATAGATGGAATATCGGTTCACCGAACGCTCGCCCGCGAGCTGATTCTCGTCGCTGTCGGCATGCTCATTCTCCTGCCCAAACCCAAAATCGTGCTGAATATAGAGGCGCGCGAGATACGGTTTCGGCGTTGCGCTCGCCACGCGTGGAATCTCGCCGTTCGGCGGATCAGCCAATCCTGTCACGCCGCTGAACCCCCTGCCGCCTGCGATTTCAGGATTGAAAACCACGAACGTATCCCGCCCCACGCGGCCCGTGAAAAAGAACGTACTTGTGAGTGACACATCGCGCTCCGGACTATCCTGCAGGCTCAGCGGCCCACGGTAAGGAGCGGTGAACTGTCCATGATAGTCACCAATCGAAGTCGCTTGATAGTACAGGTTCCAGTTCTCGGGATCCTGCGCGTAACACAGAAATGACGACGCAAACAGAGCCCAGATAGACAGTCGATGGAATGTCATTCAGCCGAATATACCAGGTTCGCACGACCCGGTTACAGCCGAATGAATGATCCTTCGTTTGTCCGGAATTACTTCCGCACCACGAACGCAATCGCGCCGATAGCCGCCGCGCTTGCCAGCGCCGTCAGCCCCTTGTGATTGCCGAGCCACGTGGTCGCCGCCTGATCGTGTGCCCGCTTGCCAAATTTCCCGCGAGCGCCAAAATCGCCAGGCACCGGTTCAAACAGGTTGTCAGGCCGATTCGTGGGGACACGTTCCGCCGTCTGTTGCGAATCGAATCCGGTACGGCCCAGATAATCGTCGGCCACGCCCGGCGCCACTTTATTCGCCTCGATCGCCAGCACCGTCGGCGCCCCCACAAAGACTTCTCTGCGATCATGATGCGACGCCCACACGATCCGCTCCGCCGCCACTTCCGGCTGAAAAATCGGCGGTACCGGTTGCGGCTGCCGCGGCATCTTCGACCGGCACCAGTTAAACTGCGGCGTATTCATCGCCGGTAACTGCACCATTGTCAGATGGATATTCCGGTGATCGTGAATCAGCTCCGTTCGCAGCGAATCCGTAAAACCGGCAATCGCGTGCTTCGCCCCGCAGTAAGCCGACTGCAGGGGAATCGAACGGTACGCGAGCGCCGATCCCACCTGGATGATCTTCCCGCGATCGCGCCCCAGCATGCGGCGCAGCGCGGACATCGTTCCATATACCGTGCCCAGGTACGTCACCTCTGTGGCGCGTTTGAACTCCTCCGGCGTGACGTCTCTCACCCGGCCGAAGATGGTCGTCATCGCATTGTTCACCCAGACATCGATCGGCCCGAGTTCTTCTTCAATCCGCGCCGCCGCCGCTTCCACCTGATTCGGATCCGCCACGTCGGCCGCTACCGCCAAACCCTTCCCGCCGAGCTCATCCACTTCGCGTGCAGCCGCGTGAAGCCCTTCGGTGTCCCGCGCAATCACTCCCACGCGCGCGCCTTCCTTCGCGAATGCCCGGACCGTCGCGCGCCCCACGCCGGCTGAACCACCCGTGACAACCACTACTCTGCCGGCTTTCGTTTCCTGCATGATCACCTCATCAACTTTCGCCCGGTATACAACGCCCCAAACCCCAGCGCGATGCCGCCGGCAAGCAACGCTCCGTTGCGCATCCACGCGGAGTTACCCGGCCGCAGGCCGTCAATCTCCGTCGTATCGCCCCGCCCGGCCACTCGCAGCAACTGCGCAAGATGCAGCGGCCGCCGCCCGGTGGCCTGTTCGATCTGCGTTCTGCAACTGAATCCATCCGCCAGTACCAGCCTCTCCCGCGGCAAATTCCGCAGATGCGGCCCGAGCTGGTGCTCATAGATCTGCATCGAAATGTCGTACTTCTGTTCTTCGAACCCGAAGCTGCCTGCCATCCCACAGCAGCCGTCGTCGGCGATCTCGGCCTTCGCGCCCATAGCCTCGAATAACTTCTTCTCGGCTTCCATCCCGATGATCGCCTTCTGATGGCAATGCCCATGCACCACCAGATCCTGCTCCAGCCGCGGCGCCTGAAAATCATGCTGCGTCAGGAACTCCGCCAGCGTGAACACCTGGCCATGCAGCCGCTTCGCGTCTTCATCATGCGGACGCAGGCCGAGCATCTCATCGCGAAACACTGCCAGGCAGCTCGGCTCCAGCCCCACCACCGGCGTTCCCGCTTCAATCGAAGGCTTCAGATACTGCAGCGTGTCGCCCAGAAGCTCATTCGCCTGATCCAGAAATCCGTAGTCGTACAGCGGACGCCCGCAGCACAGCGATGCCCGCGGCACCACCACGCGGAATCCGGCGTCCTCCAGCACGTCCGTCGCCGCCGCCGCCACTTCGGGATGGAAATAGTTATTGAACGTATCCGCCCAGAGAATCACTTCCGGTTTTCCCGGATTCCGCACGCCGCGCTTGCGGAACCAGTCCCGGAACGTTACAGGCGCAAACCGGGGCATCTCGCGCTCAGGCGAAATTCCCCCCAGCGTCTTCGCGCCAGGCATCCGCGCCATCGCATTCGCCACTCGTGGCGCAATCGACGCCAGCCGCGCCCACCGGTGAATCCACCCCATCGCATACGCATAACGCGGCCGCAGCCTGTTCTCGTAATAATGCGAAAGGAACTCCGCCTTATACGTCGCCATGTCCACGTTCACGGGACAATCGCCCTTGCATCCCTTGCACGAAAGGCACAGGTCAAGCGCGTCGAAGACCGCTTCGCTCTTCCATCCATCCCGAATCACGCCGCCGTGCATCATCTCGAACAGCAGATGCGCGCGCCCGCGCGTCGAATGCTTTTCCTCCATCGTGGCGCGATAGCTCGGACACATCGTGCCTTTCTCCTGCCGCCGGCATTCCCCAATCCCGACGCACCGCATCGCCGCGTGCGTAAAGCTGTTCTTATCGTTGGTGAAATGAAAATGCGTGGGGGGCTCCGCCGGTGCGAACGTCGTACCCAGCCGAAGATTCTCGGTGACCGGATAAGGATCCACGATCTTCCCCGGATTCATCCTGCCTTCCGGATCCCACACCGACTTGAATTCCCGGAACGCCTCGCAGATCTCCGCGCCGAACATCTTCGGCAGAAACTCTGCTTTCGATTGCCCATCGCCGTGTTCGCCCGAAAGCGACCCGCCGTACTTGACCACCAGCGAAGAGGCGTCATCCATGAACGACCGGTAATTCGCGATCCCCTCCGCCGTCACCAGATCGAACGTAATGCGCGTATGCACGCAACCCTGGCCGAAGTGCCCGTAGAGCGCGCCTTCATAGCCATGCTTCCCATACAGCGTGCAAAGCTCCCGCAGATAGCCGCCGAGTTTATCCGGCGCAACGGCCGAATCCTCCCAGCCTTCCCACGTCACAGGCTCTCCCGGCACCCACGCCGTCGCGCCCAGTCCCGATTCACGAATGTCCCACACCAGATGCTCTTCGCCGGGATCGTCGTAAAGCTTCATGGAAGGCGCATCAGAATGCTTCTTCAGGCTCTCCATGCACCGCCGCGCCTGCTCGTCGGAGTCCTTTCGATCCTCGCCGCCGAACTCCACCAGCAGCCAGCCGCGCCCGTCCGGCAGCAGCTTGAGATCGCGCGGATGCAGCCCCTTGATCTTCATGTTCTCGACCAGCAGCGCATCGATGGCCTCGCAGGCAATCGGCTTGAACGGAAGAATGTCGGTAACGTGATCGCCCGCCTGGTAAATGTCCGGATACCCCATCACCACAAGCGTTCGCCCCGGCGGGCTCCACACCAGGTTCACCGTCGCCTCGAGCGTCACCGCGCAGGTCGACTCGGTCCCCACCAGCGCGCGCGCCACCTGAAATCCATGCTCCGGAAGCAGTTCCGGCAGGTTGTAACCGGAAACGCGCCGCGGAATGTCGGGATATCGCCGCCGTATTTCATCGCCGTATTTGTCTGCGATGCGCTTCAATCCCGCGTAAATCTCGCCCCGCCGTCCGCCGCCATTTACGATCCGTTGATATTCGTCATCCGGCGTTTCACCCACACTCACCCGCAGGCCGTCGTAGGTGAGAATGTCGAGCGCGATGACGTTCTCTTCCGTCTTGCCCGCCATTACCGAATGCGTTCCGCACGAGTTGTTGCCGATCATCCCGCCAAGCGTATTGTGATTGTGCGTCGCGGGATCGGGCCCGAAGGTCAGATGATGGCGCTCCGCCGCCTCCCGCAGCCGGTCGAGCACAATCCCAGGCTGCACGCGCGCCGTCTTCGCTTGCGGATCGAGATCGATAATCCTGTTCAGATGCTTCGTGAAATCGAGCACCACCGCCACGTTGCAGCACTGCCCCGCGAGACTCGTCCCGCCCCCGCGAGCCAGCAGCGGCGCGCCAAACCGGCGGCACTGTTCCACCGTCGCGATGACATCTTCCACCGTCTTTGGGATGACCACCCCAATCGGCACCTGCCGATAATTGGAAGCGTCGGTGGCATAAAGGGCACGGCTTCCATCGTCGAAACGAACCTCGCCTTCAATTCGCTTCTCGAGCTCTGCGCTTAATTCCTGGGCTGCAGTGCCCGGATAATGCGTGTCACGCGAGTGCGCCCACCCGATTTCCGACTCATGAAGTAGTGTTGCCATATGCGCGGTACTTTTCCATATCTGGCAATTTGCATTCCAGTCCGAACCCAGGCCGTGACGCATCCGTGCAAAGCATTCCCCTCACCGGCCTCAATGCGCCTTCGAAAAACATTTGCTCAATCCGGTAATGGTCGAAAAAATACTCAACATTGATGGCGCCCGGCACCGCACATGCCGCATGCGCGTGCAGTGAAGGAGCGGTGTGTGCCGAGAACGGAGTCGCGAAGGCCGCACTCAGATTTCCGGCGGCGAGAAAGCCGGTGATTCCCGCGCATCGCGTGGCATCCGCCTGAAGAACGTCCACCGCGCCGGCTTCGAGCATGCGACGGAAATAATACGAGTCGTAGCCGTATTCGCCGGCGGTGATTCGCATCCCCGGCGGCGCGTGCTCTCGCACCAGCCGCAGTCCCTCGAGATCGTCGGATGAAACCGGTTCCTCGAACCACGTCACACCCCACTCCGCGAACAACGCAGCTTTGGACAGCGCCGCTTTGCGGTCATACGCGCCGTTCGCGTCGACGAACAACTCGGCATCGCTCCCGATAGCTTCGCGGGCGAGGCGCACGCGATTCACATCCGCCGCGGGATCGGCTCCAATTTTCATCTTGACGCTGCCAATGCCGTCTTCCACCCAGCCGCGCAGTTGCCCCCGCAGTTGAGCTTCGGAATACGAAGTGAATCCGCCGCTCCCATAAGCCGCGATAGACGGATGAGCCCGCCCCAGCAAATCCGCGACGCTCATCCCGAGCAGCTTCGCCTTCAGATCCCACAGCGCGTTATCGACGGCGGAGATTGCCATCGAGCAAATCCCCGGCCGCCCCAGATTCCGGATCGCCCGCACCATCGCGGACCACAGCCCCCCGATATCCAGGCAATTGCCGCCGGCGACATGCTGCTTCAGATGAGCATCAATGACGGTGGCGGTCGCCACGTCGGCAAACGAATATCCGAAGCCCGTCACCCCGCCTGCCCGGATACTCACCAGCACGAGCGTCGTCTCGCTCCACTCGATCGTCCCATCCGCCTCCGGCGTCTCCGTCGGAACCGTATAGGCGGAAACATCCAGCCGTTCCACCCGAGGCGTAGAATCGCGTTCCACTATTCAATTGGACAGGCAATCACCGCACCATTCCGGCAAGTCGCGAACGCCCGTCAGGAAAATCGCTAAGCCTGGCTCCGCCGTGCCTTCATCAGATGTAGTTCGACGCGACTCGTCGTCCACGTCGCGACGCCACAACCAAAGAAATCAGTATCTTCTGTCCAGATAGGCAGTCGAGAGCAAGTGCGGATGCGAGTACAGGCCAATCATCCTCATCGCGGCGGCCGATTCGCTCGCGCAACTGCTGCATCTTTTGGCCGGCAAGACGGAGTGCAACGGCGCTCACGCGTCACTGCGGTCCACAAAGTAGCGTGAAGATATCATGGGCCACATTGGTCCAGGCATCCCGCCTCGTCGAGGCTCTTGAGAAGCAAGTGTAGAAAGATAAGACCACCATAGCCCTTCCACTTCCTCAGAACTTGCTGCACACGCTCGTAATCGAGTTTCCTCCGTAGACGCAGCCAACGTTCCAGGTTGTTTCGGGCTCCGACGTCATCACCCGGAAATATATTCGTTCTTCCTAAACCACGGAGCAGAACATATTCTGCAGTCCAGCGCCCTACTCCGGGTATTGCAACGAGGCGCTCGAAGCACTCTGCATTATCCAACTGAGTGAACTCTTCCAGATTGAGTTGTCCGTTGACGATTACCTGTGCCACTCCAATGATCGATCGAGCTTTGTTGCCGCTATACCCCAGCGGTCGAAGGTCTGCAGGCTGCAGGTGGGCTAAGTCTTCCGGACGAGGAAAAGCGTGCATCCCCTGGCTGAATTTCAGACCGCAGCGTTCGGAAAGGCGATTGAGAAAAACAATCCCGACCGTCAGACTCAGCTGCTGACAGGTAATCCCGTTTACGAGACATTCGAAAACGCTCGCAAAACGCGGAGGCTTTAGCCCGCGAAATCGTTCCACCAACTGCTCCAGCCGGGCATGTCGTGAGGCGAACTGGTAAAACTCGGAAAGATCCACGTCGATCCCGAGCAGGCGCTTCAATGCAACTGTGACGGCCTGCTCAACCGCAGGAGAAAGATTGTCTCCCGCCACTGAGACGTCCAGGATCATCGCATTCTGAGTCACCGCAACGAGGACAGGTTTGTCACCAACTGCCAGGACTCGGCGATATGTCTCGCCGTTCCAAACATCTACAGCATTCATGGAGCGACGCCGCAAGGCCCACGCAGTCGCATCCAGCCGGAAGGGCATCCGCGGACGAAGAGAAAAACAAATCACATCGTAATCCGACAAAAACGCCTTCGAACGGCATGGAAGTCGGCAGGTCTGCCCTGCGCACCTGGTTTACCGCGCGGCACGAATAAGACGTGTTGAAGGGTGTGGCGTTTCAGCACAATTGGTCCTGGCCCAGTGCATCCTCGGTACATTGCTCGTCGGTATCCGCAGCCGGCCGAGCTGAAAGCAAACCAGCCGTTGCGGCGAGTTCGAGGCCAACTGTAACTATAGTGCAAATCTGATCGCCGAGGCGTCGCACCAATCGCTTTTGACACACTTTTGACGTTTCCTGCTCTACACTCGGCTAAGGATGTGAACTCAGAACACCCGTATCGACGAGATCGACGTTCAAACGCACGCCCGTACGCGTAGTCGCAGCTCACGTTCGGGTGGAAACGAAGCGGGCGCCTCTGATGTTGAAGTACAAACAACCAACAAACAAATACTTTGCGGCCACGGAGATTCACGATACGAGGTTCGAAACGATCAACCTAAAGCGAGCATATGACCCCGTCGCTTCGACCGATGGCACACGCTTTCCTGTGGAAAGGCTTTGGCCTCGGGGCGTGAAGAAAACTGCCCTGCACGCGCACGCATGGCTGAAGGGATGTTGCTCCCAGCACCACCTTACGTCGCTGGTTTGGCCATGGCCCAAAGAAGTGGAGCGAATTCCGGCGGCGGTACTTTCACGAAGTGGGCGTGCATGCGGAAGTATTAGACCCCATTCTCAAGCTCGCACGGTGCAGCCGGGTGACCCTGGTGTACAGCTCGCATGACATGGAGCATAACAATGCAGTTGCAATAAAAGATTACCTCCAGGCGCGAATCGGCAAGAAGAGAGTTCCGCACAAGGCGGCAACGTGAGTGCACGGTGGGCGGCGCATTGAAAAGAGGGAAAACTTATGAGCACTGCTGAAACGTGGCCGATTTTTACCGCCAAACTGAAAAGCCGGGAAGAGATCGCGGAGCGCACGATGGCATTCCACTTCGAGAAACCAGTAGGGTGGGAGTTCAAGGCGGGCCAGTTCATCGACATGACTTTGCTTAATCCTTCCCAGACCGATCCTGAGGGCAATAAGCGAGGCTTTTCGATCGCGAGCGCCCCTCAGGAAGAAACCCTGATGGTGGCTACCCGCTTGCGCGATACGGCTTTCAAGCGAGTGTTAAAGGCAATGCCCCTCGAAACCGTAGTGAAGATCGAAGGACCGTTCGGCAACCTGACGCTCCATAACAATGCCAAACGAACGGCGGTACTCTTGTCAGGCGGTATTGGCATTACGCCATTCCGAAGCATTCTGTTCCGTGCGGCAAAAGAGAAACTTCCTCATCGGATCTTTCTCTTCTACTCGAATCGGCGACCAGAAGACGCGCCATTCCTCGCGGAGCTTCAGGCGCTGCAAAAAGAGAACTCAAACTACAAGCTTGTCGCGACCATGAACGAAATGGACAAATCGCATCTGCCCTGGCACGGCGAGACAGGGTTGATTGACAAAGAAATGCTTTCAAGGTATTTGAAGGACGCCGTGTCACCCATATACTATATGGCCGGGCCTCCAGGGATGGTCAAGGGTCTCCACACGATGATCAATGGGAC
>Ga0134125_10000715_pt1 | contig 43372 bp, 34 predicted proteins | sample KB31751_FD_96464 | JGI IMG/M metagenome (GOLD analysis project Ga0134125, IMG submission 96464) | Terrestrial soil microbial communities with excess Nitrogen fertilizer from Kellogg Biological Station, Michigan, USA - KB3-175-1 | ecosystem: Environmental > Terrestrial > Soil > Unclassified ...
GGGCGCGGAGCTTTGCCGTCAGCTCGAGCGCAACTACCTTGTGCGCGACGCCGAACTCGCGAGCTTCTCGAAGGCGGACGATTGAGAGCGCACAGGCGGCAGTCCGCAGTGCGCGGTGAAAAATGATTTCTGCAGCGCAGCTCTTTGGGGCTATCGAGGCCGGAGGGACGAAGTTCGTCTGTGGCGTGGGAACCGGGCCGCACGATCTGGGCACCGCGCGGATTCCGACGACTTCGCCGGATGAGACGGTTGCAGCGGCGATCGAGTGGCTGCGTGAGCACTCGGGCGGAGGATTGAGCGGGGTCGGGATCGGATCGTTCGGTCCGGTCGATTTGCGGCGCGGGTGGATTACTTCAACGCCGAAGGCTGCGTGGCGCGACTACGATCTCGCGGGAACCGTTTCGCGAGCGCTGGGGATTCCCGTTTCGTTGGACACCGACGTGAACGCGGCGGTGCTGGGGGAGGCGCGCTGGGGCGCGGGGCGCGATCTGGCGAATTGCCTTTATCTGACCATCGGGACCGGGATCGGCGGCGGCGCCATCGCAGGCGGCGTGATCGTCCACGGACTCACGCACCCGGAGATGGGTCACATCCGCATTCCCCACGATCGAGGCGCGGATCCGTTCGAGGGTTGCTGTCCGTATCATGGCGATTGTCTGGAGGGGCTGGCCTCAGGTCCGGCGATTCGGGGGCGCTGGGGCATGCCGGGTGAAGCGCTGCCGCCCGATCATCCCGCATGGGCGCTGGAGGCTCGCTATCTCGCCCTGGGCATTGCCAACTTCATCTGCATGCTGTCGCCGGAGAAAGTCCTGATCGGCGGCGGCGTGATGCGGCAGCAGCAGTTGTTCGGCATGATTCGGGCAGAAGTCGAGAGAATTCTGGCGGGGTATGTTCGACGGTTGCCCCGGATGGAGCCGCCCGCCCTTGGAGAACTCTCCGGCGTCCTCGGCGCGCTGGCCTTGGCTGAAAGGACTTGAATGAACCGCTTACTCACACTCTCCGGCACGAAGCAGGCCGAGTTGATCCGCGAGGGCTCGATATCTTCCACCGAGCTGGTGGCGGCTCATCTGGCGCGCATCGACGAAGTAAATCCGAAGCTGAACGCTGTCGTCGAAACGCTTCGCGACTCCGCGCTGCGCGATGCCGAATCGGTTGATCGCCGCCGCGCCGCCGGAGAGCCGATGCGTCCGCTGGAAGGCGTGCCGTTCTCGATCAAGGATTCGATCCAGGTCCGCGGCACTGTTTGCTCGGCTGGAACGCTCGGCTTCCAGCACGCCGCGGCGTCGGTCGAGGATGCGACGCTTGTAGCGCGGTTGCGTGACGCAGGGGCAATTCCAATCGCGCGCACCAATCTTCCGGATTTGTTGTTCGCGTTTGAAAGCGACAACCTGATCTTTGGGCGCACCAACAACCCGTACGACCTTACGCGAACGTCCGGGGGATCGAGCGGCGGCGAATCCGCCCTGATCGCGGCGGGTGGTTCACCGCTGGGGCTCGGCAGCGACGCCGCCGGTAGCGTGCGACTGCCCGCGCACTACTGCGGAATCGCAAGCCAGAAGCCCACTTCGGGACGGCTCGCGCGGACTGGTCACGTGCCCGCGGCCGGTGGTTGGCTCGAAATGGTCTGGCAGATCGGGCCCATGGCGCGCCGCGTCGAGGACCTGTGGACGATGATGCCGATCCTGCTGGGGCTCGATGGACGCGACAGGACGGTCGTGCCAATGCCGTACAGCGATCCGTCGCTGGTTCCAATGCGCGATCTGCGCGTCGCGTACTTTACGAATAACGGAATCGCGGCTGTCGATGCCGATACCAAAGCTGTTGTGGAAGCAGCGGCGAAAGCGCTGGCGAGCGAGGTGCGGTCGGTTGAGGAATGCCGCCCTTCGCGCATCGAAGAGACTTATGACCTCGAGATGAAGATGATTGGCCCTGACGGGGGCGATGGGTTGCGCGACTACCTCAAAGATATCGGCAGCACGCGCACACACCGACTGCTCGAAGGCTGGCTCAGCAAGCTGGAACGGTATCGAACGGATATCAAGGGCTTCGCGGATTATTGGTCCGGCCTCGACAAATTCCGCGAGTCCATGTATGCATTTGGCGGACGCTTCGATGCCGTCCTGTCGCCGGTAGCCAGCCAGCCGGCGGTGCCGCACGGAACCTCTGTCGACGACAACACATTCCGCGGGTACAGCTATACGATGACGTACAACGTCGCTGGCTGGCCGGCGGCGGTCGTGCGCTGCGGGACCTCAAAGAGTGGACTGCCAATCGGCGTTCAGATCGCGGCGAACCCCTGGCGAGAGGACATCACGCTCGCACTTGCGCGATTGCTGGAAATGGATATTTCCGAGTGCCCGTTGGCGTTGGGCGCTTGAAACGCCGGTCCGCAGAGACGCCATCACGACATCAAAAGTGGACGCCCACCAAAAACTCGGCCTGATTCAGGTTTGAGATCGAGCGGAAATCATCCGAGCCCTGATGCGTGTAGCGCAGCTCACCGCTGACACGAACAAACGGGACTTTCACATCGACACCCGCACCGAGCACCACGCCCGCGTGCGATTGCTGTGCAAGACTTCCCGCGCCGGTCGTGATTATCCTCGCCGCTTTGGAGAGGCCAGACAAATGATCGAACGAGAGACCGCCTTCCACAAATGGCTTGATCACGGGCGTGTTGAATCGATAAGCGGCAAGAACAGGGAAGCGCCACTGGTTACCGTCGACGGTGAATGGAGCGACGGATGTCGCGCCCGGCGCTGAAACCGTCGAAGTCGCGCGGAAGCTGTACGGGCGATACAGCGCGTCCACTTCAATGCGCAGACTCAACGGCAGATTCACCTGTATCGTCGGACCGATTGTGAAATTCGTGCTCCTGGAGACGAATGAAAAGTTATTTTGATTGGTTGCGTTAACCACATCGGTGAACGGGGCGCCACCCAAAATCCCGACCGAAAAGGCTTCGGCGCTCGCAGAGGCAGCGCAGATCATTCCGAAAAGAAGAAGCTTTCCCATAGTCAATGTTTGCATGCAGGAGAGACGACGCGGCATCGCCCGACGTTCCAGTTACTCGCCGATCAGGTGCATCAGAAGGCGGCGGCTTTGCGGCTCGGCGCGATGTTCGAAGACATAGATCCCCTGCCATGTTCCGAGGGCAGCCTGCCCGCCGCGCACCGGGATCGAGAGCTGCGTTGCGGTCAAGGCCGCCCGAATATGCGACGGCATGTCGTCGGGGCCTTCTGTCGTATGGCGGAACCACGGCGTGCTCTCCGGAACGAGACGTTCGAAGAACTCCGCAAGATCACGGCGCACGTCGACATCCGCATTTTCCTGAATCACGAGCGATGCCGAGGTGTGCTGGATGAAGAGAGTCAGCAGGCCGTTTCCGATCGCCTGTGTGCCCACCCACCAGCGCACATCGCGCGTAATCTCGTAGAAGCCTTTGCCGCGCGTTGGGATGCTCAGCTCGCCGTGAGCCTGCTTCATGCGGAACCGGGGCTATTCGACTGTGACGCTCTTGGCGAGGTTGCGCGGCTGGTCCACGTCGCAACCTCGCCTCACCGCGATGTGATACGCAAGGAACTGCAGCGGGACGATCTCGAGGATTGGCGTGAACAGATCGGGCGCCGCTGGAATCTCGATGGTGTAATCGGCGACCTTGCTGACTTCCTTATCGCCTTCCGTCACAACCGCGAGAACCTTGCCTTCCCGCGCTTTGACTTCCTGAATGTTCGATAGCGTCTTCTCGTAAAGCAGCGTGCTTTCCGGACTCGTTGGATCGTGCGTGGCGAGAACGACGACCGGAAGATTCTCATCGATCAAAGCGTTCGGGCCGTGCTTCATCTCACCGGCCGGGTACCCCTCAGCGTGAATGTAGGAAATTTCCTTCAGCTTGAGAGCGCCTTCGAGAGCGATCGGGAAGTGAATGCCACGCCCAAGGAAAAGGAAATCGCTGGCCCGGAAGAGCTTGCGGCCGAGTTCTTCGTACTGCTGATCGTTGGCGAGAATCGTCTCGAGTTTATTCGGAATCGTCACGAGGTCGTGGACGAGCGTGCGCGCACACTCGTCGCTGAGACGCCCGCGAATTTCCGCGAGATGCAGCGCCAGAATCGCCAGCGCGGTGAGCTGGCACGTAAAGGCTTTGGTTGAGGCGACGCCAATCTCGGGGCCCGCGTGCGTGTAGATTGTCCCCGCAGCCTCACGTGTGATCATCGATCCGACCACATTGCAGATCGCCAGCGTCTTTGCGCCCCTCTGACGGGCTTCGCGCTGGGCGGCCAGAGTGTCCGCGGTTTCGCCTGACTGGGAAATGACAACAGTCAGCATGTCCTGCGAGACAATCGGATCGCGATAGCGGAACTCGCTTCCGTAATCGACTTCCACGGGAATGCGCGCGAGCTTCTCGATCATGAACTTGCCGGCGAGCGCGGAATGCCAACTCGTCCCGCAGGCGACGATCTTGACCGAGTTGAATGCCTTGAATTGCGCCGGCGTGATATCCATCTGGTCGAGGAAAATTCTGCCGGTTTCCTGACTGACACGTCCGAGCGTGGTGTCGCGGACGGCGCGCGGCTGCTCGAAGATTTCCTTGAGCATGAAATGCTTGTAGCCGCCCTTTTCCGCCATGATCGGGTCCCAAAGCACATGCTGTACCTGGCGATTGACCGGGCGTCCGTCGAAGTCTGTCAGTTGCACCCCGTCATGCGTGAGCACGGCCATGTCGCCGTCGGCGAGGAAGAACATGTCACGCGTGTGGCTCAGGATCGCCGGAACGTCCGATCCCACAAAGTATTCGCCTTTGCCGAGCCCAATCACTACCGGAGGGCCCTCGCGCGCCGCCACGATCTTGTTTGGATCGCGCCGGCTCAGCACAGAAAGCGCGAAGACACCCCGAAGCTGCTTCACCGCAGTGCGGACGGCGCTTTCCAGATTGCCGTCGAAATACTTTTCGACGAGATGCGCGATCACTTCGGTATCGGTTTCGGTGCAGAACTTGTGGCCTTCGTGCTGGAGCTGTTCCTTCAGCGGGAGGAAGTTCTCGACGATACCGTTGTGGACGACGACCACGTCGCCGCTGCAATCGCGATGCGGGTGCGCGTTTTCCTCCGTCGGGCGTCCGTGAGTTGCCCAGCGTGTGTGTCCGATTCCGTAGTTTCCATCGATTGGATCGAGGCGGAGGACATCCTCGAGATTACGCAGCTTTCCTGAAGCCCGGCGGACTCCAAGGGTCTGGTCATCGCAGTAGACGGCAAGCCCAGCGGAGTCGTAGCCGCGGTATTCGAGCCGTTTGAGACCGTCGAGAATGATGGGGACTGCGCGCTGGGCGCCGACGTAGCCGACGATTCCACACATGGGTTTATTGTACGGAACAGAATCCGGGGCGAAGAAGCTCAGGTCCGGACTCGTGCGAGCAGCGCTCCCCAGTGGAACCCCGCTCCGAATGCGGCGAAGCAGACCGTATCGCCACGGGTTAGGTGCATCTGCTCGTGCCACTCGGAGGCGGCGATCAACATCGAAGCCGAGGAGGTGTTTCCGTAGCGGCGGACGTTGGAGTAGAAGCGCTCGGCCGGCGCATCGATCGCGCGCGCGACGCGGTCGATCAGGTTCTGGTTGGCCTGATGCATGATGTAGGCGGCGACGCCCTGCGCGCGGGTGTTGTTGCGGGCGAGCACTTCCATGATGGCTTCGGGCAGGCGGCGGGTGGCGTGGCGGATGACGGCCATGCCGCTCATCCGGAGTGGCCCGGTGAGGTCGAGGTGGAGTGCCTCCGTGTGGGCTCCGTCGGAATGCAGCGCGAAGTCGACGATTTCGAGTCCGCGTGAGTCAGAGGCGGATTCGGGCGCGATGAGGCATGCGCCGGCGCCGTCTCCGAAGAGGATCGCGGTGCTTTTGTCTGTCTGCGCGGGCGCGGACATCTTCTCGGCGGCGACCACGAGGACCGGGCCGTGCGCCTCGGTGAGTTTTGCGGCCAGAGACATCGCGATCAGGGACCCGGTGCTTGCGTGCGGGAGGTCGATGGCGGGTATAGGGCCGAGTCCGAGGCGGTGGGCGATTTCGGCGGCCGGTCCGGGGAAGCGCCGGGTGGAGGAGCCGGAGGCGGCGAGGAGCAGGCCTGGCTTGTGGCGGGAGAGGCAGGGTTGGGCCGCCTGGACGGCGAGATCGACAATGTTTTCCGCTTCGCCGGCGATTCGGCGTGCTTCTATTCCGCTGGCTTGCAGGATCCAGTCGGGGTCGATATCGAGAGATCGGGCGAGGTCGTTGTTGGTGAGGACTCGCTCGGGGACGTAGTGAGAGAAGGAGAGGATGGAGGGCATGTCAGGCGACCGCCGGAATGATTGCCCGCGCGCGTTTAGCCGGCTTTTTGATTCAGATAGTGTTCGATGCGCGCGATCGATTCGAAGCGGCGCGGGCTGAGGTCGGCGTCAGGGATCGTCAGTCCGAATTCCTGCTCGAGTTCGGTCACCATGTCGGTAAGGGCGAATGAGTCGAGGTAGCCCGAGTCGAAGAGGGATTCGTCCGGGTCCGGGGCCGTCGGCTTCTTCGAAACCTTTTTAACGATTGCCGCTATCTTGTCCTGTTTGTTCATAAAAAATTGCATCAACAACCATTTTGCCGAGCATGCGGTAGCCTTCGCTCGTCATGTGGATGTAGTCGGCCTGGGCGAGTCCGGCGGTTACCCAGCGCTTGACGATGCCGGGGCCGCCCATGTGGAGCCGCCAGTCCCAGAAAGCGACGTTCAGCTTGCGAGCGAGGTCGCGCTGCATCGCTACAACTGCGTCGAGATGGAGCAGGGGCTTGAAGCGGCCGCAGTCGGGCGGGCCGATCATCAGGATCGAGACCGCAGGCGCCGAGTGGCGGATACGTTCGATGACCGCGGTCAGATCGGCGCGGTATTGATCGGCGGTCCAGAGGCGGCTGTTGGCTTCATTGGTGCCGTATTCGAGGATCACGAGCGCCGGGTTGCGCTGGTTCAACTCGTCGGACCAGATGCGTTCGTTCCATTCGAGGAGGACGTTGGCCTGCGCGCCATTGATGCCGAGGGTCTCGACAGTGACGCCTTTGCCGTTTTCAGGCGACGCGTCCAGAGCCCAGCCGAAGAGGCGCACGGGCGCGAAATTGAGGGTGCGGAGCTTGAGATCGTGACGCCCGGGCTCAAGCGTGTATTCGGAGTGGCCGGGTCCGAGGTCGCCGTCTGTCGTGAAGGAGCCGGCGCTCTGGCCGTCAATGGTGAGCTCGAGTTGTCCGCCGCCGGGCTGCTGCAGGTAGAAGATCTCGAGAGCGGCGCCCGAGGCAGTGAGCGAGACGGTTTGTCCGGCGGCCTGCGTGGAGATGGAGATGCCGCTGAGCCCCTGATTGGCGTCGCCGCGCAGGGCCATGGTTCCTTCGGTTTTCCAGCCGGGAGTATTGGCGCCGGTGGCATCGAAGCGGCGATATCCGCGATAAGGATGGCCAGCCTGAATGAAGCCGGGTCCGCCATCGCCGAAACGGGACTGGAGCTCGGTGCGCATCGCGTTGGCCCAGTCGTCGGAGGCGGTATGGGAGTCCCCATAGTCGAGGATGTGGATGGGGTCGCCTTCGGCAAGAGAGGCCAGGAAGGGCGCGAGGGCGGAAGCGTTTTCGATGGGGGTGGAAGCGCCAGCGGCGATTTTGGCCTCGACTTCTTCGCGGGCGGCTTTGCGTGCAGCGGGAGAGATCGGGGCGGCGGGGCGTTTCGGGGTCTTCTTCTTTGTGGATTTGGTGGGGGCCGCCAGGGCGGTGAGGGCGAGGAGTAGGGTGGCGGCGAAGAACAGCGAGACGAAGCGCCTCATTGATACGCTTCCATGAGCGCGGATTCGAAAAGCTCGCCCACCCGGGCAGCGCCCGCGGGCAGAGGGTGCATGAAATCCGCGCTGACGAGGCGGGGTTCGGAGTGATACCAGCGATTCATCGTCCCGGCGCCGCCCATCGCGTGGAAGGTATTGAAGAAGGCGCAGCCCGTTTCTTCGGCGATCTGCTTCTGGATTTCGACCAGCTTCTCGAGCACGGGCGGGGTGGTTTCGCCGTGGTCCATCGGTCCCATGAGGAGAATTGAGGCCTTCGGGAGCGCGGTGCGGATGCGGGCGATCACTTTGCGGAGCTCGTCCGGATACTGCTTCTCCACGTAGGCCGGGTAGACGCTCTCATTGGTGCCGTAGTTCAGGACGACGAGCGCGGGGTCTTCGTGCTGAAGGGCCGCGGTCCACTGCTTCGGTTCGTAATAGCGCAGGACCATCTGGATCTGCGCGCCGTTGACGCCGAGGCTGCTGTACTGGACCCCAGGTTGGTCTTTGTCGAAGCGGTAGCCGAAGAGGCGGACCCGGCCACTCGAGACGGTCAGCTCGATGGCGGCGGCGCCCGTCGGCAAAGCTATTTGCGCGAAGCGGGGTTTCGTTTCGTCTGCGGCCGTTTGCACTTCTCCAATTTTCATATCACCGGCAGTGATGGCGAAAGTCCCGCCATCGTGTTGCGAGAGGTAGTAGACGGTGAGGCGAGAGTAGTCGGCGCCGGGAAGGCCGACGCGCGAGACAGCGCCGGCTCCGCCGGTAAAGCTGACGCCGCCGAGTCCGTGGATGCCGTCGGCTGCGCGCGATTGGCTGGCGGGGGCGATCTGCCATCCTTTCGCGTCGAGGCGGATGCCATCGTGGCCGTACCATGCCCACGGCTTGGCGATGAGGAGGAACCCGTGGCCCGCGTCGCCGAAGCGCCTCTGCAGGAGGCGGCGGATATCGGCGGTGATCGAGTCGGCGGTGGTGGGCGAGTCTCCATAGTGGAGAACCCGGGTGACTCTGCCTCTCCGCAGGGATGCGTAGAAGCTATCCAGGCTGCCGGCTGGAATGTCGAGGTCGGGGACTTTCGGCGCGACGATTTGGGGCCGCGGCTTAGAGACCTCAGCGGGCGGCGCCGGGAAGTGGAACAGCGTGAGCATCGAGATCAACTGGGTGGGACGGACGCCGCGCGGCAATATGGCGGCCATGAGGACGAATGCGCCAATCGTAATGGTGGTCCGGCGGGGCAGCATACGTCAGAAACGCGAGTAGATGAACGGCGCGGCGCCGGTGGATGCAACGCGCTGGATGACGACGAGCAAGAGCCCGAGGGCGCCGGATTGCGCCAGCGCGGGTGTGCGGGCGAATAGCGAGACGCCGCCCTCAAACCACGACCTCGGGATGAAGTGCGTGACGATCGCGATCGCAAGGACCAGCAGGAGTGCGGGTGTCGTGTTGTCGAAGGAGTACCGAAGGCTCGCGATCTGGCTGAGGATTTTTAGGGCGGCGGAGACATTCGCCGCGCGGAAGAAGATCCACGTGAAGAGGACGAAGTGGAAAGTGAGGAGCCGGCTGACGATCGGGCTCAGCGAGAATTTGCTTGCCTTCTGCCAAAGGCGAAAAGCCGCAAGCCCGAGGCCATGGAGGACGCCCCAGATGAGAAACGTCCAGTGGAGGCCGTGCCAGAGCCCTCCGATCGCCATAGTGATGACGAGGTTGGCATAGGGCATGAGGCGGGTGCGAGGACCGGGCAGCGCGAAGTAAAGGTAGTCGCGGAGCCAGTTCGAGAAGGTGACGTGCCACCGGCGCCAGAAGTCCGCCAGATTGAGGGCGGTATAGGGTGCGTTGAAGTTGGTGGGCAGGCGGATGCCGAGCAGCAGCGCTGCGCCGATTGCGATATCGCTGTAACCGGAGAAATCGTAGTAGAGCTGAAACGCATAGGCGTACACGGCAACGAGCACATCGCCGCCGGAGTAAAGCGTCGGGAGATCGAAGACGCGGTTGACCAGGTTGGTCCCGAGATAGTCGGCGATGAGGAATTTTTTGGCGAGCCCGAGTCCGACAAGAAAAAGTCCCCGGCTGCCGTCTTCGCCAGAGAGTGCGGCGCCCTTCCAATTCCATTGAGGGATGAGCGTGGAGACGCGGGTGATCGGTCCGGCAAGCACGGTAGGAAAGAAGCTGACGGACGCGAGGTATTGGGCGTAGCTGCGCGTTGGAACGGCATCTTCGCGATAGATGTCGATGGTGTAAGTGAGCGCCTGGAATGCGTAGAACGAGAGACTGAGGGGGAGCGCGATTGCGCCGGCGTGTCCGGCGGTTCGCCCGAAAACGATGAGGCCAATGTTGATGGCAAGGCTGGCGGCGAGCAGCAGCCGGCGGGTTACGGCGCGCTTTGTGGAAGCGAGAGCCCGCCCGATGAAGAAGTCGGCGCTCGCGGCCGCGGGGATCAGGGCGAGGTAGATCAGTCCCCACTTCGCGTAGAAGAAGAGGTTCGCCGCGCAGATGAGAATCAGGCTTGTGAGGCGGTAGCGGCGGAGGGCCCAGAAAGCGAGAAAGACGATGACGAGAAAGCAGTAAAACTCAGCGGTTGACGGCAACATGCAGAGCGCGAGACAGGGAGTGATTTGAGTATAGGATCGCGCTCGCTACTTACAAGAGGGTAAAGCGAATTATTTTTTGTTCATTGGCGACCGGCGCGGGCGGCAAGACCGCCAGCGCCATATGATCGTTAACCTTTGGGGTCGATGATGAAAGTCGGGGTGAAACCCGCGGCCGGCGAATAGCTGCCGGGGCCCGCGGACACGTAGCTGGAGCATCCGGCAACCTTGCCGAGAAAGGCCTGTGGCTGTACGTCCACCTGCATCTCTTTGAACTCAAGATGCCCGAAGCTCATCAGCGGGAAGACGGTGCGGGCAGGCTTCACACGTTCCTGCACGACATAGGGAGAGCGCTGCGCTTCGCGGATCGCGCGCGCCCATGAGCCTTCGTCGTGTTCGTAACCAATGAAGCTGTCGAGATCGCTGAACTCGTCGTTCGGACGAAGCACAAGCCGCTCACGGTTTTCCTTGATCCAGGCGAAGAGATCGTCGATAGTCTCTTCGCGATGCTGGGTGCGCCCGGCTTTGACGACGCGGGTCCACGGCACGTGCTCGCGGATGGCCTTGCGTTCATGGAGCGGGAACTTCGCCGTGAGCGTTTCATCGGTCAGCAGCGCGAACATCGCTTTCTTGTGCGAAAGCTCTGAACGGAAGCTGTTCACGATGCAAACCTTGTGATCGCGATAGGCCTGCACCAGCGGATGGTTCAGAGTGAAGCGCAGCAGGAATTCCTGCGCGCTGATGCGGCGGTAAATAAGGTCGATGTCGAAGTTCCCGCTGCGCAAAACGCCGTTGCGATATTCGAGCACCTCGGGCGAGACCAACTCGGTCTGATATCCTTCGGCGCGGAAGTAGTCGCGATAAATCTCATACTCGCTGCGGCCGGTGGGGTCGCGGAATTCCAGGATCGCGATGTGCGGCTTCGGCTTCACCGCGCTGCCGTTTGACGTCGCGCCGACATTTGACATGGTGCCGTTTCCGGCGGACATCGTGCCTGCGAACATCGTGCCTGCGAACATCTTCCACGCCTTGAGCAGAGCGCCCAGGAATTGCTTCCTGCCGCCAAGGCGCGTGATGTTATAACGGCGGCGGAATTCCTTAACGGGGGGCGCATCGTAAAAGATGTCCGAGAGGCCTTCGGACCACGCCGCTCCCGTCAAAGCGTCCGCGTTATACTGCATGACATGCAGCGAGCCGTTCTGGATCTGCAAATCGAGCTGCGCGGATACTTCAGCCATTTCGTATCCGGGATCGATAGCGGCCAGCATCTTTTCGGCGGGGAAAAGCTGCATACGGGACAGCAGTTGCGGGGATGCGAGCGCCATGCGCAGCATCCGGTCGACAGCCGAAATTAACGCTTCGCCGGTTTTGACCAGATTGTCGTATTGCTTCTGGGTGACAAAATTCGGCCGCAGGAATGGACAGAGCAAGCGGCCGCCAGCCGAAAGCTGGCGGGCTTCCATCTCGTCCTGAAGATTTTTCACCCACCGCAGGTCGCGGTAGGGCTCAGACTCGAGAATCCGGTGATATCGGGATATCGCCTCGTCTAACTGCGTCATTGGTCTTTCACGTCCGTTCGAGCCTAATCAGTATGACACACGGGCGGGATTCTTGTCCGTTCCGTCTCCGCCAAGGCAACCGTAAATAATTGAAAACAGGTTTAAATCTGTGCTGGCATTAACGATGTATATGTGGCTTACCGGCCACAACTTCCATGGTCTGCCTAACACATTCGATGCGGGTGGAAGGGTAAAGGTTCCGTAACGCGTCTGCGTAGGGGCGAGGCGAGCCGATTGCCTGTCACCCGAAGTGGCGGTTGGTGGACTGGACTGGGTGTCGTGCCAGCGCTTATTTGGGCAATAACTTACTTGACAAAATAGACGGTTGCCTCTAATCTATAAACATGGCAACCGAACCAAGTACTTTACAAGAAGCAATCGTCTTCTTCTCCGATCCCGTGAACTGCCGGGAATACTTGGTTGCGCGTCGCTGGCCCAATGGCGTCACGTGCCCGCGCTGTGGATCGCACGATGTTCTGTTCCTTGAAAAGTACAATCGCTGGCACTGCCGGGAGAAGCATGGCGCGCCGCAGTTCACCCTGAAAACCGGGACGATCATGGAAGATTCCCCCATCGGTCTGGACAAGTGGATGATGGCTATGTGGCAAATCGTTAACTGCAAGAACGGCATCAGCAGCTACGAGGTCCACCGCGCTGTCCGGATCACCCAGAAGTCGGCCTGGTTCCTCGATCACCGCATTCGGTTCGCATTGCATCAGGGATCGTTCGACAACATGATGTCCGGCGAAGTCGAGGCCGACGAGACATTCATTGGCGGCAAGGCTCGCAACATGCACGAAGAAAAGCGCCGCCGCAAGATCACCGGCACTGGCGGCAAAGACAAGACTGCGGTCATGGGCATTCTGGAGCGCGGCAAAGACGGCAAGCCGTCGAAGGTTCGCACCACGGTCGTCCCCAACCGCAAGAAGCACGCACTACAGAGCGAAGTCCGCAGGCACGTCGAAGCGGGCTCCGTGCTCTACACGGACGACCTGAATTCATACAAGGGGCTGGATGAGTTCCAGCACGGCGTTGTGGACCACGCCGTGAAGTACGTTGACGGCAAGATCCACACGAACGGGCTGGAGAACTTCTGGTCACTGCTGAAGCGCGGAATCAACGGCACGTACGTTTCGGTTGAACCGTTCCACCTGTTCCGTTACCTGGACGAACAGGCGTACCGCTACAACAACCGAAAGGATGAGAATGGGAATAGGCTGACCGATGGTGACCGCTTCGATATGGCCGTACGTCAGATCGTCGGCAAGCGGTTGACGTGGGACCGGCTGACGGGTAAAGAAGCCCTCCCGTCAATCAGCCTGGCGTAAAGCCGGGCGACGACAAGAGGCAAGGACGCGGAAAGGTCCGCTAAACGACCAAAGGCCGCGATTTGCGGTCGCGGCCTTTGCAGCATTTTCGATTTGATTGCGGCTTCATGCGGCGCTCTCGACGCCTCACGAAACGATTTCGCTACAAGTGTATCATTGGAGGCTGGCAATGGCGAGATCGACACAGTTGAGGATTGTCTGGGATGGACCACTTGAGAGCCTCTCCCAGCATCGCGTGAGCCTCAGCGCATTCGGAGAGCCGTTGTATCTTTTGCTGGCAGCGGCTAAACGTATTGCCTCGAACATGGTCAGCGAGGCACTCGAACCCGCTAACGTTGGGCGCCTCGCCAAAGAAGCGCATCAACTGGATATAGAGATTGGTTCGGTTATCGGAAATTCCGGTGGCGTTGCGACCGTGATGACCTTCCAGGCCGACAACGCGCAGCAGCCTCTCTTCAACGATCTGACTGAGAATGTTGGCATCGTATTGCTTGACGCTATTGACGCCGAGCGACAGGGAATTCTCAAGCACGCCAGCGTGCGGCATTACCTTCAGTCTTTGCCAACACTACTGACTCATCAGACATACGTACTTCATGAGAACGGACGAGAAATCAAACGTTTGGATTTCGGCTCGATGCATCTGCCAGAGATGCCGCCTGAACTTCCATATGTTGTGGAGATCATTGGTCGCGTAATCGGTGTCGGCTTTGACCCTGGGCGCTCGGAGGTTCGATTCAAAGCAAAGGAAGAACAGGTCACGGTCCCAGCGACTCCGGTCCAGGTGCAGAAAGCTCTCGACTATCGCAGTGCCGAGGTTCGTGCATTAATACTGAGGCATGGCCCTTTCAAATCGCGCCTGCTAAAGCTTGAAGACGCGACGTTGCCCCGTACGAGGGGAGACAGAGAAACCTACATTTTCAAGAAGTGGGACGGCTTATTGCAGAGGCTGGCGCAATGAGCATTATGCCGTGGTCACGCCTGATCGATTTCGATGCCGTGATGGAACTCCATCGCGAAGCGATATCGAGATTTGGCGGAGACCAGACGCCGACCGCCAAAGACGGCTGCATCGAGCGCTCTTTGGGGGCGGCGTGGAATGCGGAATTGTATGCGGGCAGCGAGGATGCTTTACCGGGTCTGTGCTTTGCGGCGTGCCTGCTGTTTTACCTTGCGAAAAACCACTGTTTTGTAGACGGCAATAAACGAATCGCGTGGATGGCTTCGATGCATGTCCTACTCGGCCTCGATCTCACCATTGACGTATCAGACGACGATGGTGAGGCATTTTGCCTCTCCATCCTTGATGGCACAGTGGAGCATGCCACGGACGTTGTGACGTGGATGGCGGACAAACTTGCCGCCATCGAGGAAGATTGATTTCGGCGTTACTATGGTGAACAGATGAAGCCACTCCCCCCGCCGCAAGTTCCCGGCGACACCGAAGCGGCCCGCATGGATGCAGCCGTCCGGATGCTGTTCAAAGCGTCAAAATCCGAGTACGTGAAGCCTGAGCGGGAACCGAAGAAGAAGCGGGCCAAGAAACCGCATTGACGATCATGTACGACGTTTTCAACGGATTTCTGACAACTCCCGCTTGGCTGAATCGGCACTCCGCCGATGAAGAGAGATTCTTCTGCCTATTGCGCGCTGTCGTTGACGATCCAGCGTTCTCACCAGAGGATTTGCGGGCGCATCTCTTGAGGCAGACGAGATGGCAGAACGAAGACGAGATTAACCACTAACGTTCGCTTGGCGCAGGTTGTTAATGGCTACGTTCGCGCTCAATGCCAGTAAATTTTGTCAAGTAAGTTATTGCTCTTATTTGAGCCAGAGCCTTAGGCAGGATCGCCCGTCAACTCCGCGCCAAATGTTGACGAATCCCCCCAAACGGTGGTGTCGCCCCACACGGTCGTGTCGGCCCAGGGGGGACCGCCATCGCCCCATACCGTCGTATCGCCCCAAACAGTCGTATCTCCCCAGACGGTAGTATCTCCCCAAACGGTGGTGTCGCCCCATACGGTCGTATCGCCCCAGACCGTTGTGTCTCCCCATACAGTAGTGTTGGCGCCCATCCAGACGGAATCACCCCAAACGGTCGTGTCGCCCCAGACCGTCGTGTCCCCCCAGACAGTGGTATCACCCCACACCGTCGTCATCGTGGTGTCGTTGACGATATGCAGGATCAACTTTCCTTTGTTCGGACCGCTGCTGATGGTCCCGCCCAGGACCGCGACAGGTGAGGCGGCGTTCTTGCCGTTCGGAATCGTCGCGTTGCTCGCGATCGCGGCGTCCAGATTCAGATATCCAGCGCCAACCGTGAAAATGTCGTCGACAACCGTGAAGGTCTGGTGAGTCGCCGGATCGGTGATGTGCACGGCGGTCTGCGGGAACTTGGAAGCCGTCTTCATCAGACGCGCCTTGATCTGATCGTTCGACAGATGATTATTGCTGCTGCCGCTTGCCAGCAGCGCCGCAACCGCGCCGCTCGTCGCCGCCGCAGCCATGCTGGAGCCGCTCAGGACGAAGTACTGCGACACCATCCCGTTTGAAGGACGGCTCACATATGACGAGAGTGGCACCACATCGCCGGCGAAAGTCTGCTCGAGCGTGCCGGCGGGCAAAAGGCGGATCGAGAAGATACGATTACCCGGCGCCACGATATCCGGCTTCACGACATGGTCGCCGAATGTGGGTCCCTTCGAGCTGTACGTCGTCATCTGATCGTCAGCGCGGGATGGCGTGCTGCGGGTATTCATCGCGCCCACGGTAATGACCAGCGGATCGTTGGCCGGGGCCGCAATCGTGAAGTAGCCATGGGTGGGAGCAAAGCGTCCGCCGTTGCCCGCTGCGACCACTACCGTGATGCCGGCAAGCCAGGCCTTTTCAACTTCCTGGCAAAGTGGGTCGAGCTTGTAACTTTCGTAAACGCCGCGGCCGAGCGAGAGATTGATGATCTGGATGTTGTACTGGCGGCGGTTCTGAATCGCCCAGTCAATCGCCGCGATGACCTGCGCGTCCGTCGACTTGCCGGTTCGGTCCAGAACTTTCAGGTTAATCAGATCGACCGCGGGCGCGACGCCGTGAACGTCATGAGTGAACGCGTTGCCATTGGAATTCGAACCGTCGCCGGCAATGATTCCCGCGATGTGCGTGCCATGGCCGAAAAAATCATCCACCGACTCGCCGGGGACGAAGCTTTTGGCGAAGACGACGGTCGGATGATTGCGGCCGCTGCCCTGCCCACCCACGAGATCGAGGCTCGACGCCATAATGCCGCTGTCGATGATCGCGACGCCAATGTTGTTGCCGGCGGTCATGTCGGGCGAACCCGCGGCGTTGACGGAATTCGGGTGTAGTGTCTGCGGCAAATAGTCGTACACGGTCGCGCTTCCGGTCGAGGGTGCTGGCGTGGCGCGATCCGCCGTTGCTTCCAGCGAGTGGTTCAGGGAGACGTGCGCCACATTGGGCAACTGCGCCAGATTATTGACTGAGCTCCCGGCTGTCGTTTGATAGAGGCCACCGTTCGGAAGATCGGAAATCCTGGTTCCCGTGTTAACGCCGGCATTTTGCGTCGTGGTCACGATACCCGTCGCTCCGGAGCTGGGGGCATAGGTCACGATCACCTGCACTGGTGTGCCTGCGGGCAGCTTTGATAGATCGGGCGCGACGGTTCCGGCGAATGCGGCGGTACTCGCAGCAAAAAAAAGCGAGAGCGTGATTAGAGACCGGATCGGGAGCGTTTTCGACCGCATTGTTTCCGTCAGTTCCGTCAGTGACTTGTCCATGTGGCCCTCAAAGTAGCAACGCATCTGCCATGTCCTCAGCTCTGTAAAGTGTTGGATTCAGGAACCTACCCCGCAGACACACTCCACCAGCGGTGACAGCTTGTCACTTCAGACGAGCATACAGTGACATTGGCGTCGATGTAAACCTTTTCATTGCCATAAGTTATAGTACCCGGTCCGATTTCGCTGAATTACATCTGTCGAATTCGTTGGCCGTCATTCGGCAAACGAGAGCTGTCAGATCCGCGCCTTCAGGCGCCCGTGAATTAAACGAGACCTGAAAAAAGCCTCCCCCGTGATCGTGGTGGCCGGTTGCGAAATCATAATCGCCGTGTTAATCTTTGCAAGTACCCCTAAACGCTCAGTGGGAGGTGTGCGCCTTGTATCAGGCTGCCGCCGCTTGCACCAATGAGGAGATATGGCAAGGAAACCAGGCAAGAAGTATAAGGCTGCTCTCAAGCAAGTGGAAGCGCGCGATTACCCGCTGGCGCAGGCAGTTCCACTCCTTCAAAAGATCAAATTCGCTAAATTCGACGAGACCGTGGAAATCCATATGCGGCTCGGTGTGGATCCGAAGCACGCGGACCAGATGGTGCGCGGCACGGTGCTCATGCCGAACGGGCTTGGCAAATCGAAGACCGTGCTCGTCATTGCCAGCGGCGACAAGCTGCGCGAAGCCACGGAAGCCGGCGCTGATTTCGTCGGCGGCGAGGACATGGTCAACAAGATCCAGTCGGAAAGCTGGACGGCATTCGATGCGGTCATCGCGACGCCCGACATGATGAGGTCGGTCGGCAAGTTGGGCAAGGTGCTTGGCCCGCGTGGCCTGATGCCGAACCCGAAGACCGGCACCGTAACTGCCGATGTCGGCAAGGCTGTGCAGGAAGTGAAGGCCGGCAAGGTGGAGTTCCGCGTCGACAAAACGGGTATCATCCACGCGCCGGTTGGAAAGCTGAGCTTCACGCCGGACAAGCTGGTGGAAAATGCGAACAGTCTGATTGGCGCCGTGCTCAAGGCCAAGCCGTCGGTGGCAAAGGGTAAATACGTCAAGAGCGCGACGATTTGCTCGACGATGAGCCCGGGGATCTCGATCGACGTTGCGGAGATGGCGACGAAGGAGACGGCTGCTGAAGCCTAGGGGCGCACAGCCGGAAGGCTGTGAGTGTTGGTAAGAGCGCACAGCCCGAAATGGCGTTGTGCGGGTTGATTTGAGAAACGGCCTGCTATGAAGAACAGGGACGAAAAGAAAAAAGATTTCGAACAACTGCGCAAGGAGCTCGAAAAAGCGAACAATGTGTTCGTGGCGGGCTTCTCGAAGTTGACGGTCGATCAGGATTACAACCTGCGCAAGACGGTTCGCGGCGCGGGCGGCAAGTACAAGGTCGTCAAGAATAACATTGCCGAGATTGCATCGGAAGGGACGCCGTCCGAGCCCGTGTTCAAGGGCCTGAAGGGCATGACGTCGATTGCTCTGACCGACGATCCGGTGTCGCTGGCGAAGGTTCTGACGGCATATGCGAAGACCAATCCGGCGTTCACGTTCAAGGCCGGTCTGGTTGAGGGGCGCGCTATCGATATCAAGGCGATCAACGATCTCGCCTCGATGCCATCGAAAGAAGAAATTTTCGCGAAGTTGCTTTTCGTGATCAACGCTCCGGCGCAACAGCTCGTGACGGTGATGAACGCGGTGGGGCGCAATTTGGCCGTCGTGGTCGACCAGGGCGTCAAGGAAAACAAGTTCCCGGGCTGAGAAGCCCTCTCGGATTCACCAAGCCAAGTTTTGAAGGAAGGTTTAAGGACTTAAGATCATGGCGGATATCAACGCAATTGCGGATCAGATTCAGGGCTTAACGCTGCTCGAGGCGTCGCAGCTCGTGAAGTTGCTCGAAGAAAAGCTCGGCGTGTCGGCGGCGGCAGCGGCTCCCGTGATGGTGGCGGGCGGTGGCGGCGCGGCGGCAGCGGCCCCGGCGGCGGAAGAAAAGACCGAATTCACGGTCATTCTGACCGCGGCTGGCGCCAACAAGATCAACGTCATCAAAGCGGTTCGTGAAGTCACCAGCCTCGGCCTGAAAGAAGCCAAGGACCTGGTCGACGGCGCGCCCAAGCCGGTCAAGGAAGGCGTCAGCAAGGAAGAGGCCGAGACCATCAAGAAGAAGTTTGTGGACGCGGGCGCTACTGTCGACGTCAAGTAGCTCCGCTCGCCGAATTTCGGCGATGAGTTATTGATTTCAACGGGTTGCGGTCCTGCGGTGGAAACTTCGGCGGCGAGGGATATCTGTCCCCCGCTGCCCTTTTGGCCTTGCCTTTTTAAGCGTGTTTGACAGGTAGCCTTTTCGGTGGTACTGTTGTACGTTGGCGTTGGTATCTACCGGAATCACACCCGGATTGGTGACGGTGGCGCTGAGATCCTGGCAGTTGAATTGCTCGATGGCCATACCTTCGCGTAGGGGCGGTGTGCGCCTGCGCGTCAGCGCAATCCGTTTACCTGCTTCGCTTCCGTCCGAAAATACAAAGTTTCCTGTTGTACGCAATTTTACCGGGCTGGCTTTATTTCGTGCCGGTAATCCGGTAGTCCACACGCTCAACCCCGTGCATACGGGCTGGAGCCGCCGTCATGCGGCGTTGGCCCGCTCACAGAGTGTTTCAAATTGCGCGACCTCGCAGCCGCAAAGCAGCAGGTCGCATTTGTTTTCTGGATCCGCGTTTTTAGTGTCGTTTTCGAATCACGTCAGGTAGCGGGCCTTTGATCCGTTCGTCGCCTGGCGTATTGCGTCTTTGCTTGTATTACGGAGTTTCTGAATCCTATGTCTGAAACCGGTCTCGCCCCCGATAGAGTTGATTTTTCCAAAATCAAAACTTCGATCCCGATCCCGAATCTGATCGAAGTCCAGAAGAATTCGTACGAGAAGTTCCTGCAAATGGACCTTCTCCCGAACGAGCGTGAGGACATCGGACTGCAGACGGTATTTACATCCGTCTTCCCGATTTCCGACTTCCGCGGCGTCAGCCAGCTTGAGTTTGTCGATTATTCGATCGGCAACTGGGAATGCAAGTGCGGCAACCTCAAAGGGCTGCATCACCTTCGTTCGACCTGCCGGAACCCGGCTTGCGGCGCCACGATCAAAACCGATCCTTTCCACGCCGGCGACATCCTCTGCCACCATTGCGGCACGTTCAACCGCAACATCGTGACGTTCTGCAACAAGTGCGGCGACCCGGTCGGCTTGCAGCTCAAATACGACCAGGCCGAGTGCGAGGAACGCGGCATGACTTATGCGGCGCCGCTCAAGGTCACGATTCGCCTCACGGTTTACGCGAAGGACGCTGAAACCGGCGCCAAGAGCGTCCGCGACATCAAGGAGCAGGAAGTCTTCTTCGGCGAAATCCCCTTGATGACGAACAATGGCACGTTCATCATTAACGGCACGGAGCGCGTGATCGTCAGCCAGTTACACCGTTCGCCGGGCGTGTTCTTCGAGCGCGTCGCCGCGCAGGGTTACTTCCTCGGTAAAATCATTCCCTATCGCGGAAGCTGGGTTGAGTTCGAGTACGACAACAAGAACCTGCTGTATGTCCGGATCGACCGCAAGCGCAAGTTCTTCGGTTCGGTCTTCCTGCGCGCGCTTGGTCTGGAGACCGATGAACAGATCCTCAAGACGTTCTACCGGATCAGCAACATCAAGATCAAAGACAGCAAGTTGATGTGGGCTGTCGACGATAACCTCGTCGGTCTGAAGCTTTCGCACGCCATCAACGCGAAGGGCGGCGAAGCGGTGGTGCCGCAGGGCCGGAAGATCACGTCCAGCCTGATGAAGGAGATGGTCAAGAACAAGATCGGCAGCGTCGAAGTAGCGCCGAACGATCTGGAGGGCGCGTTCATCGCCGCCGACGTCGTCGACATGTCGACCGGCGAAGTCATCATTGACGCCAATCAGGAGCTCACCCCGACTGTCATCAGCAAATTGATTGAAGCCGGGATCGACAGCTTCGAGGTGTTTTTCCCCGAGCGCGACGAGGTCGGCACCGTCATCTCCTCCACCATCAAAAAGGACCCGGTCAAGACCCGCAAAGACGCGCTGATCGAAATCTACCGCAAGTTGCGTCCGGGCGATCCCCCCACCGTCGACACCGCAACACAATTGTTCGACGGCATGTTCTTCGATGCGCGCAAGTACGACTTCTCGCGCGTCGGCCGCATGAAGTTCTCGATCAAGATTTACGATGCGCCGGAATCGCCGGTCCACAAAAAAGCCGACGGCACGAACTATGACGTTCGTATCCTGCATCCGGAAGATTTCCGCGACACCATCGCCTACCTGCTGAAGCTGCGCAAAGGCATCGGCGCGGTCGACGACATTGACCACCTCGGCAACCGCCGCGTGCGCGCGGTCGGTGAGTTGCTCGAAAATCAGTTCCGCATCGGCCTCGTCCGCATGGAGCGGGCGATCAAGGAAAAGATGTCGGTCTACCAGGAAATGTCGACCGCGATGCCGCACGACCTGGTGAACGCGAAGCCCGTGATGGCCGCGATCCGTGAATTCTTCGGATCGAGCCAGCTTTCGCAGTTCATGGATCAGACCAATCCGCTCTCGGAAATCACCCACAAGCGCCGTCTTTCGGCCCTTGGACCGGGCGGTCTCTCCCGCGAACGCGCCGGTTTCGAAGTGCGCGACGTCCATCCGACACACTACGGACGCATCTGCCCGATCGAAACGCCGGAGGGTCCGAACATCGGCCTGATTTCGTCGCTCTCGTGCTTTGCCCGTATCAACGACTACGGCTTCATCGAGAGCCCGTACAAGAAGGTCATCAACGGCGTCGTGATCGATCAGGTGAAGATCCTGAATCCCGGCGATACGTCGTTCAAGGTCGGCGATGTGATCGAGCGCGAAGCTCTCGACAAAGCCAACAGGGCGGTCGCGGCCAACAAGCAGAAAGCCGAGTACGTCGCACACTGCGACTACCTCTCGGCATGGGAAGAAGACAAGTACACGATCGCGCAGGCGAACGTCGCGCTGGATGAGAGGGGGCGCATCGTGCCCGAGCTCGCCAACGCCCGCCAGGCCGGCAACTTCGTTCTGAAGGGCCGCGACGAAATCGAGTACATGGACGTCAGCCCGAAGCAACTCGTCTCGGTTGCCGCGAGCCTGATTCCCTTCCTCGAAAACGACGACGCCAACCGCGCGCTTATGGGATCGAACATGCAACGCCAGGCGGTTCCGTTACTGCGCGGCGATGCTCCTTACGTCGGCACGGGCATGGAGTTCGTGACGGCGCGCGATTCGGGCGCGGTGATTCTCTGCAAGCGCGCCGGCATCGTCGACTCGGTCGATTCCGAGCGCATCATCGTGCGTGTCGAAGGCGCCGCGCACGAAGGCCAGATGTCCCGCGAAGTCGGCGCCGACATCTACCAGATGACGAAGTTCAAGCGCTCGAACCAGAACACTTGCATCAATCAGAAGCCCATCGCTTATCAAGGCCAGCGCGTCATCAAAGGCCAGGTTCTGGCCGACGGACCCTGCACCGACATGGGCGAACTCGCTCTTGGCCGCAACGTGCTGGTCTCGTTCATGCCGTGGCGCGGTTACAACTTCGAAGACGCGATCCTGGTCAGCGAAAAGCTGATCAAAGAGGACTACTACACCTCTATCCACATCGAAGAGTTCGAAATCGAAGCGCGGGATACCAAACTCGGTCCGGAAGAAATCACGCGCGACATTCCGAACATCGCCGATTCGTTCCTGCGCAATCTCGATGAGTCCGGCGTGATCCGCATCGGCGCTTCCGTAAAGCCGGGAGACATCCTCGTCGGCAAGGTAACGCCGAAGGGTGAAACGCAGCTCACACCGGAAGAGAAACTGCTCCGTGCGATCTTCGGCGAAAAAGCCGGCGACGTGAAGGATGCTTCGCTCTACTGCCCGCCGGGCATCGAAGGCACGGTGGTCGATTGCAAGATATTCTCCCGCAAGGGGCAGGACAAGGATGAGCGCTCGCGGCGGATCGAAGAGTCGCAGATCGCGCGCCTGCAGCGCAATCTTTCCGACGAAATTCGCATCCTGACGGACGAGCGTGCCAAGCGCCTCGCGAATCTGCTGGAAGGCAAGGAAGTCCTTGCCGACCTGCACGACGAAAAGACCAACAAGAAGCTGTTCGCGAAGGGCGCCATCCTCGATCGTGAGTCGATCGAGAAGACCCGCTCGCGCGATCTCAAGCGCGTTCGGTTCAACAACAAGGACGCGCGCCTCAACGAACAGATCGACGAAATCGAAGAGATGACGTCGCGCCAGATCGCGGTGCTGGAAAAAATCACCGACGAAAAGATCGCCAAGCTGCGCAAGGGCGACGAGCTGCCTCCGGGCGTGATCAAGCTCGTGAAGGTTTATATCGCCATGAAGCGCAAGCTGTCGGTCGGCGACAAAATGGCCGGACGCCACGGTAACAAGGGCGTGATCGCGCGCATTCTCCCCGAAGAAGACATGCCGTATCTGCCCGACGGCACGCCGGTCGAAATCGTTCTCAACCCGCTCGGCGTTCCCAGCCGTATGAACGTCGGTCAGATTCTTGAAACGCACCTCGGATGGGCCGCGAAAGCGCTGGGCGTGCAGTTTGCGACTCCGGTCTTCGACGGCGCCACGGAAAAGGGCATCAAGGAAGCCCTGACCAGGGCCAACCTGCCGACTTCCGGCAAGACCAAGCTGTTTGACGGTATGACGGGCCAGGAGTTCGAACAGCCGGTGACTGTGGGCTACATTTACATGCTCAAGCTGTCGCACCTCGTCGACGACAAGATCCATGCGCGTTCGATCGGGCCGTACTCGCTGATCACCCAGCAGCCTCTGGGCGGCAAGGCGCAATTCGGCGGGCAGCGCTTCGGCGAGATGGAAGTCTGGGCGCTCGAAGCTTACGGCGCGGCTTACATCCTGCAGGAGCTGCTGACGGCGAAGTCGGATGACGTTTACGGCCGAGCCAAGATCTACGAGGCCATCGTCAAGGGCGAGGCCGCGATCGAGCCGGGCGTGCCGGAATCGTTCAACGTTCTGATACGCGAGCTGCAGTCGCTGTGTCTCGATGTCGAGTTGATGAAGAAGTTCCGCGAGCAGTTGGAAGATACGGCGCTCGCGGCGGATTAATAATTCCTGACCGCTCACCCGCGGCTGAGGCTCGGCAGTGCTTCGGAGCCCGCCGCGGGATGCGGCCGTTTTTAGTTGGTTGACAGGTATTCAGGAGAAAAAATGCGATCCTCTCCCTACGATCGGACAAATATTTCCGCGGATTTCGATTCCATCCGGATCTCCCTGGCTTCGCCCGAGAAGATCCGAAGCTGGAGCCATGGCGAGGTAACCAAGCCGGAAACCATCAACTACCGGACCTTTAAACCGGAGCGCGACGGGCTCTTCTGCGCCCGCATCTTCGGACCGGTAACGGATTGGGAATGCCTTTGCGGCAAGTACAAGCGGATGAAGCACCGCGGCGTGATCTGCGACAAGTGCGGCGTCGAAGTAACGCTCGCGCGCGTGCGCCGCGAACGCCTCGGGCATATCGAACTCGCGAGCCCCTGCTCGCATGTGTGGTTCTTCAAGGGTCTGCCCTCCCGCATCGGCCATCTGCTCGACATCACGCTGCGTGAGCTCGAGCGCGTGCTCTACTTCGAAGCGTATGTGATCGTCGATCCCGGCGAGGTGGCGGATCTCAAGCAGGGCGACGTGGTTTCCGACGAGCGAAAGCGGCAGCTTGAACAAGACCCCGAGACCGCCGGTAAGTTCGTCGCCATGATGGGCGCCGAGGGCATAAAGGAGCTCCTGAAGAAGATCGACGTCGAATTCCTCAGCGAAGACATTCGCGAGAAGATGAAGACCGAAACTTCGCAGCAGAAGAAGCTGAAGTACGCCAAGCGCCTGCGCGTCGTCGAAAGCTTTCGCAAATCGGGCAACAAGCCGGAGTGGATGATTCTTGACGTGCTTCCGGTGATTCCACCGGAGTTGCGTCCCCTCGTTCCGTTGGATGGCGGCCGTTTCGCCACCTCGGATCTCAACGATCTTTATCGCCGCGTTATCAATCGCAACAACCGTCTGAAGAAGCTGATGGAGTTGCATGCGCCGGATGTGATCGTCCGCAACGAAAAGCGCATGCTGCAGGAAGCCGTCGATGCGCTCTTCGACAATGGTCGCCGCGGTCGCGTGCTGCGAGGCGCCAACAACCGTCCGCTGAAGTCGCTCTCCGACACGCTTAAGGGCAAACAGGGCCGCTTCCGCCAGAATCTTCTCGGGAAGCGCGTCGACTACTCGGGCCGTTCCGTCATCGTCGTTGGGCCGGATCTCAAACTGCATCAGTGCGGGCTACCGAAGAAGATGGCGCTCGAGCTCTTCAAGCCGTTCATCTATCACCGGCTGGAACAGCGCGGCCACTGCACGACGATCAAGCAGGCCAAGGAACTCGTCGAGCAACAGGATCCGGTGGTGTGGGACATCCTCGAAGAAGTCATCAAGGACCATCCCATCCTTCTGAACCGCGCTCCCACGCTTCACCGCCTCGGCATTCAGGCTTTCGAACCCGTTCTGGTGGAAGGCAAGGCGCTGAAGATTCACCCGCTCGTCTGCACTGCGTTTAACGCGGACTTCGACGGCGACCAGATGGCCGTTCATATCCCGCTGTCACCGGAAGCGCAGATCGAAGCTGCCACTCTGATGCTGGCGTCGAACAACATTCTGTCGCCGGCGCACGGCGGACCGATTACCGTCCCAACGCAGGACATGGTGCTCGGCTGCTATTACCTGACGAAGACCCGCCCGGGCGCACTGGGCGAAGGCCGCACGTTTGCCTCGACCGACGACGTTCTGATCGCGCTCGAAATGGGTGAGGTCCAGACGCTGACGCCAATCAAGCTGCGCTACACCGGCAAAGTCATCGACCTCAACAAAGCGTTCGACAACCAGGACATTCTGCACGCCGCTCCGATCGAATTCGTGAAGCAGTACATGGATACGACGGTCGGACGCGTCATTTTCAACGATCACCTTCCTGAAGAGATGCCGTTCATCAACGGTCTGCTCAAGAAGAAGGGCCTGGCTCAGCTCGTGCAGTACTGCTACCTGAAGTTCGGTCTGCAGATCACGGTCGGCATGCTCGACGAGATCAAGAATCTGGGCTTCCTCTATGCGACGCGCGCCGGCATTTCAATCGGCGTCGACGACATGGTCGTGCCGGGCGAAAAGAAGGACCTGGTTGCGAACGCTGAAAAAGACGTCGTCGCCGTCGAAGGTCAATATCAGGACGGCGCTATCACCTCTGGCGAGCGCTATAACAAGATCATCGAAATCTGGTCGCGCGTGACCGAAAAGGTCTCGGACGAAATGTTCGGCGCGATGGAAGAAGACGATCGAACGGGCCGCTATCTCAATCCGATTTACATCATGGCCGACTCCGGCGCGCGCGGATCGAAACAGCAGATCCGCCAGCTCTCAGGTATGCGCGGTCTGATGGCGAAGCCGTCGGGCGAAATCATCGAAACTCCGATCACCGCGAACTTCCGCGAAGGCCTCAACGTGCTGCAGTACTTCATTTCGACGCACGGCGCGCGCAAGGGCCTTGCTGACACGGCGCTCAAGACGGCTGACTCCGGCTACCTCACGCGGCGTCTGGTCGACGTGGCACAGGATGTGATCATCACCGAAGACGACTGCGGCACGACCGAGGGCATCGACGTCGAGTCGATCGTCGAGTCGGGCGAAACCATCGAGCGGCTGGGCGATCGCATCGTCGGGCGTGTGGCGCTCGAAGATGTCAAGGACTACGAGGGCAACATCCTCGTCAGCGCCAATCAGGAAATCACTGAGAGCCTCGCCGAAGCCATCGAAATGGCCGGCAAGGAGCGGGTGAAGATCCGCTCGGTGCTGACCTGCGAATCGAAGCGCGGTGTTTGCGTCGCCTGCTACGGACGCAACCTTGCGACCGGGCGCCTTGTCGAACGGGGCGAAGCGGTCGGCGTTATCGCGGCGCAGTCCATCGGCGAGCCCGGCACACAGCTCACGATGCGCACCTTCCACATCGGCGGCACGGCGACGCGAGTCTCCGAGCAGTCGAAGCAGGACGCCAAGTCCGACGGATTCGCCAGGTATCTCAACATCCAGTGGGTGCGGAACGAGAAAGGCGAGATCATCGCCATGAATCGCACCGGCATTCTGGCGGTCGTCGACGACAAGGGCCGTGAAAAGGAGCGCTATCAGGTTGTTTATGGCGCGCACATCACAGTGGCCGATGGCGATCCCGTGAAGCAGAATCAGGATCTGCTCGAATGGGATCCGTATACGTTCTCGATCCTCACGGAGCTCACCGGTGCGGTCCACTTCAAAGATCTGATCGAGGGCGTCACGCTCGCCGAGCAGGTCGATGAAGTGACGGGTATGTCACAGCTCGTCGTGACCGAATCGCAGGACGAAAAGAAGCAACCCACCGTGCAGGTGAAGGGCCCGGGCGGATCGCGCAAGTACCTGATGCCGACGCATGCGCACCTGATGGTGCATGATGGCGAAGAAGTCCACGCGGGCGACGTTATCGCGAAGATTCCGCGCGAAACGACGAAGACGAAGGACATCACCGGCGGTCTGCCGCGAGTGGTCGAGTTGTTCGAAGCGCGCAAACCGCGTGAGAGCGCGATCATGGCCGAGATCAACGGCACCGTGAAATACGGCGAATTGTCGAAGGGCCAGCGGAAAATCTACATCGCCGGCGACGACGGCGAAGAGCGCGAGTATTCACTGCCGCGCGGCGTCCATATCAACGTGCAGGAAGGCGAGCGCGTGAATGCAGGCGATCCGCTGATGGACGGGCCGCGGAACCCGCACGACATTCTCGACGTGCGCGGCGAGAAGGCGTTGCAAAAGTATCTGGTGGACGAGATTCAGGAAGTCTACCGGCTGCAGGGCGTTAACATCAATGACAAGCACCTCGAAGTAATCTCGCGCCAGATGATGCGCTGGGTGAAGGTCGAGGACATCGGCGATACCGAATTCCTGCCGGAAGAAGTGGTCGACAAGTTCAAGTTCCGCCAGGAAAACATGAGGACCGAAGAAGCGGGCGGGCGTCCGGCGCAGGGCAAGGCGGTTCTGCTTGGAATCACCAAAGCATCGCTCTCGACGGATTCGTTTATCTCGGCTGCTTCGTTCCAGGAGACCACGCGCGTATTAACCGAGGCCGCGATCAACGGCAAGGTCGACTACCTGCGCGGTCTGAAGGAGAACGTCATCATGGGGCGGCTGGTTCCCGCCGGGACCGGTATGGAGTTCTATCGCCGCACAAGAATCGCCGGCGAAGACATCGTGGAAGAGCCCACACCCGAGCCGACACTCGATGCGCTGGCCGGATACGAAGACGAGGCCCGTCTGCAGTATACGGGCGGGCTGAGCGAGGACCTCGGGCCGGAAGAGACTCTGGCCGAATAGAGCATCTCAGAACTGAACCAGAGAGCCGGGCAGCCCGCAAGGGTCCGCCCGGCTTTTTTCATCCGCGCCGCTCATGGGCCTCTATCGCGTTTCCATAGACCTCTTCCCGGATGATGCGTTCCGTGGCCTCGTTCAGCCAGGAGTTGAGGGCGTTCTCCAACTCGACGAATTCCGGCCATAGAGTGGCATCGACAAAACGTTGGGGAGCCCGGATCATCACCGTCGTGTGACGCTGGCCTTCATAGCGATACGGCTCGATCTCGTATCGCCTGCAGAGCGCGGAGAAGAGGCGCCTTTGCCATTGGTCCTTCATGGAGAACTGCATCTCGGGATGCGGTTCGGTTTTGACCGTGGTTTTCAGGGCCTGGCGGATTCTTTGATCGCCGCCGCAGCCGCCTGGCGTTCTCCCGCCGTTGAGGTGCCTTCGAATAAAGCTGTGATCTTGCGCAGCTTGTCCCGAGTCTGGCGGCGTCGGCACGGCGGGCGATTTCGGAGCTGGATCCCGATGAAGTAGTGCACGATGTTCACACAATGGATGGCATCGTCGCGCAATCGCTGGGGCAACGCCGATTCTCGATGGCTGTACTTGGGCTCTTCGGGTTTCTCGCGCTGGCCCTCTCCGGCATCGGCATCTACGGCGTGGTTGCGCATCTGGCGGGACTGCGCACGCGTGAGATCGACATGCGGGTAGCGCTGGGGGGCAGCCGCGCGATATCCCATGGATCGTGCTGCATCTGGGCGGCGGGATGATTTTTGCCGGAATTGTGGCGGGGCTTGCGGCGGCGTCAGGGCTGACGAGATTGATGACCGCGATGCTGTTCGGCGTGAGCGCGCTCGACCCCGCAACATTCGGCGGTGTCACTCTGGCGCTGCTGCTTGTCGCGCTGCTCGCCTGCTGGATTCCGGCGCGTCGGGCAATGCGAGTGGACCCGATGGTCGCGCTGCGGCACGAGTAATTGTGCCGCGCAGGGTTGTGCGACACTCAAGCCAAATGGCACGGGCCGCAGCTCGATTGATCTTCGCAGCCTGGCTGGCGCTGATAGCCGCGCACGCGGCTGCTCCGGCGCTCTGCCTGGCGGCGTCTCCGTCGACCGTGGTATCGTGCGCGGATTGTGAGCGAGAGCCGGCTGAGACGCTCTCCCTCACACGTGCCGCAAGGCATCCGGCAGCGCCGCTCCACTCGTACGCATCCTCTTTCAACGGCCGGCCCGCTGTCCGCAACCGCTTCGAACGCCCCCCGCCTGTTGACTCTCTTTTCCCGTAACCATTTCATCCACGTCGGAAGGAGGGTCAGTGCCATTCGGAAAGGTTCTACGTTTTCTCGGGCTCGTCGATACGGAGCCCGAAGTGCAGCTCGCGGCAATCCGCCGTCGTCTGGAAGAGTTGACCGGGTTCTCCGGCGAGGCCCTCCGGGCGGCGGCGGAAGCGGTGCGTCGTGCTCCGGATCTGATCGAGACCTTCGCGCTCACGGCCGCGATCGCCGAGCGCGTACTCGCGCTGCGCATGTTCGACGTGCAGATTCTCGGCGCGCTCGCAATGGTGCGCGGTGAGATTGCCGAAATGCAGACCGGCGAAGGAAAGACATTGGCTGCCGTACCCGCCGTGGTCTGGCGGGCGCTCAATGGCCGCGGCGTCCATGTACTCACCGCGAACGACTATCTGGCGCACCGCGATTCGATCTGGATGGGCGGGATCTATAGCTGGTTCGGGTTGCGCGCCGCCCATGTTTCGCAGAGCATGACGGCGCCGGAGCGAAGAGCGGGCTATCAGGGAGACGTGACGTACGCGACAGCGAACGAAATCGGCTTCGATTATCTGCGAGACGGGCTGGCGCGCAAGCCGTACGAGCTGGTTCACCGCAATTTCGCTTTCGCGGTGATAGATGAGGCGGATTCCATCCTGATCGACGAGGCTCGCATCCCGCTGGTGATCGCGGGAGGGACGCCGGACGACCCTGCACTCGCGCAACGCGTCGATTCGGTGGTCGGACGGCTGCTGCCTTTCACCCACTATCTGGTCGACGAGTTCGCGCGCAATGTCCAATTGACCGACAGCGGAATTTTTCTTACCGAAAAGCTGCTCGCCTGCGGAAGTCTTTACGACGAGCAGAACCTTCGTCTCCTGACGGCGGTGCAGGACGCGCTGCACGCTCACACGCTGCTCCGGCGCGATGTCGACTACGTCGTGAAGGCCGGCGCCGTGGAACTGGTGGATGAATTCAAAGGCCGGATCGCGCAGAACCGGCGCTGGCCCGCGGGCCTGCAATCGGCCATCGAAGCCAGGGAGCGCGTGGCACTCAAGACCCAGGGCCGTATTCTCGGTTCCATTACGATCCAGAGCCTTGTCGGGCTTTACGAGCGTGCCTGCGGAATGACGGGGACCGCGGCGACTCAGGCGGATGAGTTCTGGAAGATGTACAAGCTGCCGGTCGCGGTGATTCGTCCAAACCGCCCGATGATCCGCCAGGATTTGCCAGACGCGATTTTTCCGGCCAGGCACGCCCGCGATCGCGCCGTTGAGGCCGAGATCGCGAAGGTCCACGGAACAGGACGGCCGGTGCTGGTGGGGACCGCGAGCGTCGAGGATTCCGAAGCGCTCAGCCGCCGGCTGACGGCAGCCGGTGTTCCGCACTCCGTACTCAACGCGCGTAACGACGAGGCGGAGGCGGAGATCGTCGCTCAGGCGGGAGCCCTCGGCGCCGTCACCATTTCGACAAACATGGCGGGCCGGGGAACTGACATCCTGCTCGGGGGCAACCCGCCGAAAAATCGCGAGCGCGTGATCGACCTCGGCGGATTGTATGTGATGGGGACGACCCGCCATGAAGCACGGCGCATCGATAACCAGCTTCGCGGACGCGCGGGACGCCAGGGCGATCCCGGCTGCTCGCGATTCTTCATCAGCCTCCAGGACGATCTGCTGGTGCGTTTCGGAATCGCTGGTAATCGCGATGTCGACAGCGTGCAGCGCACGGCGGAGTCGCAGAATCTGGAAATTCGCGAGACGCTCTGGAAATACGAGTCGGTGATCGAACATCACCGGCGTGAGGTGCGGGACCTGCGGCAGAGGGTGCTGCTCTCCGGTGAGTGGAGCATCGCGATATTGTTGAGAGAAGAGCAGTTCCGGGAACTCTCAGGCGCCGCCGGGCTTGAGGCCCTCGAGCGGGCCGGGCGCGAACTTGCCCTCGCAACAATCGACGATCTCTGGGCGGATTATCTGGCGAACATCGCCGAGCTGCGTGGGGGAATTCACTGGGTGACGTGGACGGGCAAAGATCCACTTCACACTTTCCTAGTCAGCGTGCAGGATATTTATGCAGATTTCAACAGCCGGCTGCAGGATGAAATTGCGGAGGCCTTCACTGCGGCCGATATACAGGACGGGGAGATCCGATTTGCTACATCCGAGCGCTTCGAACGCGGCGCGACGTGGACGTATCTGACGACGGATCAGCCGTTCGGGACTTTGGGTGAGCGAATTGTGAAAGCGGTCGCCCTGAAGTTTCAGAGGGGGTGAAAGAAACGTTCACCGAGCCCGTGTGGGGCAGGTTGGTAACCTGCGGCCGATTGTCAATCGGCCTGGACGTTTGCGACAAGTCGCGAGCGCGATCGGCAATCGCGCGCAGGATGCCATCGCGCCACTCGGAAATATCTGATCTGAAACCAGAAGCTGAAGCTCGTGCATGCAACTGCAGAGCCGGGCTCTGGCGCCCCGCGCTAATCTGAACTCTTATGAATCGTCTGGAAGAACTGCGGCGCCGGCACGCCGCGGCCGAAGAGGGCGGCGGAGTCGAGCGCCGCGAACGCCAGCACAAGGAAGGCAAGCTCTCCGCGCGCGAGCGCATCGACTTGCTGCTCGATGAAGGCAGCTTCGAGGAGATGGACAAGCTCGTTCAGCATCGCTGCCAGGATTTCGGAATGGCCGAGCAGGTTGTGCCGGGCGATGGCATGATCACGGGTTTTGGGCACGTTAACGGCAAGCCGGTTTACCTATTCGCAAACGATTTCACTGTCGCCGGCGGATCGATGTCCGAGACCAACGCGCGCAAGGTCTGCAAGATTATGGATCTCGCGCTCAAGACCGGCGCGCCGATTATCGGCTTGAACGATTCCGGGGGCGCGCGCATTCAGGAGGGCGTGCTCTCGCTCGCCGGGTATGCGGATATTTTTCTCCGCAATACGATCGCGAGCGGCGTCGTGCCGCAGATTTCGGCGATCATGGGCCCGTGCGCGGGCGGCGCCGTTTACTCGCCGGCCATTACCGATTTCGTTTTCATGGTGGCGGAGACGAGCTATATGTTCGTAACCGGTCCGGACGTGATCAAGACTGTCACGCATGAAGATGTGACGAAGGAAAAGCTCGGCGGTTCGGTAACCCACAACTCTGTCAGCGGCGTGGGGCATTTCATGTCGCGTGACGACGCGGAGTGCGTGCAGATGATCCGGGAGCTGTTGAGCTTTTTGCCGCAGAACAACCGGGAAGATCCCCCGCGGCGCGCGACGACCGATCCGATCGACCGGGCCGACGCCGCCCTCGATTCGATCGTGCCAGCGGAGTCGAATATCCCGTATGACATCAAAGACGTGATTCACCGCGTGGTGGACGAGAGCTGGTTTTTCGAAGTCCACGAGCACTGGGCGCAGAACATCGTCGTCGGCTTCGCGCGGCTGGACGGCCGCCCGGTGGGCATCGTCGCGAACCAGCCGGCCTTTCTCGCGGGATGCCTCGACATCAATTCATCGATGAAGGGCGCGCGGTTTGTCCGCTTTTGCGACTCTTTCAACATTCCGCTGATTACGTTCGAGGACGTGCCGGGCTTTCTCCCCGGCACAGAGCAGGAGTTCGGAGGCATTATCCGGCACGGGGCGAAACTGCTGTACGCGTTCGCCGAGGCCACGGTGCCCAAAATCACGATTATCACCCGCAAAGCGTATGGGGGCGCGTACTGCGTTATGGGATCAAAGCATATCCGGACCGATGTGAATCTCGCGTGGCCAACTGCCGAGATCGCGGTGATGGGGGCGGAGGGCGCGGCGAACATCGTGTATCGCCGCGAGCTGAACGGAGCCGGCCCGCAGGTGCGTCAGGAGAAGGTCGACGAATTCAAGGAGCGATTCGCCAGCCCGTTCATCGCGGCTGAGCATGGTTTTGTGGACGACGTGATCGAGCCAAATGAGACGCGGCCGCGGCTGATTCGGGCGCTGCGGATGCTGGAGACGAAAGTGGATACGATGCCGCGCAAGAAACATGGGAACATCCCGCTTTAGGAAACCTTTCGTGCGCACGATCCGTGTACACTGGAAGCATGCGGAACATCACGCTAAGCGCAGACGAAGATCTCATCGAGAGCGCGCGCAGGAAAGCCGAATCGGAAAAAACTACTTTGAATAATCTGTTTCGCGGCTGGCTGTCGAGCTATACCAAAACGGCGAGTTTAGATGTCGATGAAGTCCGCCGCATTGTAAGCCAAGCCGGAAAGTTCCGCGAAGGGCGGCGCCTCACTCGTGAAGAGTGGCATGAGCGGTAGGTTTTTTCTCGACACCAATATCCTCGTGTACGCCGTTGACGCTTCGAATCCGACGAAGCAAACGAAAGCCATTCAACTGGTTGTGGAAGCCCATCAATCCGGGCAAGGAATAGTGAGCTATCAGGTCGTACAGGAATGGTTTAGCGTGATGATAAGGAAGGGCGCCGTTCTTCTGGAGATGGAGCAGGCGTTGCCCGTCTACCGGCGGTTGATCGAGCCTCTTTGGCGGATTCAATCCAGCAGGCAAGTTCTCGACCTGGCTATCGAACTTCAGGTTGCCGAGTCCTTCAGTTGGTGGGACTCGCTGGTCATTAGCGCGGCGATTCACGGCGGCTGCGACCGTCTTCTCAGCGAAGATCTGCAGGATGGGAGGGAGATTCGCGGCCTGCTAATTTCCAACCCGTTCGCCTGAGACCAAGTACACCAAATCGCCCTTTTCCGCGTCAAAATGAAGGGATTGAAATTCCGCTGCTATACTGCTAAGCAAGGACGGTCACACGCTGGCATGAATCTTAACCGCCGCTCTTTTTACCTGATTCCCCTCCTGGTTCTGGGTTCCGCTGTCATCGGCGGCATGTACGGCCCGCAGATTCCGACAGCCTCGGCCGCTACTTCGAAAGATGACGATCTCGACAAGAGCGTGAAGTCCTTCGCGAAGGTTTATGACACCGTCGAGCGCAACTTCGCGGATCCGGTCAGCCCCGACAAGGCGATTTACAAGGGCGCGATTCCGCAAATGCTGCGGACGCTTGACCCTCACTCCAACTTCTTCGATCCCAAGGATCTCGAAGGGCTGCGGGAAGATCAGCGCGGACATTATTACGGCGTTGGCATGTCGGTGCAGGGCCGCAACGGAAAGACCATCATCATGGCGCCGTTTGTCGGTTCGCCGGCGTACAAAGCGGGGCTGCGTCCCGGCGATATCATTGTCATGGTCAACGACGTTCCGACCGACAATCTCGACTCCACGAAGGTCGCCGATCTGCTGAAGGGACCGAAGGGTACGCCCGTCCAGATAAAGGTTTCGCGCGAAGGCGTCGACCAGCCGGTCGTGTTCAACATCATCCGCGATGAAATCAGCCGGAAGAGCGTGCCGGACGCGTTCCTCATCAAACCGAACATCGGCTACATGCTGATCGAACAGTTCAACGAGACGACCAGCCATGAGATGGAAGAAGCGCTCAAGGCGATGGATGAAGATCACATGAAGGGTCTGATTCTCGACCTGCGCAGCAATCCGGGCGGTCTGCTGAACGAGGCGGTCGCAGTGGGCGATCACTTTCTGCCGAAGGGCGATGTTATCGTGTCGCATAAAGGCCGTTCGTCGGCGGAACATATTTATACGGCGAAGAATGGGAATCATGGGCGGGATTATCCGATCGTGGTGCTGGTGAACCGTAATTCCGCGTCAGCCGCCGAGATTGTTTCTGGCGCGCTGCAGGATCATGATCGTGCGTGGGTTCTGGGCGACAACACGTTCGGCAAGGGCCTCGTCCAGACCGTTTATCCGCTGGTCGAGAATACCGGCCTCGCCTTGACGACCGCCAAGTACTATACGCCGAGCGGACGGCTGATTCAGCGCGACTATTCGAACGTCTCGTTCTTCGACTACTACTATCGGAACAACACGGAAGCCCGAAACCTCGCCGACGTGAAGAGCACCGACAGCGGCCGGGTCGTGTACGGCGGTGGCGGAATTTCGCCGGACGAAAAGTACATGCCTCCCAAGCTGGATGCTTTCGAGACCACGCTTCTCGTGAAATACGCGCTCTCGAATTACACCCGGCATTTCTTTGCCACCCACAAACAGAAGCTCCCGCCCGACTGGAACGTCGACAAAGCGACCATGGACGACTTCCACAACTACCTGCTCGATCAGAAAGACGAGTTCACCGAAGCGGACTTCACGAAGGACTACGACTGGACTCGCAACCGCCTGCAAGCCGAAATCTACAAGACGGCCTACAGTGTCGACGAGAGCCGCAAGTACGAGATCAAGACCGATCCCGAGGTCGAGCAGGCGATTGAAGCCCTTCCCAAGGCCCAGGCGCTAATGAGTAACGCGAAGAAAATCATCGCCGAGAGGGCCCGGAAGTAATCGCTTTTGGCGCAGATAGTCGTACTGGACACTGGCGGTCAATACTGCCACCTCATTGCTCGTAAGATACGGGAACTCGGCGTCTCGTCCGAGGTATACCCGAGCGAAGTAGCCGCGGAGAAACTCAAGCACGCGCGGGGCGTCATTATTTCGGGCGGCCCGCACAGTGTCTATGACGATGGAAGTCCGTTCGTGCAGCGTGAGACGCTGGCTGCGGGGATTCCGGTCCTCGGCATTTGCTACGGGCAGCAGTTGATCGCGCAATCGCTCGGCGGGTCGGTCCAAAAGGGCGAAAAGGGTGAGTTTGGGCTGGCCGTTCTGGACTTGATCGACGGCTCCGGCTCTCCGCTATTTGAGGGCATCCGCGACCACCAGCAGATTTGGATGTCGCATCGCGACAAGGTCACTGCGGCACCGCCCGGCTTCCGCGTGCTGGCGACGACATCGACCTGCGAGATCGCCGCGATAGAAGATTCCGCGAGCAAGCTGTTCGGCGTTCAGTTCCACCCCGAAGTCGTGCACACAACGCAGGGGCGGCAATTCCTCAACAATTTCGTTTTCGGAATTTGTGGATGCGAGAAGGACTGGAATGCCGGGCAGCGGGTCACGCTGATCGAAGAGCAGATCCGGCAGCGTGTCGGAGATCGGAATGTGTTCTTTTTCGTCAGCGGCGGCGTGGATTCGACTGTCGCGTTCACGTTGTGCCTGCGCGCGCTGGGGCCTGCGCGTGTGCGCGGCGTCTACGTCGATACCGGATTGATGCGCGCGGGTGAGACCGAGTTCGTCGAATCCACTTTTGCGGGGCTGGGCGCGAGCGTCGTCGACATTGCCCGCTGCGAGGATGAGTTCCTGCGGCCGCTGGAGCTGGTGCGTGATCCGGAGCAAAAGCGGCATATCATCGGCGAGCAATTCGTGCGCGTGCAGGAGCGCATCATCGAAGCGCGCGGCTTGCTTGACGGGCACTGGATTCTCGGGCAGGGAACGATTTATCCGGACACGATCGAATCCGGCGGATCGTCATCGGGCTCGAAGACCGCGACCATCAAGACGCACCATAATCGCGTTCCAGGCATTCAGAAGCTCATGGAATCGGGCCGTATCGTCGAGCCGCTTGCGGAATTCTACAAAGACGAAGTCAGGGCGATCGGCCAGCAGCTCGGTTTGCCGGCGGAGTTGTTGAACCGCCATCCGTTTCCAGGACCGGGTCTGGCGATTCGCTGTCTTTGTTCGGATGTTGAAGAGCCCGTGGCGCGCATCCCGGAAGGATGGTTGGTTCCGATCCGCTCCGTCGGGGTGCAGGGCGATTCACGAAGTTATGCGCCGGTGCTGGCAATCGATAAATTTCCATCCGAATCGGCGCGCCTGCAGGAAGAAGCGACCGAGCTCGTGAACCGCACCGCGCACGTGAATCGGGTCATCGCCAGGGTGACGTCGCGCGAACCGCTCGAAGGCCAGCGCGTTTTCGCGAGTTCACTGACGCACGGGAGAATCGCGCTTCTGCGCCGTGCCGATGCCATCGTGCGCGAGATTTGCCACGAAAGCGGCTTCGAAAAAAAGGTCTGGCAATTTCCGGTGATCGTGATTCCGGCAGGAGCGGGAGAGTGCCGCGATTCGGTGGTGTTGCGTCCGATTCAGTCGGTGGATGGCATGACGGCAGATTCGGCGCCCATGCCGGACGGCTTGTTACGGCGGATGGGCGAGCGGCTCATGGGGATCACTGAGATCGCGGCAGTTTATTACGATTTGACGCACAAGCCACCGGGCACGATTGAGTGGGAGTGAACCCCGCGCGGACATTCGTGGAACCCGGGTGGTACGCTTGAGTATCACCCCGGTGTAATCTTCATGACGGTCCAGGATCTTCTTACCATTGTGCTTTTCGTTGCGGTTATCTTGTGGTTCTCCGATGGCGGGCCGGGAACGCCGAAGAGAATCCATCTGCCGATCCCTTCGCGTACCTGGTAGCCCACCGCAACCGAGTGCACAGGCCGAAGGCCGTTGTGCGCGGTGGAGGAAATCGAGTGCACAGGCCGAAGGCCGTTGTGCGCGGTGGAGGAAATCGAGTGCACAGGCCGAAGGTTGTTGTGCGCCACGGGAGACAATCGAGGAATGATTCACGCAGCGTCATACGACGCTGACGATTTACCGAATACCGCGCCCTCGCGGCCCGGCCAATTCCCTTACACACGCGGTATCCACGAAACAATGTATCGCGGCCGCCTTTGGACCATGCGGCAGTTCTCCGGATTCTCCACGCCCGAAGAAACAAACCGTCGCTATCGATATCTGCTCGAGCAGGGGCAAACCGGGCTCTCCGTCGCGTTCGATCTGCCGACGCTGATGGGCTACGACGCCGATCAGGAGCAGGCGCGTGGCGAGGTCGGCAGGTGCGGCGCGCCGGTATCGTCGCTTGCCGATATGGAAGCGCTGTTCGAAGGCATTCCGCTTGATCGAGTGTCGGTTTCGATGACGATCAACTCGCCGGCGGCCGTCATCTGGGCGATGTATCTCGTGGTCGCCGAAAAGCAGGGCGCGGATATTGCGAAGATTTCCGGAACGCTGCAGAACGACATCCTGAAGGAATACATCGCCCAGAAAGAGTTCATTTTCCCGCCTGAACCTTCCATGCGGCTGGTGACTGACGTGGTCGAGTTCGCGACGAAACGGACGCCACGATTCAATCCGATCTCCATCAGCGGCTATCACATCCGCGAGGCGGGATCGACCGCGCTGCAGGAAATGGCGTTCACGCTGCGCGATGGCCTCGAGTATGCCGACCACGCGATCGCGCGCGGGTTCGCGATCGATGATTTCGCGCCGCGGCTCAGTTTCTTCTTCAACGCGCACAACGATTTCTTCGAGGAAATCGCGAAGTACCGTGCCGCGCGAACGCTCTGGGCCGCGCTGATGCGCGACCGCTACGGCGCGCGAGACGAGCGCAGCCTGAAATTACGCTTCCACGCGCAGACCGCGGGATGCACGCTGACCTGGCAGCAGCCCGTCAACAATGTTGTCCGGACTTCCCTGCAGGCGTTGGCGGCGGTGCTTGGCGGCGCACAGTCCCTCCACACCAATTCGCTGGACGAAGCCTGGGCCCTGCCGAGCGAGCATGCGGCGACGATTGCGCTTCGCACGCAACAGGTGATTGCGTACGAGACGGGCGTGACCGCCGAGCCTGATCCTTTCGGCGGCAGCTACTATCTGGAGCGCCAGACCGCGGATCTCGAAACGGCGGCCCGCGAGTACATCCAGCGGATCGACGAAATGGGCGGGATGGTGGCGGCAATTCGCCGTGGATTTCCGCAGGCCGAGATCGCCACCGCGAGTTACCGGTTCCAGCAAAAGGTGGAGAAGGGCGACGCTGTCATTGTCGGCGTGAACCGTTACTGCACCGGGGAAGACAAGCCGATCCAGACATTGAGGATCGATCAGGCGGCCGAAATCCGGCAGGTTGACAAGCTGCGCGAACTGCGAAAAACACGTAATAATGAAGATGTCGGGCAAAAGCTCGATGCGCTTCGCCGCGCGGCGGCGTGCGCTCAGGAAAGCAACCTGATGCCGCCGCTGATCGACGCCGTTCGCGCCTACGCCACACTGGGCGAGATTTGCGGCGCGTTGCGCAGTGTGTTCGGAACATACGACGAGCGGCCCACAGTCTGAGATGAGTTTCCCGATACGGGTTCTGGTAGCCAAGCCCGGCCTCGACGGCCACGACAGGGGCGCGAAGATTATTGCCCGGGCCCTGCGCGACGCGGGCATGGAAGTCATTTATACTGGTTTGCGACAGACCCCGGAAATGATCGTGAACGCCGCCCTGCAGGAAGATGTGCAGGTGATCGGGCTCTCGATCCTCTCCGGCGCGCACAACGCCATCGTGCCACGCGTGCTGGATTTGCTGCGCGAGAAGGAAATGGCCGGCGTGAAGGTAATCGTCGGCGGCATTATTCCGGACGAAGATGCTCGTGAGTTGGAAAGGCAGGGAGTCGCTGCCGTATTCCAGCCTGGGGCGTCGCTCGAAACAATTGTTTCGACAGTCCGGCAGGCGGCCGGGGACGCATCTCGCGATGCGACTACGCCCGTCATCTGGTGAAAAAGAGAGGGGGCGCGGCCCGTTGGCGCCAAACGCACAGGTGAATATGGACAAGCACCTCAAGATTGCGGTCTTTATCGATTTCGACAACATTGAGATCGGCGTCAAATCGACCCTGCAGCGCGAGTTCGACGTTTCGATCGTGCTCGAAGCGCTTAAGGAGCGGGGCGAAATCATCACCAAGATCGCTTATGCGAACTGGGGCAAGCTGGAGAATTCGACGCGGCAATTGTCTGAGTATGCCGTACAGATGGTGCAGCGCGATCCGTCGCCGCGGGGCGACAAGAACGGCGGCGACATTAATCTGGCCCTCGACGCTCTCGAGCTTGCGTTCACGCATGACCACATCAACGCTTTCGCTATCATCAGCGGCGACAGCGACTTTATGGCGCTGGTCAACAAGCTGAAGCAGTACGACAAGACGGTTTTCGTGGTCGGGGGCAAGGCGTTCACCAGCACGATTCTGCAGAAGAACTGTCACGAGTTCATCAGCTATGAATCGATGTTGGATGACAATCGTCCGCGCCAGCAGCGCGAGCATCATCAGGAACGGGATCGCGAGCGCGGCGGCTCGCCGGCGCCGCGCGAACAGCGGCAGCAGGGCGGAGGCGGTGGCGGCGGGCAACGGCGTCCTCCGGCGCTCGATCTGCAGCAGTCGATGCCTCTCGTGGAGCGCGCGCTACAGGTACTCGAGCGGCGCGAAGTGCGCCCGCAACTCGGGTTGCTCAAATCGACGATGCTGCAACTCGACTCGAGCTTCAGCGAACGCGCGTATGGCGCGGGGTCGTTCACCGACTTCATCGAGCGGCTGCGCAAGGCGGATCTGATCCAGGTGACCGGCGGCGAAGGCCGCTACATGATCCAGCGGAAACGAACAGGCGCGCCCGAGAAGACCGTGCGCCCGGAAGAAGCTTTGCCGGTGCTGCGGGATGTGCTCGAGAACCACCGGCTGGAAGCGGAAGAAGGGGTGCTTGTCGACGATCTGGCGGGATGGGTACACGAAGAGTCTCCGGCTTTCGACTGGAAACAGTACGGATTCCAGGAGTTCAGCGAGTTCCTGAACTACGCCCAGGACAAGACCGTCGTCCGCATTGAGCCACACGAGGAAACGCAGAGTTTGATGGTGTATCTGGGGGCGGAGTTCCATCCACCCGCTATTCCGGAGCCCGCACCTGCGCCAGTTCCCGAAGAGACCGACGAAGAAGTCGAGGAGCCTCAGCCAGTCGTGCCGGGTCAGCCGACGGCGGGCTCACCCCGCGTGAAAAAAGGAACGCGCAAAGCGGGGACCGATGTCGATGGCAATGTTGTCGCGCCACCCAAGCGCCCCCGCAAGTCGGCGGCGCCACGGAAGAGAAGGGCGCCCGCCGGAAACGCGTAAGCGACCTTTGCACACTTTGCCGGCGTGCCTGTCGATTAGTCCTCGCTAGTGGTGCTCTCTGCCATCGCCACGCCCACGCTCCTGGGGAGCGGGCGTTGCCGGACGTGCCTGCGGTTCCGGCCGCGCCTGTGGTTGTGGACGTGGCGCCGCAGGCCGGTGTTCAAACTGCGGCCGGGTCGCCGGGGCACCTTCGCCCACTTGCGGAGCCTGCCTCGCTTCCGGTTGCGGCGCACGCCGCTCGAACTGCTGCCGTCCCTGCTGCCGTCCCTGCTGTGGCGCAGCCTCAGGACGCGGAGCAGCCTCCGGCCGCGGCTCGGGGCGGAGTTGCCGTTGTGGTTCCGCCCGAGGCGCCTCCGGGCGCTGTATTGGGGGCGCCGCTGGGCGCGGCGGCGCGTTCTGTCGTCCGAAGTCTGGCCGTGTAATATCCGGGCGCTCGCGCCGCGGCTCGACAGGCGGAGCCTGCGCGGGAACTGGCGAGGGCGCGCTCGGCTGGCTTCTCTGGACGAATGGTCTGTCGTTCCGGGCGGGCGGCGCGGGCTGAGTCGGTCGAAGATCCTGCCTCGGGCGCTCGTTCTGCACTGAGCGCCGTGGCAGTTCAGGGCCTGTCGGCCGCGCTGCCGGAACTCGATAGGGTGTCGGGAGCGCGTTGTCCTGCACCACGACCGCCGGCCGTCCGCGATTCACGGATGCAAACTGCTGCCGGTTTTGCTCCGCCGAACGCGCGTGCTGCACCTGCGCGGCAACCGGAGGCGTACGCCTCTCGCGCAGTGCCTGCACTTCCGCCGCGCTCGGCCGGGCCTGAATTCCGCGAGGACCTCCGTTATAGCTGATATGATTCCTGGCGTTGTTGTCCACATGCCGCTCGTAAACGTTGTGCACGACGGTGACGTTGACGTTGGTCACGGCGCGGTTGTAGGCGAATCGGCCATTGTTCCAATAGCCCCCGTAAAAGCCGCGGCCCGTGTATCCGAAGCCGTAGTCGATTCCGCCGTAGAAGCCGATATGCGTGCCCCAGTATCCGCGATGCCAGCGGTAGCGACTGCCCACGAATTCCCAATAGGGCGGTGTCCACAACGCATCGACATAGGGCGCGAGGATCCACGCACCCGGTACCCAGTAGTAACCAGTGTCCGCCCATCCCCAGTAACCAGGCGTCCAGATATAGTTTTCTCCCGGACACGGAGGTTGCTCGTACACGGGTAAAGCCGGCGGAGGCTCGGGCGCGTAGACGAGGGACCCGTTATCGTCGCCGGTGTCATCGTAGGCGTATGCCCCTTCATAGCTGGGCTCGCTGTTTGGCGGCACGGTTGCCGGCGCGGCTTGCGCCGCATACGGCGGAGGCGCTGGATTGTTGTAGTCACCCACCGGCGCGAGATTACCGTCAGCATCCTGAGGACCGGCCGCGCTCACGCTTTGTGTCTTGCTGCAGCCGGCGAGGCCAAGCGAAATCGCCGTCGCTGAAACGAGCAGGAGCGAACAGGGTATACGCATAGTACCCCTGTCGATGCACTTCTACGCCCAGTTACTGAAAATACGGCTATTTCAGTTCGACCTGGATCTCCATAGCCGTCTTGTCGCCGATGTTTTCCGTTGAGTGCTGCATCGCGTCCCGCCACGCCACTTCACCTTTGCGCCGGACATTATCGACCAGTCTTCCATCGCTGATCGCCATTGTTGTGTGTAGTTCGGTAATGTAAACGACGACGTAAGCGGGGTGCTGGTGCGGTGGGCTCTTGATGTGCGGGGCGAGGACCGTCCGCAGCACGCGCACGCGCGCATCTTCGA
>Ga0134125_10000716_pt1 | contig 43350 bp, 36 predicted proteins | sample KB31751_FD_96464 | JGI IMG/M metagenome (GOLD analysis project Ga0134125, IMG submission 96464) | Terrestrial soil microbial communities with excess Nitrogen fertilizer from Kellogg Biological Station, Michigan, USA - KB3-175-1 | ecosystem: Environmental > Terrestrial > Soil > Unclassified ...
CAATTCAGGGCTGAAATCCCTGGTACAGAACGTCAAGGGCGAAGCCGAGCGCAACGCCATTTTGACCGCCCTGGAGCAGACCCAGTGGAACCGGCGGGCGGCCGCTCGCTTGCTGCAGGTAAGTTATCGCACCTTGCTTTATAAGATTCAGCAGTACAATATGACCCCTGTCAGATTTCTCTCCCCGTTTTTGGGAAGCGACCGTTCCAGGGGAAACGGGCAGGGGCATTGACCCTGCGCACTCCCGATCAAGACCGAACAGGAGCAACCATGAGAAAACACGCTCATAAATCAATAAGCTTTGCTCTCGCACTGTCGTTTTGCATTGCATCGGCCGTAGCTTTGTTCGCGCAGATTGCTGGAACGAATTCTGGCGCCGCGCCGGCAACCATTCAGTCCAGTAAGCCCCATGATGCGGCGTATGTCATTGGCGCCAGCGACCTCCTGTCCATCAATGTTTGGAAGGAAAAAGAGATTTCAGGTATCGTTCCGGTGCGTTCAGATGGCAAGATTTCTCTGCCGCTGGTGGGCGAAATTCAGGCGAGCGGACGGACCCCGCTGCAGCTCGAAGAAGAAATCACCTCCAAACTCAAGACCTACATCTCGGATCCTGAAGTCACGGTGATGGTGCAGGAGAGCAAAAGCCAGAAATACAATATTCTTGGAATGGTTTCGAAGCCCGGCTCCTATCCCTTGGTTACCAAGACGACCGTGCTCGACGCGATTGCGGAAGCCGGCGGATTCCGTGATTTCGCCAAGAAAAAATCCATTTATATTTTGCGCAAGGATGTGCTGGGCCAGCAACAACGCATTCCCTTTAACTACAAGGACGTGATCAGCGGGAAAAATCCGCAGGAAAATGTCCAACTCCAGCCCGATGACACAATTGTCGTCCCGTAACGCCGCCTACATCGTCATGAATACAAAATTTGTTCTCTTTGCTCTTCTGTTGTTGCTGGGATTGCCGGCATGGTCCCAAATTACGAACGGAGGGATTTTTTCAGGCGGCAGCGACCAGGCAATGATGGCGCCGCCTCCGGTGAGCATTGGCGGGGACTCTGTCGCATTTACCTCTGAGTTGGAACGCTCAAACTATCTACGAGGAGGCGTCAGTGTTCAGGGATCTTATAACGACAATATATTCACCGGCACCTCGACCGAGGGGGACGCAAATTACACGATTTCGCCTTACATAGCTATCGATATTTCGCGCTCCCGTCTCGCCTGGAACTTGGACTACAGTCCGGGATTCACCATTTACCAGAAATTCAGGGCTTTTGATCAGACTGACCACACACTTTCCACCGGATTGCAGTATTTGCTATCTCCGCACGTGGCGATTTCTTTCCAAGACAGTCTGGCAAAGGAGCCTTCGTTCCAAAGCGTGCTGGAACCCACTTCGGTCAACAATCCGTCGAACACCTTGCAGAATCCAAATTTTGCCATAATTCCGCCACTGACTAATACCCTGAACAACAATGCCAATGGTCAGTTGACCTATCAGTTCGCGCGCAATGCCATGATTGGAGTTCAGGGAGATTCTTCCGAACTCCGTTTTCTGAATGGGGTGCAGGCGCAGGGACTGTTCGATTCGAGCGAGCGTGGCGGCGGGGCGTTCTATGCCCACCGCCTGGGCGCAAAGCACTACATTGGAGTCAATTACAATTTCGCCGATATTGTTACCCACCCCATCGAAGTAGCGACGCAAGTGCACACTGCGGACATGTTTTATACGTTCTATCTGAGCAAGCGTATTTCCATTTCGGTCTCCGGCGGCGCACAGCATTCCGAAACGCAAGGCGGCGGAGTCCCGCTGCTCGAAAGCTGGTCGCCCACCGAAGGCGGCGGATTCCATTTACAGGGCATTCATAACAGCGCGGCCTTGACGGTCTCGCACAGCATTAATTCTGGCGGCGGCCTGCAGGGCGCGGTTCACTCCTACGGCGTCAATTTTTCTGTGCGTCACCAGTTTTCCCCACATCTCACGGGCGGGGTGGAGACCAGCTATAGCAACAATGAGCTGCTGGACACCTCCAGCCAATTAGGAAGCAGTGGCAGAACGCTGATTCTGAACGCCACCTTGCAACGCGCGCTTGGCCAGCATCTCAATGCGGAGTTGGGCTATTCGCGCATCCATCAGAGATACGAAGATGTTGCAACGGTTGCCAACACTCCCGACAGCGACCGTGGGTGGATCATGATTTCCTATGAATTTGAAAGACCTTTGGGAAGGTAAACATGGCAGAAGAGTTTGAGCAGGAAAGCCTCGAAAGTATTGACTGGGAACGCTACCTGGGCATCGCACGGCGCCGTATCTGGTATTTTTTGATCCCGTTTTTTGTAATTTGGCTGGGGTTCTGGATCGCCGGATGGGTAATGCCGTCAATCTACCGTTCGAGCGAGTTAATCATCGTGCAGGAAGCGACGGTCCCGACGTCCCTGGTAGCCTCTAACATCGCAGGCAACCTGCAAGACCGGCTGGACAGTATCACACAGCAGATTCTCAGCCGCACGCGGCTGCTGCACATTATCGATCAGTTCAATCTATATGCCGCCGACCGGGCCAACTCCTCTCCCGATGAACTGGTGGACCGCATGCGAAAGGACATCGAAATTGAGCTGGTGCGGGCGCCCGATCAGCAATTGAGCAACTTCAAAATTTCATACTCGTCGCGTGTTCCCTATCTCGCGAAAGAAGTCACCAGCGAACTGACCAATTTGTTCATCAACGAAAACCTCGAAGTGCGCGAGACGCAGTCCGGCAATACGACAAAATTCCTGGAGACGCAGTTGGAGCAGGCGCGGGCGTCGCTCGCCGCACAAGAAGAGAAGGTGCGGCAATTCAATCAGGAACATCTGGGCGACCTTCCCGGCCAACTGCAGAGTAACCTGCAAATCATGAATGGGCTGCAATCGCAGTTGGGAAACGAACAGTCTGCCCTGAACAGCGCCAACGAACACAATGTGTACCTGGAGTCGCTGCTGAGCCAATATCAAACGTTGCAGCGTTCCTCGAAGAGTGGCACGGGGACGGTCGCGCCGGGTGGGCTCCCCGCTATTGATGCGGAGCTTGACCGCCTTCGCGCGCAGTTGGCAGACTTGAGTTCGCGCTATACGGATGAGTATCCGGACGTGCGTAAGGTAAGAGACCAGATCGCACGGACCGAAAAAATGAAAGAGCAGATGGAGAATCAACTCAGAGCGGCAGCAAAGAATCCCGCTCCGCCTGACCCCGCAAGCTATTCCAGCGCCCAGGAGCGCGGCCCGATGCTTGACCTGCAAAGCCAATTAAAGGCCAATCAGATCGAGATCAACAACCGAAAAGAGGCAATTAAAGCGTTGCAAGACAGGATTGGCCAGTATCAGGCCCACTTAAGCAACGCTCCTATCCGCGAGCAACAATTTACCGAATTGAATCGCGGGTATGATCAATCCAAGGCAGACTATGACGCGCTGCTGAAAAAGAAAAATGAATCGGAGTTGGCGACCAATCTGGAACGCGAACAGCAAGGCGAACATTTCAGCATCCAGGACCCGGCGAATCTGCCTACCAAGCCATATTCGCCGAACCGGCTTAAATTGTTCGCCATGGGCATAGTGCTCGGTCTTGTCATGGGGGCCGCATCGAGCCTGGGGGCGGAATATCTTGACGACCGTATTTACTCAGAGATGGAATTCAAGAAGCTCATCCCGGTGGAAGTCATGGTTGAAATTCCGGCGATTGCCACCCCCCAGGAAGAGCAACAGGCGAAACGAAGTTCGTGGGTACGAATGGCCGCTGCAACCATAGTGGCGGCTTCGGTTTGCGTTGCGTTTGCCATCACCCTGTTACACGGTTAAAAACGATGTATAAAAAATTCTTTCAATTGCAGCGCAATCCGTTTGAGGTCAGCCCCGACCCCTCATTCCTGTTTCCCACCAAGCGCCACAACGAGGCCTTGGCGGCCCTTTACTATGGCGTTCGCCGGCGCAAGGGCTTTGTCGTGATGACAGGGGAAGTGGGCACGGGCAAAACGCTGCTGGTTCGTTGCCTGCTGCAGTTGCTGAACCACAGCAATGTCAGTTACGCCTACGTCTTTAACAGCCGGCTCTCGGCCATTGATTTTCTACAATACATCGCTTTGGATTTTGAAATTCCCAACCCCGGCAAGACTAAGAGCGAACTTTTGCTGCAACTCAGCAACTTCCTGATCGCCCGGCACCGGAAGAACCTGACCACGGTGTTGGTAGTGGACGAGGCGCATCACTTGTCAGCCGAGGTGCTGGAAGAAATCCGCCTTCTTACTAATCTTGAGACCGCACAAGGAAAACTGCTCCAGATACTTCTTGTAGGACAGCCCGAGCTGGACGAAAAACTGGATTCGGTAGAACTGCGCCAGTTAAAACAGCGCATCGTTCTGCGCTCCTACCTTGAACCTCTCGAACACGAAGAGGCCCGGGGTTATATACAACGCCGCCTGGAACTTGCGGGGGCGAAGCAGCGCGAAACACTGTTTCCTCCGGAGACAATGGCCCGGGTTTACCGCCATTCCCGGGGCATTCCGCGCCTTATTAACACGATTTGCGAGAACGCCCTGATTAGCGCGTATGCGCGGGAGTCGCAGGTAGTGACATCTGACATTATTGATGAAGTAGCGGCCGATCTGCGGCTCAACGTCGTGCATTCGGGGCGCCCCGAAGCCCAGGAAAATACCGAATTGTGGGAAGCTGCGAAAACGCTGCTCCAGTTGCATGAACAATTGCAGCAGGGCGGCAAGTCGAGAGAAGGGGATCCCCGGCTGGCCGTAGTAAGGGGGAAAGGTAAACATGAGCCGTATATTTGACGCATTGCAAAAGTCAGAGTCGGAACGCTCCGGCGCGCCTTCGGCGCCGCTTTCCTCGCTGGCCATGGAGCTGTTGCAGATCGCCGAGGGCCAGAATGAGCAAGTGCCGGCAGCCGTGCCAACGCCCTCTCCGGACGAGTTCCCCACCTGCCGCGCTGAACCCGTGAAAGGCACACGCCTGGTCTCACTGACCGATCCCGAAGGTCTGGCGGCGGAAAAATTCCGTTTCTTGGGCGTGCGTTTGCGGCAGTTGCAACAGGCGCAAGGCCTGAAGAAGCTGCTGGTTACCAGCACAATCTCCGAGGAAGGCAAAAGCGTAATCTCCGCTAATCTGGCTTTTACGCTTGCCCGAAAGAACCGCCAGAAAGTGCTTTTGCTGGAGGGCGATTTACGGCGTCCTGTGATGTGCGCTCGCCTCGGGCTGGGTATCCGTTTTACGGGCCTCGTGGAGTGGTTGCATTCTGAGTCAAGCCAATTGCCTGGCACCTATCACCTTGCGGATACAGGGGTTTATCTATTGCCGGCTGGCACGCCTCCTGAGAACCCGCTGGAATTGATACAATTGCCGAAGATGGCGGAACTGTTGGAGCGGCTTGCTTCAACGTTCGATTGGGTCGTCATTGATTCCCCCCCGATTTTGCCGCTTGCCGATACCAGCGTGTGGTCGCGATTGGCTGACGGAATACTTCTCGTCACTCGTCAGGGCGTCACTGATCGGCGAGAATTAAAGCGCGGAGTTGAGGCGTTGGACGAGAAAAAACTTTTAGGTATGATTGTGAATAGTTGTGATAATATCGATCACACAAATTACTATAGGCGGTACAGTCCGGTATCTTCGAGGTCTGAGCAAGAAACGGTTTAGAAGTTAGTTGAAGTAATCAACCCTCCCCCCTCAAAGTTTTAGAAGCCTCCCCCTGAAGCAGCTCTAGCGTTTGTTGTGCCTTGCACGGAATAGGCGAAAAAGGAGTTGTGACTTGCGGCGCTCAATGAATCACTCAAATCTCAGCTTGGTCACTGCCGAACCCTCTTCGGCGGCCGACCGCACGATATTGAACGAAGAGATGTTTCACCGCATGGTCTCGCTGGAACGCAAGCGGACGGAGCGGTCAGGCAATCCTTTTTTGCTGATGCTGCTGGACACCGGGGAAGTGCCGCACGCTGGGCGCGATTCGAAAAGCTTGAACAAGATTGTTTCCGCGCTCAACGTCACGACCCGCGAGACCGACGTGATTGGCTGGTACAAAGATGGCTCGGTGGTGGGCGTGATGTTCACGGAAATTTCCATCGAAGACCGCACCGCGATCCTGAGCATCATGATGACGCGGGTGAGTGAGACGCTGCGCCATCATCTCAGCTTCGAACTGTTTTCCCGCATCAGCATCTCCTTCCATCTGTTCCCGGAAGAATGGAACCAGGAGGGCCTGCAACGGCCGAGCAATCCCATGCTCTATCCCGATTTGACCCGCCGCGACGATTCCAAAAGAGCGTTGGCTGCGGTCAAGCGGATGATGGACGTGGCGGGCAGCCTGGCGGCGTTGATCGCCTTCGCGCCGTTTTTTCTCGTCATCGCGGCATTGGTCAAGCTGACCTCCGAAGGCCCTGTGTTTTTTCGCCAGCAGCGAATCGGCCAGCATGGCGTTCCTTTTACCTTTCTCAAGTTCCGCTCCATGCGCAACGGTAACGATGCCAGCGTGCACAAGGAATACGTGCGCAAGTTGATCGCGGGCGAAGCCGACCAGAAGCCGGTCGCGGGTAACGGCACCGGCGTTTACAAGCTGACCAACGATAAGCGCATCACCAAAGTGGGCGCGTTCCTGCGCCGCACCAGCCTGGACGAATTGCCCCAGTTTATTAACGTGCTGTGCGGAGAAATGTCGCTCGTTGGGCCGCGTCCGGCCATTGGCTACGAAGTGGAGACCTACGATGTTTGGCACCGCCGCCGTATTCTCGAAGCCAAGCCCGGCATCACCGGCTTGTGGCAGGTCGAAGGCCGCAGCCGCGTGAAGTTTGACGATATGGTCCGGCTCGACCTGCGCTACGCCAACAACTGGTCGCCCTGGATGGATGTAAAGATTTTGCTGCGCACTCCGATCGCCATGTTCTTCACCGAAGGCGCGGTATAGAGCATCAGCCCTCCCCCCAAAAATATTGCTTTGCCGAACGGTTGTAACCTGCTCCCCAATCTTCCAATTACATGTTTGGTGTTCAGAAGAATCAGAATCTTAGAAGCGTAAGGTGAACTTATGATTAAGTTTGGAGTTGTAGGATACGGATACTGGGGGCCAAATGTGGTCCGGAACCTGGACCAATTAGATGGGTCCGCCGTAGTTGCGGTATGCGATAAGAGTCCGGAGTCCCGGAAGAGAATACAGAAGGCCCATCCGCACGTGCGGGTCGTCGGGGATGCCGCCGAATTGATGTCCGCCGTTGATATCGACGTGGTAGCGGTGGTAACGCCAGTGTGGACGCATTATGAACTGGCCAAAGCGGCGTTGGAGAACGGTAAGCACGTTTTCGTTGAAAAGCCGTTCACCAGCTGTAGCCAGCAGGCGGAAGAGCTGATTGAACTTGCGGCCCGGAAGAACCTGCGCATCATGGTGGACCATACTTTCCTGTTCACCGGGGCGGTGAAGAAGATTGGCGAACTGCTCGACGATGGATCACTGGGGAAGATTTATTATTACGATTCCACGCGCGTGAACCTGGGATTGTTTCAGCATGACGTCAACGTCGTCTGGGACCTGGCACCGCACGATCTTTCCATCATTGACCACCTGATTCAAGAACGCCCCGAAGCCATGGTGGCGACCGGCGAGACCCACCTGAACAGCCACGAAGACGTTGCCTACATTACGATTTATTTCCCCAACAAAATCATCGCCCACATTAATGTGAACTGGCTCTCTCCGGTGAAGGTGCGTACCACGCTGATCGGAGGAGAGAAGAAGATGCTGGTGTGGGATGATACCGAACCAGACGAAAAAATCCGGATCTACGACAAAGGCGTGAATATCACCTCGCGCGAAGGCCTGTACAACCTGCTGGTGAACTACCGGTCCGGCGACATGTGGGCGCCAAAGCTGGACCGGTCCGAGGCCTTGAAGCGGGAACTGACGTACTTCATGGACTGCATCTCCAGCGGTAAGGACCCGCACAACGACGGCAAAGCCGGCATGCGGGTAGTGAAGATGCTGGAAGCGGCAACCGAGTCGCTGAAAAACCGGGGATCGCTGGTGAAATTATGAGCGAATTTCACTCCATCGCGCCAAGCGTCAAGCTGGGAAAGGACGTCAAGCTTTCCCAGTTCATCAATCTCTACGGCTGCGAAATCGGCGATGAGACGAAAATCGGCGCCTTCGTTGAGATCCAGAAAAACGCGACGGTAGGCAAACGGTGCAAGATTTCCAGTCATACCTTCGTTTGTGAGGGGGTCATTATTGAGGACAATGTGTTTGTCGGCCACAACGTGGCCTTCATCAATGATTCCTTCCCCCGAGCGACCGCCGACGGCCAGTTACAGACGGAAAACGACTGGAAGGTCGAAAAGACCCTGGTAAAAAAAGGGGCGTCGATCGGGTCGGGCGCCACGATTCTGGCCAATCTCACCATCGGCGAAAACGCCATTGTGGGGGCTGGCAGCGTGGTCACCAAAGACGTTCCCGCCAATGCAATCGTGGCGGGCAATCCAGCAAAAATTTTGCGGTATATCGTACAAACAGCCGAGGCCAATCAATGAACTCATCACAGAGCATTCCATTTCTCGATCTGGTAACACCACACGTCGAACTCGAACAGGAACTTACCGCAGTTTTCCAACAGGCTATCCGGAGCGCGGGCTTTATCGGCGGTCCCATGGTGGAAGACTTCGAAGCCGCATTTGCGGCGTTCTGCGACTGCAGCCATTCGGTGGCAGTCAGCAGCGGTACCGATGCGCTGCGTTTTGCCCTAATGGCGGCGGGCGTGAAACCCGGCGAGGTGGTCGTGACCACGCCGCACACATTCATTGCCACCACCGAAGCGATTTCGCAGGCCGGCGCGATCCCTGAGTTCGTGGACATCGACAGCCGCACCTACAATCTGGATCCGGAAAAACTCCGGCAATACCTGGCCGAGCAGTGCGAACGGGACGCTTCCGGCAGACTTCTAAGCTGCCGCAGCGGGAAGCCCGTGACTGCGGTGGTCCCAGTACATCTCTATGGCCAAATGGCGGAGATGGATCCCATCATGGAATTGGCGGAGCAGTATGGTCTGATCGTGATTGAGGATGCCTGCCAGGCGCACGGAGCTGAGTATTTTTCCAAAAAGAACAACCGCTGGATGAAGGCCGGGTCGATGGGCCGCGCCGCCGCTTTCAGCTTTTATCCCGGAAAAAACCTGGGAGCATGCGGGGAAGCGGGAGCGGCAACCACCAATGATCCGACGCTGGCCGGAGTCATCAAGATGATCCGCGACCATGGCCAGGCAAAAAAGTACTATCACGATATTGAAGGCTACAATGGCCGTCTCGACGCTATCCAGGCGGGCCTTCTGCACGTAAAACTCAAGCACCTCGCGCGATGGAATTCGCAACGGCAGGAGCACGCGACGCAATATAACCGGCTGCTGGCGGCCAAAGGCATTCCCGTTGGGCTGCCCTACGAACCTTCCTGGTCGCGGGCGGTCTATCACCTGTACGTCATTCGAACCGATGACCGGGAAGGCATGATGAACTATCTGAAGAATGCGGGCATTGGAACCGGAATTCATTATCCGATTCCCTTGCATTTGCAGAAGGCGTATAAATCTTTAAATTATCGGGTAGGCGATTTCCCGGTGGCAGAGAAGGCAGCCGCAGAAATTGTTTCTTTGCCAATGTTTCCGCAACTGACTGCGGAACAGCAAGCCCGGGTCGTGGAAGAAACCGCGCAATTTGTGCAGACTGCTCTCGTAGTACGGTAAGAGCGGTTCCTGTTGCTGCAGCCAAGTTGGAAGAAATGAATTGTATCTCTATTGATATTCTTTGAAATTGAGGACGTGGCAGATGAAGATTTCAGTCATTGGGGCTGGCTATGTGGGATTGACGACGGCGGCATGTCTATCCCAGATCGGCCATGATGTTTTCTGTAGCGAGAGCGACCCTGAGAAGCTGGGCAAACTGAAGAACGGCATCATGCCGCTTTTTGAGCCCGGTCTTGAAGCCATCATGAAAGCGGGATTGGCATCGGGCCGGTTGCGCTTTGGTTCCACGGAATCTGCGGTGGATTGGGGACGGGCGATCTTTATTTGCGTGGGAACGCCTCCTTTGGATAATGGGGAAGCCGACCTTTCGGCCGTGGAGGGAGTCGCTCGCACCATCGCCAAGCGGGCCTCCGGTTACCGGCTGGTGATAGAAAAAAGTACAGTACCGGTGCAGACCGGGTCGCAATTGCGCAAATATCTATCCGCAAACAGCACAAGCGGCTTGCAGTATGATGTCGCTTCCAACCCCGAGTTCCTGCGAGAAGGTTCGGCGGTGGGCGACTTGCTGCATCCCGACCGGATCGTGGTGGGAGTAGATTCTCCGCGTGCAGAGAAAATTCTGCGCGAGATATACGAGCCAATTATTCAGCAGAAGTTTTCCTGCCCCATCCATGCGCAGTGCCCAGGAAAAGGGATGCCAGTATTTTTTGTGACCGATACCAGCTCCGCGGAACTGATCAAACACGCGTCCAATTCGTTTCTGGCAATGAAAATTTCCTTCATCAACATGGTCGCCAATCTTTGCGAGGCGGTGGGCGCGGATGTGACCAAAGTCGCGGAAGGGATGGGGCTGGATCCGCGCATTGGCTCGTCTTTTTTGAATCCTGGACTGGGTTTTGGCGGCTTTTGCTTTCCCAAGGATGTGCAGGCATTTATTCGCATCGCCGAAAAATCAGGCTGTGATTTTTCCCTTCTCAAAGAAGTGGAGAAGATTAACCAGCGTCGCATCCAGCACTTTGTCAACAAGCTTCGCGAAGAGCTTTGGATCATGCGCGGGAAGAAAATCGCGATTTGGGGTCTGGCCTTCAAGCCCAATACTGACGATGTGCGTTTCGCGCAATCCATCGCTCTGGTCAAGTCATTGCTCAGCGAGGGAGCGGTTCTGTGCGCCTACGACCCGGAGGCCACCGAGAAGGCGAGAGCCATTTTCCCCGACCTGCACTACGCGGCTGATCCTTATGAGGCGGCTGAAGGCGCCGATGCCATTGTCATAGCGACGGAGTGGGAGATGTTCCGCAACATCGACTGGAACCGCCTGCGAAACATCGTGGAGAATCCCCTGATCGTGGATGGCCGCAACATCTTTGGCCGGGACGAAGTCGCCTGTCAAGGATTCCATTACGTCAGCATAGGTCGGACCGCCGCGCGTCCCCAGGAACGTAAGCATTCTTCGTTAGAAGAGGTTGAATTGGGCGGAGAGTCATCGCCGAAGATTGAGACTCGTCCGGCCTAAACTGCGTCCTGCTCAACTCGCTCGCCGAGAGTAGCGACTGGTTGGTCACGAATACCTCCCCACATCATCAATTACTTAACCGCGATGCGAATCGCGCAGCGTCGCCATCTTAGGAGGTTTTAAGCCATGGGAAACAACAAAAGTATAGTAATTCTTGGATTAGGAGAAGTGGGTAAGCCGCTGCTTCAACTCGCCTCCAAGTTCCATGACGTGGTGGGGGTAGACGTTGCGCCGCCGACACACGCGATCGGGCAGGTCAGTGTCCTCCATATCTGCTATCCCTTCGAAATCAAGGATTTCGTGGGGGAGAGCGCCCGCTATATCGAACGCTATAAGCCTGAAGTCACCATTATCAACAGCACTGTCGGAATCGGGACAACGCGGATGGTCGCGGAACGAACCAACACGCCGGTGGTCCACAGCCCGGTGCGCGGCAAGCACGTCCGGATGTTGGAAGAGCTTTCGAAATATGTGAAGTTCGTTGGCGCCATGGACCCGGCGGCGGGTCAGTTGGCTGCGCAACACTTTCAGTCCATGGGAATGAAGACCAAGGTTCTCTCCACGCCGGAAGCTTCAGAACTGGCCAAGCTCACGGAAACCACTTATTTCGGACTGATGATCGCATGGGCGCAGGAGTTGGAGCGCTATTGCGACAAGTCCGGCGCCGATTACGACGAAATCGTTTCTTTCTATGAAGAGATCAAATTTTTCCCGCCGGTAAAATACACGCCGGGGATCATCGGAGGCCATTGCGTCATGCCGAACATCGAGATCCTGTCAAAGTTCGACTATTCCACCATTCTGAAAGCGATTAAGGCCTCCAACCAAAGCAAACTGGAACGCGATGCCTCCGTTGCCCCGGTGGCGCCGGGGGGTTCACAGGCGAAGAGTGAAGCCCGCAACACGGCGGGAGTGTAAAACGGCAGTCGAGAGCCATGAAAGCCAATGAGTCGAATGGATACCCATACTGTTAATCAAGAGCAAAAGCAGGCGTCCGTCGGTCCCGCTCAGGTGACGCATGCAGGGAATGGCGGACGGCTGGAGGGAAAACGCGTTGCCATGGTGATGTTTTCCACCTACCCGTTCGATCCTCGACCAAGGCGCGCAGCCGACGCGCTGATGAAGGAAGGCGCGAGCGTTGAGCTAATCTGCCTGAAGGAGGAAAGCTCTCCTATGCGGGAGAGGCTCAATGGGATTGATGTGCGCCGGGTGGCAGTGAAACACCGCCGTGGTGGAAAACTTGACTACGCCTACCAATATTCCGCATTCATCTTAATTGCATCCGCGATTGTGGCCTGGCGATCCCTTCGCCGGCGCTACGCACTGGTATATGTCCACAACATGCCCGACGTTTTGGTGGTGAGCGCATTGCTCCCCAGGTTGATGGGCGCGAAGGCCATTCTCGATCAGCACGATCCTATGCCTGAACTGATGAAAACAATTTACGGGATGGATGAAGGCAGCTTTAGCGTCCGCCTGATCGGCTGGCTGGAGAGATTGAGCATTGGTTTTGTGGATCGAGTGGTAACAGTGAACGTGGCGTGCAAGCGCATCTTCTCCTTGCGTAGCTGCCGGCCAGAGAAGATCAGTATTGTGATGAACGCTCCTGACGAGCGGATCTTTCAGTACAAAGCGCGCGCTGCGCGCGCCGCCGGCAATGGTACTGAGAAGCCGTTCACTATTCTCTATCACGGCTCCATCGTGGAACGAAATGGTTTGGATCTGGGGATTGAAGCGCTGGAAGCGGTACGGCGCGACCTTCCGAATGTCCAGCTGCGGATTTGCGGTGGCAAGACTGCATTTTTGGATCAGGTCATGGAAACCGTCCGCGCCAAAGGCCTGGAAAGCAATGTCCGTTATCTGGGGCCGAAGCGCCTGGAGGAATTGACCCAGGAAATTGAGGCTTGCGATGTGGGAATCATTCCCAATCAGCGTAATGCCTTCACTGACATCAACACCCCAACCAGGATATTCGAATATTTAGCCCTGGGAACGCCCGTGATTGCTCCCAGCACCCTCGGCATTCAAGACTATTTTGAACCGACATCGCTGTTTTTTTTCGAGCCAGGCAATGCCGCGGAACTGGCCCAACAGATCAAGTATGTCGCTTCCCATCCAGCGGAGACCCATGCCGTCGTGGAACGCGGCCAGCAAATTTACCTGGCCAATACCTGGACGCAACAGCGGAAGATTCTTATTGATATGGTGAGCGAGCTGCTTTCCTGACCCAGACAGCTCATCATTGGTACACCTGTTTGTTTTCTTTTCCCTCACGGTTTCCAAACACCTGCCACCCATAGAGTTCTCATGATCGCCGTTATTGCCAGCCTCCAGGACCGCACAGTCGTCCATGAATTCTTTGAACTGTTCAAAGTCCAATGGGAGTTCTATCGTCCTGGACGGCAGTACGACGTGCTGCTCTGTGCCGGGGACGAGAGCTTCGACGAAACGGCGGCTGGAGTTGTCCTTCATTACGGCGCTCGTGCGCTGCCCTGCGACGCTGGGCAGAAAATCCAAGTCCAGTCACCGGGCAGGAGCTATTGCGATGCTTTTCGGCAGCAGGGAAATATTCCCGTTTACGGCGACAGCGTCGTGTTCCCCGGAAAGCCTACGGTAAGCCTAGTCGATCTGGAATCAGGACAGCCGCTCACCTATTCGCGCGAATTGCCGAGTGGGGTTGCGGTCCGGATCGGATATGACTTGTTCAGGGAAGTGCGCATGCTGCTGACTGCGGGACAACCGGTAGAGAACGCAGGGATCCCGGCGCTGGATTTGCATATCGCGTTCCTGCGCGAATTGATGTTGACCAATGGCGCTTCCTTTGCAGAGATTCTCCCGGTTCCCGCAGGATACCAATTTATCGCCTGCTTGACCCACGACGTAGATCACCCTTCCATCCGGCGGCACAAATTCGACCACACCATGCTTGGCTTTTTGTATCGTGCGATTGCGGGTTCACTGGTGAATTTTCTGCGCGGGCGCGGCTCTTTTCGCCACGTCCTGAAGAATTGGGCGGCCGCCTTGAAGTTGCCGCTTGTGTTTCTGGGACTCGCGGAGGATTTTTGGTTGCGTTTTCCGGATTATGCAAATCTTGAGAAGGGACGTCCTTCGTCCTTTTTCGTCATTCCTTTCTCAGGGCGTCCAGGATCTACCGACGAGGGACCAGCACCTGCCAACCGCGCTGCCGCGTACGGCGCTGCCGATATTGCTGTGCAAATTAGGCATGTGCGTTCGGCGGGCTGCGAAATCGCACTTCACGGCATTGATGCCTGGCGTGACCAATCGGCGGCAGGCAGCGAACTGCAAGAGATTTGCCGAGTCAGCGGAGCCCGTGCAACCGGAGTGCGCATGCACTGGTTGTATTTCAAGCAACAATCTCCGGCGGTGCTTGAGGCCGCGGGCGCGGAATACGATTCCACGATCGGCTACAACCAGACTATCGGATACCGCGCCGGAACCAGCCAGGTATACAAACCGCTGGAATGCGTTCGGCTATTGGAATTGCCATTGCATATCATGGATACCGCATTGTTTTATCCCAGCTATTTGGATCTGTCCTCACGCCATGCTGCCCTCGAGGTGGACGGAATCCTCCAGCATGCGGTTCGCGCCGGCGGCGTCGTTACGGTGAATTGGCACGACCGAAGCATCGCTCCGGAAAGATTGTGGCGCGAATTTTATGTGCACGTCATGAATGAACTCCAGGAAAAGGGCGCTTGGTTTGCCACCGCGAATGATACGGTGTCGTGGTTTCGCCAACGCCGCATGGCGAATTTTGAGAACCTCACCCGCCAAATGGGGCCCGCGCGGGAAGACATTGAGATTGAAACGGTTAAAGGTTTGCCCGGCTTGCGGATTCAAGTTCATCATTCGAGAAAACGTTTCGCGGACCCGGCCCCATTAGCTCCCGCGTCTGGCCTCTCTGCAACGGCACCGTTGAGCCCCTCCTAATGCCACCGACAATTGCCACCGTTCTTTGTGTTGCCGGAATCATGGGACTGTTTTGGCTGGACAGGGACAGGAAAGCGCGCACTTCGCTTGCACTTTGGCTTCCGGTCATCTGGTTTACGCTTGCCTGTTCGCGCTCGGTGGGCCAATGGCTGTCAATGAATTGGAATGTTTCGCCAGACCAGGTGCTGGAGGGCAGCCCAATCGATCGCGCAGTTTACCTGGTGTTACTCGTGATTGTAGTGGGTGTACTCATCACCCGCGGTTCAAGGGTGGGTCTCTTTTTAGAGGCGAATAAACTGATCCTTCTTTTCCTCTTGTATTGCGCGGTGAGCCTGGCTTGGTCCGATTTTCCGTTGGTTGGTTTCAAGAGATGGATCAAGGCTGCCGGTGATTTTGCCGTAATCTCAATCATCTTCACTGATCGCGATCCGCTGGCGGCCCTTAAGCGGGTGCTCGCGCGGACTGGGTTTGTACTGATTCCTATTTCTCTTCTGCTGATTAAGTATTACCCGGCGCTGGGGACCGCCTATGGTCCGTGGGGCGGGCCCCAGATGTATACGGGCGTGACCGTAAACAAAAACACCCTCGGGGCTGTTTGCCTTTGTCTGGGCCTCGGAGCTCTGTGGAGATTTCTTGGCGATTATCGCGATCACGCATTGTCCAACCGCACCCGGCATCTGGTTGCGAATGGAGTGATTGTCGCCATGGTCTTGTGGCTTCTGGCAATCACCAATTCGATGACCTCAACGTCATGTTTCCTTATGGCATCGTTTCTGCTGGTCGCCTCGGAATTCCGGGGGCTCTATCGAAAGCCGTCTCTGGTTCATATTTTCATCGCGGGGATGGTCGCGGTGTCGGTCGGCGTTTTGTTTTTAGGGGTTGATCCGAACGCCCTGAAGACTATGGGACGGAACCCGACACTAACCGATCGTACCGAGGTCTGGGGATGGCTGTTTTCGTTGGTGCAGAATCCGCTGATTGGGACTGGCTTCGAGAGTTTCTGGCTGGGGCCGCGTCTGCAGAAATTGTGGAGCATCTACTGGTGGCGCCCCAACGAGGCACATAACGGTTACATCGAAATTTATCTGAATCTGGGCTGGATAGGAATCTTCCTGCTGGGAGTGGTCTTGGCGGCATCGTACCGACGAGTGTTTGCTGCCTATCGGCGACATCTGCCAACCGGTAACTTGAGGATTGCATATTTTTTAGTGGGGCTGGTATATAACTTCACCGAGGCGGCATTCTTCAAGATCATGGCGCCGGTCTGGTTGTTCCTGCTGATTGCCTTGGTAACCGTCCCCAAGGCCAAAGCCAAAAAACTCCCATCTTCTATCCCGGATCCCGGCCGCTTCCAAAGACCGGAAAAAGAGCCTGCCATGGTCGCTTTGAAAGAGGAAACTGTTTGACAGCTTCCGATGCCAACCAGCTATTCTCGCGCCTCACCAGCGGGGACGGCCTGCGCCGTCGCGCTGTTCGCAGCGCCGGAGTGACCGTCTTTGCTCAGGTGGTGGCGTTTAGCGTGCAGATGATTGCTACCGTTGTGCTGGCCCGCTTGCTGGTGCCTGCCGATTTCGGGTTGGTGGCCATGGTCACGACGTTCAGCCTCCTGCTTTCTTATGTGGGAATGATCGGCTTTCCGGAAGCCGTCTTGCAGCGCGAAGAAATTGATCGTTTTCTTGCCAGCAACCTCTTCTGGATCAATCTGGCGGTAGGTGCCGTCTTAAGCTTGGGCTTTGCCGCAGCGGGCTCAGTGCTGGCGAAGTTTTATGGCGATATCCGCGTGGAGCGGGTCACCTTCGCGGTTTCAATCACGATCTTTCTGACTTGCATCTCAGTCATCCATCTCGCCCTGCTGAAGAGGGCAATGCGGTTTTCCGCAGTTTCCATAAATGACATCATCGCCCGGGTCGCTTCCGTGACGATCTCGGTCCTCCTGGCGCTGGCAGGATGGGGATATTGGGCCTTAGTAGCTGGGGTCATTGCGCAACCACTGAGCACGGCCGTGGGAGCGTGGGTTCTCTGCCGATGGATCCCGAGCCTTCCGCGGCGCGTCCCGGGAACTGGATCCATGATCCGGTTCGCGACGCACGTCTATGGGTCGTTCAGCGTGGACTACTGCACGCATAATCTGGACAACCTGCTGGTCGGCTGGAGATTCGGATCTTTGCCTCTCGGTTTTTACAAAAAAGCCTATGAGCTGTTCGTGCTGCCAGCGAACCAGTTCCTCTCCGCATTTCCCGTGGCCGTCTCCACGCTCAGCCGGCTAAAGCGGGATCGCGCCGAATACCGGCGGTATCTGCTCGCGGGGATTTCGATACTGGCGTTTGCCGGCATGGGCATCGGTGCTGACCTCACGCTCGTTGGCAAAGATGTGGTGCGCCTCCTACTCGGGCCGCAGTGGTCAGAAGCGGGGAAAATATTCACATTTTTTGGTCCTGGCATTGGCATCATGCTCGTGTATCGGACCCAAGGCATGGTTCATCTGTCGTTGGGGACCACCACGCGCTTTTTCCGTTGGGCCCTGATCGAATTTGCCGTGACCGGTTCACTGTTTTTTCTGGCCTTGCGCTGGGGGCCATCCGGAATTGCAGTGGCGTGGACGATAGCCTCGTGGGTGCTGGTATTTCCCGCGTTCTGGTACGCAACGCGGCCCATGGAGTTTGCCATCGCCGACATGCTTGCCACCGTCTGGAAATTCATTCTGGCTTCGCTGTTGGCGGGCGGCGGCTGCTACGTGATCACGCACAGACTTCCGGCGCTGGTGGCGCGATCAGGGGCATCCGGCGCCCTGCTCCGGATCATGAGCGATACGCTCCTGTTCGGGGGACTCTACTTTGGAATCGTGGTTCTGCTGCATGGCGGGCTGCGGCCTTTGCGGCAGATTGTGGGACTCCTGCGTGAACTGACGCCGAGCAAGATGTTCTCTGATCATTCTGATGGCAATGTGCCGGAGATCAGCTCCGTGCCCGACTCCACAGTCGCGATGGCGGAAGAGAAAACAGCGGCATCTTCGCTGGCGTCCGGCTCCGCTGTAGCGGTCCCCTTTCCGCCAGGCAGCAAACGTACCTCTCATGCAGGCGCATGAACCAGGCTTCCTCCCCGGTATTTCGAGATTCACAGTTGTTTGCAACGAGCATGGCCACTTATCCTTCACAGGCGATAGGACCCACCGATAGCCTGAATGCGCCTCAGGCCACGCCACGGGCAAAAAAAATTGCGGTGGCTTTGCTTACCGGCGGATTTGACCGCCCCTATGCCTATGGACTTTCCATGTCGCTGGCCGCTCAAGGCGTGATTCTGGATGTAATTGGAAGCAACGAAGTGGATAGCCCTGAGATGCACAACACTCCAAATCTATATTTCCGGAATTTTTATGGGACCAAGCAGGAGGCCAGCTTTATCGACAAGGCGTGGCGCGTGCTGCGCTACTACGCGCGCGTGTTACGTTATGCGGCGACCTCGAGCCCGCGGATCTTTCATATCTTGTGGAACGGAAAGTTCCAGTATTTTGATCGCACGCTGCTCATGCTTTATTACGGACTATGCGGGAAGAAGATCGTCTTGACCGCTCACAATGTGAACGCCGGCAAAAGGGATGGGAATGACTCGCCGGCCAACCGGATTACACTGCGTATCCAGTACCGGCTTGCCCAGCACATTTTTGTGCACACGAAGAGCATGCAGGAAGAATTGTCGTCAGATTTCGGGGTTCCAGCGCGCAAAATCACCGTGATTCCCTTTGGCATCAACAATTCTGTTCCTGACACGAGGCTTACACCGGCCGAGGCCAAGCGGCGGGTAGGGGTACGAGAGGACGAAAAGACGGTCCTGTTTTTTGGCGGAATCCGTCCGTATAAAGGACTGGATTTTTTGGTCGCCGCATTTTTGCAAATGGCCCCCGGACATCCCGAGTATCGCTTGCTGATTGCCGGATCGGTGAAAAAAGGCTACGAGGACCATTGGAACCAAATCCAGATGAAGATCGCTTCACACCCTTGCGGAAATCAGGTGACCCAGAAAATAGAATATATTCCCGACGAGGAGACCGAAGTTTATTTCAAGGCCGCCGATGTTCTGGCCTTGCCTTATACGCACATCTTTCAGAGCGGAGTATTATTTCTGGCTTACAGCTTCGGCCTGCCTGTGGTGGCCACCGATGTCGGCGCCATTCGGGAAGATGTAATTCCAGGCAGCACAGGTTTTCTGTGTCCGCCAAGCGATCCCGAGGGCTTGGCCATGGCTTTGGAAACATATTTTTCCAGCGATTTATTTGAGCACCTGCGCGAGCGAAGGCAAGGGATACGAGACTATGCGAATGCGCGCCATTCCTGGAGCGTCGTCGGAGACATGACCAGTCGCCTGTATGCGGAACTATTAGGGAGCAGCCTGTGAGGCCCCTTGTTTCCATTCTGATTCCGGCGCACAACGCAGGTCGATGGATCGCGGAGACGATCGCTTCCGCCGAGGCACAATCGTGGGAACCCAAAGAGATCATCATCGTGGACGATGGCTCGACCGACGACACGTTTGCAGTCGCGAAAAAATTTGAGTCATCACAGGTGCGCGTGATACGGCAGGAGAACCAGGGAGCGGCAGTCGCCCGGAACGCGGCATACTCGGTGAGCCGGGGCGATTACATTCAATGGCTGGACGCCGATGACCTGCTATCTCCGGACAAAATTTCACGGCAGATGGCGGTCCTGGGACCGAACGGGAGCAGGCGTACACTGCTCTCCGGTGCCTGGGGACATTTTTTGCATCGTCCGCAACGCGCGAGGTTTATTTCTACGCCATTGTGGTGTGATCTGACTCCCGCGGAGTTTTTGTCGCGCAAACTGGCGCACCGGGCCCATATGCAGACTGCGGTGTGGCTTGTCAGCCGGGAGTTGACCGAGGCTGCCGGGCCATGGAATCCGGCCATGGTGACCGACGACGACGGAGAATACTTTTGCCGCGTCATACTGAACAGCGATCGCATCCAGTTCGTCCCCGACGCGCGAGTGTACTACCGGCTGGTTGGCAGCATGAGCCTGAGTTACATTGGCCGTTCGACCCGGAAGCTCGAAGCCCTCTGGAACTCCATGAGGTTGCATATCGGTTATCTGCGCGGCATAGAGGACACTCCCCGGACGAGGGCGGCCTGCCTGAAGTATTTGCAGAATTACCTGATCAATTTTTATCCGCAGAGGCCAGATATCGTGGAAGAGATGAAGCAGGCGGCCGCCGAGTTAGGAGGAACCTTAAAGGATCCGCGTTTGCCGTGGAAGTATGCATGGATCCAGGAAGCATTTGGGTGGGACTGCGCCAAGCGCGCCCAATTGCTCCTGCCGGGCATGAAGTGGTCGTTGAAGCGGCGTTGGGACGCAATGGCCTCTCGTGTCCAAAAGGGGAAACTGGCGGGAGTTGAAAAACCGACAATATAGAAGAATGGCCGTGCCTTGCGAGGACATGTCCTAATGGACAAAGAGCAGATGGTTCAATCCGGGGTACTAGTGATTTTAGAATTGCACTTCCGTGTCTTGAGCGTGTAAGTCGCTATGGTTAGAGTACCCGGGAGGATGCTCTCATGTTGGTCTTGCAGATGACGAGACATTGCGCTTCAGCTTCATGAGAAGCCACTAACCTGAACTGTCGAAGTTATGGCGCCACCGAGGTAAAATGACACGAAGAACCCGGATTCTCCCTCCCCTGTTGGTGTTTGTTTTTTCTATTTATTTATCGGGGCAGTCTTTTATTCCGTCCAGCCGCACCATCGACTGGACCCATGCTGGCATTTCGGGTGGAATCCCGGATGCAAACTGGCCGGTTTACAAGACGTTGTCGCCGAGCGGAGGCAGCGACGACAGCGTCGCCATTCAGAACGCGATCAATGCGGCGCCAGCCCAATCAGTGATTGTGCTCAATGCGGGTACCTATAAGCTGCACCGCTCCTCCGTGGTCTGCCAGGGCAAATCCGACGATTACGCCAGCGGGGTCTACGAAGCCGGCTTATGTTTGACCGATAAATCGGTGGCATTGCGCGGTGCCGGACCGAACCAGACGATTCTGCAATATGGCGATGGAGCAAACATTATCAGCATGGGAGAGACCTACCTCTCGTCCGGCAGCGTCAAATTTATTCCCATCACCTCCGGTTCGACCAAAGGATCGACGCAGATCACGCTACAAAGCGTTTCGGGTATTGCGGCAGGAAGCTATCTAGTGGTGACGGAAACCAATCCCACCGATTCCGATGGCAACCCATTGGTGAATACTTCTGGATATACGGGATCATGCAGCGGCTGCGGGCACGATTTGACGAATAATGTGATGTCCCAAATTGTGAAAGTAGTGGGAGTAAGCGGCACCGTCATTACAACCGAACGTCCACTTTACTTTGACTACAACAATTCCCCGCAGGCGTTCCACCTGCCTATGATCGAGAATGTAGGACTGGAGAATCTGCGGTTGCAGGCTACGGCTTCGTCTGGAACGGGCGTGACATTCAAAAACATCAACATGGAAGCCTGTGCGCAATGCTGGGTCCACAACGTGGAAAGCGACATGGCGGTGGATCGCTCGCACATTTATCTTTCCGACGTATATGGCAGCGAGATCAGCAACAACTATCTTGACAATGGATTTAGCCACAATAGCGGGGAGAGTTACTCCATTTACCTGGAATTCCGGGCTTCCGAGAACCTAATCGAAAACAACATCGTCTATGAGGGGCGGCATGGCACGATCATGAGCGGAGGAAGTGGCAATGTATTCGGTTACAACTACCTGCTCAATGACTATATGGGCGAGTATCACAACTCGTTACCGGAATCGAACACCCACGGCGCCCATCCTTTTATGAACCTGTGGGAGGGAAATGTCACTCCCAACATGGAATTTGATTTTGCTCACGGCAGCAGCAGTCACAACACTCTGTTCCGAAATTACATCAATCTTAGTTCGGCGAATCCCGACAACGGTTCGCCGATGAGCAGCGGGTTATTCGCGGTGAACATCGCGTATTTCAACAATTACGAGAATGTTGTAGGCAATGTGATTGGCCCTCACGGGTCTACCTGCACCGCCAGCACCTATGAAATCAACGCCGACGCAGGCCAATCAGCGGCCATCTATAAGCTCGGATATTACGACGATGGCGGCACGGCCTCGCCCAATGCCACGCTCTCGGCGAAGGTGGGGCGGACAATTTTGCGGGGAGGAAACTGGGACTGCAAGACAAGGACTGTCGTTTGGAGTTCCAACGTTCCCAGCGGCAGTCTGGCTTCCACATATCTGTCCCAACAGACATTGCCAAACTCGCTGTATCTGACGGCTGAGCCCGCTTGGTTCAGCGGAAGCGGCGCGGTGTGGCCGCCCATCGATCCGGCCTCGATCGCGGTGGTCAATAAGATCCCGGCGCAACTCTGCTTTGAAAGCGGGCCCAAAAATGGAGGGCCCTTCGACCCTGCGGCTTGCTACAGCGGTACGAGCGGCACATCAACGCCGCCGCAGCCCCCAAGCGATCTTACGGCGACCGTCGATTAGGGACTGGTGGAAAGAATGAGAGGTACAACCCAGAAGTACGAAGGGAATGCCGCTCCCCTAGTTAAGAGCAACAAAAATAGGGGTTTACTTGATAATTTGGATTATCTTTGCTATGTTGCAGCGTGAACTTTCGTGTCTTGCAGCGCTGAACTTTGTTTTCGTAGAGTACTAGGTAGCACGCTCCTATAGGCAATCCCCCGGGCGGCAAGAGGTTGAGGTAAGTACGTACCACTTGTCCTTGACGGCAACATAGTTGGCGGATTGTTTTGGACGTCAACGAGGTATAAATGACACGTAAAAGCTATTTTTTCCCCCTTATGTGGCTTTGCCTTCTCGTTTATTTGCCAAGCAGCCAGGCAGCGACGGTTGGTGCTGCTTCTTGTTCGCAGACGGATGTGCAAAACGCGATCAACTCCGCGCACAGCGGCGATACGATCAACGTGCCGGGCGGTTCCTGCACCTGGGGGTCGGGTGTAACGACGTCCAGCAGCGTAGCGATCACTCTGAATGGTGGAGGAAATACGACAATTTCCGGCACCTTGACGCTGAATCCTACCGCCTCGGCTGAAACAAGAGTTACAGGCTTTAATTTCACGGCGAACAACGGCGTGGTCACAACGGGATCAACTTCCACTTCTGCGTTTCGCGTGGACCACAACAACTTCACGGGCGGAGGCACGATGCTACAGGCCAGCGGCAACGCCCCGGGGTTGATTGATAACAACAAATTCACCGGCAACGCGGCCGCGGAAATGATTCATAACACCGGGCTAGGCGCGAGTAGCGCAGCGGGATGGTCGGACAGCGTCACCCCAGGCGGCCCCAACATGCTCTTCATCGAAGACAATACCTTTACTTTTAACGCCACCGGCAATCCCGCATATTTCTTCGGCACGTCCGCGATTCAATCCTATTACGGCGCGCGGACGGTGTTTCGCCACAACACGCTGAATAACTGCCAAGTGGACCAGCATGGTACGGCGGGAATGATCGGCGCGCGGTGGTGGGAGATTTATGACAATACGTTTACCGTAGCGGCGAATGGGAATCAGTCAAATTACATGGCCCTGCGGGATGGCAGCGGAGTGGTGTTCGACAATCATGTGACGAATCCCTCGTCCAATGGCGCCTCGGGAACGATCGAATTGACAGAAGACGCTACTTCGGGATCGTACCCGCTGAATTATCAGGTCGGTCTGGGAGTGAATGAGGCGAAGAGTCCCGCCTATTTATGGGGAAATGATTCCAGCATGACGGTAGGCAGCGGCAGCAGTTTTGTGCAAGCAGGCCGGGACTATTTTGTCTCCTCCTCGAAACCATCCTCGCTTTCGCGGAATCAACTGACATCAGATTCGTCTTCTACGACCTATTCTTATACACCGTACACCTATCCCCATCCCCTGCAGAACGGAACGACTGCCAGCGGCAACAATCCGGATCCCCCCTCGAATTTAGAGGCTGCGGTACAGTAATTCGGCCGTCACGGGAATAAGCCAGCGGCGCCGGAATGTCTGGGATTAAAAGCCAGACATTCCGGCAAGCGCGGCGGAGTTTCCAGGCAGTCGAACACAACATTCATGAACAAGACAGCGCTCGTTACTGGGGCAGAAGGCTTTATCGGCTCGCATCTGGTCAGATTTCTCCAGGATAAAGGTTGGAGAGTCATCGGCACCTCGCGGTTGCACAATCTGGATTCTCTACCGCAGCTGGCTCGCGTGAAATTTGTGCAGTGCGATCTGCGCAATGGGCAGCGAGTGGCCCAACTATTTGACCAGTACAACCCAAGTCACGTATTCCATCTCGGGGCACAGAGCCTGCCAACTCTGTCCTGGAGTGATCCGGTGGAAACGTTCGAATCGAACATCATGGGGTCGCTGCACGTGTTGGAAGCCGCGCGTTACAGTCGCCGCTCTCCGGTCGTTGTGTCGGCGTGCTCGAGCGCGGAATACGGAAATGTTCCAGCCTCCGCCATCCCGGTCCGGGAGGAGCAGCCACTCCTGCCCCTACATCCCTACGGCATCAGCAAAGTGTGCCAGGACCTGCTAGGGCGGCAATACTTTTTGGATTACAAGGTTCGCGCGACCAATATACGGCTGTTCAACACTACGGGGCCGGGAAAGACCAATGACGCGCCCTCAGATTTTGTACGCCAACTGGTGCGAATTAAGAAAGGGCTGCAGGCACCGGCGATTGAAGTCGGCAACCTGAAGCCGCGGCGCGCGTTTCTTGATGTGAAGGACACGGTGCGTGGTTTTTACAGCGCGGCCATGAAAGGCAAGAGGGGGGAGTCTTACAACCTCTGCGCCACCACCACCCGGGAAATTGGCGAGCTGTTGCAGACCGCTATTCGTCTGTCCGGCGTGAAAGCCGAAATACGTCCTGCACGCCGCCTCATGCGGCCGTCGGACGAAAAGATCATTTTTGGCAACACAGAAAAAATCCGTCGCCATACGGGATGGATGCCGAAAATCTCCATGGAACAAACGCTCTCCTCCATGCTGGAATATTGGGACAAGGTGCTGTAGTCCCATCTGTCTAAGTCCAATATTCGTGGCCGCGAGAGTATTCCCACTCCTTCAATGGTTTTCACCTACGGACAAGTCCAAGTATGAATAACCCTGATTTGCAACAGAACCCACCAGCGGACCACACCTCAATGATTGCCGGCCTGGATGATCCCATCCTGATTACCGGGGCCAACGGCTTTATCGGATCACGGGTGGTGGAAACCCTGCTGCGCCACGGCTTTCGCAATCTTCGATGTTTCGTGCGCCCGTCCAGCAATCTAAAACGGCTGGAAACTGCGATGGCCACCGCTGAACAGGCAAGAATTGAAGTTGTGTGCGGCAATCTGCTTTCCGCCGCAGATTGTACCCGGGCCGCGAAAAATGTGGCAGTCGTTTATCACCTGGCGGCAGGAATTGAAAAGACCTTTCCCGGATCTTTCATGAACTCGGTAGTCACGACGCGCAATTTGCTCAATGCCGTGCACGAGGAAGGAGTGCTCCGGCGTTTTGTGAACATCAGCTCGTTCGCGGTCTATTCCAACCGCAAGATCCGCCGTGGCGGGCTTCTGGACGAAAACTGCGAGTTGGAGCCGCACGCGGTGCGCCGTGCCGAGGCATACACCTTTGCCAAGCTGAAACAGGACGCGCTATTGCGCGCATTCGGAGAAAAACACGGCATTCCCTATGTGATCGTCCGGCCGGGAGCAGTGTACGGACCGGGAGCAAGCCAGTTAACGGGGCGGGTGGGCATTGGCACGTTTGGCGTTTTTCTTCATCTCGGAGGGTCGAACCGGATCCCGTTAACCTACGTTGACAATTGCGCGGAAGCGATTGTTCTTGCAGGCTTAAAGTCAGGGGTAGATGGCGAAGTGTTCAATGTGGTAGATGACGAGTTGCCCAGCAGCCGCCGCTTTCTGCGGGCGTATAAGAAACGGGGGCGCCGTTTCCGGTCGATCTTCGTACCGTATCGTGTCTTCTACAGCTTCTGCTGGCTGTGGGAGAAATATTCCAAATGGTCGGAAGGGCAATTGCCCCCTGTATTTAATCGCGACCGCTGCGCCGCCTACTGGAAAGGAAATCGGTACTCTAACCAGAAGCTGAAAGATCGATTGGGCTGGAGACCACGAGTGCAATTTCCGGAGGCGTCCGAGCGGTACTTCGAATATGTCCGAGCCAAAAATTAATCCCATGCTAAGAGTAGCCATTATCGGGTGCGGAAAAATTGCCGATCAACATGTGGAGCAGATCCTCCGCATTCCAGGGTGCGAGATCGTCGGGGTGTGCGATCGCGAAGAATTGATGGCGCAACAGCTGCAGGAGCGTCTGCAGGCTGGCAGCTACTTTACTGAAGTCCGCGATCTTATCGAGCAGAGCAAACCGGACGTGGTACACATCACAACGCCTCCGGCAGGCCACTTCTCCCTGGGCAAAATGTGCATGGATGCGGGCTGCCACATTTATGTGGAAAAGCCGTTTACAGTGAATTCCGATGAGGCGCAGGAACTGATCGCTCTGGCCACGCAAAAGAACCTGCGCTTGACTGTTGGCCACAATGCACAGTTCAGCCATGCTTCGCTCCGGATGCGGCAAATTTTTGCCGAGGGGTACCTGGGTGGACCGCCCACGCATCTGGAAGCGTATTACTGCTACAACCTGTCCGATCCCGGGTACGCGAAGGCCCTTCTCGGCGACAGCAATCACTGGGTACGCAAGCTGCCCGGAGGTTTGTTGCACAACATCATCAGCCACGGAATCAGCAAGATCGCAGAATTCCTGCCGGGCGACGCCCCTGAAGTCATGGCATATGGTTTTACCAGTCCGCTGCTGCAAAGCATTGGGGAGACCGAAATTGTGGATGAATTGCGCACGGTGATCCACGACGGGCCGATGACCGCGTATTTCACCTTCTCATCACAGATGCGGCCGGGGTTGCATCAGATCCGGCTGTATGGACCAAAGAACGGATTGGTTGTGGATGATGATCAGCAGACGGTGGTTAAGATCCGAGGCGCGGCATACAAAAGTTACCTGGAACAGTTTCTACCGCCGTGGGACTACGCCAAGCAGTATCTGGGCAACTCTCTGGGGAATATGCGCAAGTTCTTAAGAGCGGATTTTCAAACCAATTACGGGATGAAGGTCCTCATCCAGAGGTTCTACGAATCCATCACCGCGAATCGCCCATTGCCCATCCCTTACCCGGAGATATTGCGCACGGCGCGGATTATGGACGAAATTTTTTCGCAATTAAACTCTTCCCGCGCGAGCAACCAACCGCGGCACGACGAACGCATTCTTGCGGAGCACCGCTAGAAAGGCAGCTGATGACGCAACGTTTCGAAGATGTCCCTTACGTTCTGATTACTCCGGCCCGCAACGAAGAGAAGTTCATCGAGAAGACGATTCAATCGATGATCCAGCAGACGGTGCCACCGGTGAAGTGGGTGATCGTGAATGATGGTTCCACGGACGCCACGGCCAGCATCGTCGATCGCTACCTGCCGCAATATGACTGGATGGAACGGGTGGATCTGCCCGTACATCGCGATCGCAGTTTTGCCGGCAAGGTGCACGCGTTCAATGCCGGATTTGAGAGAGTGAAGAACCTTCACTACGAGGTCATGGGGAACCTGGATTCCGACCTTTCGTTCGATCCGGATTATCTGGAATTTCTGCTGGGCAAATTCCAGGCAGATCCCAAGCTGGGAGTAGCGGGAACGATCTTCCGGGAGGAAGGCTACAGCTCGGCGACCGACAGCTTTGAAGGACAGAACCACGTGGCCGGGGGATGCCAGCTTTTTCGGCGACAGTGCTTTGCTGACATCGGCGGCTACATTCCGAATAAAGCCGGAGGAATTGACTGGATTGCTGTGACAACCGCACGCATGATGGGATGGAAGACGCAGTCCTTCCGGGAAAAATATTTTTTTCATTACCGCAGCTTGGGAACAGCCGAGCGTTCGCTGCTGGCCTCCACCTTTTCATACGGCGAGAAAGACTATTACCTCGGGAACCATCCGGTCTGGGAGCTTTTCCGGGTCGCCTATCGCACGTTAAAAAAGCCCTACGTCACGGGAGGAATCGCGCTGTCGTTGGGATATCTCACAGCATTACTCCGCCGCATGAAGAGGCCGGTATCAAAGGACTTGATGCGCTTCCATCGCAAAGAACAGATGCAGAAATTGAGCATGATCTTCAAATCCATGTTCCGATTTAAAAAAATCGACAGCTTCGAGGTCAGACCAAACTAATGGCAGTCTTATCTCACGCAGAATCAAAAATGGCGCAGTCGGGCGTGCCGGTGCAGGCGGTAGAGCAGGAAGTCGTGCGATTTGTGGCATGGCTCGACCAATACGGTGAAACTTCGTACGACCACCAGAGTTATTTTGCCAGCGACCGCGGACGGCGTGCCAAGGCCCTTTACTACACGAAACCGTTGCTGGGAAAGTTGGCGGTTGCTCCCATGATATTTTCCGAGGCCTTGTTGCCTTCGGCGCGAAAGCTGTTCTGGAAGCCACAGCGCTTTCCCATCGCCGATGCCCACTATGCCATGGGCTTTGCCTTCCTGTCGCAGGTCAGCGGAGAAGAGCAACACTACCGCAGGGCCGTCCATTTTCTGGAAGTGCTCAAGGAGACTCGTTCCCCCGGTTATGCTCACTACTGTTGGGGATATCCCTTCAATTGGGAGACACGGCGCGGCCCCATGTGGGCGGGAACGCCGCTAATCACCACAGTGCCTTACGTGTATGAAGCTTTTCGAGAGGTCTACAAGATCGACGGGAAAGCGGAGTGGCGAGAGGTGATGCAATCTATTGCCGAACATGGCCTGCAGGACTACCACGATTTCGAGATTTCGGAGAAGGCTTCTACTTGTTCCTACAATCCCACGCCGGGGGAGCCGGGCGGGGTCATCAACGCAAGCGCGTACCGCGCGTTCCTTCTTACCCAGGCGGCGGAAGATTTTTCGGATGAACGCTATGCGAAGGTGGCGCAGCAAAACCTGAATTTTGTGCTGCAGGCGCAAAACCAGGACGGCTCCTGGTACTACTCGATCGACGGCACGCGCGATTTCGTGGACCACTTTCATACCTGTTTTGTGCTGAAGGCACTGGCCAAGATCGAGGCCCTCACTGGCAATCCGGAATGCACGCGCGCAATTGAGCGCGGTGTGGACTACTACGTTAAGAACCTGTTCGATGAGCAGGGTTATCCCAAACCATTCTCGCGGCGTCCCCGAATGACTGTTTATAAGCGGGAACTGTACGACTATGCGGAGTGCATCAACGTTGGGGTACTGCTGCAAGGACGATTCGCCACCTTGGACGCGATTCTCTCTCGCGTCGCCGATATGCGGGCATGGCAAAAGCCCGATGGCTCGTTCCGCAGCCGTCAACTGTTTTTGGGCTGGGATAATGTCCCCATGCATCGCTGGGCGCAGGCGCAATTGTTCAGAAGCCTTTGTTTTTTACTTTATCGAAATCGGCCATCCCAAGCTGGCTGACGCTTTAAACGAAGCGGAACTCTTATGTGCGGAATTTGCGGACAATACAACTTTGCAAGTCAGGCCCCGGTACAGCGGCGTGATCTGGAGCGAATGGCCAATACCATTGTCCATCGCGGACCTGACGATGAGGGTTATTACCTGGCGGGGCCGCTGGGCTTTGGTTTCCGCAGGCTTTCAATTATCGATCTGGCCGGCGGACATCAGCCCATGTCTGACCCGGAAGAATCCGTGTGGATAGTATTTAACGGAGAGATCTATAACTTTTTGGAATTAAAACGCGAACTGGAGGGATTTGGGCATATCTTCCGAACGACGTGCGACACCGAAGTCATTATTCACGGATATAAGCAGTGGGGTGACGATGTTCTGAATCATCTGAATGGAATGTTTGGACTGGCGATCTGGGACGCCAGGAAGAAGCGCCTGATCGTCGCCCGCGATCCATTCGGCATCAAGCTCATTTATTACAAGATTTCCGAAGGTACGGTGTACTTTGGGTCGGAGATTCGGCCAGTGCTTGCGGGATCTCGTGAGACACCGGAGGTGGATGCCGGCGCTCTCAATTTGTTTCTCCGCTATCGCTTCACGCCTTCGCCCTACACCATGTATGAGGGAGTACGGAAATTGGCGCCGGGAACCAAGCTGATTTTCGAAAATGGCAAACACCGCGTCGAACGCTGGTATCGCTACAGACCCACGCCATTCTCGCCGATGAAGTCGGAAGACGATGCACGCGAGGAATTGGCGGAGCTGTATAAACGGTCGATGAAGCGGCACCTGTTGAGCGACGTGCCTCTGGGGCTTTTGCTGAGCGGAGGCGTCGATTCCGCACTTCTGCTTGCGCTGATGAATCTGTACGGCAAATCGTGGCAGACCTACACCGTCGGCTACGGTTCAAGCTTTGCCGATGACGAGTTAAAGGACGCGGAGGAGACTGCGGCCATTTTCTCATCGCAACACACTTCTGTGATGCTCGACCAGCGGCGCTTCGAAGAAGCCCTCCCTAAAATTGTTTCGTGCCTGGAAGAGCCGATTGCTTCCTCCTCGATTGTTCCCATGTACTTTGTCTGCGAACGCGCACGGCAGGACGTGAAAGTGGCGTTGATGGGGCAGGGACCGGATGAATTGTTTGGAGGTTATCGCCGCCATCTGGGAGTGCGCTATTCGGCGATGTGGGGAGGACTGCCCAAATGGGTCCGCAGCCCGATTGCTTCCGTTATCAATGCGTTGCCGCGCAATGAAACGCTGAAGCGCGGGATCCACTCGCTCGACGTGCCAGAACGGATGAGGCGTTATCAGCATGTGCTGTCGCTGCTGCCTGGGCCGAAGATTGATGGCATGTTCCAGGACGACATGATTGACGCGGACGCGGGAGACAAGATTCTGGATTGCTGGCAGGATTTGGCGGACCTGTCGGCCGAGACCGACGATCTGGGCGGTTTTCAGTTTATGGAACTGCGCTCCACGTTACCCGATGAACTCCTAATGTACGCAGACAAACTCTCAATGCAGCACAGCCTGGAAGTACGTGTTCCCTATTTGGACAAGGAGATTGTCGAGTTTGCCGAGAGGCTTTCAGCGAGTTTCAAAGTGCGACGGGGCTCACAGAAGTGGTTGCATCGAGAAGTGTGCCAAACCATGTTGCCAAAAACAATTCTCACGCGAAAAAAGCGGGGATTTGCCGTCAACGTAGTGGATGATTGGTTTCGCGGTGCCATGGGCCGAAAGATGGAGGACATACTGCTGGACAAGGAATCGCTTATTTACCGGTACCTGCGCCCGGCGGTCGTGCAGGCCACATTTCGCGAGCACCAGTCAGGCCAGAACGACAATCACAAGATTCTGTTCAGTCTGGTGGTGTTCGAGGAATGGCTTAGAAATTTCAGTTCCCCCGTACACTCGGAGCAGTCGTAAGCGGCGCATATGGGACAGGAGATGAGCGCGGTATTGCTTGTGGGTGGGATGGGCACGCGACTGCGTGCGGTGGTGCCTTCGAAACCGAAGCCTCTGGCTTCAGTGGGAGACAAGGCGTTTTTGGAATTGCTGGTGCGGCAACTGCGGCGGCAGGGAATTTGCCGGTTGATTCTGTGCGTGGGCTACCTGGCGGACCAAATTGAAAATCAATTCGGCGACGGCAGCGAATTGGACACCGTCATTGAATATTCCAAGGAAATTCAACCTCTGGGAACCGCGGGAGCGGTCAAACAGGCGCAATCTTATCTGCGAGGAAGCGATCAATTTCTGGTCATGAACGGCGATTCGTTCATGGAAATCAATTTTTCAGAACTTCTGTCGTTTCATAGCAAAAAGCAGGCTCTGGCGACGATTGCCGTACGGCGGATTGAGAATGCGGGCCGTTACGGAACGGTCGAGGTGAGCGCCGGGAACCGTGTCACAGCGTTCGTGGAGAAAACAGGCAAAGAGGCGCCCGGGTTGGTCAATGCTGGAGTATACGTTTTTGACCGCGCGATTTTCGATTCCATTCCGAACGGCCCGTCTAGTCTGGAAAAAGATATTTTTCCGAACCTGCTCGACCGGGGAGTATATGCAGTGGAACAGCAAGGAATGTTTATTGATATTGGGACTCCTGAGGACTATGCACGAGCGCAGGAGCTTTATGATCGCATGCATACTGCAGCTCTACTAAAGGAGTCCTGAGGGTGAGATGCGTAGAGTTCGCGGAAGAGGAATAGCGATGGAACATCAAGAAGATTTCGAAAGTCAAGTTACAGAGTCGATCAGGGCATCAATCGCGGTAAAGCAACTTCTACTGGGTAACCGTGAGTTGATCGCGATGGTGGCAAACATCAGCGAGATTGTGGTCGCGGCCTTTAAAAAGGGGAACAAGTTACTCTTGTTCGGCAACGGCGGTAGCGCTGCGGACGCGCAACATATTGCCGCGGAATTCGTGGGACGCTTTGCCTTTAATCGTCCTCCACTGCCGGCATTGGCCTTGTCGGTGAATAGCTCTTGCGTGACTGCAATTGGAAACGACTACGGTTTTGATCTGGTCTTTGCCCGGCAAATTGAGGCATTGGCGCAGAGCGGCGACGTCGCGATCGGGATCACTACCAGCGGGAATTCTCCAAATGTGCTGCAAGGACTGGAGGCCGCCAAGAAAAAGGGATTGCAGACGGCAGGTTTTGCGGGCTGCACCGGCGGAAAACTTAAATGGGTGGCGGAACATTGCGTGTGCGCACCCTCGAATGAAACTCCCAGGATACAGGAGTGCCACATCCTGATCGGACACATCATTGCGGAATTATCCGAGCGGGCCATCTTTCATGAATAAGGCTGCGTTTCTTGATCGTGACGGGGTCATTAACCGGAACGCCCCCATCGGGGAATACATCACGCGCTGGGAGGAAGTAAAGTTCCTTCCGGGAGTTGCGGAGGCCATCAGGCGCCTCCATGAAGCCGGATTCCTGGTGGTGGTGGTTACCAACCAACGTTGCGTAGCACGTGGCCTGACGACCGCAGCCGAAGTCGAATCGCTTCATGCGCGCATGAAGAATGCGTTGGCGCTTGAAGGGGCGAAGATCGATGCTGTGTACTATTGCCCCCATGAATATGAACCGCCCTGCGACTGCCGCAAGCCCAAGCCGGGGATGCTGCTGCGGGCGGCACGCGAACACGACATTGATTTGAACGCATCTTGGATGATCGGCGATTCGGACATTGATGTGGAGGCTGGCCGCAACGCGAAATGCCGGACGGTCCGAATTCTCCGGGAGCACGAAGTTGTGAGGGAAGCTCACGGTCTGGTTGCGTTCACGCTGCTAGAGGCGGTGCTGCAAGGTCCGGTGGCGCCAGCGAACGGAAGTGGACGTGGCGATCTTTTTACTTTTTCCAAAACGGAGGCCTTCAGGCCATGATTATTACGAGCACCCCGCTGCGCATTTCATTTTTCGGCGGTGGCACTGACTATCCTGTGTGGTATCGCGAGCATGGAGGTTCCGTGCTTGCCACCACCATCAATAAGTGTTGTTACATCACTTGCCGGCAATTACCGCCTTTCTTCGAGTACCACAGCCGGATTTCCTATTCACGGGTGGAAAACGTTGACCGCAACGATGCCATCGTCCATCCGTCGGTGCGCGCATGTTTACAATTCATGAAGATTAATGAAGGAATGGAGATCCATCACGTGGCGGACTTGCCTGCGCGCACGGGATTGGGCACAAGTTCCGCATTTACCGTTGGCCTTCTGCTGGCACTGTATGCGCTTAAGAATCAAATGCGCGACAAGCACTCGCTGAATGCCGATGCTATTCACGTGGAGCAGGAATTGCTAAAAGAGGCGGTGGGGTCGCAGGACCAAACCAGCGCTGCTTATGGGGGATTCAACCGCATCAATTTCCATCCCGATGGTGCCATCGAAGTGAAACGCGTGCTGGCCCAGCCCAGTCGCTTGGCGGAATTGGAACAACATATGGCGCTGTTCTTTACCGGCTTTTCGCGGATCGCGTCCGAGGTGGCGACGGAACAGGTAAGGATTACTCCGCATAAAAAGAAAGAGCTGGAAGCGATGATGCAGCTTGTGGACGAGGCCGAATCCATTGTTGCCAACTCCACCCGTCCTTTGCGGGAGTTTGGGAAGCTGCTGCATGAGAGCTGGCAGATCAAAAGGACGCTCACCCATAAGATATCGAATGCGAACATAGATGAGATTTACGAAGCGGGATTAAGCGCGGGCGCTCTGGGAGGGAAATTGCTGGGCGCGGGTGGCGGCGGGTTCATGCTCTTTTTCGTGCCGCCGGAAAAACGGAATGCATTGCGGGAACGATTGAAAAAGCTGCTATGCGTGCCCTTTGGATTTTCCCATCGCGGAAGCCACGTGGTTTTATACGAACCCGAAGAGGTATTTGATCAATCACTAACCGAAGAACGCTCCGCAGTTTATGCACAGCGGGGTTGACTCCGGTAAGAGGATCTTACCCGGTCATACACCATCGCAGCATCGATCAGAAGCATCCTGAAAGAAAAACTCCATTGACGGCTTTATTCCAGATGGATCCCCTATGCGATGAACGTTGGTCGCGATTAGTCGCGCGACGCCCGGAAGCCTCAATATTTCATACTCCGGAGTGGTTAAAGGTTCTGAAATGCACTTATGGTTACCAACCGGTCGCGTACTCAACTTGTCCGCCGGGCAGCGAGATAAGTTCGGGCCAGGTTTTTTGCCGGATTAAGAGTTGGCTAACCGGGCAGCGGCTGGTGTCTCTTCCGTTTTCCGACCATGCGAATTTTCTGGCCGATGATCAAAACGAGTTCGCGGCGCTGCTGGCGTCGCTGCGAAGCCGGAAGGAAATAAAACGGTACAAATACATCGAAATTCGTCCAGCGCATACATGGGCTGATCCGGAGGGCTTTCACCAGAGAGATGCATTTTACCGGCACAGGCTGCCGCTGGAGGATGATTTGAACGTTTTATTCGGGCGATTCCACAAGAGTTGTGTGCGACGAAAGATTGCCCGGGCTGCCCGAGACAAGGTGGAACATCGGGCTGGTCGTTCGGAGCAGATTCTACGCGATTACTACCGATTGTGCGTCAAGACCCACCGTCGCCACGGCACTCCTCCCCAGCCGGTGCAGTGGTTCCGAAACTTGGCAGAATTTTTGGGAGACAAGTTTACGATCCATCTTGCATACCTGAATGGCAGCGCAATCGCCGGTGTGGTCATGCTTTCATTTAGGAAGTCACTTTTTTATAAGTATGGAGCTTCGGACCCGGCCTACCACAATTCCGGCGCGGTTCCATTTTTGTTCTGGGAGGCGATCCAGGAAGCCAAAAAACGCGGTTGCGCGGAGCTGGATTTTGGCAGAACGGACTTGGACAATGGAGGATTGATCAGCTTCAAGGAGCATTGGGGCGCACAGCGAAGCAAGTTGACCTATTGGAGATATCCAGCGGGCGAAAGATCGGCTTCGCGGCACTGGCAGTTAAAGGCGGCGCAGAGCATTTTCAATGTTGTGCCCGCTGCGGGCCCAGTGGCGGGAAGGTTTCTCTACCGGCACATCGGATAAAAGGGGCTTCCGCATTTAAAGAGACGGAACGTAGAATTTTGAAATTCAGTAATTATGGAGCAGGGAACTCGTTTTCCGGTAGATTGCTCGCACCGCGAGCAATTTTAGCGGACCAGCGTCGGAAAACCATGACAAATCCACTTGACGAATACTTTCGCTGCGGCCCTTTGCCGATTCGTTTTGGCCTCACAAATGAATTGTCCGGGGATGCGGGTTATTTCCAGTTCGGTCCTGGCACAGTTTGCTTTGGCCGGTCAGCGACCGGTTTCCGAAGCAAACGGCCGGACGAAAAGCTGTATGACGTTGTAAATGATGTGGTGCTGCGGGATGAAATGGTGTTACTGCCGTTTGACCCCTGTGATGTCGCCGACTGCTTGCGCGGGGAACGTTATATGGCTTCCAACGGTTCGGGGCAGGGGCAAGCGGGGAAAAATATGGTCCGCGACGCGTATTATTCGCTGCGGCCGTTTATGCCGATGGGGTTTCGCAAGCACTTGCAGCGCATCCACTTGAGCGGCTGGGAGAAAATCCCTTTTCCCACCTGGCCCGTAGACCGGACGGCGGACAGTATCTTTGAGAAGCTGCTCGTATTGGCGCTCAAGTCGGAAGGGCTGACGGAGATTCCCTTCATCTGGTTCTGGCCAGACAGCGCGCAAGGCGCGGCTGTCATGACTCACGATGTGGAGACGGAAACCGGGCGCGTATTCTGTTCGGAGTTGATGGACATCAACGACGGGTTTCAGATTCCAGCTTCGTTTCAGGTAGTCCCGGAGAAACGCTATCCGGTCCCGGAAGAATATTTGCGCGAAATCGAGGACCGGGGATACGAAGTGAACGTGCAGGACCTGAACCATGACGGACGATTGTTTGACGATTACGAGGAGTTCACGCGCCGCGCCGCGAAAATCAATCAGTACGCGAAACAATACCGGGCGGTGGGATTCCGTTCCGCGATCCTTTACCGCAAGCAGGAGTGGTATCGGCATTTGGATTTTGAATATGACATGTCCGTCCCGAATGTGGCCCATCTGGATCCGCAGCGCGGGGGATGCTGCAGTGTGATGCCGTACTTCGTGGGCGAGATGGTGGAATTGCCGGTGACGCTGACCCAGGACCATACCTTGTTCAACATCCTGAAGGACTATTCCCTGGATTTATGGAAACAGCAGACGGAACTGATTTTGCGTCAGCATGGCCTGTTGAACTTCATTGTTCATCCCGATTACATCATTGCGAAACGGCCACAGGATACTTATAAATCCTTACTAGGATATTTAACGGGGCTTCGGGCGGAAAGAGAGTTATGGATTGCTCATCCGCGAGAGGTAAGCCGTTGGTGGCGGCAGCGAAAAGAGATGAAGTTGGAGCGTCGGAACGGCTCTTGGGCCGTGGAAGGCCCGGGCAAGGAAAGAGCGCGAATCGCTTTTGCCAGGCTCGAGGGCGAAGAACTTGTCTACACCCTGGAAGACAAGATGGCGATGCAGTGAATCCCGTCCGACTCCTGATTCAGGCGGATGCATAAAAGTAAATCCACAAAATCAGCTTATAAATACCGAAGGTAGCCCTAACAAATATATGAATCCACAGTTGCAGGTAGACAGCGGAGCAGCAGAAGTCGTGAAAGCCACCACCAACCCTCATTTTTCCGATTATGAGGTCATCGTTATAGGCGCGGGGCCTTACGGGCTATCGGCGGGCACGCATTTGAAACGGCAGGGAATGAGAGCCTGCGTTCTGGGCGAGCCCATGCAATTCTGGGCCACTAAAATGCCGGAAGGGATGATGCTGCGCTCGCCCCGGGAGGCCTCGAACCTTTCAGATCCGGATTCAGCCTTTACGCTCAATGCGTATGAGGCCGCGGCGGGAAAGCAGCCCGCCGCACCCGTGCCGCTCGATACCTTTGTAGCTTACGGGAAATGGTTCCGGCAGCAGCTTGGCTCCGACCTGGATACCCGCAACGTGGCGGAGGTGGAACGCGAAAATGGTTTGTTCCGTGTCACGTTGCAGGACGGACAGGTCATCCGCTCGAAGCGCGTGGTGGTGGCGGCGGGCATTGGGCAATTTAAAAGGAAGCCCGGGGTGTTCCGGAATTTGCCGGAGTCGCAGTCCTCGCATTGTTATGAGCGGCGCGGAATTCTTAACTTTGCCGGACAGCGCGTGGTGGTGATCGGCGCGGGGCAGAGCGCGCTGGAATCAGCGGCGTTGCTGCACGAAGCAGGCGCCAATGTGGAAATCATTTCGCGGCAGCCCTTTTTCCGCTGGGTGGGAATTCACGGCTGGCTGCACCACATGGGACCGATTTCGAAAATGCTTTACACCAAGCACGATGTGGGGCCGGCGGGAATCAGCCGGCTGGTAGCGACGCCCAACATTGTGTCGTGGATTCCGCTGGGCACGCGCGACAAGATTCGCAAGCGCGCGGTACGAGCGGCGGGTTCGAAGTGGCTGATTGAACGCACAAAGAATATCAAGACTTCGCAAGGACGTTCGGTGGTGGAGGCAACTTCGCGGGGAAATGCAGTTTATCTGAAGCTGGATGACGGCAGCGAGCGCGAGGTGGACCACGTCATCATGGGAACGGGTTACGACGTGGACATCGCGAAGTACGAATTCCTGTCCCGAGACCTGGTTGCGAAGGTAAAGCAATTTGATGGGTATCCACGGCTTCGCAGAGGGTTCAGTTGTTCGGTCCCGGGCTTGCACTTCATGGGGGCGACGGCGGCGCGCAGTTTTGGGCCGCTGCTTTATTTCGTAACAGGAACGGAGTTTGCCTGCAAGGAACTGGTCGGCTATTTGGCGCGAAACAGGAACGTGGCGCAAGTATAGATGGCCGCCGATCAGGAGCAGGCTCACATGAACAAACAGAACCTTCCCGGCGCGCTGGTGGTAGGCGGCGAGCATCCCGGCTTGGCGATCACGCGAAGCCTGGGACGCCGCGGAATCCCCGTGGTGGTAGTGGATGATCAGGTTTCGGTGTCCAAGTTTTCGCGCTTTGCCGAACGCGTGGTGTCGGTAGGCAATCTGCTCGATGAACGCAAGACCGTAGACTCGGTCCTGGAAATTGGAAAAAAGCTGGGACTGGACGGTTGGGTATTGTTCCCGACCCGCGATGAGAACGTGGCGGCCTTCTCGCGTTACCGCTCGGAACTGGTTGGCCAGTTTCGTGTTACCACTCCGGAGTGGGAGACGGTGAAATGGGCGTGGGACAAAAACAATTCCTACGCGCTGGCGGAGAAGCTGGGAATCCCTTCGCCGCGCACCTGGACACTAACGAGCCGCGAAGAATTGGCCGAGTTGTATCCGCGATTGCCGCTGGCGATTAAACCTTCGATCAAAGAGAATTTTTTCTATTCAACCGGCGCCAAAGCGTGGAAGGCGGAGACGCCCGCGCAGCTGAACGACCTCTACGACAAGGCAGCGCGGCAGATAAAGCGGGAAGAGATCATGGTGCAAGAGGTGATTCCCGGCGATGGAACGCGGCAGTTTTCGTATTGCGCATTTTTCCGGGACGGCAAGGCGCACAGCACGCTGGTTGCGCGGCGCTGCCGGCAGCATCCCCGGGAGTTTGGACGGGCGGCGACCTATGTGGAGACTGTCGAATGCCCGGAAGTGGAAGAGCTATCTGAGCGTTTTTTGCGCGCGATCAATTTTCGTGGGTTGGTGGAAGTGGAGTTCAAGCAGGATCCACGGGACGGGCAGTTTAAGTTGCTGGATGTGAATGCGCGAGCGTGGGGCTTTCACGGCATTGGCGCGGTGGCAGGAATTGATTTTCCATATCTGCTCTACGCGGACGCAACGGGACAGCGCCTGGACGAACCAGCGCGGTCAAAAGCGGGGATTGGCTGGCTGCGGTTGGTGACCGATGTGCCCACGGCTCTGACGCAGATGGCTGGCGGGCATTTGCGAATGGGAGAATATTTGCAATCTCTGCGGCGTACTCGGATTGAGTCGGTGTATGCCAACGCGGATCCATTACCCTTGCTGGCGGAATTTTTGCTCCTTCCTTATTTGATTACCAGGAAATACATACTATAAGGGCGACGCTTTTTTGAGTCTGCGGTCCCTGATTCGGGTCAGGCGCCCATATCGCTTTCCAGCAAACAAATATGATATTTCAGGAAACCAAATTAGCTGGAGTGTTCGAGATCCAGATTGAAGCGAAAGCGGATGAACGCGGATTCTTTGCGCGGACGTGGTGCCGGCAGGAATTTGAGGGTCACGGGCTGAACGCGCGGCTGGCGCAGTGCAGCGTTTCGTTCAACACCAGGAAAGGCACGCTACGCGGAATGCACTACCAGGCCGCGCCGTTTCCGGAAAGAAAACTTGTGCGCTGCACGCAGGGATCGCTTTATGACGTGGTGCTGGATTTGCGGGAGCAGTCCCCGACCTTTAAGCAATGGGTTGGCGTGACGCTCGACGCCGAGAAGCGCAATATGGTTTACGTCGCGGAAGGTTGCGCGCACGGTTTTATTACGCTGGAAGCGGAGACGGAAATTTTTTATCAGATTTCCGAGTTCTTCAAGCCGGAGTTGTCGCGGGGCGTGCGCTGGAATGATGAAGCCTTCAACATCGGATGGCCCGTGCCGGTAGAAGTAATCTCGGAACGCGACCGGACGTATCCGGACTTTCGATAGCCAGTCCTCGGCGGGCAGTTCCTATCAATCATGAGTTTGCTCAGGCAATTTGACCAGAAGGATGCCATGGCGGCGGGGCGGGAGATGCATCGCTTCGCGGAGCAACTCTATCCCATTTGCCGGAGCATTACGGGAGAGGGAATCCGCCAGACACTGCGGAAGGTCCAGGAAAAAATTCCGCTGCAGTTGACGGAGGTTCCGACGGGAACAGCCGTTCTTGACTGGACGGTCCCGAAAGAATGGAACATTCGTGATGCACATATTAAAGACGCGCATGGCATCAAGGTCGTGGATTTTAAGAAGTGCAATCTGCACGCTCTGAATTACAGCGCGCCGCTACGCGGCACGTTTTCATTGAGCGAGCTTAAGGGACACCTGGCCACGTTGCCCGATCATCCGGAGTGGATTCCGTATCGAACGTCTTATTACAAAGAGAATTGGGGATTCTGCCTTTCGCACAACCAGATGCTCGCGCTGCGCGAGGGCGACTATGAAGTTTGCGTTGACTCGACGCTGGAAGACGGGCATTTGACTTATGGAGAGTGCTATCTGCCGGGCGCTTCTTCCGGCGAGGTTTTGATTTCGAGCCATGCGTGTCATCCATCGCTGGCAAATGACAATCTTTCTGGAATCGTAGTGGCGACGGCACTCGCGAAATTCCTAATGGGTCGCGAGCTGCGCTATTCGTACCGGTTTGTGTTTGCTCCGGGGACCATTGGAGCGATCACATGGCTGGCAAAAAATCGGGAGGCAGTTGGGCGCGTTCGTCATGGACTGGTGTTGACGGGGATTGGAAATGCGGACGCGTTCCATTACAAAAAGAGCCGCCAGGGAAATGCGGAGATTGACCGCGCGGCCGCGCACGTACTTCGCCACAACAGCAAGTCGGCGGAGGTATTGGAATTTTCGCCATACGGATATGACGAGCGGCAGTATTGTTCTCCCGGGTTCAATCTTCCTGTGGGTTGCCTGATGCGGAGTGTCTGGGGAACTTTTCCGGAATACCATACGTCCGCCGACAATCTGGAGTTTATCCGGCCGGAACAATTGGCGGAGTCGTTGCGAGTTTGCGCGGCAATCGTGGACGTGCTGGAAAATAACCGGCGCTACCAGAATTTGAGTCCTTATGGCGAGCCGCAGTTGGGCAAGCGTGGCCTATATCGCTCGACCGGCGGGGAGACGATTGGTGCCGATATTAATGCTCAATTGTGGGTGTTGAATCTTTCTGACGGCGACAATTCATTGCTGGATATTGCTGAACGGTCGGCGATCCCTTTTGCGACGATTTTCGCGGCGGCGGAGCGTCTGCGACAGGGAGAGCTGCTTTCACTTTTGCCGGAGAGTTAGGCTGGCACGAACCTCGTCGCGGGGGGCCGATGAAGGCATCAAAGGTTTGTCGCGGCCCGCGTAAATAACTGATACTGCATGTCTTAGTGGCCTTGCAATCATCCGTATTCCTAATTAAGATTAAGTCCTCCCCCGGTAAATCATTCCCTCATTTATAAGCATTTATCCCGGCGTATTTTTGAATTGAGCCGATGGACGCTTCAGTAGAGATGGTCTAGCCATTTTTATATAAGCCCACAACTTCAGATAGGAGTCGCATGAAAGTTTTACTTACCGGCCACCGAGGCTATATAGGCACTGTTGCAGCAGATATGGTGCGTAACGCGGGCCATGATGTTACGGGCCTGGATACGGACCTGTTTACCGGCTGCGATTTTGGCAAAGCTGGGAAAGCAATTCCGGAGATTAAAAAGGACATCCGGCAACTGGTGTTGAGCGACCTGCAAGGCTTTGACGCAGTCCTGCATCTGGCAGCCTTGTCGAATGATCCATTAGGCAATCTGGATTCTGATCTGACTTATGACATCAATCACCGGGCCTCGGTAAAGCTGGCCGAGCTGGCGAAAAAAGCAGGTGTGAAGCGATTTGTGTTTGCTTCGTCGTGCAGCACCTACGGCGCGGCGGGCGATGACTTTTTGACCGAGAGCGCGGACCTGAATCCCGTGACCGCCTATGGCGAGTCGAAAGTTTTCGTGGAGCGCGATGTAGCCAAACTGGCGGACGCCAACTTCAGCCCGACATTCATGCGCAATGCCACCGCTTACGGAGCCTCTCCGCGGCTGCGGCTGGATATTGTTCTGAATGATTTCGTGGCGGCCGCGCTTACGAAAGGGAAAATCCATATTAAAAGCGACGGCACGCCGTGGCGTCCCATTGTGCATATCCGCGACATCATCGCGGCCATGCTGCGCGTTCTGGATGCGCCGAAAGAGACCATCCACAATGAGGTTTTCAATGTCGGCGATACCAAAGAGAACTACCGCATCAGCGAATTGGCGGACATGGTGAAGGCAACCGTGCCAGGCTGCGAAATTGAATACGCGCCGGGCGGCGGCCCCGACAAACGCTGTTATCGGGTGAGTTGCGAAAAGATTGCTCGCATTCTGGGTTTTAAACCGCAGTGGACGGCGCAGAAAGGCGCGGAGGAGCTTTACCAGTCCTACAAAACAGGCGGATTAACAGCGGAAGACGTGGACAAAGGACGCTACATCCGCATTCGCAATATTCAGCGCCTGCAGAACGCGGGAAAGCTGGATGCGACCCTGCACTGGATCGGGCAGCCTGAAGCAGTGCTTGTTTAATTTTATTTCTAAAAGAGGCCTATGACTTCGACCACCGTTTGTCCCGACATTCAGCAGGAAGCCGGAACAAAACTCTGCCGTTTTTGCGGCGCCGGATTGCAGCAGACATTCGTTGACCTGGGGCTGTCTCCGCTGTGCGAGACGTATCCTTCCGCGGCTGATTTGAATCACGGCGAAATGTACTACCCGCTGCACGTTTATGTGTGCGGTAAATGTTTTCTGGTGCAGCTGGAAGAATATGAGAGCGCGGAAAACATCTTCAGCGACTACGCTTACTTTTC
>Ga0134125_10000717_pt1 | contig 43285 bp, 48 predicted proteins | sample KB31751_FD_96464 | JGI IMG/M metagenome (GOLD analysis project Ga0134125, IMG submission 96464) | Terrestrial soil microbial communities with excess Nitrogen fertilizer from Kellogg Biological Station, Michigan, USA - KB3-175-1 | ecosystem: Environmental > Terrestrial > Soil > Unclassified ...
CGCCCGCGGGCGAAGAAGGCGTCGACACCTACACCTCCGACGCGAGCGCGACGCCGCTGCGCGACTACGGGCCGAACGCCGGCCCCGGCGGCCTGTGGGGCGTCGCCTCGCAGTGGGACTGGAAATGGGCGCAGCCGGTCGCGGGCGACGCGGCCTCCTACCTCTCCGCCCCGCTCAGCAGCGACACGACCGCGATCGGCGGTGGCGCCGTCGAGGTCTGGGTGAAGTCCTCGACTCCCGACGTCGACCTGCAGGCGACGATCACCGAAGTCCGGCCCGACGGCAACGAGACGTTCGTGCAGAACGGCTGGATCCGCGCCAGCGAGCGTAAGCTCGCGAGCACCTCGACGAACATGTTCGATCAGGAACCCACCGCGGTCGAACCGATCCCGACGTTCCTCGCCTCCGACCTGCAGGCGGTGCCATCGGAAGAATTCGTGCCCGTCACGATCCCGCTGTACTTCGAGGGCCACGCCTACCGGGCGGGCTCGCGCATCCGGGTCACGATCGCCGCGCCGAACGGCAACCAGCCGGTGTGGTCGTTCGGCCAGACCCAGCCCGAAGGCGGCACCGCCCAGGTCTCGATCGGCTTCGGGCCGGGGATGCCGTCCGCTCTGACGCTGCCGATCGTGCCGGGTGTGGAAGTGCCGACGGCGCTCCCGCCCTGCCCGAGCCTGCGCAACGAGCCCTGCCGGGCCTACCAGGCGTTCGCGAACAACGGCAGCTGAGGCGCACGCCTCGGTGTCAGGAGTGCGGCTCGCGGGGACCGCGCTCGAGCAGCGACAGCGCGAGTCGTTCGTGGGCTTCGTCGAAGTAGGTCATCGCCGCTTCGACCGGTCCGTTGTCGCTGGGAGCCCCGGCGAGCGAGGGATAGCGTCCGCGGGCGATGATCTTCACGGGTTCTGAGAACGTAGGCTCGCGCGGGACAAGCGCCGAGAAGCGGATCGGGCCAGCGAGCAGCCCGGGTTCGAGCAGCTCCTGCCCGAATACGACGATCGCATCGCCGTTCGGCCGGTAGGCGAGCGGGCCGGCGGCCGTGCCGGGGGCGGCCCGTACACGGCTCAGGGTGGTTCCCGAGCCCGAGAAGAGCGAGAAGCGCATATCCGTCGCGCCAGGCATCGGGGGGATGTTCGCTGGAGGCGCGCCCCAGGTGAGCAGGACCGCGCCGGTCCTCGGCGAGACAGCGGCCTGCACCTCGTGGACGCGGACGCCGGACAGCGCCTCGGCGCGCCCCCAGGTCCCGTCCGGCAAACGGACGATCGCCCTGACCGGGCCGTACTGCGTGCCTTCGCCCTCGCTGTCGACGATCGCCGCGCGCCAGGCGACCACGGCTGCGCCGCGAGGAGTGACCGCGATCGTCGGCAGACTGGCCGGGCCGCCCGGCAGTCGGCGCGCCGCGCCCCATCGGGCCGAGCGGCGCGGCCGCATCGAGAAGAAGTTGCGCGCGGCGTAGGTCGTCCAGACCGCGTAGGCGTTGCCCTTCGCGTCGAGCACGACGTCGCGGTACGGCCCTCCTCCGGGCGTCTGCCGCTCCGGCCCCCAGCCGCCGTCGGCGGGCCGGAAGCTCGACGAGACCGCCTCGCGCGTGTGCCGGCCGACGCGGCGCAGGCCTCGCCAGAAGACGATCGCGTCGCCGCGCGCGTCGAGCGCGAACCGTGGCTGCGCGAGCAGGAAGGCGCTGGAGCGCCCGAGCGTATGCGGGCTCCCCCACCCCCGGATCCGCGTCCAGGTCTGGGTGCGGATCTCGAACGGTGCGCTGTAGGCACCGTGCGGGCCGTGCGCCTGCGCCCAGGCGACGAACAGCCGGCCGCGCGCGTCGAAGGCGATCGCGACGGAGCTCATGATCCGGTTCGGTGCCGAGATCCTGTGCACGGGCAGCCACCGCCCTTCGGGCAGGCGGATCGCCACGAAAGCAGGTTCGCCGGCGACCGCAACGACGTCCCGGTGAGAGATCGCGACGCGGCTCGTGACGGCGCCGTGCGAGCCCGGCACCGGCGTCGGAGGCGTCCATTCGACCGCCGCGGCGGCGCCGCAGAGCCAGGCGCCGAGCATCGCCGCGAGGGAACTCAGCAGAACGAGAGTAGAGCCGTACCGCCTCATGATTCGAACTTATTGATCGTCCGAGAAAAATGAAACGGGGGCATCTACGGATATCGCGAGGAGATCCCTTACCGATGGTTGGGACGTCCGGCGCGGTCGCAGCGCGATGCCGTGACCACCAGCGGAGCCGGGTGCTCCCGGTCCCCTTGCGGCGCTCGTCGACCGCCGCGGCGCGGCGACGGGCGCGGCCTCACAGGTGCCTGAGGACCCGCGCAGGGACGCCCGCGACGAGCGTGGCCGGCGGGACGTCGCGCGTCACGACAGCGCCCGCAGCGACGACGGCGCCCGCGCCTATGCGCACGCCGGGGAGCACTGTCGCCGCGGCTCCGATCCAGACGTTCGCCTCGATCACGATCGGCGCCGCGGTGACGTAGGAGCGCCGCTCCTCCGGCTCGACGGGATGGCCGGCAGTGATCAGGTTGACCTTGTGGGCGATCATGACCTCGTCGGCGATCTCGATCGGCGCGTGCCCGGTGAAGGCGCATTCGTAGCCGATGAAGACGGCCCGGCCGACCGTGATGTTGAGGCCGTGGTCGGCGTAGAAGGGAGGGATCAGCGTGAAGGACTCCCCCACCTCCTTGCCGATCAGCTCCTCGAACGCCTCCCGGATCGGCTCCGGTTCATCCACGCAGCGGGCGCTGAGCGCCGCGGAGAGCCGGGTCGCCACCTTGACCCGCTCGAACAGCTCGCGCGACTCCGTCGAGCGGGTCTTGATCCGGTAGCCCTCGGCCATGCGGGACAGCAGCCTAGATCGCCGACTGGACCCACCCGCGGCGAGCGCGCAGACCGAGCGAGGAACGCAGTACGGGACGTATGATCGGGTGGTGGCGTCACTTGACAGATCGGCTTCAACGGTCGCCCAGCGCAGCGGGTCTCCGACGCTCGGCGCGAGCGCGAGCCGATGAGCAGGCGCGCGCATTTCAGCGAGCAGGAGTTCGAGGCGCTGGTCGGCTCGGCCCTCGACGAACTGCCCGCCGAGCTCCAGCGCGCGCTCGAGCACGTCGCGATCGTCGTCTCGGACCGCGGCGAGGAGAACCACGCCTACGGCATGTACGTCGGCTCGCGGCTCGGCGGCACGGCCTACTTCGGGGGCGGCGGCGCGCCGGATGAGATCCTGATCTTCCGGGACACGCTCGAACGCGACTTCGGAAGCGATCCCAAGGGCCTGCGCGCGCACGTCGTCAAGACGGTGCGCCACGAGGTCGGCCACTACCTCGGCTTCGACGAGTCCGGCGTGCGCAAGCTCGGTCTCTGACCCGAGCCGGGATCGACGATACTGGCCGTTCCAGACCCGGCCCGCCCGAAAGGACACCCGATGAAACGCCTTCGACTCCGCCCACCCTCGCCTGCGATGACGGTGGCGATGCTCGCGCTGTTCGTCGCGGTCGGCGGGACGGGATACGCGTCCCAGTTCGGGTCCTCCCACTCCGCCGGCACGGCCGCGACCTCCGCTCAGCCGCCCACCCTGACGCTGTCGGCGCTCGGCGGAGGCGCCGCTCCTCATGCCGGACAGGCCGGATTCTCGAACTGGCTGAGCTAGCCGCGGCGCCCAGGTCAGTATGCCGGGAGCAAGACCGTTGATCTCGCGAAACAAGGTCGCCGGGCTCGCGCTGGCGGGCATCGCGGGCTACGACCTGCTGCAGCGGCGAAGGCCGATCCTGCACAACTTCCCGCTCGTCGGGCACCTCCGCTACCTGCTCGAGGACGTCGGGCCCGAGCTGCGCCAGTACATCGTCACGTCCAACAACGAGGAGCGCCCGTTCTCCCGCGATGAGCGGCGCTGGATCGACGCCTCCGCCGAGGGCCGGCCGAACCTGTTCGGCTTCGGCAGCGACGACGAGATGGAGTCGGTCGAGACGCTCGTGATCTTCAAGCACGCCCCCTTCGCCGCCGCGGACCCCGAGGCAATCGGCGGAACGCCGTCCGGGCTGCAGGAGATCCCCGCGGGCAAGGTGCTCGGCGCCTCCCACAACCGGCCGGGCGCGTTCCGCCCGCGCTCGATCGTGAACATCTCCGGGATGAGCTACGGCGCGCTCTCGCCGGTCGCGATCGAGGCGCTGAACCGCGGCGCGGCGCTCGCGGGCGCCCTGCAGAACACGGGCGAGGGCGGGATCGCCCCGGCGCACCTGAACGGCGCCGAGCTCGTCTTCCAGATCGGCACCGGCTACTTCGGCTGCCGCGACGGCGACGGCGCGTTCAGCCTCGAGGAGCTGACGCGGCGCATCGAGGAAGCGCCCGTGCGGGCGATCGAGATCAAGCTCTCCCAGGGCGCCAAGCCGGGGCTCGGCGGGATGCTGCCGGCCGCGAAGGTGACGCCGGAGATCGCGGCGATCCGCAAGGTGCCGGCCGGGCGGGACTGCGTGAGCCCGCCTCGCCACTCCGCCTTCGGCGACGTCGCGGGACTGATCGCGTTCGTCGAGCGGATCGCGGACGCGACGGGGTTGCCCGTCGGGATCAAGTCGGCGGTCGGCGAGATGGCCTTCTGGGAGGAGCTCGCGGCCCGCATGGCGAGCAGCGGCGAAGGGCCCGACTACGTAAACGTCGACGGCGGCGAGGGCGGCACCGGGGCCGCGCCGCTCGCTTTCGCCGACCACGTCTCGCTGCCGTTCAAGCTCGGCTTCTCGCGCGTCTACTCGACCTTCGCGCGGGCCGGGATCGCCGAGCAGGTCGTGTTCGTCGGCGCCGGGCGCCTCGGCTTCGCCGACGAGGCGCTGTTCGCGCTGGCGCTCGGCTGCGACATGATCGGCGTCGGGCGCGAGGCGATGATGTCGATCGGCTGCATCCAGGCCCAGCGCTGCCACACGGGGCGTTGCCCGACCGGCGTCGCGACCCAGTCGCGCTGGCTGATGCGGGGGCTCGACCCGGACGTCAAGTCGAGCCGCGCCGCCAACTACCTCGTCGCGCTGCGCGCCGAAATGCTCTCCCTCGCGCGCTCGTGCGGGGCCTCGCACCCGGCGCTGGTCGGCCCCGGGCACGTCGAGATCGTCTCCGAGCGCTTCGGCTCCGCGCCCTTGGGCGAGGTCTTCGGCTACGAGGCCGACTGGCCGGTCATGTCCGCCGGGCGAAGGGCGGAGATCGAGGCGGCGGTGCGGGCTTAGCCTGTGCGGCCCCACGAGGGCTGCCCACGCGTGCGGTGTGAAAACCGGCTTGCTGGAGCGGATCCCGGGATGGAGTGGCGAAGGCTCGGCTATCACGGCTCGCCGAGACGAGTAATCCTGCCCGCAGCAAGGTCTACGCTTGATCCATGTCGCCGAAGGACAAGCGTCAGCTTGCGCATGAGCATTTGGACGCGGCTCGGCAGGCCGTCAACGAGGAGCGGCTGAACGACGCCGTCAATGCGCTGTTTTATGCGAGCGAGGCTGCCGTCGTCGCACTCGCGACTCGGCACGACATCGACACCAGGCAACGACACGCTCTGAAGGCGAACGCTGCCGGCGCGCTCTACGAGAAAGGCATCACCGAAAAGCTCGTCAACGCCGCGGAGACCCAAGGATGACCCTTCCTCCGCTCACGCCGTCGGCGGATACAACGTGGATTCGGCGCATCAGCGCCGACCGCGAGCGCGCCGGGAGAAACCAAACACCCGAACAACGGGCGATCACGGATGAGGTAATGCGTCGAGCCCTCGACGCGGGAGCCGTCGGCTTCGCCCTGACAGGATCGACGGCACGCAGACGCCGTACGCCGATCAGCGACCTCGACTACCACGTGATCGGCGATCGCCCAGACGTGAGCGACCTCTCCGCAGAGGTCGACGTCGTCGCCACCCGGCCCGAGCATCTTCGGGATCGCCTACTGGACGGCGACGACTTCGTTCAATGGACCGTGCGGTTGGGTTGCATCCTCTACGACGCTGGTTCGCTTTTCGAGGCCTCACGACTAATCGCCAGCCACAGCCTGTGGCCGGACCCTCAACGCAAGCTCGACCTCGCCGAGCGGCTTCATGCAGAGACGCTCAGGCTTCTGCGAATCGGCGATCGAGAAGCCGCGCAGGAGCAATTGAGAGCGATGCTCACCACCACCGCGAGGGGCCTGCTGCTCCGAGCCGGAGTTTTCCCTTTGGCTCGGGACGAGCTCGCATCACAACTCAACGGAAGTGGATACGCGCCGCTCGCACGCGCTCTCTCCAGCACCATCTACGAGACACCGACCCTCGAGCGGCTCTCACGCCACCTCCAAACCGGTGTCGAGTCGTTCCAGACGAGCAAGTCACCTGCACCGGCTTGATGCGACCCGTCGAGAGGCCCAGACCGGTACCGGTCAGATCTGGCGACCTACACGCAGTTGTGCTCGTAAGGCGGCCTGCCGCCTCTCGGCACGCCTGATAACTTGCCCGGATGTCTCTGGGGGACGCACCGTGACCGCTCGGCGGCTGTGTGGCAGGGCGGGCCATTGGCGGCGACTTACGGTTGTGCTCGCCGCTCTAACGGGCACGATTCTTACCTCGACCTCCGAGGCGTCGGCGACGAAGCTGCCTGCCGTGCAGATCACCTACTCGGGGACGATGTCGGTCGAGGTGTTCCCGAGCAAGGGCAAGCCCGCCCATCAGCTGCGGACGCTGAAGTGGAACGCGACCGCCAACTCCGCGGGGTCCGACGGCGCGCTGGCGCTCGACTTCTCCTCGGTGAGCGGGTCCTCGTCGGTCGAAGGGAACGGGAACTGCTACGACGCGACGGCAACGCTCTCGCTCGCGGCGGCGAAGAACCCGGTCCCGGGAGGCTGGTTCCTGAACGAGACGAGCGATTTCCCGAACGCGGGCTGGAAGTACATCGCCCTCGGCGTTCCCAACCTCGTCCCGGTGCTCGAATCGCAGAAGGGGGTCTGCGGAGGCTCGTTCGACTCAGAAGAACTGCTGCAGACCAACGAGATGCTGCTCAAACAGGAAACGTTCTCGCCCGCGCAGCTGAAGGAATATGAAGCGATCTTCGACCCGCTCGAATTCACCCCCGGAAAGCCCGCGACGAGGACCCGGAGCTTCTCGTTCGACGGGATCAGCCATTGCACATGCCTGCCGAGCGAAACCCACGTCAAGGAGAGCATGACCCTGACGGTCGGCGCGACCAGCCCCGCCGCGGGCAACACGATCAAAACCGAACCTCGACCGGGCGGCGAAGGCTCGGGCCCGAAAGGGACGCCCCCGCGAAAGAAGGCGAGCGAAGCGCGCCGCAATGAACTCAAGGAAAAGGCCCGGGCGGACCTCGGCCCGGCGCTCGAAGAGGCCTGGAAGGCGCACGGCCTCGCCACCTCGATCGGACTCACATACGGGCTCGCGCTGTCAACGGTGCTCGACGAACTGGGCCAGCAGGGCGCCCTGATCGAGAGCAACGACGCGACCGCGCGGGTGATCAACGACTACCGGATTATCAAAGACCCGCCCGACCGCCGCTTCCGCCTGCTCGCGAGCCCCCGCTCCCCCACGCGACCGCGCCTGCCCTCCTGCGCGCCGGCCCCGAGCGCCGAGCGGTCGACCTGCACAAGCCTCCGCGCGGCCGAGATGGCGATGCTCACCGACAGCGCGCGGGCGGTCGCGATCACGGCGGCGCTGCTCGTCACGATCGACCGGGACAGCACGGCGATCGCTGCCCGTGACTACGCGGCGGCGCAGCGGCAGTACGTGCACTTCAAGAGCCTGCACGGCGAACTGAAGCGGGTGCTCGCGAAAAGGGGCGCCGCGGGCGCGCGGGTCGTAGCGGCCCTGCGCGGCCTCGGTGTGAGCGGCGCGCTCTCGAGCGCGCAGTCCACCGCGGCGATCGGCGCCGTCGAGGCGAAGCTGAGCCGGGCGAGGGTTCCCGCGTCGAAGCTGGGCGCGCTGGCGAAGGGCTCACTCGATGCCGGCGAAACGGACGCGTTCGCGAGCCTCGCGAGCCCGGACCGCTGAGCCGGCAGCCCGCGGTCGGGCGGCGATCGTCGGGTACGGGTGTGTGAGACCATCACCCGATGAGCCCCTCTGAGCAGTCTCCAACCCGTCTCGTCGCGGTGAGCGACCTCGGCGAGACGCAGGTCGCCGTGGTCGAGCAGACGCCGCATGGCGCGCTAGCGGTGGGAATGAGCGAGGGCAAGCCGTTCGCCGTGTCGAACCGCTGCCGCCACCTCTTCGCGTCGCTGGGAAAGGGCCGCGTGACGGATGACGGATGCCTCGAGTGCCCGCGCCACGCGGCGCTCTACGACGTCTCCACCGGGAGGATGACCCGCGGTCCCCAGGGCGCGTTCAAGCCGCTGGCAGGCGCGGTCAAGGCCACCTCCGGCTCGCGCTCGCTGAAGACCTTCCCGGTCGAGATACGCGACGGCGCGATCTGGCTGCTCGCCTGAGCGCCCGCCGGCGGAGGAGCCCGCCCGCCTTTCAGCGGCCGGCGCCCAGATGGAACAGGCCGCTGGGGCCGATCGCGAAATGATCTGTCGGAAAATCGGCCCGGGAGAGCGCCGCGACGACCTTCGCGGCGGCGTTGGAGAAGTCGCGCCGGGGCAGGCCGCCGAGCAGCCTCACCGACAGCCAGCGGGCCGCCAGCAGCCGCCCGCGCGCTCCGAGCTTCACGCGGAGGATCCCGCTGTCGTCGAGCGGCCCGCCGCCGGCGAGCGTGTGGTAGCCGACGAAGTTGCCCAGCGAGTAGGCGATCAGATGACCGCGGTCGCGCTCGACGCCTCGGATCACGTGCGGCCCTGAGCCGAGCACGATCGAGGCCCCGGCGTCGATCGCGGCGTGGGCGAACGTGCGAGCGTCGCCCCTGTCCTCGCCGAGGTAGAACTCGCTGCCCGCGGGGGTATGGGCGCGGTTCGCTCCCTCGGCGCCGGCGTGGATGATCACGACGACGAGCGGCGCGCGCCGCTTCGCCCGCCGCACCAGCGTCCGGGCCGCCGGGACATCGAGCAGATCGCCGTCGTATGGGTAGGGCGCGAAGCCGAGGACGGCGACCCGCACCCCTCTCACCCGCAGGACGGTGATCTGCCCGGGGAGCCCCGTCGAGGCGATACCCGCGCCGTGCAGCGCGGCGAGCGTCTGGAGCCGGCCCGATGGTCCGTAGTCCATCGAGTGGTTGTTCGCCTGGTTGACGAGATCGAAGCCGAGGCTCCGCAGCTCCCCGGCGACAGACGGCGGAGCCTGGAAGGCGAAGCAGACGCGGCTGTTGGCGCCGCCGCACTTCGAGGCGCCTCCCCGGGAGAGGGTGCCCTCGAGGTTGCCGAGGGTCAGGTCCGCATCCCGCAGCGTCCGGCGCAGCGGGGCGAGCGCCCCGTCGAGGCCGCCGGGCGGGAGACCCAGCTGGGAGCTGAGCGCGATGTCCCCGACCCACTGAAGGGTGATCGGCTTCGCGGGCCGGACCCGCGCCGGCGGCGAGACCGCTCCGGCAGCCGCGACGCTCGCGGGCGCGAGCGCAGCGACGAGGGCGGGCAGGAGAGCCGCGAGAGCCAGCGCGGGTCGGCGTCTCAGCGGGCCAGCGACCATTCGATCTTTCCGAGCCCCGGGAAGCCGAGCGCGGCGGCCGTCGCGCCCGTGAGATCCCACTCGCGCCCGGCGATGTAAGGCCCGCGGTCGATCACCGGGACCGTCAGGACCCGGCCGCCGTAGCCGAAGGTGATGAGCGTGCCGCAGGGCGCCGTCTTGTGCGCGACCCCCAGCTGGCTGCGGCCCAGCACCCCGCCGCACGCGAGCCCCAGCCCGTAGTCGGTGAAGACCGACGCCACGCTCACCTGAACCCCGGACTTGGGCTCGAGCGTCCACGGCAGCAGTCCCGCCAGGTTCGCCGCAGCAGCGCTCAGCCTGAGCCGGTCTTCGCGCCGCCTGATCGCCGACATCTTCGCCAGCTCGCTGCGAACCTCCGCGTCCGACGGCGCGCCGGGCGCGGGCCGGAACGCCGCCGGGACGGGGTGCGCGGGGGCGACCGCCGCACGCGCGGCGCCCGCCCCGTTCGGCTGCGGCGCCGCGGCGCCCGTCGTGGAGGTCGTATTCGCGAGCGCCTGGGTGCCGGCGCCAGAGGACCGCGCGGGCGGGTCGGGAGACGGAGCGGTCGGGGAGTTCGCGAGACGGGGAGCGGGGGCCGACTTGCCGCAGGCGGAAAGCGAGGCGGCGCAGGCCAACGCCACGACGATCGCGACGGCAGCGCGGCGGAGGCGTCGCGATTCGGCCATGACACGGATTATGAGGCGAGAGGATGCGGCTGCGCCTTTCCTGAAGCGGATGTGCGGGTTTACGCCCTTCTCCGCCGGAGTCCCGAGGCGCGAGACTCGCGGCATGCGCATGCGACTCCTCATCTGCACCCTGACTCTCACCGCGCTGCTCCCGGCGCAGGCCGGCGCCACGGTGACCTTCGGCGCAAACCTGAGTCAGGCGCCGGCGGACAACATGGTCGACTGCACCACTCTCCCGCCCTGGGGCGTCCCGACCTACGCGACCAGCTGTACCTGGTACAGCACCGTCAGCGAAGCCGAAAACGACATCGTGCCGCTGGGGGTCGGCGTGATCACACACGCGAGGCTGCGGGTGGGCGCGATCACCGGGCCGATGCAGTTCGTGATCGGACGCGCGCAGGTCGACAAAAACAAGGAAATCGGACATCAGCTCCTGTGCTGCGTCTGGCGCACCGCCGGACCGGTGTTCACCCCCGCCCCCAACGCGGTCACCGACGTCGCGCTCAACGCCCCCGTCGAGCGCGTGAGCGACCTCGCGGGCAAACAGGACCTGTTCGACAACCTGGCGCTGTCCGTGCTCTCCCCCGGCGTGCCGATCCCGGCGGCCCCCGCCGGGCCTGCCTCTCTCAACATCACCTCGACCGCGGGCGCGTGCTGGCCGGCGGTGCAGCAGGGCAACTCCTACTGCATGCCGGGCGGCCCGGGACGCTATGTCGTGCTGTTCAACGCGGACTGGGAGTACAACCCGACCGGGCCGCGTGGGAACCCCGCCGTGAACCTCGCGAAAGAGTTCGCGTGGGTGCGCCGGAACGCCGCGCGGGTGGTGCTCTCGTGCCTGCTCGCGAAGTGCGACGGGCAGCTCCGGCTCCAGAACGCCAAAGCCCCCGGGGCGGCAGCCATCGCCGTGCGAAAGACCGTGACCTACGGCACCGCCAGGTTCACGATCGCGGCGGGGAAGACCAAGACGATCGAGGTCAAGCTCAACGCGGCCGGTCGCGCGCTGCTTGCCAAGAAGAGGCGCGCGCAGGTCTGGGCCAACAGCGTCCTCGGCAGCGGCGCATCCAAGCAGGTTCGCAGCGCGAAGCTCACGCTCAAGCGCTAAGGAGAGGACCGGGCCGCCGGAGCGAGCCTGCTCTCGACGGTAGCCTTGGAGCGGTGTTCGACCACGTTGGGATCGCGGTGTCCGACCTCGCGGCGTCCGAGCGCTTCTACCGCACCGTCCTCTCTACGCTTGGCGTCGAGCCCAGCCACGCGGACGCCGGGCTCGTCGAGTGGGAGGACTGGGCGATCGGCCCGACCGACCCCGAGCACCCCGTCACGCGTGGGTTGCACGTCGGCTTCCGCGCACCCGGCCGCGAGGCCGTCGACGCGTTCTGGCAGGCGGGGATCGACGCCGGCCGGCCGAGTGACGGCGCGCCCAGGCCGCGCACGACCTACGGCGCCGACTACTACGGCGGCTTCCTGCTCGACCCGGACGGCAACAGCGTCGAGGCGGTCCACTACGAGCGCGAGCACCACGTGCCCGACGGGCGCATCGACCACCTGTGGCTCCGCGTCCGCGACCCGCAGGCGTCCCGGCGCTTCTACACGACGATCGCGCCACAGGCCGGGCTCCGCCTGGGCCACGACTCGCCGGACCGGGTGCAGCTTCGCGGCTCGGATTTCTCCTTTTCGCTCGTGCGCGACGGACGGCCGCTCACCGAGCACGTCCACCTCGCGTTCGGCGCGAGCGAAGATGCCACGGTGCGGCAGTTCCACGCCGCCGCGATCGCCGCCGGATACGAGGATCACGGCGCCCCCGGCGAGCGCGCCGTGTACCACCACGGCTACTACGGCGCGTTCGTGCTCGACCCCGACGGCCACAACGTTGAGGTCGTCAACCACAACGAGTGAGCCAGAACCGGCAAGCGCGGGCAATCCGCCTTGACCGGACGACAGCTTCTTTGGGATTGTGGAAGAGTTCTGACACCTGAGCAGTTAGAGCTAGGCCGAAGGGGGAGTTGTATGGCCGGGGGAGCTTTGCCGGCGCGCGGTGTACGGCTGCGCGTGAGCGCCACACTCACGGTGGTCGCAGCGCTGTTTCTACTCGCAGGCGCTCAACCGGCTCGCGCCGAAGAGACGGCTGAAGGGTGCCCGAAGGTGCTCCTCTACTTCGCGCGCGGCTCGTCGCAGACGATGGCCGAAACGACGAGCGGCTTCGGACGCCCGGGGCAAGAGCTTCTCGAAGCCCTCGAGCAGCGCTACGAACCAGGCGTCGTCGGGACCATGGCCGATGCCTACCCGGCGGTGCCCGCGCTCTCGGTGTTCAACGGCCGCTACTTCCCGAGCGCAGAAAACGGAGCACAGGCGGCCGTCTACAACAGCGAGGATCTCTCGCTGCTGTGTCCCTCCTCGTGGCTCGTGCTCGGCGGCTACTCACAGGGGGCCCAGGCGATCAGGACCGCACTGGCGACGATCGACGAAGTCGCGCGCGAACGGATCGCCGCTGTGGTGCTGTTCGGCGACCCGTACTTCGACCCGGCCGAACCCAACGTCGTTGCCCTGTCGAGCTTCGACCCGGGAGGTGGCCGCCTGCACCGCGGGTCTCTGCGGAACATGTTCCCGTCGCGAGCACCGAGAATCGGCGCGCAATGGCAGGGGCGCGTGTTCTCCTGGTGCCACGCACGCGACGCGGTCTGCCAGACGACCGGCGGCACCGCCAGCCACTACACGTATGCGCAGGACGCCGGCGAAGCCGCCGCGAGCATCGTCAAACGCCTCGGCGAAGTGGGACTCGCCCCTGAACTGCTGAAGGGTGGCGAGTCGCTCGCCGTCCCGTACCGCGTGCGGGGGACGTGCCTCGGCGGCACGTGCGGCCTGGCCGTATGGAGCGGGCCGGGGACGAGCGCGTTCGGCACCGTCGGCGCCGTCCACGAGGGACAGCGACTGTCGGTGCTCTGCCAGGTGCGCGGCCAGCGGATGCTCGGGCCGAGTGCTCGGCCAAGCGCGATCTGGGATCGCCTCGCGAGCGGCGGGTTCGTGTCCGACCTCTACTTGAACACGCCGGCGGTGGGCCGGTTCTCGAGCACCCTTGCGCGCTGCACCGGACTCTCGGTCGGCGCCGCGAGCGGCACGGCGAAATGACATCGAAGCACCGAAACGGAGGAGGCGTGGAGACGATGACCAGGGGAAACTCGACGGGAGTACCCGCACGCTTGCGGATACCGCTTGCTCTGGCCGGCGGCACAGGCGTGACAGTCGCGCTGCTGCTCGTGTTGCTCCCCCCGCAAGCGGCACACGCTGCGGGCGCGCTCGTCGTTCCGCCGACCGAAGGCAACGGCGGACCGTCCGTTCGCATCGGGTTCCTGATCGCCGTCGGAGTCGAGCTGGGGCTGGCCCTGTTCTTCCAGTTCATCGCGAGAGTCGACGTGTCGAAGGTCTTCGTCGGCACCGACAACCGCATCTCGACCTCGAAGACGATCGCGGCTGTCTGGACGTTCGTGGTCGGAGCTGCCCTGTTCGCGGTCGTCTACGCCGACATCCTCGATCACCCTGCGGCGCTCGAAGCGACGAACGCCGGCGGTCGTGTCGGGCAATACGCGGTGCTGTTCGGAGGACCGATCGGTGCGGCGATCCTCTCCAAGCAGATCGTCGGTAACCAGGTGAGCTCCTCTCAGAACGCGAAGACGACCGCTGCTTCGCCCGCGTTGGGCGACCTGATCGCGAACGACGAAGGCGAAGCGGACCTCGGCGATCTGCAGTACGTGATCTTCAACTTCGTCGCCCTCGTGTTCGTGCTGCTGACGATGCTCGTCCATGAACCGCTGGGAGGATTGCCGCACATCCCAGACGTCCTGCTCGGCCTGACCAGCGTCTCCGCGGCGGGCTACGTCGGCAAGAAGCTGCTGCCGCCACAACCCATCACCGCGGAACTCGTGGTGACGAGCGGCAAAGCGAAAACCGGAGAACAAGCAGCCACCAAAGTCCCGATCGCGATGACCGGTGTGCCAAAGCCGGCAGGAGCGGAAGCGAGCTTCTGGGTGCGCTTCGGCTCCGCAGACGCGGGTGCCGTCTACCAGGCTCCGGTCTCCACCGCCGGAGCCGCGACGCCGCAAGCCGACGCCGTGGGCCAACCCGGCGAAGTGGAAGTCCTGGTGACGACCGAAGGCGGTGCCGAGGTGCAGGCCGGCAAGTTCACGGTCGAAGCGTGAGCTCGATCGGCCGGGAACTTCGCCCGCCTGCTCGGTTACGCTGAGGCCCTGCCGCGAGAAGTCGCCGCGGCCCGACCACGACGCTCACAGGGGGAAAGTTGCGGGCACGGAACGACAGCACAGGGAAAGACGCGACCATCGGCACCAAGCCGCCGCGCAGACGCCGTGCGATCCAACGATCCGCGCTGATCACCGTGCTCTCGGTGGCGGTGCTGGGCTCGGCGGCAGCCTCCGCGCAGGCGCTGACCTTCTCGAAGCTCGCGGGCGAAATGACGGTGGAACGCTGGTATCCGATCGCCGACACCCTCCAGAACGGCAAGGTCCTGATCGCCGGCGGAGGCGCTGAAGCAGCCACGCTGAAGAACGCCGAACTGTTCGATCCGGCGAGCGGGCAATTCGAAGCTCTGAGCGCCCAGCCGACGACCGACCGCGAGCAGGCTGGCTCGATCCTGCTACCGGACGGCAAGGCGCTGGTCGTCGGCGGCTTCGGACACAAGGAAGGCAAAGCAACGTACCTCGACACGGCCGAAACGTTCGACCCGGCCACCTCTACGTTCACAGCCCTCGCGGCGAGCATGACCCACCCGCGCGTCGGACCGGTGGTGGCGCTTCTACCGAGCGGCAAGGTGCTGATCGGAGGTGGCGCCGACGGAGCCGGGTGGGTGACGAGCGCGGAACTGTTCGATCCGGCAAGCGGGAAATTCGAAGCCCTCGCCGCGAAACTCGTCGTGGCCGAGTTCTCCGGGGCGACGGCGACGCTGCCGAACGGGAACGTGCTGATCGCGGGCGGCTACAACGGGACCGAAGAATCGCTGGACAAGGCCGAACTGTTCGACCCCATCGCGGGTACGTTCTCGGCGCTGGGCGCCGGTCATCTGCCCGTCGAAGCACGCAACGAAGCCCCCGCGGTCAGGCTCGCCGACGGGAACGTGCTCGTGGTGGGCGGCGAAAACGAGCACGCGGCAAAAGAAACGCTGAGCAGCGTCGAACGCTTCACCTGGGAAAGCTCGACGTTCGAAGCCGCGGGCGAACTGCTGCAGCCGCGCGACGGGGCGGCCGCGGCGCTGCTGCCGGACGGCCGCGTGCTCGTCGCCGGCGGGTACGACGGTGAACTGAAATCCAGCAAATACTTCAAGACCGCCGAAGTCTCCGCGGTCACGCCGGCGACGCTCGCAACCGGCACGGCAACCGCCATCAGCTCCGCCGGCGCGACCCTCGCAGGGAGCGCAACCTCGGAAGCGGCTGTGAGCGCCTACTTCCAGTACGGCACCACGCCCTCCTACGGCTCGCAGACGACGAAGCAGTCCGTCGCCGCCTCGACCCGCGCCGTGCCGTTCGGCGCGGGCGTAGCCTCACTCGCGCCCGGCACCACCTATCACTACCGAGCGGTCGGGGAGAACGCCGGCGGCGTGGTCTACGGCGCGGATCAGACCTTCAGGACCGCGACGGTCGCGCCCACGCTCACGTCCGTCAGCCAGTCGCATGCGCGCTGGCGCGAGGGCAGCAAGCTCGCGAAGCTGAGCCGCCGCGCCCCGGTTGGCACGACGTTCACGTTCAGCCTCGACCAGGCGGCGAGCGTCACGCTCACCTTCTCGCAGCCAGCGATCGGACGCAGGGTGAAGGGCAAGTGCGTGGCACGGACGCACGGCAACCGGCGCAAGCCGAAATGCCGGCGAGCCGTGACAAAGGGGACGCTGACCTTCAGCGCCCACGCGGGCGTCAACCACGTGTCGTTCGCGGGCCGCATATCGGCCTCACGGCGACTGCGGCCCGGGTCCTACACCGTCGCGATCGGCGCGACGAACGCGGCCAAGCAACGCTCGACCGCGAAGCTGCTCTCGTTCAAGATCGTGAGCTGAGGCGGGGCGGGCACGGCTCCCAAGCTCACGCCATTCGCGGCGCCGGCAAGGATCGCGCGCACGTCCCCAGGTCGTGCGGACTAGCGACGCAGCTCTGCTCGTAGCCGGGCCGCGAGGCGGACGGAGGCCTCGATCTCGACTTGACGGATCGAGACGCTCTCGACGCTGAGCCCAAATGGAACACCTACGCGCCGGCAGAACGCGATCAGCTCGACGGCCGTAGCGACGGCTTGATCGTAGGACGCGTCGAGGGTGTCGTCGGCGTGGCGCAGCTCGTTCTCGATCCAGTGGGGCACGTCGACACCGAGCCACTGAACGAACTCCAGTGTCTTCAGCGAGCCGCAGACGGAGAACGTGAAGACGATCGGTGCAGGCTTGACGTCGCGGGCGGCGCACTCGTAGTGATAGTCGGAGACCAGGTTCTTCGCGGCATTGACGTCGTAGACGATCTGGGTGACGAAGAACGAGCAACCTGCCGCCTGCTTCGCCAGCAGGCGGACGTGCTCCCCGCGCCCGCGCGTGTGCCGCTCCGGGATCGCGACACCTCCGAGGAGGAGATCCGGGCGCACCTCGGTCCTGAGCTCGTAGGCGCGCGACAGAGAGGTTGCCACCGCCTTCTCGCGAGACGATGCACCTACGAACACCGACAGCGCCTGGGTTGGGGCTTGTTCGCTGAGCCACGAGCGAAGACGTTGCTCGGGGTACTTGCTGACCGCGCGGTACACGATGGCCGGCACTTCCAAGCCGACGAGATGGCGAGCGAGGTAATCGGCCGGATCCATCGTGGGTAGGAACGGAAACGGGCGTTCCTCGGGATTGCGGTCGCTCTCGTCGTCGATGTCGTAGAGCACGACGCCGTCGAGGCCGACCGGGCGCAGGCGCTCGAGCGTCCTCTCGGCGATCTGACCGGCTTGCTCCGGGTCGGTCGTCAGGCGCGGCGGGGTCAGCGCGAACAGCAGGAACTCACCCGTCCCCTCGACGATGCGCCGCTGCAGATCCACGCGCGGAAGCGTAGCCAAGCTGCCTGGACGCGCCATCCGGCGTGAGTCGCCGCAACCCACTCGAACCAGGACGGCCGTTTGAGCAGCCGATCGCGCCTGGGGTCAGCGTCGGGCGTAATCTGCACAGGGGGATGAGGCACGCACTTGCGGAGCTGGGCTGGGATGAGCGGTGCGAGGCGCTGTTCGAGCCGTACGCGGAGCGGGGATGGACGCCGGCGCGCGTGATCCGCGGCGACCGCGGGAGCGCGTTGGTGGCGACACCCGACGGCATCACGCGGGCCGCACCGTCGGCTCGCCTTCAGAAGGTCGCTCGTGGCGCGGCGGATCTCCCCGTCGTCGGTGACTGGGTGGCGGTGATGGACGAGGAGGAGATCGACGTCCCGGAGATCGAGGCGGTTCTGCCGCGCACCAGCGCCATAACACGAGGGGATCCCGGCGAGGGCTCTGACGTTCAGGTGCTCGCCGCCAACGTCGACACGGTGATGGTCGTTCACCCGATCGCCGAGCCGCCCAACCTACGCCGAGTCGAGCGCGAACTGACGCTCGCGTGGAACTCGGGAGCCGTTCCCGTCGTCGTCCTCACGAAGGCCGACCTCTCCGCGGACTCGGATGCCGACCGCGCGGCCGTCGAGTCGATCGCCCTTGGCGTCGACGTCCTGGCGCTGAACGCGCTGGAGGCCGGGGACGTCGCGCCACTACTCCACTACATGTCCGGGCACCGCACCGCCGTCCTGCTCGGGCCCTCCGGAGCAGGGAAGTCCACGATCGTGAACGCCCTCCTGGGCCGGCAGCGACAGGAAACCGGCGCGGTCCGCGTGAGCGACCAGCGCGGGCGTCACACCACGGTCGCGCGTGAGCTGATCGCTTTGCCCGACGGCGGCGTTCTCATCGACACCCCCGGGCTTCGCGCGCTCGACGTCGCCGGATCCGAGGAGGGCATCGCCCTCACGTTCTCGGACATCGAGCGGCTTTCCAACGCGTGCCGGTTCCGGGACTGCGCACATCAGGACGAGCCCGGCTGCGCCGTCCGGGCGGCGATCGCCTCCGGGACGCTCCCGGCAGCGCGCCTCGCCAGCTACCAGAAGCTCACTCGCGAGGCCGAGGTCGCCGCCGCCAGAGCGGACACCCGCTTGCGCGCCGAGCAAGACCGCAAGGCGAAGCTCTTCAGCAGAGCGGCCAAGGACTACCACCGAACCCACCGACGATGACCCGCGCAGGCTGCTGGTCGGCTACTCGGCCTGGAACAGCGCGAGGGTGTTCCCGTCCGGGTCCTTGAACCACGCGGACCTGCCCACGCCGGCGGTCGTGGCGACGTGATCGACCGTCTTGAGCTTTGGGAAGTCGTAGTCCTCGAACACCACGCCTCGCGCGAGGAGCTCTCGGACGTCGTGGTCTACGTCGGCTGACCAGAACCGTACCTGGGTGTGATCGGCCAGGTTGGGGCCTGGGCGCCCGTAGACGAGGAGCGTCGTTCCATCGGCTCCCTCGAACAGCAGATGGTTTGGGATTGTCTCCGGCGACAGCTTCAAGCCGACCTTCTGCTCGTAGAACTCTTGGCTCCGCGCCAGATCGGTGCTGCACAGCACCGCCGAGATCCTGTTCTTACTCAACACTGCACCCTCCTCCTTGTCGGTCGTCGGCGGCAGCTCCTTCCGACGATGTTCGCACGATGCTAGCATATTTGTCTTGCAAGACAAATAGTTTGCTTTCTCATGACGGCCCAACCCAACCGAGACGCTCTCGAGCCCAACCCGCGAGATGCATGGCATCGCCTGCTTCAGGTCTCGTCCAGCGTGCTGCGCGAGCTCGACAAGGCACTCGACACCCACGACCGGATCACGGTCACAGAATTCGACGTCCTCATCACTCTGGACAACGCACCCGACCGACAACTGAGAATGACCGACCTCGCCCGCGCGACGATGCTGTCCTCCGGCGGGATGACCCGCCTCGTCGGCCGACTCGAGGACCGAGGACTGGTCCGCCGCGACCCGGACCCAGACGATGCCCGCGCGTTCCTCGCAACGCTCACGTCCGACGGCAAGCGGAAGCTCGCGAAGGCAAGGATCACCCACGACGCCGTGATCGCCCGGATGATCGCCCCCCATCTCAATGCCGCGGACCTCCGAGCCCTCCAGCGGGCGCTCGACAAGATCGTCAACGGCACCCGCCCCGGCACCGGCCCCTAAACCGGCGACGCGTTGGATCTTGCCTGGGTGGCTGCCTGAAGCGGCAAGGTGCGCCGCTTTCATCGAATGGTGGGCACCGACGGTATCCGAGCCGTGCACGGGCGTGCATGTGCGGAAGCCGTTCGCGGTCGCGCTGCGGGATACTGGCCTGACGATGCCTCGGGAGAACCTCGAGAACGTGTGGCGCGATTCCCTCGGCGAACGCCTCGGCTACAGGCGCCGCCTGGCTGTGGGCGTGACCCTGTGCGTGCTTCTGGTGATCGGCCTCGCAGCTGGGGCGGCCCCGTCCGCGCTGGCCGCGGGGGCGTACGTGATCGAACAGCAGGATGGGCACAACCGCTCTCGGCTCACGCTCGGGGCTCTCGGACTGCGCTACGAAACCCTGGCGCCCGAACGGAGCGGGGGCAAGATCCACGGCAAGCGCTCGAGGCTCGTCCAGGGGGTGATCATCCGCTACTCCGATGGCGAGGTGACGCTGCTGGACCCGCTGCGCAAGTACGTCCAGGTGATCGCCCTGCAAAGCGCCGTCGCCAGCTACGACCGCGAAGTGGAAATGCTCGCCCACGCTCAGCCGTCAGAGCCGACAGCCGCGCCCAGCGGAAGCAAACAGTCCCCCGGGAAAGCATCGCTCAAGCAGCCCGTGGCGCATCTGCGCCCGCTCGCGCTGAGGATGAGGATCGGGGCGTTCCAGGCGCGGGCGTACCTCTTGACGCAGGGCAAGCTGCGCGAGCGGCTGTGGTACGGCGTGGGGCTGCCCAGCCCGCCGGCGCGGATCCGAGCGCTGCTCGCGCAGTCCCTCGGCGCCTCCGGTCCCAGCTCGATCGGCCGAGCGCTCCTGGCTCACGCCGCGCAGATCCCGCTCCGAATCGACGAAGCCAGCGGCAAGCATTGGCGCACCGTCCTGCGCACAACCAAGATCCGGGGCTCGAGCGGGGGTGGCCTGTTGCGCGTGCCGAGAGGGTACAAGCGGCACAAACTGATCTCAGCCCCCACGGGCGGGAAGGCACACGCGGCGGAAGTCCCGGCCGAACCGAACCGCTGCGGTGTTGCGGTCATCGACGTGATCGGGTGCGCCACCGGGGCCGCCTCGGGCCCGATCAGCGAACATCCGGCGATCTGGGCGTTCTACTGGGGCCCCCACTTCGCCGAACACACGGACTTCGTGAGCTCGGTCAACAAAGGCCTCGAGGACTTCGTCGGCGACCAGTTCGCCAACCCCGACTCGAAGAACTTCTGGGGCGGCCTGTCCCAGTACGGGGTCGGGCAGGGCCGCTTCCTTGGCTATGAAATCGATACCGGGCAACCGGACACGGGCGGTGTCTGGACCTTCCTCGACGTCGAGGCCTTCACCTTCACGCACCGGTTCGGCTCGGACGCCCCGAACTACTGGTGGCGGGACTCCGACGAAGACCCGATCTTCGCCGTGTTCGTCGATGAAAGCGAAATCAACTCGGGTGGATGGGGCGGGTATCACTTCTTCACCCCGTCTGAGGGGATCCTGTTCTCGTTCCTCGTGCATCCCGCCATCCCGTGGTTCATCGTGAAGGTGCCGGGACTGGATTCGCTCAGCCACAACCGCACGAGCCCGGCCTACCTTTCGGCGCTCGACACGACGACCGAGCGGGCATCACACGAGTTCGTCGAGGCGGCCACCGATCCCTACCCCTTCTTCAGCTGGGCCGACCCGGACAAGGAGCCGATCTGGGCTCACGGCGAGCTCGGCGACATCTGCGAGGAATTGAGCTATCCGTGGGCGCGCTCGACCCGTGTGGGCAAGGGGCAGACGGCGGTCGACACCTACTGGTCCAATGCCGACAACGCGTGCGTCCCCGACGCCAGGCCGAGCGGGCAGATCGTCTTCCCGACGGGGAGCGAACAGACCTACAACTGGGGGGCCGAAGCGACCTTCATCGTCCGTACCGACGACGTCTTCGACGGCTCGGTGCCGGATTCGCGGATCATCTGGAACGACGACAAAGACGGCGCCCACATCGGCGAAGGGTTCATGTTCACGACCCATCGGCTCAGCCCGGGGCTGCACCACATCTACGCCCGCATCACGGACTCACAGGGCGGGGTGCGGGTGACCGATCCGATCACCGTCCACATCGTCGTCCAACCGCCGCACGTGGCGATCACCTCGCCCGCCGACGGCTCCGAATTCGCGGCCGACCAGCTGATCAACTTCCGTGGCACCGCCTTCGACGGGGCCGAGGGCGACCTGTCGAGCTCGGCGGTCTGGTCGGTGGACGGCAAAGCGGTGGGCACGGGCGCGACGCTCTTCAGGCACGCGATCAGCAGCAGCCCCGGACCTCACACGGTCACCCTCTCGGCGACCAACTCGGCCGGCGCCTCATCCAGCGCCTCGATCACAGTCAAGATTGGCCCGCCGAGCGGCAGCCCCAGCGTGCAGATCACCGAACCGGAAAACGAATCGAGCCACGCCCCGTTCGAAGTGATCAAGTTCCACGCGGTCGTGGAAACCCTGGGCGGTGCGACGGTCCCCGAATCCGGCTACGTCTGGAGCGATGACCTCGACGGACCGCTCGGCACAGGCGCGACGATCGAACACACCCTGTCGGGATCGATGTGCGTGATCGAAGTGCACCACGTCACGGTCACGGTGACCGACAACTTCAGCCGCACCGCCAAAGACACGATCACGGTCTTCGACGGCGGGATCTGCTGATGGCGTGAGGCGTGGGCGACACGGGGCTCGAAGGACGGCCGCGGCCCCGCCAGCCCCCTCTGAGCCCGGCTCTATCCGGGGTCGGGCAAACGAAAACCCCCGCGTTAGCAGGGGTTTTGTGAGGTGGGCGATACTGGGCTCGAACACCTGCCTAGCCCTAACCTCGGGCGATATGAGCCGTCCTAGCTGCCCTCAAGTGCCCTCAGGTGCGCTCAGGCGCGCTCAAGATGTGACCACGAATGTGACTCTGGGGAGTCGGCGAACGCTTGATCGACCATCGCGACCTCGTTCGCGTTCGGCGCGTAGTCCGCATAGATTTCCGTGGTCGCGAGGTTGCGGTGCCCCATCCACTCCTGCAACGTGCGCATCGGGACGCGGCCTGCGGCCATCGTGGTCCCGAACGTGTGACGCAGATCGTGGAACCTTCGGGCCGGGTCGAGCTGCGCCGCTTTCAGCGCCCGCCGATAGCGACGCATCAGCGCACCGCGCCTCAGAACCTCCCCGCTCGAGGGCTCGGCGAATACCAGCTCGTCGTCGCCTCCCCACGCCGTCGCTTGCTGCCAGGCGTCGAGCTCCCCGGCGAGCCTCATGCTCATCGGGACGCTGCGGACGCTCCGCCGGCTCTTTGGGGTGTCGAACTGGCCGAGAACGTGCGAGCGCCTGACGCGGATGCGCTGAGCGCTCCAGTCCACGTCAGACCAGCGCAAAGCGATCAGCTCCCCTTGCCGTAGCCCGGTCATCGCGCCGGTCAGGTAGAGCGCCCGGTCAAGCGCCTGGTGCTCGCCGTCGACAGCAGCGGAGGCGAGGGCCTCTACCTCGGTCACTTTCAGGTACTGGATCTCGGTCCGGGCTTCGACGGGAGGCAAGTCGATCGCCTCAACGGGGTTCTTGATCGCCCACTCACGACGGGGGTGCTGTGCGAACCTGAACGTCGCAGACAGCGTCCCAAGGTAGTTGCGGACCGACTTCGCTCCCACGCCGGCGGCCGTCATCGCTCGCATCAGGTCCTCTACGTCCTCCGGGGTAATCGCATCGATTGCCCGGTCCCCAAGCTGCGGATCGAGCCACACTCGGAAAGTGCTCTCCACGGCGATCAGCGTGGCGCGCTTGCGTCCCTGCGTCTCGAGGTAGGCCCGGTAGCGCTGTCCGACCTGGGAGAGCGTTAGGCGATCGCCCGCCGCGGCCGTGGGAACGACCTCATCCATCAGGCGGCGGAGCATCTTCTCCGCGTCCCTTTTAGCCAGCCCCTCGCCGCTGGCCGTCCGCTTGACGCCCAGCCGACGTTTGAGCTGCCGCCCGTTGGAGCGCCAGACGCCGTAGAACGTCTCGACGCCTTGCTTATCGGTGCGGACCGCGATTCGGCCGGACCCGTAGCTGCGCCGTGCGGCCATCACTCCTCCCTTGTGTCGGCGACGCGAAGGCGCCGCATTCCCAGGCGAGCAAGACGCATCTGCCCGGCCGCGCGCAGGTCCCGCCCGGCGCAGGCTAGATCGGGATGAATGCGCGAGCCCGCAGGTGCCGGGTGTCTGTCCAAGTAGCTGAGGATGAACACGCCGATGTCGTGCTCGGCCTGCGCGTCCCATTGTTCGCCCTGCCCGTGGTCGTCGCTGGCCCCCGTCGCTAGCCGCATCACGCCTCCCCTGCACCGGCTGTCGCCGCCTGCGCCTCGCGAGCGGCGATCCGCTTCCCCATGAGGATGTGGAGCTCGCTGTTCGTGGCAGCCGCCGATCCGCATGGAGAGAGCCCTGCCTCCTCACGCTCGCGCTCACGGTCGGTAACTGCTTCCGAGACGATCCTGCGGATGTCCTCCGCGGCCAGGTGGTCGAGGGCGGCCTTGGCCGTTGCGCCGAGAACGTCCTCGATGGCCTGCGCCGCCCACGCGTCTGTTTCGAGCTGCCGCGAGTAGCAGTCGTCGCACATGCCCTGCCGTCCGCTCAGCCGCCTCACTTTGCCGTCCGGGCTGCCGCACGTCTCGCACTTGATGTTGCTGCTCATGTCGGATCTCCTGTCTGTAGGAGGTCCGAGGGAATCGGCCTTGCAGCGCCTTGTGTGCTGGCCGTCCTAGCCATTACGCTGCGTCCGTTCGGGAGGTCAAGTCTCTCGGGCCACGCCCCCGGCTGTTGACGCAGCGCGGGGGTACTTGTTTTCGTGCTCCCGAGACTACCGCCGAGCCGGGCGGAAAGCAAGCTGCCGGGCACCGTTAGCGCCGCGTCGGAAACGACGGTAGGCAGACGACGGGGGTACCGGTACCGTGCTGCCCGCGATGTTCCGTGCCCTGGACGAACTGAGCGGCCCCGAGCAGGAGGCTTGGGAACGCGTGCGGGCCCTTGAACGGGAGCTAGAGGCCGCTCGCGCGGCGCTCGTGTGCGTGACGAACCGGCAGGCTGCGAGGCGCCGGTTGCGGCTGGTCTACTCGGCCCGTTCGACGCGGGCCGCGAGGTCGACCAGCGATACCTCAAGCGCCTTGGCGATATCGCGGACCGTGGCCCATGATGGCGATGCTTGCCCGAGCTCGATCCGGGCGAGCGTCCCGCCCGACATGCCGGCCCGATAGGCGAGCGCTTCCTGGGACTCTCCGCGGCGTTCGCGGAGGTCGCGTAGAACGCTCGCGAGCGCGGGATCGGGCGGCTGGGAGGCTTTCGGCATAGCGGCGCAGCCTGACAACAACCCGCCGCGTGCGCCATGCTGTCAACCGTCCGTGGCTTGCGATCCATCGTTTCCGCCGGTACGCTCAGCGGAAGTGGCCCCGGCAGCGACGGGAATCGCCCCGGGGCCGGCCCAGACCCGTACAGGAGGTCCGAACAATGCGCAGAGTAGCCGTCGCCCTCACCCTCGTCGTCGTCGCCGCAGCCGCCGCGCCGGCGTCCGCGTCCCCCCGCCACTTCCTCGGCATGGGACGAGCGCGGGCCGCGGTCGTGCGATTCGAGGCCAAATGGAATCACGTCCCGATCGTGCGCTGCTGGCGCAACCTGCCGACCGAAGTGTCCTGCCGGGTCGGCCAGGAATACCACTCCCCGCCAGGTGAGGCGGGCTGGCGGGTGGAAGTCGCGACCGTCGTCGTGAAACTGCTCGCGCACGGTCGACTGCACGTCGCTAGCTCGTGGCCTGAAACTCTGCCGCCGCACTAGGCAGCGTTCGCCGCATCCGCGCCGAGGAATCGTGGAGGCGTTCAAGCGTGGTCATGCTGTCGGCCGCGGCGATCGACGCACGGGACCGTTCCGGCTCCGACAGAGCGTCGTACGCCGCGAGCGCAGCCTCGTGAGTAGGGACCTCCCGGGCGAGGCACGCGCGGGCGTCGGGGTCGTGGAGCATGAGGAAATAGAGCACGGCGTCGCCTTCCTATCGGGGTAGAACCGCGTAGCGCGGAGTTGCGAAAATCTGGGCGGTGAACGCGTCGCCGATCGTCTGCTGATCCGCTTCCTCGAGATCGTTCCGGTCAGCCTTCACGATCACCCGGCTCGTCCGGTTCGCCGACCCGTCCTGCGGTAGGTAGAACCGGCTGCCCCGGTACTCCGGCGGTGGGCCCACGTAGGTGCCGGTGGAGTCCTGAACGAGCGTGCTGTCTGACCGGATTTCGAGCGTGCGTTCGGACTGGACCACGTAGGGGACGGCGGGGAGCTGCGCGACGCTGACGCTGTAGAACCTGCGACTCCAGATGGTGCCGCCCGGGTTGTAGTCGTAGATGCCGCCTTTCCCCGAAGCGAGCGCGCCGCCGGTCGCCAGCGATGCGTGAGACCCGGCGAGCGACACGTTGAGGGCGCCTGTGAGTTTCACCGAGAGGGCGCCGTCGACAGTCGTCGCAAGGGTTCCTTCGACCCGTTCCACGTAGGTGCCGACCTGTTCGGCCAGGATCGTGGTCACGCCCGCGACCTTCACGCCGAGCGAGAACGTGAGTTTGACCGGGCCAGCGCTCTCTTTCGCGAGGAAGAACGCGTAGTTTTCTTTGTCGACCCACCGTAGGATCGCGCCACATGTGCCACCCGGCACGGAGAACGAGAACGAGATTGCGCTGTTCCCGATCGCGGCGCCCAGCACTCCGTAGTGCGGTTCGGTGTCGCTCGTCGTTTTCCTGAGGATTTCTCCGGCGCTGACGGCCCAGTCTGTAGCGGAGCCTGAGGTCGCCCACGCCGCGCCCGTCGCCGGCGTTCTCGTGTTGAGGCTTCCAGAGAGCGTCCCGGTCGTGAAGTTGTCGAACGCGACGACGGTCCCTGCCGCTGCGCTCGCCTGCCCGCGCGCCTTCCCCCAGCCCTCGAAGCACGGGACGAACGTCAGGTAGTTGGCGTGCAGGACGTCTTTCGCTGCTTCGTTGGTCGAGTAGGCTTCGACTCTCCCGACCCACTTCTGCGTGCCCGTGATCTTTTCGGTCAGGGTGATCGTCCCCAGATCCACCTCCACGTACTTGCCGCCAAGCACAGGGGTCTGCCACGGGTTCGCTCGAAACGGGCCTTCGCCGTCCTGGTAGGAGAGACGCACTTTGATCTTTTCGGCGAGGGACCCGGCACCGAGAACGGCTTGCGCGCGGAGCTTCACCCCGTACACGCCGACATGTTTCAGGACCCCGGTTTCGAGACAGATCGTCGGTTCGGGTAGCAGCGTGGTCGCGATCGTCTTTTTGGTCGAGGATGGGCTGTACGCTCCCGTGTTCGCCGCTTCCGAGCGAGTACCGCCGACCGGCGTCATCGCTTCCGCTGCCTCGATTAGGCTCGTCGCGGCATCGTAAAAGCGATTCTGAACGCCCCATTCGACCGTGCGGCGGCCGACTTTCGCGGTGTCTTTCACGACCAACCGAGCTTCCGCCGGCACGTCTCCGAGCACTGTCGGGACGGTCAGGATCACGGTCGACAGGCCGGTTTCGATGGATTTCGCGGCAGCGACTTCTTCCTCCGCCCCATACCCGAACGGCCTACAGGTCAACTGGACCTTGAGCAGCGGCATGAACACGTAGAACCCTGCGCCGGGCCCTTCGTTCACCTGCTCGACGGCCGTGATCCGGCCCGTGAGCACATACAGCGTGAAGGACTTCGATCCGGTGGCGGGGGTGAAGACGAGCGGGATGCCGCCCGGGTTGAGCTCGGCCTCTTGGAGCAGGTCGGCGAGCGCCCCGATTTTCGCGAGGGCTGCGTCCATGCTTGCTTGTTTGCCGACCCGGAGGCTCATCGTCACGACGCGGTTTTCGTACTTCGGGACCCGGATCAATCCCGCCCCATCACCGTCGACCGCTTGCGCCCACTCTTCACGCTTCGCCGGGGGCGGCGCGTCGAAAGCCTCCAGGCCGTAGTCGACTTCGTTGTTGATGTTGAGGCTGTTCAACAAAAGTCCGTCAAGTGACATTTATGCCGCCTCTCTCACGGGCGTTTGCCACTCCTCGGGGGACCATGTAGCGGCCAGTTCGGCCTCGCTCGGGCGCACGCCTCGGGGCCAGGGCTCCCACCTACCGGACGCCTCGAATCCGCCGATCGCGGACGGCAGATCGTCTACCGGGACCTCGGGAAGTGGCGGCCAGCCGAGGCGCTGGCGAGCGAACCGCACGCGCGACCATGCCCCCTTCGCCTCTCGCCGGGCCTGGTAGGCAGCGTTCATCACCTGCAACGCGTCAGCGTGAGCCTCGACGGCCGCTTGGCTGAGCGCGTCAGCCCTACGCGCGAACCACGCGATCTCCCGGTCTTCGATCTCCTCGACTTCGCCCCGTAGCGTTGCGACAGCCCCGTCCAGCGCCGCTAGTCGCGGTCGACCAGCGGCGAGCACCTGCTGAGCGGCCTGTTCCTCCGCGGCGATGGCCTCCAGCGTCTCGCCTTCCCGGCCGAGCGCTTGCGCTTCTTCGGCAGCCTTTCGGCGTTCGGGGAGCGTGGACTGTCCCGCGGGCGGCGGGTGCAACGTCCCGGGGCCGGCCGTGTTCTCGCCCCGCTCCCGGAGCTCGAGCAGCCCGTACGCGGCGCGCATTTCCAGCTCCGTTTCGGAGCGCTGCACGGCGAGCTTCACCTGCTGCTGCTCGAGCGCGTCGATCCGCTCCTGCGGGGTCTGCTTCGTCGCGCCCGCCATCAGAGCATCGCCCCCTGTTCGGCGTGGTATTCCCAGGAGCGCACGACCCGTGATTTGTCCATCGCGTTCTGCTGCGGCACGGGCAGGCTTTCGATCCTGTCCATCTCGGCCCGCGTCTCCTCCGCGCTCAGGATGCCCTCGGGAAGCTGGTTCTGGGCCGCCTCCTGCTGCTGGCGGACATACGCCTGTCCCGGCGTCTCGGCCGGCGCCCCCTGAGACGCCCGCAGCGCGTCCAGCTCAGCTCTTGAGATCGTCACCGTCTCCGGCGCCTCCTGCACCGTGACGCCCGTCATGCCCGCTGCCTGTAGCAGCGCGTTTGCCTTCTCTACATCGGTCATGAGACCTCTCTTTCGTCGTTGTGTTCATCAGCACGTCGCCACCCGAGCCGCCATGTCGCGGACGGGTTTTCAAGACAGTCGTCACAGAGCCGGAAGCAGCGCCCAGAGCGCCCAGGTCCCGGTACGCGCGGCTCTAGGCGAACCTCGGGCGCCCCGCCGGCCCGACCACACCAATCGCAACAGCCGCGAGCCATCAGGCGCCCCGTTTCTGCGCGCTGCTCTTACGCCTGCGCCGCTCGTCAAGGCTCACTGGTTTGTCGTCCCCGTCGAGCGCCGCGAATCGGTCCCGCTCGACCTCCTCGCCCGGCCCCGTCAGGTCCAGAGCCTTCGCGAGAGCGATCCCACGCCTCACTTCGCGATCGTGGACCTCCCACATCGGGTTCGAGACGATCCGCCCGCTACTCCGCAGCTTCGTAAACGGCTCCTTTTCCGCGGCCTTCCGCGCAAACGCACCCGCTTTCATCGCCTCGATGTACTCATCGACCAGCGCACGCAGATGCGGCCGGTCAGCCGCCCCGACATGCGCGTAAGCGGCCTCACGAACCTCTCTCCACGGGTCACGAGCAGGCATTCAGCACCCCACCGCCCTCAAAAAAAGAGCATCGCGTCCGCAGTCTTTTTCGCGGTTGATTGGCACGGTCATCGCGCAAGGCCTTCTAGTGATGAAACGGCCCCCCTGGGGGTGTCTAGAACCAGTGCCATGGCTCCAGCGCTTCCACGACCTTCTTGATGAAGTAGTCCCTGTAGAGCGGGGTGGCTGCGTGAACAGCGGCCTTGTAGCTGGACCCGCCGCGCATCTCTGCGTTGATGGTGGCCCGCACGCGGTGCTGGAGGTCGCGGTCGGCGAGCGCGCCCCTGAGCAGGTTCCGGTACTCCTTCTTGATGAAGTTGGTTACGAAGTCGCTCACGGGCGCAGGGCTGCTACTTGGCGGGTTTCTGGACGGGGGTCGTCTTGACGGTTTGGCTGCCGCTGATCGGGTCGACTGTCGTGGTCGTGACCGAGCCGTTCCGCAGTTCGGACGTCTCTCCGAAGTTGGGCCGCGTCGAGGTTTCGGGTTTGTCTGAGTTGCTCACTTGCTTGTCCTTCCGTCGGTCGACTGGACGAGTGCGGTGATCTCGTCTGACAGTTGGCGTGCCTGTCCTTGCTGGCCTGACGCGAGTGCGTGGAGTGCTTCGGCGACGAGCCGGTTGAAGCGTTCTCTGTCCTTGGGCGACATGCGGGCCTTTCGTTGTGGGTTGGGTTGCTGCCGTGCCCGTCGCCCCAACGCATGGCCGGGAGGTGTCGGCCAGGGCGACGGGACACGGCCCTCGCTGTGCTCGCGCGCGAGCGAAGATGGTTCATCGGTCCGCCTTCGGGCCCGTGGTGCGAGCGTCGATCCAAGCGAGCAGCTCATCACGGTGGAAGCGGACATAGCGGCCGAGCCGGACATGCGGCACACGGCCGGCGCGTGCCTGCGCGAGCATCCAAGAAGAGGGGACGTTGAGCAGTTCGCCGGCCTGGTCAGCATCGAGCAGCGACGGCGTGACTTGCTCGGCAACGAGCGGAGCGAGTTGCTCGGCGAGCGCGTGGACGTCGAGGGTCGTCGTCATGTGAGCCCCTTTGCGGTGAGGCGTGCGAGCTCGGCGTCGGGGTCAAGATCGCCGTTCTGTGACCCGTTGGCGGTGGCGATGTTGGCGGTGTTGGCGTCCTTGGATAGGGGAAGACCGCCAAGGTCGCCAAGACCGCCAGGGGGGCTAGCGTACGCGCGAGGCTCCCATTGCCAGCCATTCGGGGTCTTGGTCGCACGCAGACCGAGCGCTTTCTTTGCTCGTTCGATCGTGCGGAATGAGATCCCGGCATCCTCGGCGTCAGCCTTGATCTTGTTGGTCGCTACCGGGCCGTCTGCCAGCTCGGCCTCGAGGAATGCGCGGGCCTCGTCGCGGGCGTTCGCCTCGGTGCTGCTTGCGGTCTTGTCGAGCAGGTCGTTGGCGGTGTAGGTCGACTCGCCTTCTCGGACAAGGACGCTCGTCGCGACAGGGCCCTCGAGGCCGTCGATGACGCGTGAGGAGACCGTGTAGGAGACGCTCGGCTGCTTCGGGCCCAGGTTGCTCTTAACGTGGGCGAGGATCCGCCGGTTGCCGTTCTCGCCTTCGGGGTCGTCAGGGTCTTCGGCCAGGAGTAGGACGCTGCGGGCGGCGGCGCCGAACGCGACGGAGCCGTTGAGCCGGTTGAGGGCGTCTGCCTCTCGGTCCTTCGTGAGGTGCATCAGGGCGATGACCGCGACATCGTGCTCGTGTGCCATGCGCGCCAGGGGCGCGAGCGCCCGGCGGACGTGCTGGTCCTTGTGACCGCTGAGCGCGGCCGGGATCATGGCGATGATCGGGTCGAGGACGAGTAGGCGTGCGCCGGTCGACGCGAGCCAGGAGGCGATGAGGGCCGTGTCGTCGGGCAGTTCGAGAACCGGATCATCCTCTAGGCCCTCGATCGCCTTCACCTTGAAAAAATGGGCGCGTGTCGGGTCGCCGCCGGCGGCTAGGAACCTGGGGACGAGCGTCCTCTCGATCGAGTCCTCGCCCGAAACGAACGCGACCGGGATCGGCTCGCCCGCCAGGTCGCCCTCGAGCGTGCCGCGCGTGCCGCAGGCGCAGAGGCCGATGGCGTGCTGCGTCTTACCGCGGCCGGGCGCGCCGCCCAGGATCGTGATCTCGCCAAGTGGGACGCGACCCGATTCGAGCCAGCTCGTCTCCTCGATCGTGATGTCCGCGGCCGTGACGCTCACGATGCGGGCCGAAGGCTGCGGGCTCACCGCGGCGGTAAAGCGGCGCAGGATCTCCGCCGCGTCGCATCCGTTCGAGCACGCGAGCCTGGCGGGCTTACCGCGTGTCGACTCGGTGATCGTGAGGCGCGGCTTCTCGGTGCTGAGGATGCAGAGCGGGCACATGGCGTGCCAGAGGTTCGGGTTACGCTCGTCCGCGACGGGCGTCAGCCCAAGCTCGCGCGCGGCTAGGAGCGCGTCGTCTGCGGTGAGGCCCATCAGTTCCGGTGCCAGTTGATCGCGCGCACGCTGGCCTGCGGGACGGTCATCTCGCAGGTGTCGTAGAACCGCTCGCCGGCCAGGTCCCGGACGCGCCGTCGCCCCGTGAAGGTGACTCGGTGCTTGCCGAGCTCGACACGATCCGCCACGTACACGCGGCCGTCGCGAAAGGTGATCGTCGCGCGTTTGCATTCGTCGCTCACGGGGTCTCGCGCAGGTCGGGGAAGACGAAAAACGCATCCTCGATCCCGAGGGCCTGGGCGATCGAGCGTGCGACCGGGATGCTCGGCACATGGCCGTGATCGCACCGCTCAATGGTGGCTTTCGAGACGCCGGACGCCGCGGCGAGGCTTCCCTGCGTGTGTCCGCTCGCCAATCGCAGTTGCGCGAATAGCGAGAGCGTCCGGGGCTGAGCTGAGAATGTCGTCACCGTGGCGACAATCTCAGCAAGCCAACCCCTCCTGCCTACCGACAAAAAATCGAGAGGACGGCCAGCGCACACCGCGGAGCAGGCGATCGATTTCCTCCACCGGTGGAACAAGTACGGCCGGCGATGCGGGAAGAGTGCCGGGATCTCCCCCGTGAGGGGCACGGGTGTCTACCCGCGGGAGGTCGACCGGTTCGCCGTGGCGCTGTGCATCTGGCAGGAATACGAGGAAGCCGAATTGCGCCCCCCGTTCTTCGTCCGCCTTACGGCCGGCGAGCGACTCGGCCTCGCAAGGGTCTTCCTTGATGTCGAAGGGGCGCTAGCACCCAGTCTCGGCAGGCAGCCGACGAGGGCCGAGGTCGCTTGCGAGGTCTCGAGGCGTTACTGGTCACGAGACCCGATCAAGGCGAGCGCCCGCGATCAGGTACGCCGCCTCCTGCTCGCGGCCGAGTCGCGCGCCGCGCAGAATGTGACCACGAATGTGACCACGGCGAGCCCGGAGACGCGAACGGCCCCGTAAAGACGGGGCCGAAGGCGATGGGCGATACTGGGCTCGAACCAGTGACCTCCGCCTTGTCGAGGCGGCGCTCTCCCAGCTGAGCTAATCGCCCTGGGAGGCTGCAAGGGTATCAACGGCTGCCCGTTCCCCGCGAGCACAGCCGCCGAGGTCGAGACTCCCACTCGGGACCCGCTTCTAGCGGGCGACGACCGCGAAGAAGTCTCGGTGGTAAGGCTGCAGGAACTTGCCTGCGATGCCGAGCTGGCCGGGCACGACCTGCGACCATTCCGGCCCGGCCGAGCCGTGCTTGTAGAGGTAGGCCGCGACCCAGTCGGGATTGATGTCGAGCTGGACCGCTCGCTGCACGCCGGCGCTCAGCAGGCCATCGGCGAGCGCGAGCGGGGTCAGGTGCTCCCCGGCCGCCCACACGAGCTGGCCGTCGGCTCGGACCCCGAGCCCCGAGCGGGCGACGACGTCGACGCCGCCGACCGTTTCTCCCCAGCACGACTGGATGCAGCCTTCCGCGTTCGCCGCCGGCCTGCCGCCGTCCACGAGCAGGGAGAGGTTCTGCAGGACCGAGCGCACCGGCCGGCCGGACGTGGGCACCCCTCGATCCCAGGCGCCCACCGCCGTCGTGCCGTCTCGGTAGGTGACGATCGAGCCGCGCCCCGCCCGCAGGGGCTCCGCGGTGCGTCCTTCCGCCATCCATCCCACCGCGCCCGTCGTGAACTTGAAGCCTCCGTTGAAGGCGGCGACGACGTGGTGGATCTCGCTCGGTCCGATCTGCGCGCCGTATCGCCAGGTGCCGGCGGGCTCGCCTTCGCCGGCGTGGAGGTCGAGACGCACCATGCGCTGGTCGAAGCGCAGCAGCGTGACGCCCGCGCGCTGGGCCTCCCAGGCCGCCGGGCTGCCCTTCACCCGCGCCACCACCCGCCATGAGCTTCCGGGCGATGCGACGGGCGTGACCTCGAGCGGCGGAGGAGGAGGCGGCGGCGGCTTCGCCGCCGTCGTGGTGGTCCCGCCCGCCGCGGCGGAGTCTCTGAGCGCGGACCCGCGGTGGGCTGCAGCGACCGCTCCTTGCGATCCGCAGGCGGACGCGCCGACGGCCGCGAGGATTCCGGCGACGGCGGTCGCCGCGAAGTTCGCCTTCCTCCGACCGCGCATGGATCCAGATTGCCCGCCTCGCCTAATTCGCCCGTTCGCGGCTCGTGAGAACCCACTCACTCCGCGGCGCCGTCAACGGGCGGTCGCCCTCAGCAGGTGCTCGACGGTACCTGCGCGCCTGGGCCGATCGCCGGCGTGTCGAGGACTCCCCCTTCCCCGGTTCGGAGTATCGCCCCCAGATGCACGACGTACCACTCGCCCCGCCAGGAGATCATCGAGGCGATCCCGAACGAACGCGTCGCGCCTCTCTCGCGGTAGATCACCCGCGCGTCGGGCATCTCGTAGTAGCCGATGTCGTTCGAGCAGACGCCCGGCGGGATCCAGTGACCGTAGGCCGACCTCGCGCGCACGCCCACCAACCGGGCGTGTGCCGCGTCGGTTCCGAGCAGCCTGTGCGCGGCGGCCAGGTCGAGCGCGTAGTCGCGGACGAGCCGGCTCTGCCAGTCGGAGGCCGCGCCGTAGATCGCCTTCAACCTGACATACGCCGCCTTCGGGAAGAACGCGACCAGCGCCGGACGAGCACGCCCGCTCACCACCCCACGCCACAGCGAGCGCATGAGCGCACCGAACAGGGCGCCGTGCGTCGACGGGAGATCGTGCGTCTGCGGCCGCCGAGCTTCTCTCGCCACGGCGCGAGCGAGACGGGCGCTCGCAGAGTGCGCGTGCGATCTCCTTGTCGCCGCCACCCCGTTGGACGGCGCGGCGACGGGCACGCGGCGCGTCGCGGTCGAGGTATGCGCCACGCGGCCTCCGGAGCGGGCGAACAGAGTCAGCGCGAGGACGCCCAGCGCGACCGCCGCCACCGCGCCGCCCGCGGCGCGAGCCCGGGTCCGCCGCCTCCGCCGCTCGGTGCGCCGCCGGCGCAGGTCCCGCTCCGTGTGCGTCATCGGGAGGCACGCTACGCGCCGCCGCCGCGCAGGGCAAGACGCCCGGCCGTCGCCTTCACGCCCGACCACAGGACGTTGGTCGTCGTGCGGGAGGCTTTCAGTACGCCCGGATCGGCGGCCCTTTGTAGACGGCGCCTTCGGGGCTCGTCCAGCGCACGCGCCAGCTGCTCGCCTGGACCCCCGAGGTCAGCGTCCAGTAGCCCCTCGCATCGGTGTGGACGGTCGCAATCGTCGTGTAGCGGCTCGAGCCGCGGCGCTTCGCTTCGACGGTCACCGTCGTCGGCCCGGCAGCGGGTCGGACGAGTCCCCACAGCGCGTAGGAGCTCCCGTGCCTGCTCACGGCGAGCGGGACCGGGAAGGAGGAGAAGAGCGGCTTGGCGTTGCCGTTCGCGTACTCGAGCCCGGTCTGGAACGCCACGTGGCTGCGACCCTTCGGGGTGTCGTCGCGCAGCAGGTACTGCGAGAAGGACGCCACGCGGGGATTGCCGTAGGCGATGTGCTCGGCGATCGCCTGGTACTCGGCCTGCTTGGCGACGGGCACGCCGATCTGGTTGTTGGGGGTGCTGATCACGCCGAACTCGGTGATGAAGAGCGGCAGGTGCGAGCCGATCGCGCCCGCGCGCGCCGCGCGGTCGAGCGCGCCCGTCATACGGCCGAGCACGCCGATCGTCACGGTCTCGGGGTTCTTCGGGATGTAGAACGGGCCGCGGATGCTCGCGTACGGGTGAAGGCCCCAGCCCGTCGCGGTGAGCTTCGGGCAGCTCCTCGCTCGGCGGTAGCTCGGGCTCAGGCAGAGGACGCCGCGCATGAACGTGATCGGCGAGACGTTGTGCTTCGGCCCGCGAACGGGTCGCCGCGGGTGCGCTTCGCCTTCCGGCGCCGTTTCCCCGATCAGGACGGCCGGGTGGGCGATCCCCGCGGCCTGCAGGCCCGCGTAGCCCGCCGTGTAGAGGCTCCGATAGATCCCCGGCGAGGCGGGGGTCCCGTTCGTGTTGAACTGCGGTTCGAGGAATTCGTGATGGTTCGGCTCGTTCCAGATCGAGTAGAGCGAGACGACCGGGCCGTAGTGGCGGCCGACCGCCGTCATGAACGAGCGGAACTGGTTCGCGTTCGGCTTGTAGAGCAGCGACTTGCCGCGCGCGTTGCCCGTCGCCCATTTCGGCACCGGCGAGGTGACCGTCAGCAGGACCCTCCAGCCCCGTTCGTGGGCTTCCTCGATCACCGGGTCGTACTCGCTCCAGTCATACGCCGCGGGGTCGGTCGGGTCGAAGGAGGGCCGCCTCGCGCTGTTCGCTCCGGGCGCCACGTTGTGCCACGCCAGCTCGACCCGGATCGCCCGCACGCCGAGCTGCTGGAGCGTCGCGATCGTCGCCGGCCGCGTCGCCGGGTTCACGAACAGCCCGGGCGACTCGAAGAACGTCGTCTGAGAGCTCGACGCCGACGCTCCGGCCGCGAACGCGACGGTCGACACCGACAGGACGGCGATGGCACAGATCAGCTTGCTCAGGCGGGACATGCGGCTCCTTCACGTGGGTCGCGGCGGGGTGCCCCGCTGCGCCGCTCTCAGGGGAAGCGACGGCGCGACGACGGTTCCGAGCTAAGACACGGTGACCGCCCACAGGGTTGCGGTCGCGCCCGTGGAGATATCGAGCCCCACACGGCTAGCGGCACCGCCGGCCGCAAACCGGTGATCGCTCAGCCGTCGACGAGCAGCCCCTGCACGGGGCCGAGCAGCGCCATCGACCGGCGCGAGACTCCGGGAAGCTCGAGCAGGTGGTGTGTCGCCGGGTCCCCCCTGCGTCGGCGCTCCAGCTGCTCGCGCGCGATCGGCCTCCAATACTCATCGACGACCGCGGCCGCGTCGTCGGCGATCCGCTCGACGGGCATCTCCAGGTGCTCGGCCCATAGCCGCTTGCGGGTCGCCCGAACGAGGTCGGGGTCGCAGCAGACGACGTTCATCTCCGTGTCGTTGAACAGCGAGTGGTCGTTGAGGTTGGCCGACCCGAGCGTCATCCAGCGGTCGTCGACGATCCCGATCTTCGCGTGGACGTAGAGGGGACCGCTGAGGCCGCCGCTGCGCGAGGAGATCGTCGTCGCGAGGAAGCGCCCGTTCCCGTCGTCGGCGCTTGCGAGCACCCCGAGCTGGCCGCGGGTCGAGTCGGCGCCGTTGTTGGGCTTGGCGGGGAGTAGCACGACGACGCGGAAGTCCGAATGCGGGGGCTCGCGCAGCTTCGCGGCGAGCACGGCGGTGATCTGCGGAGACCAGAGGAACTGGCTCTCGAGGTAGATCAGCCGCTCCGCCGAGCGCAGCGCTCGCGTGTAGGCCTCGAGGATCCTGAAGTCGCCTCTCGGGGCGAAGTCGTAGACCTTCTCGGGGATGGTCCTGACGACCTGGATCGTTCGGCCGCCTGCCGGGGCCACCGGCCCGAGACGGTCGACCTCCTCCCCATCGGCTTCGCGCCAGCGGGCGGCGAAGTGATCCGCGACGTCCTCGACGGCCGGCCCCTGCAGACGCGTCGACGCGTCGTGCCAGCCCAGTCGCGAGCGCATCGGGTGGGTCGAGCAGTCGTAGCGATCTCCCCCCAGCGACGTGAGGTCGATGCCGCCGACGAACGCCAGCCGGTCATCGACGATCACGAGCTTCTCGTGGTGGCAGTGCATCGGTCGCTCGTGGGCGTCGAGCGCGCAGCGCACACGGCCACGAGCCGTGAGTCGCTCTCGCACCTCGCGCACTTCCCCGCGGTCCGGGGTGAAGACGTGCGCCGGCGCTCCCGCCCAGAGCAGCACCCTCACCTCGACGCGCTCGGCCAGTTCCGCCAGAAGGTCGCAGAGCCGGGTCGAACCGTCGTCGCGGGTCAGCCCGAAGTCGGGATCAAGATGCCAGCCGGCGATGCTGATCCTGCTCTTCGCTTCGCACAGAGCACCGTGGATCGCGGGTAGAGCCTGCGCGCCGTCGATCAGCACGTCGAGCTCACAGCCCTCCCGCGGCGCCGGCTCCCCCGCCGTCCACAGGGAGCCGTCGGCGGGCGGGTCGAGCTGGGCGAGCCTGCCGATCCGGCTCAGCCTGCGCCGGTGGTGGTTGGAGACGAGCGCCTCCATCCCCTGGCCGATCCGGCCGTCGATGCGGCCGGCGGTGCTCGAGACGAGGCTCATCCCAGTGAGCTCAGGAGAGCTGCTTGGCCGCGACCCTGGCGGGGCTGCCACGGCGGCCGTAGAGCAAGCGGCGTGGGACAGGCAGGGGACTCAGCCGCCTGAACGCCGTCCCGAACAGCAACCGGGGTTCGACCTTCGCGATCAGCGCCCGCAGCTCCTCGCGCTCGTCCGGCTCCAGCGTCCCGCGCCCGACGCCGAACCGGCGCGTCAGCGAGCCGAGCCGACGCAGCTCGCCCCTGTCGAGCCGCCCGAGATGGCGCCCGGTGAGCAACGCGACGTCGCCCGCCAGCAGCAGCCGGCCGACCGGGAGGCCCTTCCCCAGCTTCTTCGCGGCGCTCCTGAGGATCAGGGACATGAATCCACGTTACCCGCTGCTCGCACGTTCATCCTCGGTTGTCCCGGGCCGATACCCTTCAGGCCACCTGGCGACGTGGCGGAGTGGCTACGCAGCGGCCTGCAAAGCCGTCTACACCGGTTCGATTCCGGTCGTCGCCTCTTTCGAAACCCTCGCAATGCCGGGGGTATCGCACACTTGGGATTCCAGCTGGAGGGAAAAGGCCCCCGACCGAGTTAGGGTCCCTCTCGATGGCGCGTCCGAGACGACAGGCCTGGCTCAGGGACGAGTTGATCCTTGCCCTCGAGCTCTACATGCGGGAGGGCAAGGCGGCGCCCGCTGCATCACGACGAGAGGTCAGCGACCTGCTCCGGGCTATCCCTATCGAACCGGAGTTGACGGCGGACCCCAAGTTCCGCAGCGAGAAGGCAGTCGCCTACAAGCTGCACAACTTCGTCGCGATCGATCCCGCGGACCCGACAGAGGGATTCCCTCACGGAGGTTCCGGCGACGCCGAGGTCTGGGACGACTTCGCGGACGATCCGACCCGGCTTCGCGTAACCGCGCGGGCGATCGCCGTAGACATCCGTGCGGGCGACTCGAAGCCAGTCCCCGTAGACGACGAGGACGAGGACGCACCGGAGGGCCGACTACTCACCGTCCGCCACCGCCAACGTGAGCGGAACCGCAAACTGGTCCAAACGAAGAAGGAACGGGCACTACGAGACCACGGGACGCTTGCCTGCGAGGCTTGCGGCTTCGACTTCGCCGAGCATTATGGCGCGCGTGGTCAGGGCTTCATTGAGTGCCACCACACGGTCCCGGTCAGGGATCTGAGGCCGGGGGCGCGCACTCGGCTTTCCGACCTCGTGCTCCTGTGCTCCAACTGCCACCGGATGGTCCACCGAAGTTCGCCGTGGCTCACCATCGAGCAATTGGCGGCGTTGCTTGAGCGTGAACGGACACTGGTCTAGAGGCGGCGGCTGCGACGCCCGCAGATCGACGGGTCCGGTTCACTGCGCGACGATCTTGCACAGGTGGCAGCGAACAACGACGGGACTGAACGCTCGCGCGCCGACTCGCTCACTGCCGGTCGGGAAGCCGTGCGGATGTGTAGTTGCTTGGGTCAGGCGTCACGAGTCGCTAGGTCTAGCTAGGCCTACGCGGGCGCGATACCGCGGGGCACGACGGGTGTACGATCAACCTCTCGATGTCGGGGGGATCGCTGTCAGGGGGCAGTAGACGCAGGTGGGCCGCCGCGCCGGCCGCGCTCCTTCTCGCTCTCTGCGCGGCGCTCGTTCTCGCGCCTGCCGCGGGCGCCGATGCGACGCTCGGCAGCACGCTCGAAGACAGCTACGAAGCCACGTTCGGGGGAACCGGCATCACGGCCTACCAGGAAGCCGCCCCGTCCGAGTCGCTGGTCGCGCCGGGCCCCGGCACGATCACCTCGTGGAGCGTCCGCTCGGGTGACAGCGGCGCCGAATACGAGCTGCGGGTCCTCCGCCCGGCCGCGGGAGGCGAACTCACGGCCGTGAGCACGAGCGCCCCCCAATCGGTTCCCAACAGCAACAACGCCAAGCGCGGCCCGTTCGCGGTCGCCCTCCCGGTGAAGGCGGGCGACCTGATCGGGCTGTACGTGATCAAGGGCCTGGGGGCTCCGATCGACAACTCCGTCAGCGCCGCATCCGATGAACTGAACTACGTCGGCGACCCGTTTCCCAACGGCGCCACCAAGAAACCAGAACTCGAACCGCTGCACGGCGGCAGCCAGGAGCTGCTGCTCTCGGCGACCTTCAAAAGCGGCGGACCCGTCAACACCTCGCCACCCGTGATCACGGGCGAAGCCGGCGTCGGCTTGCTGCTCACGGCCAGCGAAGGGAGCTGGGAAGGCGCGAGCACCTTCGCCTTCCAGTGGCTGCGCTGCCTCGGGGCGTGCGAAGCGATCCCCGGGGCTACCGGCTCCACGTACACCCCCGTCGGCGCCGACGAAGGCAAACAGCTCGCCGTCGCCGTCACCGCCACCGGACCAGGCGGGAAAACCACGGCGCAGTCCGCGCTGACCAGCGGCGTGAAGCCCGGTCCCCCGCCCGCGCCCACCAACACCGTCCTGCCGCAGGTGACGGGGGAAGCCCGCGAGACCGAGACGCTGACCGGAACGGTCGGGGGCTGGACCGCCGGGCCGACGTCGTTCGCAGAGCAATGGATGCGCTGCGCCACCCCCTCCGGCACGAGCTGCGCGCCGATCCCGGGAGCGACGTCGCTCACGTACGTCCCGGTCCACGCGGACGTCGGCTCCACCCTGCGACTGAGCGTGACCGCCACAAACGGGGTCGGCCCGACCTCGGCCGAATCGGCCCCCACCGCGATCGTTCAGCCGCTCGTGCTCAAGGCGATCCTGACGGCGAGCCCGGCGGGCACATTCTGCACCGGGATCCCCGTCGAGTTCGACGGAAGCGCCTCCAAGACGCCGAACCCGCCGATCGTCAGCTACCGGTTCAGCTACGTCGAGTTCCCGGTCGGCGCCGGGCTACTCATCCTCGGCGGCGGGGACGCCCTGGAAAAATACATCGCGTCACTGCCGGTTCACGTGCTCGCTTCGGGCCACTCCCCGGGAACCACGGCGACGTTCACGTGGAATCGCGTCGCGACCGAAGACGACACGGGCCCGCCCTACATCGGGCAGCCCTGGCGCGATCCGATCGAGGTGACCCTGACGGTGACAGACCTCTCAGGCGCCACAGCGAAAACAGTCCTCGCGCTCCTGCCCGGACAGTACTCCGCAGGCGAACCCAGGACCAAATGCCCGAAGCTCACCGGCATCAGGGTGCTGCCCTCGCTGCTCGCCGGCCATCTCCGCATCGCCCTCTCGGGCGCGTCGATGAGCACCACGATGAGCTGCAGGAGCGCGGTTCCCTGCGCCGGCTCCCTGTCCGTCGTTGCCGCACGGGGACCGCTCGCGCTGCGGGCAAAGGCGAAGCCCGGCAAGAGCAGGCAGCTCCTGCTGGCCCGCCCGACGTTCTTCACCATCGCGCGAAAGCACAGCGGGACGGTGCGGGCGCCGCTCACGCGGGCGGGGCGAAGACTGCTCACCCGCGGACGCTCGGTACAGGCGATCGTGCAGCTCACGAGCATCACGCCCTCAGGCGCCAAGACCACGCGCTCGATCCACGTGACTTTGACCCGCAGGTAAGGCACGCGTCGGGGACGGCCCGCGGAGCACGGTGGCTCCGTGAGATCCGTTTGTCGCCTTCGAGGACCGTCAGCCCGGCTGCTGCTGCTCGTTGAGCAGAGCGAGCAGGCTCCCGAGGTCTTCGGCGCAGGCTGGGCAGCCTTCGAGGTGGGCTCGCATACCTGGTACCTGCCGGTCGGCGTCCGCGCCGGCGAGCGACAGCTCCGCGTAGCGGTCCAGCTCGGCGAAGCACTGCTCGCACGTCAGCTCCCTGCCGGCCGGTCCGAGCACGCGCGAGATCAGGCGCTCGGCCTCGCCACGCTTGGTCATGATTCCTCCCATCCGTTGAGATCGAGCTCGAATCCCCGCTCGGCCAGAGCGGCGCGGAGCTTTCGGCGCGCGTCGTGCAGAGTCTTGTAGAGGGCTCCCCGGGTCGACCCCAAGCGCTCGGACAGGACGTCGATCGGAACGTCGTTCAGCGTCACCGCGATCAGCACGACGCGTTGTCGCTCACTTAGGCAGCCGTTGATCTCATCGCGCAGCGCGGCGAGCAGATCGGTCGTCTCGGCCGGCGCGTGGGCGCTCGCCCGAGCATCGATCAGCAGCGGGCCCGTCGTGTCCTCGAGCGGCACCTCGCGTCCGTGCCAGGCCCGGCGACGGGCTTTGACGCCCGCCTCGAGCAGCGCGAACTTGTAGGCCCAGGTCGTAAAGCGGCTTTCGCCACGGAACTCCCCGAGCTTGCCGAGCACCGCGAGCAGGGCGTCGTTGGCGCTCTGCTGAGCGAGATCCTCACGCTCGGCGCCGATCTCCGGGCGTCGAGCCAACTCGAACCGGGCCGCCCGGAGCAGCAGCGTCCGAAGCTCCGCCACCGCGCGTTCGCGCTCGCTCCCGGTCGAGCTCAGCCGATCGAGCCAACGCCGCGACTCGGCTACCGCGGCGTGGCTGAGCACGGCACGGCACGGTCGGGGAGTCTCGGTCGGGGTCTCCATCGTCGCGAGCGGCATCACATTCTTAGCGACAGCCGGCGGCGACCTCTTACGCACGGCTCGTCCGAGCGCGTAAGAACCGCGCCGGCGGCGACGCATACATCGGTGAACACGCACATCCGACAACAGGAGGCCCGATGTCCACCACCACGCTCGATTCGCCGCTTCAGAGACCGCTCACACCAGCATTGAGCGAGCGTCTCCGCGATCCCGCCTTCCAGGCGTTCATGCTGCTGCGGATCGGTTTCACCGTCGCGCCGATCCTCTTCGGCATCGACAAGTTCTTCAACGTGCTCGTCGACTGGGAGACCTACCTCGCCCCCTGGATCAACGAAATCGTCCCGGGGAGCGCCACGACCGCGATGCACGTCGTCGGCCTGGTCGAGATCGTGGCCGGCGTGTTCGTCGCCGTGAAGCCGCGCTACGGCGCCTACGTGGTCGCCGCATGGCTCGCGGGCATCATCGTCGACCTGCTCACGTACTCGGGCTACTACGACATCGCGCTGCGCGACTTCGGGCTGATGCTCGCCGCGCTGACGCTCGGACGGCTGGCGAGCAAGTTCGACGCGCCGGGCTGGACCGTCTCGCTGTGAGCGGCCGCGCGTAGAGTGCTCGCGTGGGGTTCCTCGAGAACATCGGCATCGAGCGACCGATCCTCCAGGCGGGGATGGGCGGAGGTCTCAGCCGCCACGAGCTCGCCGCCGCGGTCTCCGAGGCCGGGGGCCTGGGGACGATCGCGGTCAACGGAGCCCGCGCGATCGGCTCGGAGCTGGCGGCGGCCCGGGCCCTCACCGGCAAGCCGCTCGCGGTGAACCTGCTGCTGCCGTTCGCGCGGCGTGACTGGTTCGCCGCGGCGGCCGACGCCGACGTCCTCGTCACGTTCTGGGGCCCGCCGAGGCGCCTCACTCCAGGGATCTGGATCCACCAGTGCGGTTCGGTCGGAGAGGCGCAGGCGGCCGCGTCGGCCGGGGCCGACGCGGCCATCCTGCAGGGCGTCCAGGCGGGCGGGCACGTACGCGGGACGACTCCGGCGCTCGAGCTGCTCGAGCAGGCCCGCGCCGCGCTCCCGCCGCGCTTTCCGCTGCTGCTCGCCGGCGGGATCGCAGAGCAGGCGGACGTGAAGGAC
>Ga0134125_10000718_pt1 | contig 43246 bp, 33 predicted proteins | sample KB31751_FD_96464 | JGI IMG/M metagenome (GOLD analysis project Ga0134125, IMG submission 96464) | Terrestrial soil microbial communities with excess Nitrogen fertilizer from Kellogg Biological Station, Michigan, USA - KB3-175-1 | ecosystem: Environmental > Terrestrial > Soil > Unclassified ...
CGGCCGGGCCCACAGCCGATTTCGAGCGCACGCCGCCCCTTACCCGGGATTTTCGGAGGCAGGCGCTTCAACTCACCCACCAGTTCGCCGACGAGATCCTTCGCGGTGGCGAAGAATTCCTCATCGTCCTGCTCGCGGCGGCCGAAGGCGACGTAATAGTGAGCGTCTTCGGTGGCGCGTGCATTCCACTCGGCGCGCATGCGCGACTCGACAGAGTGCTCCACGCCGCTATGATAGCTTCTCCGGCTCTTTTTAAGGACGCGCGAAGACGCGAATGTAGTCGATATCGAGAGTGGCGGGGAAATGCGTCCGCGCGTCCGGATCACGCACTTCGAGACACACCGCCAGATACATCGCCTCCTGCGGGATGCCATCCCAGGAGGCGAAACGCTCGACGCCGTCGACAGACCAGACGATCTTCTCCTCGTCCCATTCGGCTGCCAGCGTGTGAAAGCCGTTCGAAAGATCGACGCCGTCCCAGGAGCCGCTGTAATCGCGATCGAGATTGGCTTCGAGCCAGCGATTTGCGAACAGCGAGCGCGAAGGATGATCACCGGAAGCCTGCATGACATCGATGGAGGGCTGATCGCCCGCGCCCAGCGGAAGAAGGCGGAACAGCGGATCGAGGCCGGCGCCGGCGGGCATCCGGAAGCGAATTTCGAAACGTCCGAACTTTTGCGCGAACGAGCCAAGCGTGGTCATCATGCCGGACGTATAGCCGTTCGCCGTCTTTGCCGCTGTCAGGTGCGCCTCGCCTCCGGAAAGCCTGACGGCGGCGGGAATCCAGGTCTGTTGTCCCTCGAAAGCCACTTTGCCGGGCGCATGCGGCGACCATTTCGCGTAGTTAATGGAGGCGGAGTCGAATTCCTCATCAAACTTGAGCGTCCAGCCGGGCGGAAACGCGTCGGCGGGTTTGGGCACCGCTTTTTTGCGCGTTTGGGCCGAAAATGGGCGCGCAATTACAACCAGCAAAAATACTGCCGGCCACAGCGCAACCTTTTGGAAATGCGCGCGTTTCAGGTAATACGGCATGTCTGCGTTTGACTGTAACAAATTGGCGTCTGATGTAACCTTGAGATAACATGCGTATTCTTGTCGTAGAAGACGAACGGCGCATTGCGGACTTCCTGGGCCGGGGTCTCCAGGGGGCGGGTTATGCAATCGATGTTGCACCCGATGGCGCGACCGCCATTCAGTTCACGCATAATACCGATTACGATCTCGTGATTCTGGATCTCATGCTGCCCGATATGGACGGGCTGAAGGTGCTGGAACGCATTCGCGGCCGCCAAAACGGTCCTCCGGTGCTGATTTTGAGCGCGCGCGGGCAACTGGACGACCGCGTGAAGGGCCTCGAGCACGGCGCGGACGATTACCTCACCAAGCCTTTCGCCTTCGTGGAACTGCTGGCGCGGGTTCGCGCGCTGCTGCGGCGCGGCCAGCCGGCGCCGGAACGTCTGCAGGTGGGTGATCTTGTGGTCGACAGCCTGCGGCGCAAAGTCACGCGCGGCAACGAGACGATTGACCTGGCTCCCAAGGAATTCGGCATCCTCGAATACATGATGCGGAACAAGGGGCGTCCGCTCAGCCGCACGATGATTGTGGAACATGTGTGGGATATGGATTACGACGGTCTCACGAATATTGTCGACGTCTATATACGACATCTACGCAGCAAAATCGACGACCGTTTCCAGGATAAGCTGATTCACACCATTCGCGGCATTGGCTACATGATCGAAGCTCCGGAGAAGTCGGCTTCACCTAATCGCCCTGGCGGCGACTCCGTTCCCGCCTCGCTCTGACGCTGCTACAGTAGTCTGCGAGAGGGCTTTCTGGCCGAGCAAAAGCACATCTCGCGCGGTTTGCGATTCAGGCTGACCGTTGTCTATACCGCCATCTTCACTGTCCTGCTGGTTGGCGTCACGCTGGTCTTTCGGGGTGAACTGACCTCCAGCCTGACGGAGCAGTCGCGCGACGATCTGAATCAGACCTGGGCCGCGGTGAAAGGCTTTCTGCGTATCGAAGGCCCCGAAAACCATGTCATCTGGTATTTGTACAGCGACGATCCGGACGACAATCAGATCAAAGCGCGCATCCAGAACACCTATCTGATTACGGACGAACACGGCAAGCCGGTGGAGTGGTCAACCAATTATCCATCTCTCGGATATGACAGTCCGGCCTACGTCAGGAAGACACTGGCATCGAACATCCCGCTATGGCGGGTGAAGAAAGCGGGAGGCGTCTCGTACCTGATTCGCTCCAGCTGGGTGATCAACGAAAACAAGGACCACAAATTCTATGTCGCTATCGGCGTTTCGCTCGCGCCCAATGACCGGCTGCTGCGGAGCTTTAACTGGCTTTCGATCGCCCTGATTCCCGCGGTCATGATCCTGGGGATCGCCGCGGGCTGGATTGTGGCCGGGCGGTCGCTGAAGCCGGTGATGGACATCGCGGCGGCTGCCCAGCGAATCAGCGGTTCCAATCTCAGTCTCCGGATTGCGGAACGGAAGACGCGGGATGAACTGGAGTATCTGGTTGAGACCTTCAACGACATGATTTCGCGTCTGGAGCAGAATTTCATTCAGGTACGGCAATTTTCAACCGACGTTTCGCACGAACTGCGGACGCCGATTACGATCATCCGGGGCCAGCTCGAAGTGGCGCTGCTCACCGCGCAGACCGCGGAGCAGTATCGCGACGCCATTGTCATCGCACTGGGCGATGTGGAGCGGCTTTCGCAGATCGTGCGGGCGTTGCTGCTGCTGTCACAGGCGGAAACCGGTCAGGTCGTGTTGCAGCTCCAGCGCCTCGACCTCTGCGAAACAGCCCGCAACATCACCGAACAATTCGAAATTCCCGCTGAAGGCGCGGGCATTCATATTTCGTTCACCGCCGCCGGGGGCAATTGCGTGGGGGAATTCGACCGCGTGCAGATCGAGCGCATGCTCTCCAATCTGATTTCGAACGCCGTGAAATTCACCCCGCCCGGGGGTGAGATCCGCGTCAGCATCGGACGCGTGGGCGATCAGGCAGAGATCGTCGTGGCCGATACCGGGCAGGGAATCGCGCCCGAGCATCTGCCTCACATCTTCGACCGGTTCTATCGAGTTCGCGGCAAGGAAGATCAGGCGTCGCCCGAAAAAGGACTGGGTCTGGGGCTGAGCTTCGTGAACTGGATTGTCAAGGCGCATCAGGGGACGGTGGACGTCAGGAGCACGCAGGGAGAGGGGACAGCATTTACCGTACGGCTGCCCTTCCGCCCACAGGCGGGCGTCTCCGACGTGCCCGAAAACACTTCCGCGGATTTGATTAAGTCAGTTTAATCACGGAGGTCGGCTCTATTTCATTCCCAGATACTATTCTGGTAACGGTGAGACGAATCCTCCCCACGCTGGCTCTTGTATTGGTAACCGCTGCACTGGCGATCGCGCAGCCGCCCGCTTCCCGGTCGACCACTGAAGGCAGGATCTTTTCAGGGACGGTCACGGCGGTCGCGCCGGACCGGATTACGGTAGTCCGCAAAGTACCGGCGAAAGCCGATGAATCGCGCGATTTCGCGATCAATACGGACACGAAGGTGGAAGGACATCTGCGGGTAAATGCCAGGGTCTCGGTTCGCTTCAAAACCGGTGACGATGGTGTTTCCCACGCGCTGCACATCATCGTGCGGAACGATGCACGGATTACAGGCGGCCCGGGGACACCGAAACCGCCTGCAGCGAAAAAATAATCTTTTGTTATTTTTCGGTTAATGCCGCGACGCCGGGCAGGATCTGTCCGGAGAGGAATTCGAGCGAGGCTCCGCCGCCTGTCGAGACGTGCGAAATCTTATCCGTGAGGCCGGCTGTCTTGATGGCTTTTTCGGAATCGCCGCCGCCAACAACCGAAGTCGCGCCGGAGCTGGCGACCGCGCGCGCGAGCGCCATTGTGCCTTTATCGAACGGCGGCTTTTCGAAAACGCCCATAGGACCGTTCCAGATGATGGTCTTCGCGCCCTTGATGATGCCTTCGTAGAGCTCAACGGTCTTCGGGCCGATATCGAGCGCCATCTTGTCAGCCGGGATTTCGGTCACGGCCTGGTTCTCGGCGCCTTCTTTGAATTCGGCGGCGACGACGTGATCGACCGGCAGCACCAGCTTGTCGCCGAACTGCTTCCGCAGGCTGCGGGCGAGATCGAGCTTATCGTCTTCCACCATCGACTTGCCGATCGGCTGCCCCTGCGATTTCAGGAACGTGTACGCCATGGCGCCGCCGATGAGAACTTTGTCCACCGTCTTCGCCATGTTTTCGATGACTTCGATCTTGTCCGAAACTTTCGCGCCGCCCAGGATTGCAACGGAAGGGCGCTGCGGATTCTTCGTGACGAGCGTGAGGTATTCGAGCTCCTTATCCATCAGAAGACCCGCCGCCGCCTGCTTCACGAAAGCGATCATGCCCGTGGTGGAAGCATGCGCGCGGTGCGCGGAGCCGAATGCGTCATTCACATAAACGTCGCAGAGCTTCGCGAGCTGTTGCGAAAATCCAGGGTCGTTGGCTTCTTCCTCGGCGTGGAAGCGAAGGTTTTCAAGCAGCAGAACGCCGCCCGGCGCGGGCAGCAGCTTTTCCACTTCGGGGCCGACGCAATCGGGCGCCAGCGTGACCGGCTTGCCGAGAAGTTCTTCCAGCTTCTTCGCCACCGGCTTCATGCTCATTTCGGCGTTGGGCTTGCCCTTCGGACGTCCGAGGTGGGAGGCGAGGATGACGCCCGCGCCCTGTTCGAGCGCGTACTTAATGGTAGGAAGCGAAGCGCGAATGCGCTTGTCGCTGGTGATTTCCTGCCCTCCGTTGGCCAGAGGAACGTTGAAGTCTACGCGAATGAAGACACGCTTGCCTTTGAGATCGAGATCTTTAATCGAGAGTTTTGCCATGAAACTTTGAGCTTATCACCCAGTGTCTTTAGCTCTTTACGCCGGGCAGTGGATGCGGCAGCGTCTGCAGCCCGGCAAGTTTGTAGGCCAGAATCAGCGCGCCCGCGGCAGGACTGCGGCACGGCGCTTCGGTTTCGGCGTCGCCATCGAGCAGGATGAGCGTGCGGAAGCGGTCGAGCAGAATCGCGCTTTGAAAAACGCCGCCGACGTGCGCGATGCGAACGTTACCGGCGCTCCACAATTGGCGCCGGACCGCCGCCGCGAGCAGCGCGAGTTGTTGCGCGGACTGTCGCAGAATGTCGGCCGCCAGGGGATCGCCCTCACTCGCGATGCGGTCCACCGCAATCGCCATTTCGGCGACACGCGAACGCGGCCATTCGGTTGTGTAGAGGCGATGGAGCGCGTCGTTTGCGTCTGTCGCGCCGGTCAGTTCGATCACGGCCGGGCTCAGAGCGGTGCGGGGTCCCCAGCCTTCGTGCTCGCGCAGCGCGGCGCGCACCGCCTGGCGCGCGATATCGAACCCGCTGCCTTCATCGCCATAGATATAGCCCCAGCCGCCCGCCCGGGCTCCTTCGCCATGCGCATTCTCGCCGTAAGCGATAGAGCCTGTGCCTGCGATGACGATGATGCCGGGCTCGCCTTCGAGCGCCCCGGCGAGTGCGATCTTCGCGTCATGCGTGACGTTGAGACGATCGGCGTCGATCAGTTCGGCGAGCAGCGCGGCTTTGTCGTCGGGGCCGCCGCTCATTCCGAGGCAGGCGGCTTTGAAATGAGGCCGCCCCTGGGGCTCGAAACCGGCGCGTGCCGCGGCCTGGGAGAGGCATTTCCCCATCACGCGGAGAAATTTAGCGCGGCCTTCGGCGGCGCCGACATGATTGCACGGCCCGGCCGTGGCCCATCCCGCGATGCGGCCGGTTTCATCGCCGATTACCGCGACCGTGCTCGATTGTCCGCCGTCTACACCCAGAAAATATTCGCTCATTGGATTTCAAACAGCCATCCCTGACCGCGCTCGGCGAGCTTTACGATGCCCCAGCTTGCGGGATCTCTGTGCGTTTCCTGCGCGAGCCAGCCGTCACCGCCTGTCAGCAGATAGTCGATGCCCATTGCTTTTACGGTAGCGGTTGCGACGCGGCGAAAGTTGGGGGGCTCTGGAACGTCGAGTTTTTCAACACGCGCGTCAATGCCAGCGAGCGCGATCTCGGTGTGCGGCTCGTTATGGGGGCTCAGCAATTCGACGCGATCCACGGTGATCGGGTGGCCGAAGCTTACATCGATCGACATGCCGGGGCGAATCGCGTCCCAGGAACGCCAGCGCGTGGCGGGATTTCGATCGAAGGCAAGGCCGATGTCCCAGGGGAACGAGGACGCGGTGTGGCGCCAGGAGTCTTCGGGCGCGATCTCTTCATTGCCGTGGAAGAAGCGCATTTCGGCAATACTCCACATCTCGCCCGAGCCGCCCGCTTTCTGAAGAAGCCGTAGATGCGTTAGCTCACGCGCGGAAAATGTGTAACGCAGATCGTGGGTGGGGCTGTTGCCCGCGCTGGGCGAGTAGAGGATATCCTGGATCAGCTCGCCTTCGGCGGAATAGTAATTCACAAGGACCTTCGTTTTCGAATACGCCTCAGCTACAGCCTCGGTAGTCCAGACGCGTTTGCCCTCGGGGACATATTGATCCAGCATTCGGGCCGTGATCCAGGCATCGGAGTTCTTCGCAAGAAAGTCATCCTGAGAGACGATGCCGAGCACGGCCTTCCACGGCATGCCGGTGATCTGCCAGTTATACGGCTGTGCGTAGTATTGGCTCATGCCGGGCCACGCCAGCACGGCGGCGGCCACTACGAGCGCCGTTTGAAGGGCCTGGGAAAATTCCAAGGCCAGCGCAATCCCGAGCGCGGCGAAAGGAAGCGCCGGCAGGAGGAAGCGCGCACCGATGTTGCCGGGGTAGGGGAGCAGGAAAAACGCGCCCGCCAGCAGAATGCGCCGGCCTTCACGCGAGCGGAGACCGAGGAGCGCCAGCGGTGTCAGCAGGAAAAGAACGCCGAGCACGCCGCCGAACTGTCCGTGCACCGTTACCCCCCAGAACAGCGGCTTCAGACTCGGCAGATCGTAAGTGTGGAAGTAATGGCGATAATCGTCTTCGAAACTGATGTGAGTGTACGGATTCGGGAACAGGCGGTTGAAGAACGGCGAGACCGGGTTATCCAGCCACAGCCAGTTACGGACGAGCCACGGTGCGGACATCACGCACATCAGCCCGGCCGCGGTTGCCGCTGCCATCGCGGTATCGCGCCTCCGGTCGCGCAGGTATTCCCAGGCCAGCACGGCCAGCACGTACACGGCCGCGGCGAAGCCTGTGTATTTGATGGCGAAACAAAAGCCCGCGATGAGGCCGATGGGGACGATCAGCGCCATCCGCCGGCTTTCGCGCCAGATTTCGAGCAGATAGAAAACCGCGAACCCGCAGGCAGCGAGCGCAATGTCGTTGTAGGCGCTTACGCCGTCCACCGCGGCGAGCGGGGAGAAAAAGAAGAACAGGCCCGCGCACGCGCCCATCGACGGTTTTCCGAGCCGCCGTCCGTACGCGAACATCAGCAGCGGCAGCGCCAACAGAAAGCAACAATGAAACGTGGCCGCGGCGGCGTGGCGTCCGAGTGAAAACGCGAACAGATAGAGCATCTCCATGCCCTGCGAAAGGCTGGCATACATGTTCGTCGTGATTCGCTCGAATCCGTGCTGCCGGAAAAATCGATAAACGTTCCCGAGGTGATATGCCTGGCCATCCGGACTGTGTTCCGGCGCGAGGCTATTCGAGAGATAGAGCAGCGTGAAGAGAGCGATTGGAACGGAGAAGATCCAGCGCTGTTTCGCGGGCAACCCGACCCGCGCCTCTTTTGCTGGTGGTGCAGCAAATTTCCAGTTGAGGCCCAGTGCCACGAACCCGATGGCCCAGAACACCGGCACGTACGCCAGATGCGCCGCGCAGAGGAAGAAAATCAGCAGGCTGAGCAGCGCGGCTCCGGCAATACCCGCCAGCAGTTCGTATTCCAGCCGCCGCAACTCGAGGCGCAGGCGGGTGAACAGCAGCCGCCCGATCGACCACGAAGCGGCCGCCGTGAGGCTGGCGCCGAAGAAAATCGAAAGCAGGTGCCGCACGCGATTTCAGCGCTTGCCGTTGAGGCGGAGCGACGCGCGCTGGATCGTGCGGCGGATGCTGTGGGTCAGATCGAGCTCGTCCCATTGATCCCGATGAACCCAGGCGACCTTCGGAGCTTCGGGCGTTGTCTCAAACCGGTCCGATGCCGCGCGAAAGCACCAGATCAAGTCGTGGTGCAGGTGGTAAGGCGTCTGTTCTTTCGGCGGGATGCCATGAACGTCAATGCCCGCGAGAAACGTCTGGAATTGTTCATCGAGCTGAACGTGCGTCTCCTCTTCGGCTTCGCGAGCGGCGGCGGCGTCCAGCGAAGGATCCTCGTTCTCTACGTGACCGCCAGGCAGCAGCCAGCGGCGGAGGCGATGGTGGTCAATCGCAAGCACACGCGGTTCCGCCGGATGAAAGATGAGCGCCGTGCAGGTGATGTGTCCCGGCCAATACTGGCGCGCCGAAAATGGCTTCGTGCCGTGCTCCAGCAGGCACAGAACCAGATCTTTGCTTTTGGAGGCCAGGCCGTCATCGCCTGCCTCGAAGGCGGATACGAGCCGTACCACTTCTTTTTTGGAAAAGAGCACTGTTGTTGTCCCCGCCGGCTAAATTCCCGCCGCTTCATATTGCTCGAAACGAGCGATGGCATTTGCCCACGCGGCCGTGTCGCGCGGCTCATAAACGTCAACCGGAAACGAGCGATCCACGATCGCCCGCATTTCTTCGAGGGAACCCGCCGCGCCCGTCGCCAGCATCTGCACGCCGATGTTACCAAGTACGGCGGCTTCGGTGGGACCCGCCAGAACACGGCGTCCCGTGGCGTCGGCCGTGAGCTGATTGAGCAGCCGGCTCTTCGATCCACCGCCGATCACGCGAATCTGCTCGATCGGGTTTCCCGTCACCGCCGTCATGTTCCGCAGAATGACGCGGTACTTCAGCGCGAGGCTTTCGAGGATGGCGCGGGTGTAAGCGCCGGGCGAATCCGGCGAGGGCTGGTCTGTTTTGCGGCAGAACTCGTCGATCGCGGCCGGCATATCGCGCGGGCTGAGGAACAGGGTGCTGTCGGGCGTCACGATGCTGCGGAACGGTTCGGCTTGAGAGGCTTCGGCGGTGAGCTGCGCATAATCGTAATCATTGCCCGCGGCGAGCCAGCAGCGGCGGCAGCACTGCAGCATCCAGAGACCCATCACGTTTTTCAACAACCGTGTGGTACCGCGGACACCGCCTTCATTCGTGAAATTGAACTTCATCGCGTCATCGCTCAGTACCGGCGCGTCGAGCTCGGTTCCGATCAGGCTCCACGTTCCGGAGCTGATGAACGCCGCGTTGCCGCGCGCCGTGATGGCCGCGACCGCCGATGCCGTATCGTGCGAGCCCGGCGCGATCACGGGCGTCCCCTGCAGCGCCTTGTTGCGCGAAATCTCCGGCAGCAGATGGCCCACCACGCTGCCGGCTTCCACGATCTCCGCCGGGAGGCGCGAGGGCAGGCCCAGTTGCTCGAGCAGATCGACCGCCCATTTTCGTGTGACGGGATTCATGAACTGCGTGGTGCTGGCGTCGGTGTATTCGCACACGGCATTGCCGGTCATCCAGTAGTGGAAAAGGTCCGGCATCATGATCAGCTTCTCGGCCGCCGCCAGAATATTCGGCGTGTCACGCTGCGCGGCGTAGAACTGATAGAGCGTGTTGATCGCCATGAGCTGAATGCCGGTGGCCCGGTAAATATCGGCCCGCGGGATTTTTTTCAGCACCTGCTCGTACGCGGAAAGGCTGCGTGGATCGCGGTAGTGATAGGGATTCTGGAGCAGTTCGCCCTTCTGGCCCAGCAGCGCGTAATCCACCCCCCAGGCGTCCACTCCGATGCCAGCCAGCTTTGGCAGTTCCGGGCCGGAGAGCGCTTTCCGCATCTCATGCCAGAGACGCGGCGCGTCCCAGTGCATGGAGCCGCCATACTCCACCGGCTCATTGGGGAAACGGTGAATCTCCTCGATGCCGAGATTTCCATTCTGCAGCGCGCCGAGAAACGCGCGGCCGCTTTCGGCGCCCAGGTCGAAGGCGAGGTAAGTCGCGGTATTGTTCTTTGCGGACATGGATTTACGTGACGAAAACTTGAGTTTAGTACAGGCGCCGGAGGCGGGTTGCGTATCATAAGGAGCAAATGCTGAAGCTTTCCCGTTACTCCTTCGGCGTAGGCGATCGCTTTGCCCATCAGGCGCGCCCGCAGCTTCGCGCGTTCGTTCTCGCGTCGGAGCAAAACGTCGATTTAGTTCCCGTCTGGAACAAATCCAATCGCGAGCATACATTCATTGGCACCGAACCTTCGAGCGTGCGTCACGCCGCTGAGAAGGCCATTCAGGCGCTGGGCTGGAAGAAGCCCTGGCACGTCGATGCCGATCACATTAATCTCGATACCGTGGAGCGTTTCCTCGCGCCCAGCGATTTTTTCACCATCGATGTGGCGCATTTCATCGGGCAGCCGCCCGCGTCCGGCGATGCCGAGGCATTCGTTTCACGCCATCCGGAACTCGGCGCCCCCGAATCCGTGCGGAAGACTGCCAACACGTATCTGGCGGCGGTGAAGGCGGCGGGGCAGATATATCGCCATATCGCGTCGCGAAAGGGGGAAGGCAACTTTATTACTGAAGTTTCCATGGATGAAACCGATGCTCCCCAGACGCCGGACGAACTGCTGGTGATCCTGGCGTCCATCGCGGATGAGAAAATTCCCATCCAGACCATCGCGCCGAAATTCACTGGCCGTTTCAACAAGGGCGTGGATTACGTTGGCGACGTCGCGCAGTTCACCAAAGAGTTCGAAGACGATCTGGCGGCCATTGCGCATGCCATCCGCGAATACGGCCTGCCGGACAATCTGAAGCTGAGCGTGCATTCGGGCAGCGACAAGTTCTCCATCTACGCACCGATCCGCAACGCGCTGCGGAAGACCGGGGCCGGGCTTCACCTGAAGACGGCCGGCACAACGTGGCTCGAAGAGCTCATTGGACTGGCGGAGGCAGGTGGAGCGGGTCTGGAGCTGGCCCGGGAAATTTACCGGGAAGCGTATGGGCATGCCGAGGAGCTTTGCGCGCCTTACGCGGCCGTGATCGATATCGATTACGCCAAACTGCCGAAGCCGGAGGCGGTCGCGAACTGGACGAGTGAACAGTTCACCGGCGCCATGCGCCACGATCAATCGAATCCGCTGTACGACAAGGGCGTCCGCCAGTTGCTGCACGTCGGTTTCAAGATCGCGGCGAAGATGGGTAACCGTTACCTGAACATGCTCGATGAATGCGAGGAATCGATCTCGCGGAATGTGACGCTCAATATTTATGAGCGGCACATCAAGCCGCTATTGATTGGATAAGCAGAGCCGAGGTTCCGTCCGACGCGAAGTTCCTGACTATTTCGGTACCCAGGCGCCGGCCGGGCGGTGCGTGCGGACGGGGAGCCGCCCCCCCCCACTCGCGCAAAATTTCGGTCGTCCGTAGCGCCGAAGCGCCGCCCGGGAGGATGTTTACGCTGTTCGCTCGATCTTCGGCACGATCAGGTGAATGATCCCGAGCGCCACCAGATACATCGAACCGGCCACGATAAACAGCGGTCCGTACGATTTATTGGAGTAATCGAGCCAATAGCCGATCGCCGGTGCCACCATCGCGCCGGAAAGCGCGCCGAACATTCCGCCCAGTCCCACCACTGACCCGACCGCATTCTTCGGCAGCATATCCGACGGCAGCGTAAACAGGTTGGCCGACCATCCCTGGTGCGATGCCGCCGCAATACTGATCAGCGCTACCGCCAGCCAGAGGTTCCCTCCCGCCTGACCGACGAACATCGCCGACGTGACCGCCAGCGCGCACGTCAGCATCGCGGTCTTGCGCGCCCGGTTGACAGTGTAGCCGCGCCGAATCATCGTGGAAGAAAGCCAGCCGCCGAAGACGGAGCCGAATGTGGTCGCGAAATACACCACGATGATCGGCAGGCCCAGATGCGAAAGGTCAAGCTTGTATGTGCTGGCAAGAAAGCCGGGCAACCAGAAAAGATAAAACCACCAGATGGGGTCGGTGAAAAACTTGCCGACGATGAACGCCCACGCGACACGGCTGCCCAGCACCTGGGAGTAGGGCACGCTGGCCGTGTTCGGTTCGTTATCGGAGCGAATCAGATTCAGTTCACCCGGCCCCAGGAGTTTGTGCCGTTCGGGCTCGTTGAAAAAGATTTGCCAAAGAATGATCCAGAGGAACCCCAGGGAGCCCGTAACCACGAACGCGGAACGCCATCCGTAATGCTCGGCAAGAATCGGCACCATCCACGGCGCTACCAGAGCTCCGATATTGGTGCCGCTGTTAAAGATGCCGGTGGCGAGCGCGCGTTCTCTCTTCGGGAACCAGTGGGCAACCGCCTTGATCGCGGCAGGGAAATTCGCCGACTCGCCGATTCCCAAGGCAAATCGCGCCGCGCTGAATTGAAAGGCATTCGCCGCCATCGCATGGGCCATTGCGGCAACGCTCCACACAACAACAGAGAGCGTGTAGCCGACTTTGACCCCCAGCCGGTCAATCACTCGGCCCGCGATCGGCATCATGAGCCCATACGCAATCTGGAACGCGGAAACGATCCAGCCGTAATCGGCCTCATTCCAGCCGAGATCTTTTTCGAGGACCGGCTTCAGCAGGCCCAGCACCTGCCGGTCGATGTAGTTGATCGTGCTGGCGAAGAAAAGCAGGCCACAGATGAACCACCGGAGTTGTGGCACATATGTTTTATCCGGCAGCGTTTCCGGACCAGCCGGCATCGGTTTGGCTCCCATTACCGATTCACGTTATCAGACTTCATTCTGTGGCGGAGTTCGGATCGCCCAGTGCCGCCTTCAGGAACTCAGCGACTTTCAGCGTGAGCGCGCGGGCATATTCCGTCTTCGCCATGGCGAGCGCCTGCTGGCGGAGGAGCCGCCGGCCGGGCACGCGCAGCTTCTGAAATCGATGTCCGCGGCCACTGAGCGCGTACTGCGGCAGGATGGAATAACCGAAGCCCGATTCGACAAGCCTTTTGATGACTTCGGTATCGTCGGCTTCCATAATCACGCGAGGCGTGATGCCGAGCTCGCGGAACCAGCGCTCGATAATCGCGCGCATATTGCTTCCCTGCGGATAGAGGAGAAACGGGGCGCTCGCCATCTCGGCAGTCTCAATCGCGGAGACCGAAGCGTCAGCAGTGATCCCGGGGGAGGGCCGGATAACGAGCAGCTCCTCCTGATAGAGGGGCATGATCGTCAGGTCCGGACGCAGGAACGGTAGCGAGATCAGGCCGAGGTCGAACTTGCGATCCATCAGCCCGTCCACGATTCGTTCCGTGGGCCCGACAGTGACGTGGAGGTCGGCATGCGGAAACCGCCGGCGCAGCGTGCGCAGCGGCGGACCCAGCCGGTAAATCAGTGTGGTGGCGCCACTGGCGAAGTGAAATGGACGGGAATCGTCAGAGGGAGCATCGGCAAAATCGCGATGAATTTCCGCCATGCGCCGCACCACTTCGCGGGCGTGCTCCGCGAACCGGAACGCGTGTGGCGTCGGCACAATTCGTTTGCCCGAGCGCACAAACAACGGCGTGCGCAGCTCCTGCCGAAGTGCTTTGAGCTGCAGGCTGACCGCACCTGGTGAAACCCGCAGCACCTCCGCCGTCCGCGTGACGGTTGAATGCTCCATGACCGCCAGAAAGACCTCCAGTTGCCGCAAATCCATGACAGGGGATTGTATCAGAAAACCCGCTCATCGTTTAGGTGTGCTAAACGATCTGTTTCAATCTTTGAGATATCTTCCGGTTTTTCCGTTCGATATACTCTTCTCGAATCAGGCTTTACCAGGCTTTGCTCAGGAGTCAAAAACGATGAACGTTAACCACCGCCGCGCTGCGGTTCGGGAGTATCTTTCCGATTCGATGCGCTCAGGTTTAACGGCCGGGAATCTGGGGAATTCCGTGCCGTCCTCCTCTCGTAACGGGAAAATAATACTGCGTATTCTGCGGATGGCTGCCGGCTTGACGGCCGCCATGCTGCTTCTTTCCACAGGCCTCTTCGGCCAGGCTGTCGCGGTTTCGGAAGTATCCGGCACGGTTGCCGATCCGTCCGCGAAACTCATTGTCGGCGCGAACGTGACGATGACGGAAGTCTCCACGAAGACGCCGCATGCCACCACGACCGATTCAGACGGTCATTATCTGCTGACCAACCTGCCGCCGGGTGCGTATACGCTCGAAGTCAAAGCGCCGGGCTTCAAGGATTACCGGCAGAGCGGCATTGTACTTGAAGTAGCGCACAACATCTCGATCAACGTTTCGATGAGCGTCGGCTCCGTGACGGAAACGATCGAAGTCACAGCGAATGCGGACATGGTGGAAACCAAGGACTCCGCCATCAATCAGACGATGGATCCGGTCAAGATCACCGAACTGCCGCTGAACGGCCGCAACCTGACGCAGTTATTGACCCTGACGGGCGGCGGGACCACGGCGCCCGCCGGCGATCTGACTGGCAGCAAGAACATCCAGGGATCGAACGGCTCGGGCACTTTCTCGGTGGCGGGCGGCGCGGCCAACGGCGTGAATTATCTGCTGGACGGCGGCGACAACAACGATTCGTTCAGCAATGTGAATCTGCCGATTCCGTTCCCGGATGCGGTGCAGGAATTCAGCGTGCAGACCAACGCCCTGCAGGCTCAGTTCGGCCTGCATCCGGGTGGTGCGGTCAACGTGGTCACGAAATCGGGCAGCAACACTTTCCACGGCGATCTGTTTGAATTCCTTCGCAACTACGAACTCAACGCTCGTCCCAAGGGTCTGACCACCGTAGCTGGTTCCATTTCGCAACCGGCCCGCGATTCACTCAAGCGCAGTCAGTTCGGCGGCACCGCGGGCGGGCGCATCATCAAGGACAAACTATTCTTCTTCGGCGGTTATCAGCAAACCGTGCAGCGCAGCAATCCGGGCCAGAGCACGGCGCATACGCCTACTGCGCTCACCGCGGCCGGGAATTTCTCGGTGGAAGACGCCGCGACCAGCGCCGGCGGGTGTCAGTCGAAACCCATCTCGCTCAAGGATCCGCTGGACCCGACGGGCAAGACCCTCTTCGCTAATAACGTGATTCCACAATCGCGCTTCGATGCCTCGGCTCAGAAGTTGCTCAGCTACATCCCGGTTTCGAGCGACCGCTGCGGTCTGGTTCTGTTCGGCCAGCCGGCTAACAATCCGGACTGGCAGATCATCGGCCGCATCGATTACGTAAAGAGCGCGCGCCACCAGATCTACGGCCGCTACTACATTTACAACTTCACCGCGCAGTCTTTCTTCGATGGTAAGAATGCGCTGACCACCGGCCCCACCCCCGGCAACCTGGATGAAACGAACACCGTTACCCTGGGTGACACCTTCACGATCAGCCCGACGATGGTGAACTCATTCCACGCCACGTTCAATCGCCGCGCGGACAACCGAGGTTCCGCGCCGAACCTGTTCGGCCCGGCAACTCTGGGCATGAAGCTCAACGAGAACATGCCGGATAACTACATCCAGGTCAGCGTTGGCAACTATTTCAATGTTGCCTGCGGAACCTGCGCTCCCGGCTACTTCAACGTCAACAACTACCAGATTTCGGATGATTTCCAGATGACGAAAGGAAAGCACCAGATCGCCTTCGGGTTTGACGGCCGTAAGGAACAGTTCAACTCCCTCAATAACCAGCAGTCAAATGGGCAGTTCACTTTCAGTGGCGGCACTACCGCCGGTTATTCGGGTGACAACCTCGCCGATCTGCTGATGGGCCACATGTCCGGCTGGAACCAGGGGAATGCTCTCTCCGATTACATGCGGATGACCGTGGTTGGCGCGTATGTGCAGGATACCTGGCGCGCGATGTCGAACGTCACTATCAACCTCGGCCTGCGCTGGGAGCCCGAACAGCCCGCGATTGACAAGCAATGCCGCGGTAATCAGTTCAGCCTGGCAGCGTTCCTTGCGGGTACTCACAGCAAGGTATATCCGGATGCTCCCGCCGGCCTGCTCTTCGGCGCCGATCAGCCCAACGGCTGCCAGATGACGTCATCACACTGGCTGGCCAGTTCGCCCCGTGTCGGTCTCGTGTGGGACCCGAGCGGAAAGGGCAAGCAGACGCTCCGCGCCGCGTTTGGCCTGATGCACGATTCGCTCGAACTCTTCTATCCGGAGCGGTGGACGACCAATCCGCCTTACGCCTCCGCCATCACTTTCAGCAACCCGCCGATCACCGCGCCGTTCTCGAATCCCTGGAACGGCTACGTGTCGCCGACGGGCGTGGCAGGCGATCCATTCCCTGGCGCCGCCATCTTCCCGACCAACGGCACCTACGTCAGCATTCCTCCGAACGTGCATGACACTTACATGCTGCAGTGGAACATGAGCTACTCGCGCCAGATCGGCAAGAACTGGCTGGCGACCGCCACTTACATCGGCAATCGTCAGATCCACATCCTCGGCGCCAATGAACAGAACATGCCGGTATACGGCCCGACGGCCACCGCTGGAAATGAAGACGCGCGCCGTCCGCTGACGCTTCTCAATCCAACCCAGGGCAAATACTACCAATCGATTGTGCAGACCGACGACGGCAACTGGTCGGAGTATCACGGCCTGTTGCTGAAAGCGGAACACCGTCTCGCCAGCCATTTCACCTGGCTGACGAATTACACCTGGTCACATGCCATCAGCACTTACGATTTCGGCGGCGAACTGGCGGGCAATAACTATCAGAACCCGCAAAATCGCAATGGGGAAAAGGGCGACGCAAATTACGACCGCCGCCACATCTTCAATACATCGCTCGTCATCGTCAGCGGCGGTATGGGCGATGGCTTCGTGAAACACCTGACGCAGGGCTGGCAGGTGGCGCCGATCATCAGCCTCAACACCGGCCAGCCGCTCACCATCACCTCAGGCGCTGATACTTCGCTCACCGGCGTGAAGGCCGATCGTCCGAATGTGGATCCGACCGTTGCCTCTCAGCCGCATACGCTGGTGCAGTGGTTTAATCCGGCCAGTTTTGTGGGCGCCTGCACCGCGGCGGCCTATTCGGCCAGTCCATACTGCGTTCCGACCGGAACGTTCGGCAACGCTTCGCGCGACATTCTCCACGGACCGGGATCGATCCAGTTCGATATGTCGGCCACGCGCCGCTTTTCCTTCAATGAGCGTTACAAGATGGAATTGCGCGGCGACTTCTTCAACATCATGAACCATGCCAACTGGAATGGACCTGCCGCCGGTATGACGAGCTCTACGTTCGGTCAGATTACGAGCTTCAGCGGTCCCCGCCTGATTCAGGTGAGCGCAAAGCTGTTCTTCTAAGCTCAGCCAGCAGTAACAAAAGGCCCCGGGCGCGGATGCGCTGCGGGGCCTTTTGTTGTGTGAATGCTGGCTACGCCGTAAAACTCCCCAGCTTAAATCTGAAGTAATCCCGCGCATTCCGGAACGACACATCGCCCACCAGCTTGCCGAGGAGTTCATGATCTTCCGGCAGCAATCCGCGCCGCACATCCTCGCCCAGCATCCGGCAAACGAGCCGCCGGAAATAATCATGCCGCGGATAAGAAAGGAAGCTCCGTGAATCCGTCACCATACCGACGAACCGCGACAGCAGCCCCATGTTCGAGAGCATGCGCATCTGCGCTTCCATGCCATCGAGCTGATCGAGGAACCACCATGACGAGCCCCACTGCATTTTTCCCGGAACGCTGCCGTCCTGATAATTCCCGATCATCGTCGCGAAGACCGGATTATCGGACGGGTTCACGTTATAGATGATGGTCTTCGCCAGTTGATCGGTGTTATCGAGACGGTCGAGGAACTGCGCGAGTGATCCCGCCTGTTCGAAATCGCCGATCGAATCGAATCCGGTATCGGGACCAAGCACCCGCCGCATACGCGTATTCGTTCCGCGCAATGCGCCCAGGTGGAACTGTTGAGCCCAGCCGCGCGCGTGATCGAGCAGCGCCATTTTATAAAGCAGCGCGGAACGGAAAACCGCGGCTTCCCCCGCGCTTACCGTCTGTCCCTTGCGCAGCTTTTCGAAACAAGCCGAAGCTTCATTGTCCGTAAACGGCGCGGCATCCATCGTATTCAGGCCGTGATCCGAGGCCCTGCATCCCAGCTCATGAAACGCCGTGTGCCGCGTTTCGAGCGCGGAGAGCAGACTGGACCAGGACGAAATCGAAATGTCCGCGGCCTTTTCCAGCCGGCCAATCCACTGATTCCAGGCCACGGGATCCGAAACGGCCAGCGCTTTATCCGGACGCCACGTGGGGTAAACGCGCGTGTCGGGATTCGGACGCTGCGCCAGTTTCTGATGCGCTTCGAGCGTATCGGCGGGGTCGTCCGTCGTGCATGCTACGGTCACGTGAAACTGCCGCAGAATCGATTGTGTCGTCAGATCGCCCGTCTGGAGCTGACGGTTGCACTCCTCGAAGATTTCTCTGGCGGTCGAGCCATTGAGCGGCTTCGTAATGCCGAAGGGCCGCCTCAGCTCCATCGCGGTCCAGTGAAAGAGCGGATTGCAAAGCGTCTCCGGTACGGTGCGCGCCCAGGCTTCAAACTTCTCCCAGTCCGAAGCGTCGCCCGTGCAGTAGCGTTCGTTCACTCCATTGGCGCGCATCGCCCGCCATTTGTAATGGTCGCCTTCGAGCCAGATTTCGGTGATCGAACGGAACCGGTGATTATCGGCGATCAGCTCCGGCGAAAGATGGCAGTGGTAATCGATGATCGGCAGGTCTTTCGCCACCTCGTGATAGAGCCGGCGCGCAGTCTGGGTCTCAAGCAGAAAATCTTCTGACGGGAATATGGACATGGATGTGTTTGCCTACTGGTTGACGCCGCTCGCGAGGAAGCCGCCATCGACGACGAGAATCTCTCCATTAATAAAGCTGGCCGCCTCCGACGAAAGCAGCACCGCGGCGCCCACGAGCTCGTCAACAGTTCCGAAGCGTTTGAGCGGCGTGCGCATTTTGAGCTCGCGGCCGCGGTCCGTGCCATCGAGCAGTTGCTGATTGAGAGGCGTTCGAAAAACGCCGGGCGCGATGGCGTTGACGTTCACGCCGCGCGATCCCCATTCAATGGCGAGCGCTTTGGTCAGCCCGGCCACGCCTGCTTTGCTCGCGGTATACGCGCCAACTTCGAGCAGCGCCACGAACGAAGTCAGGGAAGCAATGTTGACGATTCGCCCCCATCCCTGCTGCAGCATCGGCGGCGCGAACGCCTGGCAGGCTCGCAGCGTGCCGGTCAGGTTCGTATCGATGATCGCCGTCCATTCCTCTTCCGGCATATCGAGCAGCGGAGTTCTCTTGATGCGTCCGGCGCAATTAATCAGGATGTCGATGTGGCCGAGTTTCGCAAGAATTTCATCGCGCGCGGCGGTTAGCGACTGCTTGTCCGCAACATCGGCGGCGAGGCGCAGCGAGCGGCGGCCATGCTTCTCAATTTCGGCTGCAACAGGGTCCGCGGCGTCGATGCGGCGGGAGCAGGGAACCACGTCCGCGCCCGCTTCCGCGAGCCCGATGGACATCGTTTTCCCGATCCCGGAGGTGCCCCCGATGACGACGGCGACCTTGCCGCTAAGGTCAAGTGATTTCAACATTTTGGAGTGTTCTCGGAGTCCATGAAAATGGATACTTCCATTATCCACCCAAAGGGGCTTTCGCGTAATCAACAACACATCAAATAGGTGATCATTCCGACTCTCTGATCGCGAGCAACTGCCCGCCTCTCGTCGCGCTACAATCATCTCTTATGTTTCAGGGCATAGAACACGTGGCGATCTCATCGCCGAATCCGGAAAAGCTCGCGCAATGGTACGTCGACCATCTCGACTTCCAAATCAACTACAGCTATGCGGGCAATTATTTCGTGAAGGCGAAAAATGGCGGCATGCTGGAAATTATTCCGGCCGCGAATTCGCTCTCCACGCCGCAGGTGCTTGCGAATAATAAAGACGCGGGCTTTCGCCACCTGGCCATCCTCGTGGACGATTTTGACGCCGGTGTCGCCAATCTGCGCGCGAAGGGCGTCTCGATGGTCGGCGAGCCGTATGAAACGCAGGGCAACCGCCTCGCCTTTTTCAATGACGCCGACGGCAACCTGGTTCATCTGATCAAGCGCGAAAAGCCCCTGCCGTAGCCACGCCGTAACAAAAACGGATCACACCGTGCTGCGACGCGTCTTCAAGGCTTTTCAGTATCGCGATTTCCGCATCCTCTGGATTGGCGCATGCACGTCCACTATCGGCACCTGGATGCAGGAGGTCGCGCAGAACTGGCTCGTTCTGCAGTTGACGAACTCGCCTTTTCTGCTGGGCCTCGACGCCTTTCTCGGCGATATCCCTATCTTTCTTTTTTCGTTGTTCGGCGGCGTGCTGGCCGATCGGATTGACCGGCGCTACATTCTGATTGGCTCACAGCTCGTTCAGATGCTCTCGGCGGCAACGCTGTCGATCCTGATTGCGACAGACCACATCGACAAAAACAATATCTGGATTATTCTGCTGTCTTCGTTTGTTGTTGGAACCGCGCAGTCGTTCGGCGGACCCGCCTATTCAGCGCTCGTTCCGAGTCTGGTCGAGAAAGAAGACGTCCCCAACGCCATCGCCCTGAATTCCATTCAGTTCAACCTCGCGCGTGTGATTGGACCGGTGGTCGGCGGACTCGCCATGAAATACGCCGGCGCCGCCTGGTGTTTCGGCCTCAACGCGCTCTCATTTTTTGCGGTCATTATCTCGCTGCTGCGCCTGCACATCAACTTCAAGCCGCCGCGCACCGGCCACTCGATCATGACGAGCATGAAACAGGGTTTCGCCTTCATCCGCGACCAGGGCGCGATGGCTACCCTGATTATCATCGCGTTTTGTATGACGCTTCTCGCCATTCCAATCATTACCTTCCTGCCGGTTTTCGCGAAAATCGTCTTCGCGAGCGACGAGATGACCTATACGATCTTTCTCGCCGCCAGCGGACTCGGCTCGATCACCGGTGCATTGACGGTCGCCTGGCTTGGCGATGTAAAGAATAAAGGCCGGTTCGCCCTGGGCTCCCTCGTCCTCATGGGCCTGGGCATGATCGGTTTCGCGCAGTCGAAATCGGTTGTGATCAGTTGCGTGATGCTCTACTTTACCGGGATCATGCTGATGTGCGCCTTCACGATGATCGCTTCGCTGGTTCAGCTCATCACGCCCAACGATATGCGCGGCCGCGTGATGAGCGTCTACAACGTGGCATTCCGCGGGGGGATGCCCTTCGGCAGCGTTCTGACCGGATGGCTCGTGCCCCTGCTGACCGCCCCCACTGTACTCTCCATTAACGGCGTGGTGCTGCTGTCGCTTGGACTGTATTTTCTCGTCATTCAGCGCCGCGTCGCCGCACTGTAATTCTGTACTCGGTTATTTTTAATCGAACCCTGAACCAGTTCGCGTGCATCGTAAGATTTGGACAGGGACGCAAGATCCATGCGATTGCTTTCGGTTTTTATTCTGCTTCCACTGCTGTGCTCCGCCGCGGACGAATTGACGCTGCTCCGCGATCATCAGGACCGCAGGGCTCTCGAAGCCAAAGCCGCCGCGCTCGATGGCGCCGCGCAAAAAAAAGCTCACGATGCCCAGGCCTGGTATCAGGGCGCGGTCGCTTATTCCTACGCGGCCGAAGTTGCCATGGAACAGGGCGATAAAGGCGGCTCGAAGCGTGCCGCCGAAGCCGGTGTGACCATGGCGGACAAGGCGATCGAAATCAATAACCGCAACGCCGAATACTATCGCATCCTCGGCACGCTCTGCGGACAAATCGTTCCCGCGAATCCCATGGCAGGCATTCTGATCTACGGCAAGAAGGCGAAAGATGCGCTCGATAAAGCGGTGGCGATGGATCCGAAGTCGTCCCGCGCCTTCCTCGCCCATGGCGTCGGCTACTACTACCTGCCCACCAACTTCGGCGGCGGTCCCGCAAAAGCGATTCAGGATTTCCAGCGGGCGATCGAGCTCGATCCCAAATCCGCTGAAGCTTACCTCTGGATGGGAATCGCCCTCCGCAAGGAAAACCAAAATGCGAAGGCGCACGAAGCCCTCACGAAATCCCTCTCGCTCGATCCCGAACGCATCTGGACGAAGCAGCAACTCGCGAAAACGCCGCCAAAATAACCCGCGGCAACCCTTCATACAATTGCAACCGAACCGTCATAATTCGGTTGTAAACTGAAGCCTAAGCCGCCCTGCGTGTTCACGTCACTCCGGTTACGTCTCTACTTCACCTGTTTTTTACTGATCGCCTGCATGATGGCAATCGTGGATTTGGCCCGGCCGATTCCCACCGCCATTTTGATCGTCATGGAGGTCATTCTTTGCGCGGGGGCAGCCGCCGTCATGACCTTCGTCTTCTCGGGAGCCGTCGCGTGGCGGATCGAGCGTCTCCGCGCCTTTACCGACAACCTCCTCAACAGCTCGCAGCCCGGATTACTCCTTCCGGAAGAAGATGATACAGCGAGAGCCCTCAACCAGTCCCTGAGGCGGACGGCAGAGCGAATCCACGAGCTTGTCGAGCGTCTCAGCCACGAATCCCACCGCCTCGACGCCATCCTGAAAAGCATGGGCGAAGGCGTGCTGGCAGTAGACCGGCAGATGCGCGTTCAGTTCGCCAATCTCGCGCTCGAACGCGCCGTGGGGCTCACGGCCCCTGTGGAGCGGGACACCCCTGTTGTCGATGTCGTCCGCGACCCTGCCTTCCTGACCCTGATTTCGGATGTGATTTCGACCGGCGCCCTCGCCACGTGCCGGCTTCAGTTCTCCGGGCGCGGAGCGATCTTCGAGGCTCATGCCTCGCCTTACGCCGTCGCGCCGCACGGTGGCGTGCTCGTCATCCTGCACGACATTACCGATATTGAGCGTCTGGAGCGAATCCGCCGCGATTTCGTTGCCAACGTTTCGCATGAGCTGAAGACTCCGCTCGCCGCCATCCGCGGTTATGCGGAAACGCTGCTCGGCGGCGCGCTCGATGATTCCAGTCACAATCGCCGCTTCGTCGAAGTCATTCAGGCCCAGGCGATCCGGCTGAACAACATCGCAACCGATCTGCTGACCCTCTCGGACCTCGAATCCGGCAAGCCTGACGCCGAGCCTGGCCCGGTTTCCGTGGAAGACGCCATCGATACCGCGCTCGCAACCGTGGAGATCGAAGCCAAAGTCCGTGATGTGAAACTGATTCGCGGCGAGGTGCGCGATGCGCGCGTGACCGGCCACGCCATTCGTCTGGAGCAGGTGCTCGTCAATCTTCTGGACAATGCCGTCAAATTCAACAAGCCAGGCGGGGAAGTGCGCATCGACGCAGCCCCGAAGGATGGCAGGATCGTCATTTCCATTGCCGACACCGGCGCGGGCATTCCGTCATCCGATGTCTCGCGAATTTTCGAGCGCTTCTATCGCGTGGATCGCGCGCGTTCACGTGAAGTGGGCGGTACCGGCCTGGGGCTCTCCATTGTCAAGCACGTTGTGGAGCGCATGAACGGTACCATCGCCGTGGAAAGCAGGCTGGGAGAGGGCTCCACGTTCACGATCTCGCTCCCTCCGCGGGTGGAATCCCCGCGCCGCATAGACGAACAGGAGAAACTGGGGGGATAATGCCGGTGGGATCGCGGCGGCGGGCAGAGACAAAATTGAAACAGAATACGGCAGAGGCACGCGTGGTCGAAATGCCTGCATCGCAGGAACCCGGTGAGCGTCCGCTCGACGACCCTTCCTTATACCTGAACCGCGAGCTCAGCCTGCTCGAATTCCAGCGCCGCGTTCTCGAAGAAGCCCGGGACGCGCGCAACCATCTGCTCGAACGGGTCAAGTTTCTTTCGATCGTCTGCTCCAATCTGGACGAGTTTTTCATGGTGCGGATTGCCGCGCTCAAGCAGAAGCTGAGCGCCGGAACGCACGACCTCAGCATTGATGGCCGCACCGTCACCCAGCAGTTGACGGCCGTACGCAGCGGCATTGCTCAGATCACGAAAGAGATTTACGATTGCTTTCAGAAAGAGCTGTTGCCCGAACTCTCGCGCGCCGGAATCCGCATCGTTACCTGGGATTCGCTCGATTCGCGCGAGCGTGAAGCGCTGCGGGCCTATTACAACGAAACCGTTTTCCCAATCCTGACGCCGCTCGCGGTGGACCCGGGCCGCCCGTTCCCCCACATCTCGAATCTCAGTATGAACCTCGCGGTTGTCCTGACGGATACCGCGGGGCGCGAGCATTTTGCACGGCTCAAGGTGCCGGAAAGACTGCCGCAGCTGGTCCACGTCCCCCCATTGCGTGTGCCGCGCCGCACGATCCCCCCGCTCAAGTTCATCTGGATTGAAGACCTGATCGCGGCGAATCTCGACAGCCTGTTCCCTGGTCTCGAAATCGTGGAATCGCATCCGTTTCACGTCACGCGCGATGCCGAGGTGGCCATCAAGGAGCTCGAAAGCGACGATCTTCTCGAAACCGTGGAAGAGGCCGTCTGGCGCCGCCGTTTTCGCAAGCCGGTCCGGCTTCAGACGGGCAGCGGAATTTCGGACCGGGTGCTCACCACCCTGATCGAAAATCTCGGGGTCGATCCTGTGGATGTATTCCGGATTCGCGGACCGATCGACCTCTCGCGCCTGCGTCAGTTGCCTCTGCTCGAACGGCCCGATCTGCTGGATCCGCCCTTCGAGCCATACGTCCCTGAGTATTTCTCGGCCCAGGCGGAAGAAGACATTTTTGCGGTGATGCGGCACAGTGACCGCCTTCTGCATCATCCCTACGATTCCTTTCAGCCTGTAGTCGATCTGCTCCGCAAAGCCGCTGCTGACCCCGATGTGCTCGCCATCAAGATGACGCTCTATCGGGTAGGGCGCAAGTCCCCGATCGTCAAAGCGCTGCTCGATGCCATTGAAAACGGCAAACAGGTGGCCGTGCTCGTGGAACTGAAGGCACGCTTCGATGAGGAGAGTAATATCGAATGGGCGCGGGCGCTGGAGCGCGAGGGCGTGCACGTGGTCTACGGCCTGGTGGGCCTGAAAGTCCACTGCAAGATCGCGCTCATTGTTCGGCGCGAAGCGGAGGGCATCCGCCGCTACGTCCATCTCGGCTCCGGCAACTACAACCCGGCGACCGGCCGTCTTTATACCGATCTCAGCCTCTTCACCGCGAATGAGGAGATCGGCATGGACGCGTCCGATCTGTTCAACCAGCTCACCGGTTATTCCCACAAGGCCGATTTCCGCCGGCTGCTGGTCGCGCCGCTCACTATGCGGATGCGGCTGAAGGATCTGATCCGCCGCGAAATCGCGCTCGGCCCGCGCGGCCGCCTGATTTTCAAGACGAATGCGCTCGAAGACCGCGATACGATTCAGCTCCTGTACGAAGCGTCGCAGGCGGGGGTGAAGATCGATCTCATTGTGCGCGGTATCTGCTGCCTGCGGCCAGGTCTGCCGGGCATCAGCGAAAACATTACCGTGCGCAGCATTGTTGGCCGATTCCTCGAGCACACCCGCATTTACTATTTCGGCAACAACGGCGCGGAGGAAATCTACTCCGGCAGCGCGGACCTGATGCCGCGCAATCTCGATCGCCGCGTCGAGCTGCTGTTTCCGATCCTCGATCCGCCGCTCGTGCGTGTCATTAAAGATGTGATCATCGATCGCTACCTCGCCGATAACCGGAAAGCGCGCATCGCGAAGTCCGACGGCACCTACGAAAGCGGGCGGGGCTCCATGGACGCGCAGGCCTGGTTTGTCGCCCACCACACAAAGCTCCGCGGCGTTTGACCCGAAGCGGGCGGACCTCCGGCCGGCGTGCTCCGTTTCACGCACGATATTCTGATTGCTGATGCGAAGCGAGCCGCTGCTCGAAGCCACGGGAATTCACAAATCCTTCGCGGGCGTGCGCGCGCTGCGCGGCGTCTCGTTCGAGCTGCGATCAGGCGAAGTTCACGCGCTGATCGGTGAAAACGGAGCGGGGAAATCGACCCTCATTAAAGTGATCACCGGAGCAGTCACGCCGGACGCCGGCACGCTGCGTGTGGAAGGCGCCGAAGTCGAGCACAACAATCCCGCGCTCGCCCGTTCGCTCGGCATTGCGGCAATCTACCAGCAGCCCGCCCTCTTCCCGCATCTCACGGTGGCCGAGAACATCGCGCTTGCGCTCGAAACTGGCAGCCGCTGGCGGCGCGTCGATTGGCGTACGCGGAATTCCCGCGCGAAAGAGCTGATTGCCCGCGCCGGTTCCACCATTGCGCCGGATCGCCTGGTCTCCACGCTGAGCATGCCGGAACAGCAGATCGTCGAAATCGCGCGGGCCATCGGGGCGGACGCGAAGATCGTCATCATGGATGAGCCGACGGCTTCGCTCACGGAAACCGAAGTCGCCAGCCTGTTTCAGGTGATCGCCGGCCTGAAGAAGGCGGGCGTCGGCATCATCTATATCTCGCATCGCCTCGAAGAGATTGCCTCCATCGCGGACCGCATCACTGTGCTGCGCGATGGTGAATCCATCGGAACCTGCGAAGCCCGCAACGTCAGCCGCGAGCAGCTCATCGCCATGATGGTGGGGCGGGAAGTGGCGGCGGTGTTTCCGAAACGCGAAGTCACGCTCGGTCCTGTTGCGCTCGAACTGCGCGGCCTCAGCAGCCGCGAGGCCGGCATTCGCGATGTTTCGCTCAGTGTCCGCGCGGGCGAGATCCTGGGGATCGCGGGACTGGTCGGCTCGGGCCGCACGCAGCTCGCCGAGACTGTTTTCGGACTCACGCCCGCCGAGCACGGCGAGATCGTCATCGGCGGCCAGCCGGCTCAAATCGAATCGCCCGCGGCCGCGATCGGGCAGGGAATTGGCTACGTCCCGGAAGACCGCCGGCGCAATGGCGTGGTGCTCGATATGGCAATCGCCGCAAACGTGACGCTGGCGGATCTGCGCCAGGTTTCCTCGGGCGGTCTCATCGATCGCGGCGAGGAAAGCGAGCTGGCCGGCCGCTACGTTACGCAGCTTCGCGTCAAGACGCCGGGCGTCGATATCGAAGCCGGTGCGCTTTCCGGCGGCAACCAGCAGAAAGTGGCCCTGGCCCGCTGGCTCGCAATCAACCCGAAAGTTCTGATTCTCGACGAGCCCACGCAGGGCGTCGATGTTGGCTCGAAATCCGAAATCCACGGCATCATGATGGACCTGGCGGAGAAGGGCCTCGCCATCGTCATGATCTCCTCCGAGCTTCCGGAAGTGCTCGGCATGAGCGACCGCATCATCGTGATGCATGCGGGGCGCGTCGCGGGCGAACTCTCGCGCGAAGAAGCCACCCAGGAAAAAATACTCACGCTCGCTCTGGGGCATGCCGCATGAGAAGGCGATACGGCAGAGAACTCTCCGTCGCGGTTTCCATCGCGCTGCTCGCGCTGTTTCTCGCCTTCACCGTGCCGGGCTACTTTTCGGCCGAAAATCTGTCAGACATGTTCCTGGCCAATATGCCGGTGCTGCTCATCGCGCTGGGCATGAACATGGTGATCCTCACCGGCCAGATCGATATTTCCGTCGGCTCCCTGTTCGCCATCTGCGGCATCCTGGCCGGCGCTTTCGCAAAGATGGGAATGCCGGTGCTCGTGGCGGGCCTGGGAGCGGTCGTTGCCGGCGCACTGATGGGTGCGATCAACGGCGCGCTGGTCGCCTGGATGCGCATTCCGTCGATCGTCGTCACGCTGGCCACCATGGTGGCGCTGCGGGATGGACTCCGCTGGGCCACGCAGGGCGCCTGGGTTTCCGGACTTCCGGACGGCTTCCAGTGGCTTGGACTCGCACAAGACTCGTATCCGTATTTGATGGCAGCAGCCGCCATCTTGTTCACCGCGGGAATCTCCTGGGGCCTTATGAATCTTCGCGCCGGCCGCGCCGTTTACGCCACCGGCTCCAATGCAGAAGCCGCGCGCCTCGCCGGTATCGACGCGAACGGCGTGACTTTTTCCGTCTTCGTGATCACGGGCATCCTGACCGGTATCGCCGCGGTCCTGAATTCAGTCCGCTTTAATCAGATTCCCGCCAACGCAGGCCTCGGAATGGAAATGAAGGTCATCGCCGCCGTCGTAGTGGGCGGCACGGCGATCACCGGCGGTTCCGGCAGCACAGCCGGGACCGTGCTCGGCGTGATTCTGTTGGGCGCGATTGCTCCCGCTCTTACGTTCCTCGGCGTGAGCGCGTACTGGGAACGCGCGCTGCAGGGGGCAATCATCCTCGCCGCGATCGTAATCGAAGTTCTGCGCCAACGCGGGGAAAAGCGCGTTGCTCTCGCGAGGGTGACGGTTGAATAAGCGCGGCGAATGGATTCTGCTGGCCGCGCTGGCGGTGGAGATCGCGATCTTCGCGGCGATCGGGCAGAACTTTTTCACTCTCGACAATTTTTTCGAAGTCATCCGCTTCAGCGTCGAGCTGGGGTTGCTCTCCATCGCGATGACGCCGGTGATGGTGACCGGCGGTATCGATCTTTCCGTTGGCTCCATGATGGGTCTCGCCGCGGTCGTCTTCGGCGTCACCGTGAAGGGCTGGCATCTGCCCGCGGGCGCAGGTGTTCTTGCAGCGCTCGCTGTTGGCTGGGCGGGCGGCGCACTGAATGCCGGACTGATCTCACGTTTGAAGCTGCCGCCGCTCATCGTCACACTCGGCACCTATTCGATGTATCGTGGCATCGCGGAAGGGATCACGCGCGGTGCGGTGAACTATACGGATTTCCCATCGTCCTTTCTCTATCTCGGCCAGGGATATTTCGGCGGACTGATCCCGGTCCAGGTCCCGATCTTCATCCTCGTGGCGATGGCCTATGCGATTCTGCTCCACCGCTCCGTGATCGGCCGCGCGCTCTACGCCATCGGTTTCGGCGAATCCGGCGCGCGCTACGCGGGTATTCCCGTGGCGAAGCGGATCTCGCTCGTCTACGTGCTTTCAGGAATCGTGTCGAGCCTCGCGGCGATTATCTACGTCGCGCATCTTGGCCAGGCGAAGTCGTCTGCCGGGGATGGCTATGAGCTCGACGCGATCACCGCCGTCGTCCTCGGCGGCACCAGCGTCTTCGGCGGACGAGGCACGCTCGGCGGCACGCTGCTCGGATTGTTCTTCCTTTCGGTGCTGCAGAACGGCCTGCATCTGGCCGCGCTGCCCTCGGAACTGACCGGTGTCTTGACCGGCGTCCTTTTGGTGTTGATAATCAGCTTTGACCGTTGGCGGCATGTAGCATTAAAAGCCGGAGTACGCCCCGGAGCCGCCGTCGAAAGCGTTGAGGAGAGTGATGAAGTGAAGAACAGCCAGGTTGCGATTCTGTGCGGCGCGGTAATTGCCGGCGCGCTCATTGTCGCGGTGACCAACGTCTGGATGGTGAAGTCTCTGGCGCCGCGCGCGGGCGAAGCGAGCTCCTCTGTCGCGCCGTCCAGCCGCAAGCCTGTCATCGCCGTCATGCCGAAAGCGAAGGGCGATCCCTATTTCGTCAGCGTACGCGGCGGCGCTGAAGAAGCCGCGAAAGAACTCGGCATCGACATGATCTGGGACGGCCCCACCGGCCTCGACGCCGCCAAACAGAATGAGATGGTCGAGAACTGGATCACCCGCAAGGTTGACGCCATCGCTGTCGCCGTCGAAAACAAAGGCGGCATCTCGACCGTGCTGAAGAAAGCTCGCGAGCGAGGCATCAAGGTCATTACGTGGGATGCCGACGCCGAAAAAGATGCCCGCGATTTCCTCGTGAACCAGGCGACATCGGAAGGCATTGCCAATACCCTGACCGATGCCGCGGCGAAGATCCTCAACGGCAAAGGTGATTTCGCCATCATCACCGGCGCCCTCACCGCGAATAATCAGAACGAATGGATCGCGTTCATCAAGAAGCGGCTCGCGAAGTACCCCGGCCTGAATCTGATTACCATCCGCCCCAGCGACGACGACCGCGACAAAGCCTTCGCTGAAACCCAAACGCTTCTAAAGGTCTACCCGAACGTAAAGCTGATGATGGCGATCTCAGCACCCGCCGTCCCCGGTTCCGCCGAAGCCGTGAAGCAGGCCGGACGCAAAGACGTGGCCGTCATCGGCCTCTCGCTCCCGAGCATCTGCAAAACCTACATCCACGAAGGCTGGGTCCCGATGATCGCTCTCTGGAACACGCGCGACCTCGGCTACCTCGCCGTCCGCGCCGCCGACCAGGCTGTCACCGGCCAGCTCAAACCCGGCGCAACCTCGATGGACGGCGGCCGCCTCGGCAAAATCGAAGTCCGCGGCGACGAAATCATCCTCGGAGCTCCGCTCGTGATCGACAAGAAGAACGTAGACTCTCTGGACTTTTGATTGATCTGTGTGAATCTGTGTTCATCCGTGGCTGAAAAAATGCTTTTCAGCCCACCAGAATCACATCGAGGAACCGCGGTCCATGCACACCCTTGACCCGCGTCATCTCGATATCCGCGGTAGCCGAAGGCCCGGAAACCGTGGTCAGCGGAAGCGTCTCCATCCCACGCAGCCGCTCAAACCCCTCCGGCACGGTCTCCACCACCTGCTCCGCAAACACAACGCACAAATGATAATCCGGAATCAGCGTCAGCGCCCGCCGGCTGTCATGCGGCCCATGCCGCAGAACGATCGTCCCGGTCAGCGCAATCGCCGCCACGCACCCGGTAATCACGCCCTCGGCCTGGTCGATCTCTTCATACGACAGCCCATCCACCACCGGGAACCGAAACGACGAAGGCAGCCACTCCGCGGGTAATCGCGCGGCGCGCAGCAGCGTCGTCTTCCCGCGCTCCGCCATTGCCGACGCTACCGTCTGCGCGATCTCATGCCCCGCGCAGCGATAAATGTGCGCATCATAGTCCCGCAGCCGGTCCGCCAGCAAATCCACCGTGACTTCCCGGCTCAAAACGCTCTGCCGCCGGTACTCGCGCGGAATCGCCGCATATTCCGCCTCGCGCGCCGGCGTGTGGTCTCCCACCGCATGCCGGATTTTCGCCAGCACCGCGGCCCGAGCGCTCACGTGCCCATTCAAACCACTCACGCCGATTGCTCCCGCTTCCGCCGCCCCCACCACTGCCGGAACGACTCCTTCGGGATCGAAGGCATATCGCGCGTCGCCGTCCACCCAGCCATCATCCCGGGCAGATTGTGAATCGTGCCGTCGCTCGCAAACGGCATCTGCGCGATTCGTCCCAGCGACCGCGCCGTCGCCAGGTTCGTCGCATCACCCATCGCCCACGCCGCCATTTTCATCCCCAACCGCTCCACCGCGGGATCGTCGCCATTTTCCACGATGCGGTTGCGCAGATGAATCAGAATCTCCGGAATATTGATCTTCACCGGACAGACTTCATAACAAGCCCCGCACAGCGACGACGCGTACGGCAGCGTCTGCGAATGCTCCATCGACTGCAACTGCGGGGTCAGAATCGCGCCGATCGGCCCCGCGTAAATCGATCCATACGCGTGCCCGCCGGTCTGCCGGTACACGGGACACGCATTCAAACAGGCCCCGCAGCGAATACAATCCAGCGTTTCGCGCGAGACCGAATCCGCCAGCACCTTCGTTCGTCCGTTATCCAGCAGAATGACGTGGAATTCCCGCGGCCCATCCTCCGGCGTCACGCCCGTCCAGATGGAGTTATACGGGTTCATTCGCTCGCCCGTCGCCGAGCGCGGCAGCAACTGCAGGAAAACGCCGAGATCTTCAAAGCGCGGGATGATCTTCTCGATTCCCATCACGCTGATCAGCACTCGCGGCAGCGAAATGCACATGCGCCCGTTGCCTTCCGATTCCACAACCACCACGGAACCGGTTTCCGCAACCGCGAAATTCGCGCCGCTGATCGCGACCGGCACGCGCAAAAACTTCTCGCGCAGATAAAGCCGCGCCGCTTCCGCAATGTCCTCCGGACGCGTGCCGAGCTCACTCAGCCCCATCGTCCGCATGAACAGCTCGCGGATTTCCATCTTGTTCCGATGCAGCGCCGGCACCACGATGTGCGACGGTTTGTCCTTGCCGAGCTGCACAATCAGATCCGCCAGATCGGTCTCGTACGGACGAATCCCCGCGGCATCCAGCGCGCGGTTCATCCCGATCTCGTCCGTGGTCATCGTCTTGACTTTGATGACTTCTTTCTGGTGGTGCGAACGAATAATGTCGATCGCGATCGCGTTCGCCTCATCCGCATCGCGCGCCCAGTGAACCTTGCCGCCCGCGCGCGCGCAGTTGCGCTCGAACTGTTCCAGGTAATGAGCCAGATGGCGCAGAGTGTGATCTTTGATCGCTTCTGCCGATTGCCGGAGATCTTCCCAGTCCGGCATTTCGCCCACCACGTTCGCGCGCTTCTTCCGGATGACCTCCGTTGCCCGGCGAACGTTGCGGCGGAGCTGATCGTTATGCAGCAGGCTCTTTGCAGCGACTGCGAAATCCGGGGCGTTGGCGGCTTCTCCGACGCGAACGCTCATCCGTGCACGCTCCCGTTGGCTCGTGCGCCCGCGTCGCTCTCGGTTGCCGCCAGAATCTCCGCCAGATGCACCGTGCACGTGCGCGTGTTCATGCGGCTTAGCGTACCGCCGATCTGCATGAGGCAGGAATTATCGATCGCCGCACAGTAATCGGCATCGGCCCTGACCACGCACCGCGCCTTTTCCTGCGCCATAGCCGATGACACGCCGGCGTTCTTCACGGAAAATGTTCCGCCGAATCCGCAGCACTGGTCCTCATCTTCAATCGGAACGTAAGTCAGACCCCGAACGCTCTTGAGCAGCCGCACCGGTTTATCCCCCACGTGCAGCGAGCGCAGCGAATGGCAGGAAGGATGATAGGCGACGCGATGCGGGAAGTACGAGCCGGTGTCTTCCACCCCCAGCTTGTCCACCAGCAGTTCGGAGAATTCGAACACACGCGGCAGCAACGTATTCACCTCGCGAATCAACTCCTGGTTTCCGCTTTTCTCCGCCATTACCGGATAATGATCCCGAATCATCGATACGCAGGACGACGAGGGAACACAGATGACGCTCGATTCCCGGAAATCGGCCAGGAATTTTTCCATCAGCGGAAACGCCTGCGCATGGTAGCCGCTGTTGTAATGCATCTGCCCGCAGCAGGTCTGCGCTTCGCGAAAATCCACCGTATGCCCCAGGCGCTCCAGCACGGTCACGACAGCTTGTCCGGTCTTCGGGAACAGGGTGTCGTTATAGCAGGTAATGAAGAGCGAAATCCGCAACCTCCAATGTAGCGCAACACGAGCCGGGAAGCTCACGATTCCTGAATATTTTCAATGGCTTAATGGTTGATCCATTCTATTGTGTAGAATCAGTTCGAGATCGGAATGCGGCGGCGTTTTCAAGCGCCCCGCCGAGGGAGTCTGACGATGCGTATGAGAGTTTTGTTTCACGCGGCGATCGCTGCCGCAATGGTGGTGCCTGCCGCTTTCGGGCAGGGGAATGGTGAGTACTGGGTGGCCACCTGGGCCACATCCGCACAGGTCTACCGCGGACCGGCGGCGCCCCCACGTGTTGCCCCCACGCAGGCTGCTCCCGGCGCGCCACCCGCTCCTGCCGCAACTCCGCCAGCCGGAGCCAATCCGCGCGGCGCGACAACCGCGGCGGCTGCTACGCCGCCCGCGCGGCCGCGTCCGCCGCAGTCTTTGGAGAACCAGACCGTCCGGATGATCGTCCACACCAGCATTGGCGGCAAACGCCTTCGCCTCGAACTCACCAATCCGTTCGGCTCGACTGCGGTCACCGTGGGCGCGGCGCATATCGCACTTCGCGATAAAGATTCGGCCATTGTTCCTGCGAGCGACCGCGCCATCACCGTCAACGGCAGCAAATCGTTCAAAATGATCGCTGGCGAAACCGTCTTCACCGATCCCGTGGATCTCGAATTCGCGCCGCTGTCGGATCTCGCTGTCAGCCTTTTCTTCCCCGAAGCCACCGGGCCGCTCGCGTCCCACTCCCTCGGTCTCCACACCACGTACTTCTCGGGACCCGGCGACTTCACCGCGCAGGCCTCGATCGCCGAGCCCATCGCCACCTCGATGGCTTATTACTGGATCGCCTCGGTGGACGTTCTCGCCCCCGCGGACGCCGCCACCATCGTGACCCTGGGCGATTCCATTACCGACGGCGCCAAGTCCACCCCGGATGCGGATCGCATGTGGCCGGCCCGGCTTGCCGCGCGCCTCCAGGCCAACAAGGCCACCGCCCATATCGCTGTCGACAACCAGGGCATCTCCGGCAATCGCCTTCTGATGGACGGCGCCGGTATCGCCGCCCTCGCGCGCCTCGATCACGATGTTCTGCTTCAGGCTGGCGCGAAGTGGGTCATGGTCCTCGAGGGCATTAACGACATCGGCAATCAGACGCGCGTCAACACCGGTCTCAAATCGGAAGATCTGATTGGAGCGCTGCGCCAGATCGTCGAGCGCGCCCATACCCACGGTCTGAAAGTCATCGGCTGCACCCTGACGCCCTACAAGGGCGCCGGCTACTACTCCGAAGAAGGTGAAGTGATGCGCGAGGCCGAGAATGATTTCATTCGACACAGCGGCATCTTCGACGCCGTGGTCGATTTCGATGCGGCTGTCCGCGATCCGAACAACCCAAAGCAGTTCCGTCAGGACATGCAGTCCGGTGATCAACTGCATCCGAACGATGCCGGTTACCAGGCGATGGCGGACTCGATCGATCTCTCCCTCTTCACGAAGAAGTAGCCATGCGACTGCACCTCGTGCTCCTCTGCGCCGCCGCGGTCCCGGCCTTCTGCCAGTCGTCTGTTCCGCGGTATGAGGTGAAGCGCGCGCCGTCCGCCATCACGGTCGATGGCAAACTCGACGATAAAGCCTGGGAAACGGCCAACAAGATCGACCTCATCTTCCCGTGGGCCGCGCAGACCGGCGCGAAGCAGAAAACGACAGCGCGGCTGCTCTGGGATGACAACAATCTATATGTGTCGTATGCGTGCGATGACGCGGATATTACCGTCACCCATACCCAGCACGACGACCCCACGTATCTCGACGATGCAGTGGAAATTTTCATCAATCCGCTGCCGTCGCAGACTTCGGTCTATTACGGACTCGAAATGAACGCCGGCGCCGTGCTTTATGACTACATCATGTTCCAGCCTGGCGGACACCTGTTCAAACAGTTCGATCTGCGCGGCGTGAAACTCGCCACCACACGGCGCGACGGAGGCTGGAATCTCGAAGTCTCTATCCCGTGGCCGAACTTCGAAGCCCTCTCGAAACCGCCGAAGCCAGGCACAACCTGGACCGCGAATATCAATCGCTGGGACGGCACCGAACCCCATCGCCGCATGAGCAACTGGTCCGATCCCCAAACCCCCACACCAAATCCGCACGTCCCTCAGCGCTTCGGCGAATTGGTTTTCGTTCAATAACGGGACTTGACTGTGTTACGTATGTAGCGGTATGTTACATACGTAACGTAAGCCATGCCGCCCCCTAAGACCGATCTCGTCTCGCTGTCACGCCGGGAACGGGAGATCATGGACGCTGTCTTCGCGCTCGGGAATCGTGCATCGGCGGATGAAATCCGCGCACGCCTGATGAACCCGCCCAGCGATTCGGCTGTCCGCGCCATGCTGGCGCGGCTGGAGAAAAAGGGGTTTCTGAAGCATGAGTACGATGGCCCGCGCTACGTATACTCCGCCACGCTGTCCCCCGCTGTTGCAAAACGCACGGCTCTGCGGCAGTATGTGCGGACTTTCTTCGGCGGCTCGCTGCGTCAGATGATGAACGCTCTGGTCGCCGACGCTTCCTGGACAGATGCTGATCTCGACGACCTTAAGGATGAAATCGACAGGGTTCGCGAAGCAAGGAAGAAGCAGTAATGCCGGCGGCAGGATGGATTATCGTCAAGGTGACTGTCATCACGGCCCTGGGTCTCCTCGCGGCCTGGCTGGCGCGTCGCGACCGTGCGGCGATCCGGCACGCCCTGCTGGCTGCGACCTTCGGAGCAACGCTCCTCCTGCCGATTGCCGTCTTGCTCATGCCGCCGGTCCATTTCGGAGTGCCGGTCCATGTGAAAACTCAGACCGCGATCCTTCCGCCCGTGATGAATGTCGATGCGATCCCGTTCCTTCGGGCAGCGGGGACTGGTGCCCGGATGATTTCCGCGGCGCCCGCTAATTCGAAGCTTTCACTGGCTAATCTCTTGCTGGCGGGGTGGGCCGCCGGTGCGGCATTGTTTCTGCTTCCAGGCATCGTGAGTCTGTGGCAAATTCGTTCCTTGCGGCGATCTGCCTTGCCGTGGCGGCGTGGGCAGTCATTCGTTGAACCTCTTGCGCTCTCTGCCGGCCTTCGCCGGCCTGTCGAGGTGCTGCTGCAGGATGCGTTGCCGGGGCCGATGGCGTGTGGTGTCGCGCGTCCCGCCATTCTGATGCCTCGGGACGCAGAGGCATGGAACCCGGACGATCTGAATCGGGCGATGATACACGAGCTCGAACACGTGCGTCGCGGTGACTCGATCTGGCTCTGTCTGGCGCGCCTTGCCTGTGCCATGTACTGGTTCCATCCCCTGGTTTGGATTGCCCGGCGCAAACTTGTCCTCGAAGCAGAGCGCGCTTGTGACGACGCGGTCCTCAGGCATGCGGAGCCAACCGCTTACGCGGACCAGCTTGTAGATCTCGCGAGACGGCTGTCGAAAGCAAAGCGATTGCCCGCGCTCGCGATGGCAAACCGCCTGGATCTCGCAGCCCGAGTGAACGCCGTGCTCGACAGCCGGCGGAAGCGTGGCCCTGCAGGCGCCGGCGCGCTCATTCTGGTGTGTAGCGTCTTGTTCCTGCTACTGACCGCGGTATCGCCCGTGACGTTGACCGCGGCGCCTCAAGCCGCTTCCGGCAAGTTGCAGTTCGAAGTTGCTTCCATCCGTCCGATAACTCCCGAAGTGGGAGCCGATGCGGCCGTAACGGCCGGCCTGCGAATTGACGGCGCCCAGCTCCGGGCGACCCTGCCGCTGCGTTTTCTGGTCGGCGTAGCCTGGAAGGCTCAGCCTCATCAGTTCGAAGCGCCGGAATGGATGTCGTTGCAATGGTATGAGATTGCGGCGACCCTGCCCAAAGGACACGCCAAAATGGACGACGTTCGGGATATGCTGCAAGCCTTGCTTACCGAGCGTTTTCACCTGAAGATGCAACAGGAAAAGAAGGTCCTGCCGATTTATGCGCTGACGCTGGCGAAGGGCGGTATCGCCGCGAAGGAAGACCCGCTCGATCCGATCGGGCGCTCCTCGGAAGCGGTGAGCACGTCATCGGAGACGACCACCGTGTCCCGGCTCCAGCGTGGGGCGGCTGTCGCGATCGGCGATGACAAGATCGAGTCACGGAAGTTCACCATGTCGATGTTCGCGGATCAGTTGACGCGCTTTGTGGATCGGACGGTAGTCGATCAGACGGGTTTGCCAGCCGACGCCGCCTACGATTTGACTCTGCAGTTGACGCACGAGGACTTCCTGGCTACCAGGGTGCGGGCAGCCCTGGCGGGCGGAATGACGCCGCCTCCGCAGGCGATGAAGTTACTGGAAACCTCGGGCGATTCGCTCGAGGTCGCATTGGCTAAGTTAGGCCTCAAGCTCGAACCGAAGAAAGCCCCCACGGAAGTGCTGGTAATTGACTCCGCCGACAAGACACCATCTGACAATTAGCTCTTGCCTGATTGGCATCGCCCTGCTTTTACTCAATGGGTGCCGTCTCAATTACCATCTGCAGGGGCAGGGCCCAACCGCGATCCTGATCCCGCCGATTCCCCCAGTCGCTTCGAGAGTCAAAGTGTCAAACGCGCGGCGCCACCCGGCAGCCCTCGACGGTTGCGACATCGAAAACGATCTGCTTGGGCTTCAATGGCTCGGAAATACAGCCGAGATCCGGCTCAGATCCGAATCATACTTTCCCGCGCCTGGCGATGAGCGGCCGGAAGAAACCGCGCCGCGCGTTTACCTCGATAGCGTGCAGAAGATAGAGGCGTTTCGTGACGCTTTGAAAGATCGCGTGGTCCGGGGGTGTCTTCGGTCCGGTGAAGCTCAGGCTCTGACACGCGCGATCGTCGAAAGGCTGCCGTTTCCTCCGCTGGTTGGACACTTCATCCGTTTCGGCAGCGAAGTCGACGGCGTAGTCGACCTGACCGCGGAATTGCGTCTGAAAGTGGTAAGCCCTGTTCGCGACGCCAGGAACGAAGTTGTCGATTACCAGATTGCCTGGTATCGAATAGATCCAGCGCCGAAGGACGCACGGGTCAGAATCTCACCTGCTTCCGGATCGGCAGCGCCTCTGGTGTTCCCCTCCGCGCTCCTCTATTTCCGATTACTATTGCGAAGCGCCAGTTCACCAGCGGATCATCTTGCCACGATCCTGAGTTCCGCTGACGAAGCTGCGCTCGACAAAGCCACGAGCCGCTTCAAAATCGACCAGGATCCTTCCTGCGCAGCCCTTGCGACTCCGGGCGTGACTTGCCTGACGCCGGCGCCTGACGTTTCCATCAATCTGGAATTTCCCGTTTCCGTAAATCACAAACAGGTATTCGTTCCGCTGAACGGGACACTCTCAGATGCAATGCAACCGACGGCGCGCGGGAACACGATCCCCGCCACATTACGCATCAGGAGACTCTATCGCGGCCGCCTGCGCACCATAAAACTCGAAACGGCGAGTCGGAACCTGCTTCGGTTCCTGCTCATGCCCGGCGATGAGATTACCTGGTAGTCACTAACCCGCCGTAACGTGCTCGGGCTTCGGATTATTCAATACCTTGAGCAGTTCCAGCGTCGAAGTATCCTCTTCCAGCACAGGCGTCAGCGCAACATCCATATAATTCTTCGCTTCCGGATCCCGCTTCAACTGATACCGGAACCGCCCATACCGGACAATCTGCCCCGCCAGCCGAACATGCTTATAAACCAGCTCCGCCGCATACTTCGGATAAAACACCAGCGGATTCTCCACCGGCAGTTCCGGCCGCCGGTCCTTCCGGTACTTCCGCCGGAAATACCCGCCCTGCAGCGGATGCACCTTCTCCAGCTTTTCGCATGCCCAGTACCACAGCAGCAGGAACATCATGTTCCCCGCGTTGATCCCCGTCGCCGCCGCGCGCCGCATGACGGTCCTGATGTGCTCCGGCGCATAGAAAATATCCCACGCCTCGTCATACGCCCGCCGCCATTCCGCCACCGTCATGTTCGAATGCGTCGTGACCACGTGCTCCAGATCGTACTTATTCAGATCCGGATCCAGATACGTCCCATTCTTGAAAAGCCTCTGATGATCTTCCGACCCCGGCAGCGGCGTCAAACAATGAAACTCCAGCAGATCGATCGGCAGTTCGCGCCGAATCACTTCGATATCGCGCCGGATCGTCTCCGGCGTCTCGCCCGGGAAGCCCAGAATGTACCCGGCGAACACCGTCACCCGAGCTTTCTTCCAATCAAGCAGCATCTTGCGGTATTCCGCAATCTTGTTCTGCTTTTTCCTGGCCGATTTCAAACTGTCCGGGTTGATGCTCTCAAGCCCGATGAATACCCGAGCCACACCCGCACGCCCGGCCTTCTCGATAAACCGCGGCAGCCGGTGGCACATCGTATCCACCTGAATAATGAATTTGATGTTCGCCTTCTCACCCTCGCGCATCGCAATGAGCCGGTCGAACACCGCTTCCCAATCCGTATTGCGCGCAAAATTATCGTCGGTGATGAAGAACCGGTTGATTCCCTGCGCCAGATTGCTCCGCACAATTTGCTCGATCTCATCCGGCGTGCGCCGCCGCGACTTCCGCCCCTGTACGTTGATGATCGTGCAGAACGAACACTGGAACGGACACCCGCGCCCAGCGTCGAAGCTTGTAATCGTCCCGCCCGTGCGCTTGATCCGCGAAGCCGGCAGAAGCGGCGTCGGCACACCGCTCAGCGACGGCAGATCGTCCATGAAGTTATAAAGCGGCTTCAGCGTCCCATTCCACGCATCGAGCAACACCTGCTCGAACCGTCCCTCGGCCTCGCCCGCGAACAGCGAGATCCCGAGATCCATCGCTGCCTGCACTTCCGGCTGGATGCCAGGCAGCATGGAAAGCGTCCCGGAAACATGGAATCCGCCGATCGCCACCGCAATCCCCGCCGCCCGGAACCGCCGCGCCAGATCCATCGACCGCGGATATTGGTTCGACTGCACGCCGACCAGCGCCACCAGCGCTTTCCGCCCCCGCAGTTCCCTGATGAGCCGGTCCACCCGGACCCGCGTATTCGTTTCGTCGATCGCCGTGATCTCGAGATCCACGTCCGGCCCCAGCGTCTTCCGCTCCTTGCAGTCGAGCGCCAGGCCATACAGCACGGCCAGCGTATTCGACGGCATGGCGGACCGGAACCACTGAATCACGTACCCGTCGTTGTCGTAGTGAGACGGCTTGATGAGGACCAGTCGAAGACTATTCGGCATCGGCTGATTCTAAGGTTAGCAGGATTCCGCCCGCTACACTGAGACTGTGGCAACTCAGGCGGCCAACGCGGCGAATTCCATCGGCGACCTCGCCGAATGCCGCGGGATCCGCGAAGCGCTCCAGCATTTCACCCGCGAAAAACAGTGGGTGAACGACATCCATCTCCAGCTCTGCCGAATCGCCGCGCCGACTTTCCACGAACTCCCGCGCGCTGAATGGATGGCGGCCCAGTTCCGCTCGTTCGGCTGGCACGCCGGCATCGATAGCGAAGGTAATGTCCTCGCTTCGCTTGATCCCCAGCCCTCCGGTTCCCTCGTCGCCATCACCGCGCACCTCGATACCGTGCTCGCCCCGCGCATCAAAGACGATATTTCTTTCGATCCCCAGGGCGTTCTCCTCGGCCCCGGCGTCTCTGACAACGGAGCCGGACTCGCGGGACTCCTCGCCATCGCCCGCGCTATCCAGCAGGCCCCCGAACCCGACGGTCTCGACATCTGGCGCCGCGTTCTTCTTATCGCCAACACCGGCGAGGAAGGGGAGGGCAATCTGCGCGGTATCCGGCATCTGTGCAGCCAGCCCGCTCTCGTCTCCCGCATCCTGGCGTTTCTGATTCTCGATGGCGCCGCGCTCGAGCACATCACCACGCACGCGCTCGGCAGCCGGCGTTTCGAAGTCACCTTCTCCGGCCCCGGCGGCCATAGCTGGAGCGATTTCGGCATCGGTAATCCGGTCCACGCGATCACGCGCGCCATAACGGACTTTATTGACACAAACCCGCTCGATCCCCGCGCCACCCCGCGCGTTTCCGTCAACGCCGGGCTGATTGAAGGCGGTTCCGGCATCAACGCCATCCCCGCTCAGGCCCGCGCCAAAATCGATATCCGCTCCGAAGATGAAAGCCGCATTGACGCCCTCGCCACCGCCCTGCATGCCGCCGTGGCCCGCGCCGAGGAAACCGAGAACAGCCGCATCACCGGCGGCCGCGTCACCTCGCGCATCCGCGAAATCGGCCGCCGCCCCGCGGGCCGTCTTGACGACCGCTCGCCTCTCCTGGCCGCTCTACGCTCCGTCGATGCCCACCTCGGCATCCGCGCCCGTCCGGACTGCGCCTCTACGGACGCCAACATCCCGCTCTCCATGGGTATCCCCGCCGTCTCGATCGGTGCGGGAGGTCACGGAGGCGGCGCCCATACGACTTCAGAGTGGTATCGTCCCGCCGGCCGCGATCTCGGCCTGAAGCGCATTCTGCTCACTGCCGCCGCCCTCCTCGTTGAGACCTCCGCCCCATGAACTCTATGGGGGGCGGAGCCCCTGCTCCGCCGCCGGGCCCCTGCCCGGCGCTCTTCTAAGACATGCGAGCCCGCGCCGAATGGGCACTTTTGGGCCTCGCGGTAGTCTGGGGTTCCACCTTCGTGGTGATCAAGGCGGCCCTCGCCGGCATCTCCCCGCTGGCGTTCATCGCCGCCCGCTTCCTCATTGCGGCCGCGGTCCTGTTCCCCCTTTATGGCCGCCGGATGAAGCGATCCGCCATCCCCGGAGGCCTCCTGGTCGGAGTCCTGCTCTTCGCCGCTTTCGTGCTCCAGACCGAAGGGCTCGCCCTCACCACACCCTCGAAATCGGCCTTCCTGACCGGTCTTTCGATCCCGATGGTACCTTTCGTCAATTCGCTCGTCTATCGAACCAGACCGCGGATATCCGAGGTGATCGGCATCCTGATCGCATCCTGTGGCATGGCATTGATGACGTTTCCCGCCGGAAAATTCGAAATGACGAAGGGCGACCTTCTCAGCCTGCTCTGCGCGATCGTGTTTGCTGTCCATTTCGTGGCTCTGAGCCATTTCTCGAAAGCCGCTGGATTTGAAACCGTTTCCACCATGCAGGCCGGCGTTACCGCCGTACTGGCGCTCCTTGGCACTCTGGTTTTCGGGGCCGCACGCTTTGAACCCACCGCCGCCCTCGGAGCCGCCGTGCTGGTGACTGGATTGCTGGCTACCGCATTGGCGTTCACTACGATGGCGTGGGCTCAGCAGTTCACCACGCCCGTTCGTGCGGCGCTGATCCTGGCGCTCGAACCCGCCGTCGCGTGGCTTGTCTCCTGGGCTGTCACAGGTGAGGTTTTATCCATGCGCGGTAAAATGGGAGCAGGCCTGATCCTGGCAGGAGTTCTGCTGGTCGAACTAAAGCGCAGCAAACTGGAGACACAAGAGCTATGAGGTTTTTCGATAAGGCGCGGAACCAGAAGTTCCTCACCTCCACCATCATTGTTTTCACGCTCGCCCTGGGGGTTCTGATTGGAACTGTAGTCCAGACAGGCGTCAAGGCCGCAAAGGAGAACGGCGTCGCCGCTCCGGATGCCACGCCTCTCACCATACCCCCGCGCGAGCAGCTCCAGAGCACCTTCGCCGAAATCGCGAAGAAGCTGGAACCGTCCGTCGTCAACATCTCGGTTGAGTTCGGCGGCCGCAAAGCCGATTCCCCGCAGGCCTCGAACCGAGGCGGCAACAACCGGCGCCGCCTCAATCCCGATAACAACGATAACGGCGACGAACAGTCGCCGGACGATTTCTTCCGGCGCTTCTTTGGCGGCGGTGGCGGCATTCAGATCAATCCCTTCGGCGGCGGCGGGGAGCAGATGCCCTCTCGCGCGCTGGGTTCCGGTGTCGTGGTCGATAAGAACGGCTACATCCTCACCAACAACCACGTGGTCGATAAG
>Ga0134125_10000719_pt1 | contig 43110 bp, 35 predicted proteins | sample KB31751_FD_96464 | JGI IMG/M metagenome (GOLD analysis project Ga0134125, IMG submission 96464) | Terrestrial soil microbial communities with excess Nitrogen fertilizer from Kellogg Biological Station, Michigan, USA - KB3-175-1 | ecosystem: Environmental > Terrestrial > Soil > Unclassified ...
ACCAGCTTTATGCCCTCTGGGAGCGCCAGCAATGGGCGACCCAGGACCTCGATTTCAGCCAGGACAAGGTCGACTGGAACGAGCGCTTCGACGAGGAGGAGCGCTTCCAGCGCATGTACGGGCTGTCCTCGTTCTTCATCGGCGAGCAGAAGGTGGCGGAGGAGCTGGGGCCGATCATGCGGGCGGCGCCGACCGAGGACCAGAAAGTCTTCCTCTGCACCCAGATCGCCGACGAGGCCCGCCACGTGCGCTTCTTCGAGCGCTTCTATCGCGAGGTCGGGGTGCTCGAGGCGGATGGGCTGGCGGAGATGTTGTCCGAGACCTCGGCGCACCTGAATGCCGACTTCGGCCGGCTCTTCGACGAGATGTTGGGCCGGCGGACCGAGCGCCTCTCCCGGGAACCGGAGGACACCGAGGCGATGGTCGAGGCGGTGACGCTCTACCACATGGTGATCGAGGGGATGCTGGCCCTCACCGGCCAGCACTTCATCATGGAGTTCAACGAACGCGAGAACACGCTGCCGGGGTTCGTCGAAGGGTTCGGCAACGTCGCCCGCGACGAGCACCGCCACGTCGCCTTCGGCTCGGTGTTCCTGCGCGAGAAGGCGAGCGAGGACGACGGCTACAAGACCGCGATCCAACGCACCCTGGAAGAGGCGCTGCCGGTCGCCGACGGGGTCTTCTCACCGCCCTGGGCGCAAGGCGACGACGACTTCGAGCTGTTCGGCTACTCGCTCGCCGAGACCAGGCAGTTCGCCGCCACCTGCCTGACGCGGCGGCTGAAAGTCATCGGCCTGGGCTGAGGCCCGCGCTACGGGGCTTCGGTCGCCGGCGGTTCTTCGGTCGCCGGCGGCGCTTCTTCGGCCGGCGGCGCTTCTTCGGCGGGAGGCGGCGTGACGACGACCGGCGGAGCGGCGGTGGCGGTGGGCGCCGGCGTTTCGGGGGTGACGGTGACGGTCACCGTCCCTTTGCCGCCGTGGGCGCCGGGGACGGTGGTCGGGCTCGCCGCGGTGGCGGGGTCGACTTCGACGCCGCCGGTGACGCCGCCTTCGGCGTCGGAGCCGCTCGCTTCCGGATCTTCGAGGGCCACTGCTTCTTCCGGCGGGGCGACTTCTTCGGTGGGTGCGACTTCTTCCGGCGTGGCGGCGGGCGTCTGGGCTTCCGGCTTCGTGTCCGGGTAGACCGCGACGGCGGCGTTCGAGGAGATCGCCGGCTTGCTGTTTTCGATCGCCCGCTGGGGCGAGAGGGCCGCTTCGACCCCGCCGCTCGCCGGCGTCGCGGCGACCACGTGTGGCGCTTCCTTGACCACCGGCGCCACCGGAGTCGAAGAATGATGTTCCTTCGGCAGCTCGACCGCGGCACCGGCGGTGATCACCGCCGCGGTGACGACGCCGGCGACGGCCTTGGTACCGATCGCCCCGCCGAGCGTGGCCCCCAGGCCACCGAGTCCGCCCGCGGCGCTCGAGCCGCCGAGCGCGGCACCGATGCCGCTTGCCGCACCGCCCGCGGCAGCGGCGCCACCGCCGGCGGCCGCACCGCCCGCGGCGGCGCTGCTCGCGGCGGAGGAGCCGCCGAAGCCGAGCTTGGAGAGGATCGCCCCCTTGAGGGCGAAGAGCGCCGGGACCGGGAAGATCGCCGCCAGCAGCTTCTCGTTCGAGCGGACCTGGGAGCGGAAGTCGGCGCATTCCTCGCACTCGCGCACGTGGCGCCGGACCGGGGCCGAGACCTTGCGCAGGCCCTCGGCTGCTTCGGAGAGCTCGACCCGGACCTCGCCGCAGGTCAGCAGGCGGGCCTGGCTCGCCTCGGCGAGCGAGATCCGCGCCCGGACCAGGAGCGACTTGACCGAGGGGACCGTGGTCTCCATCGCGTCGGCGATCTCCTCGTAGGAGAGCGCGTCCATCTCGCGCAGCAGGAGGGCCGAGCGCTGCGTCTCGGGAAGTTTGTTGACGTCGGAGATGATCTGCCGGAACTCCTCCCGGTTGTGGACCTTCTCCGCGGTCGAGGCGGCCTCCACCTCCGGCACCATGTCCATCGATTCCTGCGCGTCGGCGCTCGGTTTGCGCAGGTGGTTGAGGCAGCGGTTGCGGGCGATCCGGTACAGCCAGGGGCGCAGGTTGATCTCGCGCTCGTCGGCGAGCATCGCCCGGTAGGCGTTGACGAAGACCTCCTGGAGGACGTCTTCGGCGTCCTCGGTCGAGCCCAGCATCTGGCGGCAGAAGCCGAGCAGGCGGCCCTGGTACCGGTCGACGATGGTCTCGAAGGCGCCCGGGTTCCCGCCGCGCGCCATGGCGATCAGCTTCTCGTCGCCCTGCAGTTTCAGCAGGGGCGACTTACGGGCGAGAAGCCCGCGGCGACTGGCGTGGGTTAGTGCTGATGCCTCCAAGATCCCCTCCAGGGAAGGCGTGGTCCGGTGCCTTTGAGACACGGTAACAACGGGCTAGTTGCGGACCGCGAAGATTTATTGCGTATTTACGCCCCGGCGCAGGCCTTTTTGCATGCTCATTGCAGACTTTCGCCTGCTCAAGGCGAGTTACCATCGCCTTGCCCGGGTGGCGAAACTGGTAAACGCGGCGCCCTTAAAAGGCGCTTCCCCAAGTGGGTTCGCGGGTTCGAGTCCCGCCCCGGGCACTTAGAACATGACACCGATTGGTGTCATATATATGATCCCGGCCATGGGTGAGCACGGAGGGCGGATCGTCGCCAAGGTTCTGAAGTCGCGCGGGGTGGACACGCTGTTCACGCTCTCCGGCGGCCACATCTTCTCGATCTACGACGGCTGCAAAGCCGAGGGGATCCGGATCGTCGACGTCCGCCACGAGCAGACCGCCGCCTTCGCCGCCGAGGGGATCGCCAAGGCGACCCGCGGGATCGGGGTCGCGGCGCTGACCGCCGGCCCCGGCGTCACCAACGGGATGAGCGCGATCGCCGGCGCCCAGTCGAACAATTCGCCGATCACGATCCTCGGCGGCCGCGCGCCGGAGATGCGCTGGGGCTCGGGCTCGCTCCAGGAGATCGACCACCTCCCGTTCGTCACCCCGCTGGTCAAGTCGGCGGCGACGGCGAAGGAGACCGACGCGATCGCCTCGATGACCGCGGCCGCTCTCGACGCCGCGGCGGCCGCGCCGAGCGGCCCGACCTTCGTCGACTACCCGATGGACGTCGTCTTCTCGGAGGCCGAGTTCGAGGTCCCCGCCGTCGCCGACCCGCCCGCCGCGACCGCCCCGCAGGGCGTCGAGGAGGCGGCGGCGCTCCTGGCGAACGCGGAGCGGCCGGTGATCATGGCGGGCACCGGGCTCTACTGGGCGCGCGGCGAGAACGAGCTGCGGGCGCTGGCCGAGGCCGTCGGCATCCCGGTCTTCCTCAACGGCCTCGGACGCGGCTGCCTGCCGGCCGACCACGACCTCTACTTCAGCCGTGCGCGCTCGACCGCCCTGCAGGGCGCCGACGTCGCCCTGGTGGTCGGCGTGCCGATGGACTTCCGGCTCGGCTTCGGCGGCAGCTTCGGCGAGGCGACCAAGATCGTCCGCCTCGACGTCGCGCCCAACGCCCTGACCGCGAACCGCCTGCCCGATCTCGACCTGGTCGGCGACGTCGCGGCCGGGCTGGCGGCGATCGCCGCGGCGGCGGGGGAGGGGACGCGCTCCAAGCCCTGGGTCGAGCAACTCACCAACATCGAGGCCGAGGCGCGCGAAAAAGAGCGCGAGCAGCTGGACGACCCGCGGGCGCCGCTCCACCCGGTGCGGATCTACCGTGAACTGGACCAGGTGCTCGACCGCGACGCGGTCGTCGTCGGCGACGGCGGTGACTTCGTCTCCTACGCCGGCCGCTACATCAACACCTACGAGCCCGGCTGCTGGATGGACCCGGGTCCGTTCGGCTGCCTCGGCGCCGGCCCCGGCCAGGCGATCGGCGCCAAAGTCGCCAACCCCGACAAACAGGTCTGCCTGCTGCTCGGCGACGGCGCCTTCGGCTTCGCCGGGATGGAGTTCGACACGATGGCGCGCCACGGCCTCGGCGTCGTCGGCGTGATGGGGAACAACGGGATCTGGGCGCTCGAGCACCACCCGATGAAGTTCCTCTACGGCTACTCGGTGGCCGCCGAGTTGCGGCCGGAAACGCGCTATGACGAGCTGGTCGAGACGCTCGGCTGCGAGGGCGTGATCGTGCGCGAGCCGGATGAGTTGCGTCCGGCGCTGGAGAAGGCGTTCTCGTCCGGGGTGCCGACGCTGGTCAACGTGATCACCGATCCCGAGGTCGTCTACCCGCGCAAATCGAACCTGGCCTGAAGTCGGTTCGAAAAGAACCCGGAAACGAGAATCGCCCGCCATAAGACGGGCGATCCACGCGGATCCCTCAGGACGGGCAGGGGTACGTCTTCAGGGACCCTTATTGATGGGCTCAGACGGCGGGAGGCGCCATGATGCGGCAATCGCCTAAGCCCTATGCCAAGAGCAAGGTGAGGCGAACCCCTCCTTGCCCCCGGTCCGAGAAGTATTGCCAGGGCGCAGGGACTTTGTCCACCGTTTCGTGCGTGGAGTACCCAAAAGTCGGCGCAGGGATACGCCATTTGTGGGGGTCAAGCCCCACCAACCACCCATTTGTCCTGTTCGCCGGACAGGAAATGTCCATCCGGTATGGCAAGCGGGTTCAACCGCGTCACGATTCTACTTCAGTCGAATCAGATAACGCAATCGCCGCTCCGTACAAGATGTCGTGCTCGGACACCGTGATCCGCTCGAGGTCGAAGGCCCTCATCGCCTCGACCAGGGTGACGACGCCGGCGACGATCGTCGGGGCCCGGTCGGCGTGGAGGCCGGGGATCTCCGAGCGCCGGGAGAGCGGCGCCGAGGCCAGGGTCGACAACATGCGTTGGATGCTCGGCAGCTCGAGCACGTGGCCGTGGACCCGCTTCGGGTCGTAGGGGTCGAGTTCCAGCTCGATCGCCGCCAGTGAGGTCGGCGTCCCCGCCACCGCGATCCCGGCCGTGGCCGCGGGCGCCTCGACCGTCGCCGCCTCGATCAGCCCGCGCAGGTCGGTGGCCAGCGCTTCCAGCTCGACCGGGGTGGGTGGATCGGAGACCAGGTGGCGCTCGCTGTGGCGGACGACGCCCGCCTGCAGCGAGACGTGCCAGCCGATCTCGCGGCCTTCGCCGACGATCAGCTCGGTCGAGCCGCCGCCGATGTCGATCACGACGGTGGGCACCTCGGGGTAGTGCTCGGAGGTGGCGCCGATGTAGGTCAGCCGCGCCTCTTCGTCACCATCGAGGACGCGGGCCGAGAGGGCGAAACGCTCGCGCAGCTCGGCGACGAAAGCGCCGCCGTTCTCGGCGTCGCGGACGGCGCTGGTGGCGATCGCGTCGACCCGTTCGGCGCCCATCTCCTGCAGCGTCGCCACGTAGGGCTCGACGGCGGCGCAGGCGGCCTCGATCGCCTCGGCGGCGAGCCGCCCGCTGAGGTCGACGCCGCGGCCCAGCCGGGTCACCGTGCTGCGCCGCTCGACCGGGGTGACGCGCCCGTCCTGCACGTCGGCCACGAGGAGGCGGGTCGAGTTCGAGCCGATGTCGATGACGGCGACGCGGTCGGGGTCGGAGGGCATCCAGCGCACCCTAGTTGAGTCGCGGGCCCCTGCTCAGTGGCCGGTATGTCAGCGCTCCAGGGCCTTCGGATCGGCCGAGCAGACCGCGGCCTCGGCGCCCGAGAGAGCGCAGGAATGATGTCCTCATCGCCCGCCTTCTCGCGCTCTATCGCGGACCGCGGCCAACAGCGAACGCGTCAGGGGAGGGCGACTCGGAGCCGGGGGCGATCGCCCCGAGGGCGACGCGCCTGCGCCGTGGGCGACGCCCAGCTGGCCGTGCAGCGGCTGACCGAGCACTACGGTCGTAGCGCCGCCCTCGTCTTCGGCGGGCTCGGCGGCGATTGCGACCCGGAGTGGAAGGCGTGGGTGCGGCCGAGGGTCCCGTTGGCGAGCGGCCCGGAGGGCCGGGGACCGATCGCAGTTCAAGATGGAAGGCAAATTGGGAGCGTCCATGGGCCAGCACGCCGGCTGCTCCTCCCAAGGCGAGATCCTCCGCCCGGGTTGGCTCCTCGGCGCCGCGGCACCGTCAACGGCGGCTCGACCACCGAGCACGACCGCAAACTCTCCCGATGACAACCTCGAACTCGAGATCGAAGGCCTCGGCATCCTCCAGAACGCCATCGGCCCCAAAGCCGACGGCGTTCTGGACCCCAAGCGCCGCCGCCCCGGCGGTCACCAGCTCCAAAGCACCGAAGAGCCCCCGCCCGCGGCCGGATTTCAGCCCCAGGTTGCTAAGATCTTGTGTCCGCCGCGGGGTGGAGCAGCCAGGTAGCTCGTCGGGCTCATAACCCGAAGGTCGCAGGTTCGAATCCTGCCCCCGCTATAGGACGAAAGCCCCGCAAATGTGGGGCTTTTGTTTTTTCTAAAGATGCAGACAATAGGGTTCAAGATAACCTCCGCGGCAACGCTTGGGGGACAACATGAGGTCCGAGAGAGGTCGATCCAGCCCTTGTACTAGGGCCTGCCATCCACCTACGGTCGCCGCCGACATACGGCAAAAGCGACCCCGCGCTGCGGAAACAGCCGGGGGGATGGCACAGGAGGTTTGAGCTCCGCTGCACGACCACCCTAAGGGCGCGGGCGATGGTCCCGCGATCACCACTTGGGACGAAGACAACCGCGAGGAGTGGGCGGTTCTTCGTCAGGTTCTGGAACTCCACCCGACGACGCTGACGCAGGAGGAGCTGGTCCGCGAGGACAAACGGTGACCGGCCGAAGGAGTTCAGCGAGGTCGACCGGATTCAGGGGGCGTTCGCGAACTCGCCGGGACTGGCCTGCACCACCGTCCTGACGAGGACGAGATGGTCAAGCCGACCCGCTCGGCCCTTCGCTACTTCGGGCTCAGCGGGGAGGCGTCCTGAGATGGCGGAGCAAGTTCCAGGTCAGGCTTTGCTCGACGCCCTGGAGCACCCGCTGCGTCGGAGCCTTCTGCGGCGGCTGGTGCAGTCCGAGGGCAAGATGGGTCCCTCGCCGACATCGCCGAGTTCCTGAACCGCAAGGGTGTTCCCCCCACACACGGCACGAACCAATGGACGGCCGCCATGGTGCGCAAGGCCTACGTGTCCTAGTCCGGGTTCGGCGCCGGCTGCCGCTTCGCGCGAGGAGCGGCGCGACTATACGATGGTCCCCGTGAATCGGGACTTTCTGAGCAAGCTGACGCTCAACGGCCTGATCTGGGGCCGGATGACGTTCGGCGCTGCGGCCTGGCTGGCGCCACGGCCCGTCGGCAACGCGGTCGGTCTCGATATGAGCGGGAATCCACAGGCTGTCTACCTGGCTCGGATCCTGGCCGTGCGTGATCTCGTTCTCGCCTGCGGTGCTCTCGGAACCGACGCAGAGGTTCAGCGCCAGTGGCTGCTCGCTGGTCTGGTGTGCGACTGCGCGGACACCCTCGCCGGAGTCGCCGCGGGGCGGGGCGGATACCTACCGAAGCGCACGAGCTTCTACCTGACCGGGTTTGCCCTCTCGGGTGTAGCCGCGGCCGTGGCTGTCCTGCGAGAGCAATCGGGCGCGACTTCCGTGTAAGTCCCGATCTACCCCAAGCGGATTCGCGACACTTCTGCCTCTTTGCGCGAGCCCGACAGATTTCGAGTCTAGATATCGAAGCAAGCCAGGTCCGCTGGGGCAACACATGGGGCAACAAGCCCCACAGATTCCAGCCGATCTCCACGTAGCTCCATATCGTGAGAATCGCTTGCGACTGCGCCTCACATAGCTGAGCGGGGCCACGGGTTCGGGCTCATAACCCGAGGGGCGCATGTTCGAATCCTGCCCCCGCTATAGAGAAAAACCCCGGAAGCGGAGCTTATTTCGTGTCTTGGGTCTCGTAGCAAATCACCCGCGGGTAACAAGTGGCTCCTAGGTTCGGCGACAGCTCTCCCTGGGGGGAATCAACAGAGCTCAAAGGCGGGGAAGGGAACCTAGGTCGGGCCAATCTAGGGCGATTCCTCCCCGATGAGCTCGAGGTCCGGCAATCGTTGATTGTCTACTCAGGTACTTCTAGGGTAGAAGCCCATCAAATGCGTTAGCCCGGATGCCCTCGCACCTACCGAACCCATCTCCCCCACGACCGCCGGCCTACCAGCGGCACAGACGGCGTCGCCGACGCATCGATCGCTTGGGCGATCGCCGGCGGCAGAATGCTGATGCCGGCCTTCGTCTTCCAGACGCCGGCGATCCGCAGGCCCGAGCTCGACGCCGGCGTTACGCCTATGCGAATGCCGGCTTCGGGTCTTTAAATCCGTCATGAGCCTTCACACCGACATCCCCAGTCGCGGTCAGATCGAGCGTCTTCTGCGGGCGCGCAGAAATGGCCTCGTCTCGATCTACCTACCGACCACCCCGGTGACGCCGGAGGCCGAGGCGTCTCGGATCACCTTCAAGAACCTGGCCGCCGACGCAGTCGCAGAGATGCGGGAGGGTGACATCAGCGCCGCCGACCGCGAGGCGATCGAGGAGGCGCTCGAGGACCTCCACGACGACGACGACTTCTGGGCGGAGCAGGCTCACTCGCTCGCGGTTTTCGCCGATCCACAGGGGCTGCGCAGCTTTCGCCTGCCGAACCGGCTGACGGCGGCGGTTCAGGTCGCCGACCGCTTCTACGTGAAGCCGCTGCTGCGCACCGTCACCTTTCCGCAGGCGGCCTTTGTGCTGGCGCTCGCGGAGGGCTCGGTGCGGCTGCTCGAGGTGACTCCCGACCTGCCGACCTTCGAGGTGAGGGTTCCCGATCTGCCCAAGGACGCGGCGGATGCCGTCGGCAAGGCCTCGACCACCGACCGCTCCCACTCCGGGCGCCTGGTGGGCTCCGAGGGGCGCAAGACCCTGTTCCGCCGCTACGCGCGCGCCGTCGACCGTGCCCTGCGGGGGGTGCTGGGCGGCCAGGACGTGCCGCTGATCCTGGCGGCGTCGGAGCCGATCGGCGGGATCTTCCGTTCGGTCAACTCCTACCCACACCTGGTCGAGCGTTCGCTGCCGGGCAGCCCCGAGGAGGCGACCGACGCCGAGCTGGGCGAGGCCGCCCGCGAGGTCCTCGACGGCCTCTACGCCGAGCAGCTGCGCGAGCTGACTGCGCTGTTCGATCAGCGTTCGAGCGTCGGCCGCTCGGCGGTCGAGATCAACGACCTCGGCCGCGCCGCCACCTTCGGGGCGGTCGACACCCTTTTCGTCGACATCGACACCAAGCTGGCCGGGACGATCGACGAGGAGTCCGGCGTGGTCTCGCTCGACGATGCCGAGGGGGCCGGCGACTATGGCGTCGTAGACGAGCTCTGCCGCCGCGTCATCCTCTCCGGCGGCACGGTGTTCGCCGTGCGTGCCCCGGAGGTCCCGGGCGGTGGACCGGCGGCGGCGATCCTGCGCTATCCGGTGTGAGCCCCCGCTACGAGCTGTCGCGCATCCGGCTGGCTGACGGCAGCGAGACGACGGTCTACGTCGTCGTCCACCCGCGGCGGACGACGCGGGTGCGGGTGACCTGCTTTGAGGAGCCGCGGCGTCTCGATCACTGGTGCGCCGCGAACAGCCGGCCGGAGGCGATCGTCGCCGGGTTCTTCGTTCGCGATCCGTGGCGGCCGCTTGGCGAGGTCCGGGTCGGCGGTGAGGTGATCACGCATGAGCCGATCGCCGCCCCGTTCGGGCCGACGCGCAGCTGCCTCCACGTCGAGCCGGACGGCGCGGTGGCGCTTGCGCCCCGCGGCGAGATCGCGGACGCCCCAGCCGGCGATCTGGTCCAGGCCGGCCCTCGACTGGTTGCTGACGAACGCGTGGTCGTCGACGACGGGGACCCCGAGGGATTTTCGGCCGCCGCCGGGCAGTTCGACTCTGACATCACGGCCGAGCGCCATCCGCGCTGCGCGCTCGGCGTCAACGAGGAGGAGCTGTTCGCGGTCTGCTGCGACGGGCGCCGCACCGGCGTCGACGCCGGCCTCGACCTCGCCGAGCTCGCCCGGCTGTTGCTCTCACTCGGCGCGACGGACGCGATCAACCTCGACGGTGGCGGGTCGGCGACCCTGGTCCACCGCGGCCACCTGCTGAACCGTCCCTACAGCTCGGTCGATCAACCCGGGCCTGAGTCGCGCCCGGTGGTGACCGCGCTGCTCTTCGACTCGCGTTGAGCAGGAGACGGGACAGCCCGGTGCGACTCAGGACCTCGGGACGAGGATCTGCCCGAGGGCACCGCTCGCGAAGCGCTGCTCTCGCACCAGGTCCAGCTTCAGATGCCGATCGAGATCGGCGAAGGGGCTGAGGCCAGCGCCGATCGCGACGGGGACCCACGAGAGCTGGTACTCGTCGACGAGGCCGAGCTTGACGATTCTTCTGGCGAAGGTCGGGCCGCCGTGGATGAGGATCGTGCCGTCGTCGTCGCGAGCTTTGAGGTCGGCGATCGCCGCCCCGGGGTCGCTGAAGACCTCCGCCGGGCCCCAGTCCGCCTTCTCCAGGGTGTGGGACAAGACCGCCTTGGGCTTCTCGTTCATGTAGGTCGCTATCGGACCCTCCGAGGCCAGCCAATGCGGACCCATGATCTCGTAGCTGCGCCGGCCCATTGCGTGGGTCCCGGCTTCGTCGAGGGCGCGAAGGTTCCACTCGGCGCTGTCGTCGCCGAAGAACTCAAACATCCAGTCGTGCGTCCCGTCGGGGCTCGTCGCGAAGCCGTCGAGGGACAGCACCATCTTGAGAACCACTTTTCTGTCGGTCATGTCTGCTGGGACCTGAGCTTGCTCGGAAACTCATCGCTACTTCGGGCTCTGGTTGAACACCCCCAGCATGGGTTCGACCAAAAACGGAGGATCTGGAGTCGACCGGCTGATCCGCCTCATCCCGCCCGGCGGTAACAGATGTGCGTCGCCAGCGGGGAGTGGAGGGTCTCGACCGGCTCGAAGTCGAACTCGGTGACGCCGTCGAATATCCGCTCGCCGGAGCCGAGCAGGACGGGGGCGATGTCCAGCCAGAGCTCGTCGACGACGTCGGCCTGCAGGGCCTGGCGGACGGTCGAGGCGCCGCCGGCGATGTCGATGCCGTCGTCGCCGGCGGTCTCGCGGGCCTGGGCGTAGGCGGCGTCGAAGCCGTCGGTGACGAAGTGGAAGGTCGTACCGCCCTCCATCTCGATCGGCTCGTGGGCATGGTGGGTGAGGACGAAGACGGGGGCGTGGTAGGGCGGGTTGGGACCCCACCAGCCCGTCCAGTCCTCGTTCCACTCGCCGCGGATCGGGCCGAACATGTTGCGGCCCATGACGTAGGCGCCGCGGGGGCGGAGGAGGCGTTGTTCGGCGGTGGTGTCCGCCTCGTTCAGGCGCTCGTCGCCGAGGTGCCAGGCGTGGAGCTCGATGCCTCGCTTCCCGAGCGGGTCGTCGCGGGTCTGATCCGGCCCGGCGACGAAGCCGTCGAGGGAGATCGACATGTGGCAGGTGGTGTCGGCCATTTCTGTCCTCCGAAGGTGGTTGCGGTTTGCAAGCGGCGACTTGCGGGCGCAACCGTATCAGAGTAGTTGCAGACTGCAAGTACCATGGAGGACATGGCTACGGCTTCGGCGGGCGAACCGCGCTCCGGGTGTCCGATCAACGCGACGATCGAGGTGATCGGCGACCGCTGGACGCTCCTCGTCTTGCGCGACGTGATGTTCGGCAACCGCCGCCACTTCCGCGAGCTGCAGAGACACTCCGAGGAGGGGATCGCCTCGAACATCCTGGCCGACCGGCTGCGGCGCCTGGTCGGCGGCGGCCTGCTCTCCCGCGAGGACGCCGGCCGCGGCCGGCGGGTGACCTACAGCCTCACCGAGGCGGCGATCGAGTTGGTGCCGGTGATGGCGGCGCTCGGATCCTGGGGGCTCCGCCATCGGCCGACCTCGCCCACGCTCCGCGTGCGGGCGGAGCTGCTGGTGGACGGCGGCCCCGAGCTGTGGGCGGACTTCATGGACGAGCTCCGCGCCGAGCACCTCGGCGCACCGCCCCCGCCGGACGACCGCCCCCGCGCCACCGAGCGCCTTGCCGCCGCATACGCCGAGGCGGTCGCCGCCGAAGCGACCTGAGCCGTCTCTGCTCAGGAGTGGCTCGCCGGCCCCGCGGCCCGGAGCATGAAGGCGAGCGCGCGACGGGGACCGACGTCGGCGACGAGCGCGCGCCAGACCGCGAGGGCGGGATGGGAGACGGCGGGGGCGGCGGTGAAGCGGGCGCGCTCGGCGACAAGGGCCAGGTCGGCGGTGGCGGGCCCGATCTCGGTCAAGGTCGGGTGCAGGCTGCGCAGGGTGGTCCGGGGCCGGGAGGGTTGTGGGGCGAGCCGGACCAGGAGGTCGGCGAGCTGGGTGCGCGGGGCGCGGCGAGGGTGGATCAGGCGAGCGGCGGCGAGGATGAGGATCGCGAGCGCCGCCACGGCCCCGAGCAGCTGGAGCAGGGTCCCGCCCGCCCCCGCCGGGCGCGCGGTGCCCGCCTGGAGGATGTCGAGGCCGGGGGAGACGTCCGCGGCGGCGGCGGCCGGCGTCGGGTTGAAGGGAACCCATCCCACCCCCGGGAAGTAGACCTCGATCCAGGCGTGGGCGTCCTCGTCGCGCACGGCCCAGCTGTCATGGCCGATCTGTTCGCCGGTGGCGAAGCCGACCACGACGCGGGCGGGAACGCCGGCGACGCGCAGGAGGAGCGCCGCGGCTCCGGCAAAGTGCTGGCAATACCCCGCGTGGGTGTGGAAGAGGAATTCGTTCAGGGGTTCGGGGCCGGGGGCGCCGACTTCGGTGGTGTAGCGGAAGCGGCCGCCGCCGAGCAGGTGATCCTCCACGCGCCGGACCACGCCGAGCTCGGACCCGACGCCCCTCGACAGGCGCCAGGAGAGGCGGAAGAGATTGCCCCAGTCGGTCCCCTGCAGGACGGGTGGGAGATGCTTCGCCATCCGGGCCAGCGGATAGGGGATGTAAAGCGGCGGCGGCGGGCCGAGGCCGATCTGGGTGAGCGGCTGATAGCGCCTTCCGCTCGGCACCGGAATCCGCGCCAGCCGCGCGGCCGACGCGTGCACCACGGCGGCCTCGACCCGGTAGACGTGGCCTTCGGCGGGGCTTTCGGTCAGGGCGAAATCGTCGCCCGGCTCGACCAGCGCGCCGCCCTTGGTGTGCACCGCGGTGGGCCGGCCGGGAGAGACGACGCTGTGGTTGCGCAGCCCGCGCACCTCGACCTCGATCGACTCACGGCGAGCCGCCGGTTCGGGTAGCCGCGAGGTTTCGCGGGCGACCAGCCAGCGCCGGTTGTCGAAGGCCTCGAGCACCTGCATCCGCCACAGCGCCGGTTGCGGGGCGGTGACGTCGAGCATGACGGCCCCGGTCCGGCGGTCGCCGAGCGGGCCATAGGTCTGGCTGGTGACGAGTTCTTGGAACCGCGGCGCGCTGTGGTGGTGGCCGAAGGGCTGCCAGCCGGCCCGGGGAGCCGCGACCTGCGCTCCGAAGAGGGCGACCGCGCCGACCATCGAGGCGGCCGCGACGATCGGGAGAAGCCTCCCGCGGGCGATCCGCATCGTCAGCGCCACGAGCACGACCGCGCCCTGCCAGGAGGAGTCCGCGGTCTGCTGCATCGCGATCGCCCCGCCGAGGGGTACGAGCAGCAGGGCGAAGCCCAGGAGGCCTCGGATCCGGCCGGGCCGCCTCCAGAGGAGCCCGGCGAGGCTGATCGAGACCCCCGCGATGAGCAGCACCGCCGCCAGCGCCCAGCTCTGGACGATCGGCGTCGCGTCGCCGATCGTCGGCATCGCCTGGAGGCCGTCGCGTAGCGAGGCCGTGGTCGTGTCCAGCGCGGCCGGGGCCAAGGTCCCCGCCGGCAGGCCGGCCGCCAGGATCGCGCCCGGCAGCCAGACAATCGTCAGCACCACCGCCGGCCGCGGACCGAGAGTGCCCGCGGTCGTGAGGGCGGCGACCGCGATCATCGGCGCCAGCCACAACAGGCCGCTGCCGAGGTCCCCCCACCAGGCCACCAGGCCGCCGCCGCACAGCAGGATCAGTGCGGCCGCATCGCCCCAGCGGGGCTCGCGATCAGCGCCGGCCCGCACCACTCCCGAAGGTCGCTTTCTCGAGCGGGACCACCTCGGACGGGAGCCGTCCCGATCGCGCCGGCCCGCGCGTCGGAGCCTGCGCCGCCCGCACGTGGATGGCTCCCGGGGGGGCGGTGGGCGGCGCGGTGCCGACGGCGCTTCGCAGGCTCGCCAGGCGACGGTGCATGCCGGCCCAACCCCCGGATACGCTCTCCACCGGGATCGGATGCCGCTCGCCCGGCAGCAGGACGCGGCACCCGCCCGCGCCTGCCAGGCCGTGAATCTGCCCGGCCGCGACGCGGAGCGTCCAGCCGACCGCCTCGTCGGAGGGCGAGCCGGACAGGTCGACGACGACGAGCGGCATGCCCCGGGGCGCGGTGATGACGCGGCGCTCCTGCCATTCGCCGGCCCGCGCCACGCTGGGCCAGTGGATCCGACCGAAGGGCGTGCCGCGGGAGTAGGGCTGCAGGCCGTCGGGCTCCGGATCGCCGCCGGGGTCGGCGCCCTGCGGGCGCTGCTCGAGGCCGACGCTCGCCGGCGTGGGCAGCACGAGCACGAAGGCCGGGTCGCCGGCGGTCGGCCGGCGGGAGGAGGCGAACAGGCGCAGGTCGTCGCGCACCCGCACCGCGGAGGGTCCGATGAGATGGGCGCCGGGGCGCTCGATCGTGCAGCGCCGCGACGAGTCCCGCTCGAGGCGGCGCCAGATCCCGTCCGCGTCGAGGATCTCGGCGTGGACCGGGAGCGCCCGCGGCGCGCGGACCCTGAACCGGAGGGTGATCGGTTGACCCTCGACGACCTCGTCCCGATCGACCGTCCGCTCGACCACGACGCGACCCGCGCCGACCGCGGTCGCCATCAGGCAGCCCAGGACCAGGACCAGGAGGCCGAGCGCGAAGGCAAAGAGCGCGACCGATCCGAGCAGGGCCGCGACGAGGAGCAGCGCGAGCCCGAGCGAGCCGGTCGCGAGCCCCCGTTTCATCGCGCCGGGACTTCCTCCAGGGCCTCCTCGACGATCGTCGCCTGCGCCTCGGCGGGAGCGCCGGCGACGGTCTGGATCCGGTGGGCGAGGACCGGGCCCGCCAGCGACTGGACGTCGTCGGGCACGACGAAGCCGCGGCCCTGCAGCGCCGCGTGGGCGCGGGCAGCGGCGAGCAGCATCAGGCCGCCGCGCGGGCTCGCTCCGGCCTCGCTCAGCGGATGACGCCGGGTCGCGGCGAGGATCGCGACGATGTATTCGAGGAGCGGCCGGCGCGCGTCGACCTCGGCGACGGCGGCGATCGCCGCCGCGGCCTCGCCGGGCTCGGCGACCGAATGGACGACGGGTGGCGGCGGCGAGCCGAGCAGGTCCGCCTCGGCCCCCGCCGAGGGGTAGCCGAGCGAGAGACGGGTCATGAACCGGTCGAGCTGCGCGGGCGGCAAGGCGTACGTGCCGTCGAAGCCGGCCGTCGGGTTCTGCGTGGCGATGACCGTGAACGGTCGCGGCAACGGGTGCGCCTTCCCCTCGACGGTGACCTGCAGCTCGGCCATCGCCTCGAGCAGCCCGGACTGCGTTTTCGGCGGCGTCCGGTTGAGCTCGTCAACGAGGACGATGTTGGCGAAGATCGGCCCCGGGTGGAACTCGAACGTCTCCGCGCTGGCCCGCCAGATCGTCGTCCCCAACACGTCGGTGGGGAGCAGGTCGACGGTGCCCTGGATCCGCGCGAACCGGCCACCGATGCAGGCGGCGAGGGTGCGGGCCAGTTGCGTCTTGCCGACCCCCGGCCGGTCCTCGAGGAGAAGGTGGCCGCCGGCCAGGAGGGTGCAGAGCACGACCTCCAGCATCTGCCCGTCCAGCTGCATCCCGCGGGCGATGTCCCTGGCCAGATCCTCACCCCAGGCGGCGACACCGCTATCGGAAACCCGAACGGTACGCAACGTGGCCATAGGACCAGTATCGCGGACCGGCTCAGCCCGAACCGGACGTTTTTCTTATCCCCGCTTCTCGAACACGAGCCGGTGATGGTCCATCAGCTCCCGTTCGAAGCAGACGCTGTTGGCGCTGACGCCGGAGGTGAAGGCGCGGCGGAAGTCGCGGCTGGTCAGCCAGCGGGGCACCAGCTCGGCCTTCAGGAGGGTCTTTCTGAGGCTGGGTTCGGCAAATCGCCTTCGCCATTGGCGGATCGTCTCGAGGTAGTCGAGGCGGCCGCTGGAGCTCTCGACGAGGGAGAACCGCGGCGCGGCGCAGTCGACCACCTGCTCCTGCCCGTAAGGGAGGAAGGAGCCGGGGAACTGGTGGGCCATCAAGGCGAGGTACCAGCCATCGGAGTCTCGCGGGGCATCGATGTCGACCTGCTCGAGCGGGATCATGTTGCGGCCGTAGACCATCGTCTGCAGGTAGAGGCGACCGCCCGCCGGCAGCAGGTCCGCGATCCGCTCGAAGAGGTCGCGATAGATCTCCTCCTGGCGCCCGGCGGCGTGGTCCTCCGGTGAGCAGAAGTGCTCGAAGGCGCCGAGGCTGGCGACGGCGTCGAAGGTGCCGAAGTCCTCCGTCGTGATGCTCCGCGCGTCGCGCAGGTGGACCTCGAGGCCGTGGCGCCGGCAGGCCTTCTCCTGGGCGGCGGACAAGGTGACGCCGATGCCCGCGGCGCCGCGCTCACGGACGTAGGCGAGCAGCGGGCCCCAGCCGCAACCGAGATCGAGGACGCGTCTGCCGGGCTCGATCCCGATCTGCCCGGCGATGTACTCGTGCTTGCGCCGCTGGGCCTGCTCCAGGGTCAGGGTGAAGTCGCCGTCGTATTTGGCGCCGCTGAAGTCGGCCAGCTCGCCGAGGCTGAGCCTGAAGATCCGGTCGATCAGCGAGTAGGTGAAGTCGAGGTCGTCGCGATCCGCCACGTGATGGACCGTATCCCGACGGGACCCTCGGCCGACGAGATGTCGATGGCTGAGCCCCGGATCCGTCCCCCGATCCGGTCCGGAGGATCAACTCAGCGCCCCCGCAGAGCCTGCTCCCGCACCGCGTCCATCGTCCGCATGATCGCGATCGATTCATCGAGGGGCATCAGCGGGCTCTCGAGATCCCCCGCGGCCAGGCGACGGGCGACCTCGTCGGCCTGGTGGCGGAGGCCGCGGCCATCGTGGGTCGACTCGATCCGGGTCGGCTCGCCGTCGCGGGGCAGGAGCGTCATCGACGCGGGAGCGTAGAAGTCGCCGTCGATCTCGATCCTCGCGTCGGTGCCGACGATCGCGGCGCGGGTCGGGCTCTTGGCGCGCAGGGTGCAGGTGAGCACGGCCTGGGCGCCGCCCTCGTAACCGAACACCATCGAGGTCTGGGCGTCGACGCCGGTGAACGCCGGGTCGGCGACGGCGGCGATCCGATCCGGGGTTCCGAGGACCATCGACGCGAACGAGACCGGGTAGATGCCGAGGTCGAGCAGGGCGCCTCCGCCGATCTCGGGGGCGAAGAGGCGGAACTCGGGATCCTCGGGGAACCACTGCCCATGGTCGGCGGTGACGGTGACGATCTCGCCGAGTGCCCCTTCCGCGAGCCACTCGCGGATCCGGACGACGTGGGGCAGGAAACGCGTCCACATCGCCTCCATCGCGAAGAGCTTCTCCTCCCGCGCCACGGCGACGATCTCCGCCGCCTCGGTCGCGTCCATCGCGAACGGCTTCTCGACCAGGACGGGCTTGCCGGCGCGCAACGCCAGGATCGCGTCCTCGCGATGCATGGGGTGCGGGGTCGCCACGTAGACCGCGTCCACGGTCGGATCGGCGACGAGCGATTCATAGCCGGCATGCCGAGCCTCGATGCCGAAGCGATCGGCGAACCGGTCCGCGGTGTCCTGGCCGCGCGATCCCACGGCGGCCACGATCCCGGAGTCGGTCAGCCGCAGGTCCTCCGCGAACGTGTGCGCGATCCCACCGGTGCCGAGGATCCCCCATCGCAATGGGCCGTCATCCATGCTCCGAGACTAACGCCGTGCCGCCGCAAGGCGGGCGTGCTCGGGTCGATCGCGAAACCTCACTGTTCTTTTCTCACCGGGTCTGAATGATTAGAGTCGGCTGAGTGTCTGGGACGACGTCAAGCCGGTGAGCAGGGGTGGACCCGGTGGCCGATCTGCTGCTGGTCCGTGGCGCTGACCTGGTCCTGCTCGGAGTCGGCTGGAGTGGTCTGCGCTTCGTCGGCGGGGAGGGGCCGGGTCAGCTTCATGCGGACGAAGGCGGCGGCCGCATCACCCTCACCTTCCCGCCCCAGGCGGTGGCGGAGGGGAAGTACGACGACGACTTCGACCTCGGCGGACGCGGCGCCCGTCTCGGCGGTCCCAGCCGCGTCGGCTTCGAGGTAGCCGCCGGGACGACGATCGAGCTGACCGCCGCGGCGCTGTTCGGCGCCCTGGCCGATGCCGACGTCGTCGTCGGCGAAGGCGCGGACTCCCCGACCTCGATCGAGTTGCCCTGGCACCTTGCCGTCGCGCCGCGGGCGCCGGCGGGGGCGAGGGTGGCCTCGGCGCAGCGGCCGATGCCGGTCGCATCGCCGGCGGGCGTGGTCGGCCTCTGGCGGGCGCAGCTGCGTTCGCGCGGCGCCGGCGAGACGGACGCCGGTCTGGCGCTGCTGCCGCTGGCGGCCGACCAGAGCGACGACGGGCTCGACCTCCAGCCACTGTCGGGAGCGCAGCGCCAGAGCATTCTCGACGCCGCCCACGCGGCGACCGGACCGGCGCTGGCGCGGGCCAGGCGCCTCGAGCTGAGCGCGCTCGGCGGTTCGCTCGCGGCCGAGCTGTCGGCGCCGAGCCTCGAGTGGAGCCACCGCACCGTGCTCGGGCGCGACGACCGGGTGCGCGTCGTCCAGTACGGCGTGCTCTACCCGTTCGGGCACCGGGCGGCGTTCATCGAGAGCGCCGAACGGCGCTTTCACCCGAGCGGTTCGCCCGCCGTCGCCGGCCTGCGCCGGGAAGTCCTGCTGGTGGTGCTGGAACCGGTGCGGTCGACCGCCGACGGCGACACCGAGCTGCGGCGCCGCTTCCCTTTCAGCGAGGTCGAGGTACTGGAGACCAACTTCGCCGAGATCAAGCCTCCCGAAGAAGGTGATTACCTGAAGGTGCGACGGCCCGTCGAGTTCCACGGCGAACTGGGGGAACGGATCGAAGCGCTGGCCGGGGAACAGCAACAGCTCGAAGCTGAAGTGGGTGAACGGCTTTCCGCACAACCGGGCACCCTCGCGGCGTTCGAAGAAATGGGGCTCGGTTCGGTGCCCCAGCTGCTGGCGGCGCGGGAAGGCCTGGCCGCGGCGGGCGATCCGGAGGGGTGGAGGCAGGCGAACGAGGCCATCGATAAAGCGATCGAGGTGGCGGAAAGACGCAGGAACGAAACGACTACCGGTCCCGAAGGGGAACCGATCGGTCCTGACCAAGGGACCCTGGAAGCGATCACGCGGGAAATCCAGGAACTGGAGGCCGGGCTCCATTCACAAGCCGAAATCCAGCAGGCCGAAGCCGATCGAGCGAGTTTCGGAGGCGAAGTCGGGCGATTGCAGGCGGCGGTCGAAAGCGAATTCAACTCGCTCCCGAGAACCATCCACGACGCCGCCCTCCAAGGCGATGAACAGGCGCAGACGGCCGAGTCGCTCGGCGCTCGGATCGGGGAGCTCCGAGAACAGATCACCAGCCTCGGCGAAGCGGAAGAGAAAGATCACCAATTCGCCTTCATCCCGCGGACGCGCGACGGCAGGCCGCTCGCCTTCCCGCTGCGCTGCGCCGCGGCCAATGGCGACGTCCCGCTCTCGGTGCCACTGGTCTTCGTCGCGGACCTGACCCTCGAACCGGGGGAATTCCTGCCGGAATTTCGCGCTCTGGAAAGTCCGCTGGCCGCGCAGATACTGGCGGAAGCATGGCAGGAGCACGCCGACGTGACCCTGCCCGGCACCGCGATCGACATGGTCAACAGCGGGCAGCCGCGACAGCCCGGGGACCTGCACGAGGTCCACGCTCTGAGCCTTGCCGGGGTCGCCCACGAAGGCGGCTTCCGTCCGCGGGTCGAACAATTCGAGGTCGCCCTGCCGGCGCTGCGGTCGCTGCTTCCCGAGACCGACGTCGTCCGCACGCTCCAGTTCACCAAGTCGTTCCTGGAGGACGAGAACATCCCCGAGCTGCCGTTCGCCCTGGACGACGACGCCGGGGTCCTTGCCGACTTCGTCAAGCAGGCCGACCGCTCCGGCGGCCTGGTCTCGCCCCGCTTCCTGGTCGACGGGATCTCGCGCAGCCTCGGTCCGGTCGCGATGAAGGCGCTGCCGCCGGAGCTCGCGCAGGCGCTGCCGGCGGGGGTGCCGAAATTCGACCTCGAGTCGGTCTACGAGGGCGCCACCCTGCTCGGCTTCCCACTCACCTCGCTGCTGAAGTTGCCGCAGAACCCGCTCGCGGCGGCCACCGACGAACTGCCGTTGCCGCCGGAGATCACCCAGCTGGTCGAGGCCGGGATCCCGACCGGGACGCGGATGTCGTGGACGCTCGACCTGGCCGAGCAAGGCCCGTTCCGGCCCGGCCCCGCGACCAAGCTGGTGCTGACGGTCGAGTGCTCGACCGCCAAGCAGGAGACGACCTGCACGGTCGACGACTTCTCGCTGGTGCTGCCGCCCGACGGCGCCGGCTCGGGGCTCTTGACGCTGCACTTCCGCTCGCTCGCCTTCACCCAGCGCCAGGGCCGGGCGCCGGACCTGACGATCGACGGCATGACGCTGGGCTTCGGCGGCGCCCTGGCGCTGATCCAGGAGCTGCAGCAGGAACTGCAGAAGACGATCGACCTGCCGGACAACCTGCCCAAGGTCGACGTGCGACCGGACGGCCTCAGCGCCGGCTACGGGATCAGCGCCCCGGCCGTCACCGCGGGCGCCTTCGCGCTCACCAACATCGCCATGCACGCCGGGGTCGACGTGCCCTTCGACGGCGAGCCGGTGACCGTCTCGCTCTCCTTCGCGAGCAAAGACGACCCCTTCAACGTCAGCGTCCTCGCCTTCGGCGGCGGCGGTTACCTCGACCTGACGCTCGGCCCGCACGGCGTGCTGCGGCTGGAGGCCTCGATCGACTTCGGCGCCTCGATCGAGGTCGACTTCCTCGTCGCCAGGGGCGAGGTCCACGCGCTCGGTGGCGTCCGCTTCCGCCAGCTCGGCGGCTCGATCGCGATCGACGGCTTCCTCGACATCGGTGGCAGCGTCGAGGTGCTGGGCCTGGTCTCGGCCTCGATCGAGCTGGTGGTGACGCTCACCTACACCGAAGAAGAAGGCAAGAACCGGCTGGTCGGGCGGGCGACGATCGTGCTCGAGATCGACCTGACGCTGTTCTCCGAATCGGTCGAGATCGACAGCGGCGAGTGGGTGCTGGCGGGCAGCGAGCACTCGGCCGACCGGCTGCTGGCCGGTCCCGAGGCCGGGGCGGCACCGGCCGACCGCGCCCGCGACGCCTGGCGCGAATACCGGGAGGCGTTCGCGCCGGCATGAGCGAGCTGCAATGGATCAGCGTCCCCGGCGGGACGGATGACGGCAAGCCGCTGTTGCGGGTGCTGATCGTCCCCAGGCTCGAAGGAGCCGACCTCCAGAGCGCGGGGATGGGCGACTGGCCGCCCGCCGCGTTGCGTGAGAGGCCGCAGCTGAGCCTCGAGTGGAGGCCGCCGGAGGGCGGGACGGTGACGACCACCACGCCCGAGCCCGGCGAGGTGACCTTCGAGGTCGAAGCGGGGCTGTGGGGGCGTTTCTTCGCGCCCGAGATGAAGCTGGAGGGGGGCGGAGGGGCTCCCGCGCCGCCGGATATGCCGCGGGTCGACCGGTCGGCGCAGACCGCGGAGGCGATCGACAAGACCTTCGGCGGGGCGGCGGCAGTCGCGCTCCCTGTCGACGGAGACCCGCCACCGCCCAGCTATGGCGAGGCGGTTCGCAGGGGGCTGGCGCAGTGGGAAGGAGCGGACGAAGCGCCGCCGCCACCTCCACCGCCGCCGGCCCCGAGCGGGGACTGTCCGCCGGAGCCCTTCTTTCACCGCGTCGTCTCCCTGCTGCGCGAGCACCCGGCGGTGCTGCGCGCGCTGGGGCTGATCTTCGAGCTCCGGGTCGCTCCGCCCGCCGGGCTCGAGGGAGCCGGTCAGGTACGGGTGCTGTGGCCGGGCGCGCCCGCGGCGTCGGTGCCGACGATCGTCTCTCCCTGGACCATCTACGGCGCCGATTTCCTGCCCTTCTCGCGCAGCGGCGCGATCAGCCGCGGCATGGTGACGCTGACGCCCGACCTGAGCGGCGGCGAACCCGTCGGCGACGGCAGCTGGGCGCTGGCCACCGTCGACCTCGAGGGAGGAGCGCGGAAACTCCGCGACGCCGCGCAGGCGCTTCCCACCGAGGACCGGGCGCCGGCGCGGCTGCCGGCGATGCGGACCGCGGGAATCCAGCTGCTGCGGATCGATCGCCAACGCGCGATCGAACAGCGCCGGGGCGTCGCCGTGGAGAACCACGCCCGCGGCACCCTCGAAGACCAGGTGCTCGACGCCGACGATCTCGTCCTCGGATACCGGCTCGACGTCAAGCGCGGGGGTGGCGAATGGCGCTCGCTGCATGAGCGGGTCGCGACCTACCGCTGTGGGGGAGAGGAGGACGTGATCGGCGCGGCCGAGACGCCCGAGGAGGGGCACGTGAAGGTCAACGGTGCGATCAAAGATCCCGACGGCGGGCTGCGGACCAGCGAGGTCGTGGCCCGCTGGAGCGGCTGGAGCCTGGCCGTGGCGCCGCCCCCGTTCGACGCGCCCGACGGGGCCTCGCGCGCGCAGCGACGAGACTGTCTCCCCTTCGACTTCTCCTGGGACTTCAAGGTCCCGCCGGGTTCACTGCCGCAGCTGCGCTTCGCCGAGACCTACGCGGTCCGCGCCCGGGTCGCCGACATGGCCGGTGGCGGGCTCGACCTCGAAGATCCGGCGGCGGACCGCTGCGCGATCGGCGAGCAGGGATACCGCCGCTACGAGCCGGTCCCCTCGCCGGGGGTGCGCTTCGAGGCCGAGCCTGCCGGTGTGGCGGAGCCCGCCGAGCCTCTTTCCCGGCCCGGGGAGGCGTTCGACCGGGTCGTCGTCCGCAGCGCCCCCGGGATCGGCATCGACGACTTCGACGCCCACAACCCGGGCTACGCCGGGCGGCCGCGACGGGCGCTCGACCAGCCGCGGGCCTCGCTGGCGATCGCCGAACAGCACCGGATGCTCGACCACGCCGACGAGGATCGGAGCTTCGCCCTGATGCGGCGGGCGCTGGCCGCCGACGAAGCCGTCCGCTTCGGCCTGGAGGCGGGTGAGGACCCGCTGCCCGACCCGGCCGCCGGCGGGATCAGCGCCGCCGCTCGGCGCGAGCCGGGGGCGCCCGAGACGGCCCTGGCCCGCCGTGACTGGGTCGAACCGTGGCCGACGCTGAACCCGCCCAAGACCCTCGAACTCCGCGAACCGGAGCCTGGCAAACCGGTCGCGATCTGGGAGCGCGACAATCTCGTCGTCCGTCTGGCCGCCGGCCGGCAGGTCACGCTCGAGCTCTCCTCCAGCCTGACCGGCGACTTCCGCGACCACTTCGAGCTGCAGGAGGCGATGCCGGCGGACTCGAAGAAGGCGGCCGAGGCGGGTCGGCACCCGCTGATCAACCCCGCCCTGGCGGTCACCTTCGTCCACGCCGTGCGCAAGCCGATCAACGCCCTGGACCCGGCGGCGGAACTGGTGCCGCGCACGCGGGTGGCGGGGCAGGCCTTCGCCCTGCTCGACCCCAAGCCGCTGCTCCTCGGCCTCGACGCCGACAGCGCCGCGCAGCTCGACGTCACCGCCGCCTGGACCGAGCGCCGCGACGACGCCGTCGAGCAGGTCCCCGAAGCCGGGGTGCAGTCGATCCCGATCGATCGCGGCGCGACCGAGCTGAGCGGGCCGGTGCGCCACGAGTTCGGCGACACCCGCCACCGCGACGTCGCCTACACGCTGACCGCGGTCAGCCGCTTCCGGCAGTACTTCAGGGCAAAAGAGGAGGAAGCGGCCGACCCGCTGGCCTTCGCCCGGCAAGGGACGCTGAAGTCGATCTCGATCCTCAGCACCGCCCGGCCGCCGACCCCGGTCGTGCTCGCGACCCGCCCGGCGTTCTCCTGGGAGAACTCGGTCAGACGCGAGAGGGGTGGCGTCACCTTGCGGCGGCAGCGCCACGGCGGTCGTCTGCGGGTAGAGCTGGCGCGACCCTGGTACGTGACCGGCGACGGCGAATGTCTGGCGGTGACGCTCTGGGACCGTTCCGGGGGGCTGACGCCGCCCGACAGCGTCGCCACGCTCGTCACCGAGGCCGGGCGCGATCCGATCTGGGATACGCCCGGCCCCGAGCGCTGGCCGACCGGGTCGGCATTCTCCGGCGCCGTCGCCGACGCCGCCGCGCTGCCCGTGGTGGAGACCGGGGCGGCGGTGCTGGCGGTCCCCTTCGCGCCCTGGTTCGACGGCGATCGCTGGTGTGCCGACGTCGAGCTGCCGGGGATCGCGGCGTCCTCCTACGCCCCGTTCGTCCGGCTCGCCGTCGCCCGCTACCAACCCGAGAGCATCGCCGACCACCACCTCTCGCCGATCGTCCGCACCGAGATGATCCAGCTGCTCCCCGACCGCACCCTGACGGTGAGCCAGGTCGGCGAAGCCGTCCGGGTCCAGCTGGCGGGGATCGGCCCGGCGGGGCCGCGGGCAAACCGCGTCGACGTCGTCCTCGAGCAGTGCGACGCGCCCGGGGTCGACGCGACGACGGTCGAGCTGAGCGCGCTCGGCGCCGTCGGCGAGGTGCCGGTCTGGACGCCGGTGCCGGGATCGACCGCGCAGACCGAGCTCGGGGCCGCCCCGGTCGAGCTGCCGCTCCCTGCCGGCCTCGGTGCCCTCCGCCTGCGCCTGCGCGAGGTCGAGCAGATCGGGGGCGAAAGCGTTCCGCCGCCGCAGGTGACGACCCCCGGCGAGCTGAGCGAGCGCGTCGTCTTCGCCGACACGGTCGACCTCCCGCTCGGCTGAGCAGGTCCCCTGGGTCAGCTACGCGCCGCGCGCCACCGCCGCAGCTCGTCGGTCGCGGTATCCACCATCTCCCGGGCGATCGCCCGGCGGTGACCGCGACCCTGACGCAGGGACCGCGCGACCGTGGCCAGGCCGAAGGTCGGGGTGAAGAGCTCGGAGGGGCGCAGCTCGTGGTTGAGGACGCGAACCATCGCCGCGGTCATCTCCGGGTCGGCGGCGATCCGCCGCTGTCCCTCACGTCGCAAGGGACTGGTCGGTCCGGCCGCGCCCATGTCGTGGGCGAACCAGTACATCTCCCAAGCGTCCTCGTCACGCCGGCGCCACCAATCGCGCATGGCCAGGTCGAGGGTGTCCCGGTCGGCGTCGAATGCGCCGACGATCGCCGCGGCCAAGCTCTCGGATTGTCGTAGGGCATCGGAGATTCCCTGCCCCGCGGTTGGGTCCTTGAAGTGGCCGGCATCGCCGACCAGCGCCCAACCGGGGCCGGCGGAGGGACGGAAGAAGCCGGTCAGCCTCGCCATCGTGCGAACGGGTCCATCGCGCTCCGCGCCCTCGATGCCGGCCTGGAGCTCGGGGCAGGCGCGCAGGCCGGCCGTGTAGACCGCCTCCCGGTCGGCGCGCACCTCGTCACGACGATCGATCGAGGGGCAGACCGCCACCAAGCTCAGGCCGCCGTCGGTGGGCATCGACAGGTAGGTGAGGTCTCCCGCCTTACCGATCCACATCTCACCGCCGGTCGGGTCCGCGTCGTAGTAGCCCCACATGAAGACGCGGCCGTTGTCGGTGCGGTGCCGCTCGCGTGCGCCGACGAACCTTGCGACGGAGGAGCGGGTCCCGTCGGCTCCGACGACCAATCGTGCCCGCAGTCGTCCCGCGGCCGTGGTGACCCCGCGGACGCGGCGTCCTTCCCACAGCAGGCCGGTGACCGTGGTGCGGGTGCGGACCTCGGCGCCGGAGCCCGCCGCGGCGCCGACCAGGATCTGGTCCAGCGCGACACGCCGCACGCTGAGGGCGGGCGCGCCGACCACCGTCTCCAGATCCGTCGTCGTCGGCTCGGCATCGTCGAAGGCCATCCGCAGGCGCCGGATCGGCGGCGCCAGCCCGAGCAGCGAATCGAGGACCCCGATGCGTTCGAGGACCTGGACGCCGACGGGCTGGATCCCGTGCGTCGAGAGGGTGTCGCTCGGGAAGCCGTCCTTGTCCAGCAGGCAGACGCTGAGGCCGGCGCGGGCGAGCATGATCGCCAGCGGCGCCCCCGCGCAGCGGGCGCCGACGACGATCACGTCGAAGGTCTCGCTCATCGACGTGCGTTGTCGGTCGGGCCTCGGTGGAGTCTCTCCGCGGTGCTCCGGTCGGCGGGGAAGAGAACCTCGATCGCCAGCTCCGAGGTCGTCACCTCGAACGGGGTGTCGAAGCTCGCGAACATGCCGAAGAAGGCGAGCTCGCCGAGGTCCGGGGTCCGCATCCGGACCGGGCCCAACATCTCGCGGGCGGCGATCTCGGGTGTCGCGTGGGGTTCGGGCTCCGGCAGCGGGTAGGAGGCGACCTCCGCGAGAAGAGCCGCGAGCCGCGCGTCCTTCGTCGCCGCCAGCTGGTGTTCGAGCCGCCTGATCCAGTGGGCGTGCCAGTCACCGATGTTGACGAACAGTGGGGCCAGGCCGCGCGGATGGAGCCCGATCCGGATCACGTTGATCGGCGGCTCGAGCAGCTCCGGGGCGATCTCGACCCCGTCGGTCAAGGCGACCATGGCGGAGTTGGCCGCGACCATGTTCCAGACGCGATCCACGGCGACGGCCGGATAGGGCTCATGCCCCGTGAGGACCACGTCCAGCGCGTCTCGCACCGGGGCGAGATCGGCGTCGTCCAGGGACCGCTCCGGGTAGGCGGGGGCGTGGCCCGCGGCGAGCAGCAGGCGGTTCCGCTCCCGAAACGGGACCCCGAGTCGCTCCAGGATCCGCAGCAGCGTCTCGCGGCCGGGTAGCGAGCGGCCCGTCTCGACGAAGCTCAGGTGGCGGGCCGAGACGCCGGCGTCGAGCGCGACTTCGAGCTGGCTCAGGTGCTTGCTCTCACGCCACTCCCGCAGGAGGGCTCCGATCTCCGATTGTGGCTCATCCATCGCCATCGCACGCGACCCTAGTGCGGCGAGGTAGGCACGTCGATTACCTCGGGGTCATCAGTTGCATCTGATCTATGCGGACCCGCCGCGCCGTCCTAAGATCAGGGCATGTGCAGAAACATCAGGACCCTCCACAATTTCGATCCTCCCGCGACCGACGAGGAGGTACACGCGTCGGCGCTCCAATACGTGCGCAAGATCAGTGGCTCGACCAAGCCCTCCCAGGCCAACGCCGCCGCCTTCGAGGAGGCCCTCGAGGCAGTCGAGGCGGCGACGCGGACGCTGCTCGACCGGCTGGTCACCACGGCGCCGCCGAAGAACCGCGAGGTCGAGGCGGCCAAGGCGCGGGCGCGGTCCGAACAGCGCTTCGCGGCCTGATCCCTCCTGGGAGCGCCGGGTCAGGTTCCGAACCCTGCCCAGTCGATCGCCACGTGCTTCGGGTCGGTCGGGTCGAGCTTGACCTGGAGGAAGTCGCCGACCTTCATCGCCGCGGCCGGGTGGGCGGCGGCGATGGTGCAATCGACCTCGTAGGGAGCCCCGGCGGCGGGATGGACTTCGAGCTTCATCGCCAGCCGACCCGCGGCCTGATCGATCGGCGCAGGCGCGGTGAGGACCGTCGCCGGCGCCGACTCGCCGTGCTGCAGCAGCTGCAATTCGGCGGCGTCGACGGAAGCGCCGGCACCGGAGTTCGCCGCGTTCAGGCTCGCCATCGCCTGGGCATAGATCTCGTCGCTCATCGCTCCCGAGGCGTGCAGTTGGTCGAGCTGCGCCGACGCGTTCTTCATCGACGATTCGATCATCTCGAACGTCTCGGCGTCGATCACCCCGGCGGCTTGGAGCCCTTTCAGCTGCTCGAGGGTCGAATCACCTCCGGTCACGCCTGAGGGCATCGCGAAGACCGCGGGGGAGCTGCCCGGCTCGATGAAGTCGCCCAGCTCCGCGTCAGGTTCCTCGGTTTGGGCCGCGGCGAGTCGCCTCAGCCGCCTGATCCTGTCGAAGAGTCCGATGCGGCGCAGCCTAATCGCGTGTCAGGCGGCGTGCACGGCGTCGTGGACGAGGGCCGCGACCTCGTCGCCGATCTCGGCCCAGCCGTAGCGGCCGACGACGTCGTCGTGGGCACGTTGGCCGCGTCGGCGGCGGTCCTCCGGGTCGGTGATCGCCGCGACGGTCGCGTCGGCCAGGGCCTTCCGATCGTCGGGCTCGACCAGCCAGCCGGTCAGCGGGTCGTCGACGATCGTCGAGGGGCCGCCGCGGTCGACGGCGATTACGGGCAGGCCGCAGGCCATCGCCTCGATCAATGCCTGGCCGAACTGCTCGGCCACCGAAGCGTGGACCAGGACATCGGAGGCGTTCAGCAGGAGCGGCAATGCCTCGTGGGGGTGCCAGCCGGCCAGGTGGACGTCCGCGACGCCGAGGCGCTCGATCGTCTTCTCGGGATGTTCGCCCTCCCACTCGCCGGGGTGGCCGCCGATCAGCACCAGCGATGCCTCCTCGGCGACCCGGGCGCGCGCGGTCGCGAAGGCTTCGATCAGCAGGGGCAGGCGCTTCACGGCGGTGAAGCGGCCGACGTAGACGAAGATAGTGCCGCGGGGCGCGACGCCGATCGTCCGCCGCCACAGGGCGTCGCGGTCGACGACGCGGGGCCTGAAGACGGGGTCGAAGCCGCTCGGGATCACGGTGAATCGCTCGATCGCGAGGTCGAGCAGCCGGGCCGCCCGTGCGGCGCCCTTCTCGTCGCCGACGATCAGGCGCTCGCAGTCGGCGGCCCAACGGCGGAGCCGCTCCACCCAGACGCCCGCGCGACGCAGGTCGGCGGGAGGAGACCCCGACTCCAGTTGCTCGAGCATGAGCAGCTCGGTGCCGTGGATGTGGCCGATGATCGGCACGCCGGGAAGGACGCGCGCCGCCGCCTCGTTCAGCGGGGTCAGGTGATGGAGATAGAGCCGGTCGATCCCGCCCGCCGCGGCCGCCTGGAGCTCGCGGGCCCAGGCGTCGACCTGCAGCTCGAACCGCCTGTCGTCGAGGGAGGCCAGCAGGGCATCGGGCGCGTCCGGCCGGTCCTCGAAGGAGCCGTGCATCGGTGCGGTGCCGGGTGGCCCGACGAAGTCGAGCGGCCGGCCGGAGCGCAGCGCGGGGGTGAAGTCGACCGTCCGCACGTCGATCCCCTCGTAGAAGTCACGCGCTTCGGCGGCCGGGCCGAGGTCGGTCCGCGACCCGCTCAGCAGCGTGACGTCGAAACCATGCTCCTCGAGCTGACGGCTGAGCGCCCGGGCCAAGTGGGCCGAGCCGCCGCGAGGATAGAAGTACATCCCCATCAGCACCTTCTCGACCGTGTCCTCCACCACACCGACGCTAGCGGTGACGTCAAGGAATCGTGAAAGCGGGCTTCGCGCCGGCGACCGGCGGGCGGCCCGGCTACCGCGGGGAGAGGCGCAGGGCGGTGGCGATCTCCCGGCCGCCGCGCAGCTCGAGGCCGTGCTCCTCGCGCGGCGTGTTCACCAGCTTGCCGTCGACGACCAGGGAGGCCGAGCCGCCGCCGTCGAGGTTCATCGCGTCCGCGCAGCCGAGCGCCACCATCGTCTCGGCGAGCTCGGCCATCGTCATCCCGGCGTCGTCGTCGGCCCGCCCGTCGCAGACGACCGCCACCAGGTCGGGTCCGGCCAGGCCGAGCGCCGCCCGCGGGTAGCGGCCGGCGCTGATGTCGGAGTCGAACTGACGCGACCCGGCCGAGAAGCCCTCGGCATCGACGCCGGGATGGACCGTCATCGCGCCATCGCGCACCAGCATCGGCCCCGCCTGCAGGAGGTCGCCGCGCGGCGGCCCCTCGATCTCCTCGCGGGCCAGCAGCGCGACGGCGCCGGCGTCGGCGTGGACACAGGCCCGACAGCGGTCCCACGGCGAGTCGAAGGGCGTGGTGGGAAGCGCCTTCCCGTCGACCCAGAGATCGCCGAGCGGCGGCCCACCGGGTCGCATGTAGAAGCCGCCGACGATCGCGTGGTCGGCACCGGCCGCCGCACACCACTCGACCAAGGTCGAGCAGGGCTCGACCGGGACCACCGAGAGGGCGAAGGCGCCGCGATCGAAGCGTCCCACGTGGACGGTGGTGTGGGCACCATCGGGGAGTGCTCGACGCTCGCGGCTCAGGCGCGGCGAGGCGGCGTCGAGCCGTGTATGGGAGAGGGTGGAGGCGGGCATGGGCGAGTGCCGTCTACTTGATGCAACATCACATCAAGGACGGAATTGTTGCCGGGATGAGAAGCGACCTAGAGGCCGCGGGAGACGAAGGTCTCGGCGACTCCGACCGAGAGGGCGGCGGCGAGGCCGAGGTAGACGACGGCGACCAGGGCCCGGGTGCGGCCGGGGATCGCGTAGTAGGCCTGGTTCTGTGGCAGGTTGCGGCTCTTCCAGCGGCGGTAGCTCTCATAGGCACCGAAGACGACGATGAGGACGAGGATCGGGCTCGGGTAGATGACCGCGAGCGCGATCAGGCCGGCGACTCCGGCGACCCAGACGGCGGGGCTGAGGGCGGCCATCGCGCGGCCGCCGTCGAGCGGCACCACCGGGATCAGGTTGAAGAGGTTGAGGAAGAAGCCGAGGTAGGCGAGGGCGCGCCAGAATTCCTCTCCGGTGGCGAGCCAGATGGTGAACGGGACCAGGGTCGCGATCGAGCCGAGGATCGGCCCCGCGAGACCGACCCGGGCCTCGGCGGCGGCGTCCTTGCCCAGCGACTTGGCGGCGATCACCGCGCCGAGGAAGGGGATGAAGATCGGGGCGCCGGCCTTGACACCCTCGCGCCGCAGCTGGATCACGTGCCCGAGCTCATGAAGCAGCAGGAGCAGGACGAAGCCGATCGCGAAGGTGTAGCCGAAGAGCCAGCCGTAGGCGACGATCGAGACCGCCATCGAGCCGAAGGTGGCGAGCAGCTTGAAGTTGCCGACCAGGAGGAGGAGCGATTTGCCTTTGACCGCGAGGGCGGCCAGCGGCGCCAGCAGGGACCCGAGCCGCTTGCGCAGCGGGGCGCGCCCGGGGCCGGGATGGATCGGGCCCGGCGGCGGCAGTTCTCGATAGCTCTCGGCCATAGCGAGAGTTTCCTCCACCGATCTAACGGAACCCTTACGGGGAGCCGCGAAGCATCACGCGCTCACCTGCTCGGCGGCACGCCTGCCGCTGCGCAGGGCGCCCTCCATCAGGCCGTGCCAGGCGCCGGCGGTGTGCTCGCCCGCGAAGAAGAGTGGGCCGATCGGCCGCTGCAGGTCCTCGTCGCGGATCGGTGAGGCGAGTGAGCGGGCCGAGTAGGAGCCCCGCACCCAGGGATCCTCGTCCCAGCTGGAGAGGAGAGCGGCCGCGGGATCGGCATCGAGGTCCAGGTCGGTCCGGAGCGCCCGCGTGGCGGCGACCCAGCGCCGGGGCTGGTCGCTGCCCCCGAGCGCCTCGATCGCGGACCGCGTCCCGGTGTAGGCGACCAGGTAGGGGGCCGGCTCTCCGCCGGCGTCAAGCTGCGTGTAGGTCCAGAAATGGCCGGCGATCGACATCACCGCGCTCGGCGGCGCCGGGGTACGGAGACCGATGAAGAGCTTCGAGTTCTGGCCGTAGGTGACCTCCCGCAACGCCGACGCGGTCGCCCCCTCGAGCGGCGGGTCGAACTCGATCTCGCCGAGGGGGATGGTCGGGATCGCGATCACGGCGGCGTCGGCGTCGAGCTCGCCGGCTTCGGTGGCGACGTTGACGCCCGTGTCCGACCAGCGGATCCGGCGCACCGGTGAGGAGAGGTGGAGGGCGTCGCCGAGCTCACCGGCCAGTGCCTCGGCCAACCACATGTTGCCGCCGGCGAGCGTGAAGTTCGCGAAGTCGCCGAAGGTCGAAGCCGACTCCGCCAGGACCGCGACGTCGAGGTCGTCGACCGGGTGGCCGTTGGAGATCGCCACCCGGGTGCGGAGCAGCGCCGCCACCCGCGGCTCGAGCTCGAGCGCCGCGATCGCCTCGGCGACGCTCCCAGCGCCGGCCGGAGGCCCCTGCCCGATCCGCGCGAACGCCGCCTCGAGCTCGGCCTTCTCGACCGCCTCCTCACCCACGGCCGTCCGCCGGCCGTAGGGCGTCCCCTTGAGGACCAGCGGGATGTCGAAGCGTGTCGCCAGCGAGCGCATCACCTCGTAGTCGGGAAGGATGAACTCGGCGCCGCGCTCGACCACGGCGCCGTCGCCGAACGGCACCGACCAGACCCTGCCTCCGACCCGATCCCGCGCCTCGAGCACGGTCACCTCCGCCCCCCGGGCGCGCAGCGCGTCGGCCGCCGCCAGCCCGGCGAAGCCCGCGCCGACCACCGCCACGCGCGGTCCCGAACGCGCTCTCGACTTTGACCCCGCCATAGGAGGGTCAAAGTCGGTCACGTGTTCTTGACCATCCCTGCTACCCCGCCGCTTCGGCCCGCCGCAGGCCGCCGCGCGCCCAGAGGGCGAAGACGATCGGGAGGACGACGCCGAGGGCGAAGGCGAGGCCGATCACGGTCGGGTCGCCGGAGATGAAGCCGCGGCCCGCCTCGAGCAGCGCCGTCACCGGGTTGACCGAGGCGACCGCGTGGATCCAGCCGCTGAGCAGGGAGAGCGGGACGTACACCGGCGCGAGGAAGAGGATCAGGAAGATCGGCAGCTGCATCAGCGGCCCGCCCTGGATCGAGCGCACCCGCATTGCCACGCCGGCCGCCCAGAGAGTGGCGGTGATGTTGATGAGGATCGCCAGCGTGTACATGCCGACCAGGTCGACCCCGGAGCCGTCGATCTGCATCCCGGCGACGAGGGCGACCGCGGTGAGGACGCCCCAGGTGACGAAGGCGCGCAGGAGGGCCGCGATCCCATAGCCGGCGATGATCCCGCGGCGGTCGGTGGCGGCGAGAAGGTAGCGGCGGCCGAAGCCGGTCTCGAAGTCGCGGGCGATGCCGAAGCCGGTGAAGACACCACCGAAGGCCGCCGACTGCATCAGCACGAAGACGTACTGGAAGGCCGTGTAGCCGGTCGGGAAGTCGAAGCCGGGGACGTTGCCGACGGCCGAGAGCCCGCCCGCGAAGGAGGCGAAGAAGAAGAGCGGGAAGATCAGTGCCGGGATCAGCAGCGCTTTGTTGGTGAGGAAGTTGTGGACGCTGCGCCAGGCGACCGCGCGGGAGATGGCGCGGAAGTCGGCCATCGGGCGATGCTCGGGCACGGCGCGCGGGCCGGCAGCGGCGCTCACGTGCGCACCAGCCTGGTCTTCAGGGCCCTGGACGCGGCGAGCATCCCCAGCGTGCCCAGTGCCAGCGCGATGCCGAAGCCGAGCGCGATCTTGCCCGGCTCCCAGCCTTCGATCAGTAAGGAGCGGAACGCCTGCAGCAGGTAGGAGACCGGATTGATCGAGGCGACCGCGTGGAACCAGTCGGTCTGGATCAGGTTCAGCGGCAGCGCCATCGAGGAAAGAAAGAGGAAGACGAAGAAGACGGGGAAGAGGCCCTGGACCGCTTCGCCCGAGCCGGTCCGCAGGGCGGCGAACATGCCGATCGTGCCGAAGGCGACGGTGACGGTCACCGAGAGGGCGATGATGACGAAGAAGCCGCCGACCCCGGCGGTCAGTTCGGCGCCGAAGGCGAGCCCGACGATCAGGTAGGCGAGCGCCTGCATCAGCCCCAGCATCAGCGAGCCGGCGAGCAGGCCGCTGAGCAGCGCCGCGCCGCGCAGCGGGGTCAGCGCCATGCGGTTGAGGAAGCCGGTCTCGATGTCCCGGGCGAGGTCGGTGCCGGAGTTGATCACCGAGAACAGCGCCCCCTGCATGAAGGTGATCGCGAGGGCGAAGGTGAGGTAGGAGTCGGTCGGGAAGCCGGGCAGATCGGTGACGCTTTTCAGCCCCCCCGAGTTCACCGCCAGCAGGAAGAGCGGGAAGATCACCGAGGGGACGATCTGGGCCGGCTGGCGCAGCGTCCGCACGACCGAGCGGCGGGCGAGCTGCCCGACCTGGGTGGTGAGCTCGTGGGTCACGCGACCTCCGCCGCCCCCGCCTCGGCGCGAGCGTCCTCGGCCTCCTCGACGACCTCTTCGGCGCCCTCCAGGCTGCGGCCGGTCTTGGCCAGGAAGACGTCGTCGAGCGAGGGGGCGTGGAGCTGCAGGGTCTCGATCTTGATTCCATCGCCGTCGAGTGCCCGCACCACCTCGGCCAGCCCCGAGTCGCCGCCGGAGAGCAGGACCGCGGCGCCTTTCGTGCCGCCGTCGGCGGGCTCGCCGAAGCGGGCGAGGACGGCGGCGGTGTGCTCGCGCTCACCGGGATCGCACGGCACCGCTTCGACCGTCGGCCGGCCGATCTCCGCCTTCAGCGCGGTCGGCGTGCCCTCGGCGACGATGTGGCCGTGGTCGATGATCCCGACCCGGTCGGCGAGGACGTCGGCCTCCTCCAGGTACTGCGTGGTGAGGAAGACGGTGACGCCGTCCTCGGCGGCCAGGCGCGCGACCTCCTCCCAGAGGGCGGTGCGGCTCTGGATGTCGAGGCCGGTGGTCGGCTCGTCGAGGAAGAGGATGCGCGGTTCGTGGGCCAGAGCCAGCGCCAGGTCGAGCCGCCGTTTCATCCCGCCCGAGTAGCCGCCGACTTTGCGGTCCGCGGCTTTGGTCAGGCCGACCCGCTCGATCAGTTCGCCGCCGCGCTTCTCGCGTTCGGCCTTGCCGAGGCCGTGCAGCGAGGTCTGCAGCCGCATGTGCTCGTTGCCGGTGAGCAGCGGGTCGAGCGCCGCCTCCTGCAGGGCGGCGCCGATCGCGGAGCGGACCCGCGGCCCTTCGCGGACGATGTCGAAGCCGGCGACGCGGGCGGTGCCCGCGGTGGGCGGGAGGAGGGTGGTCAACATGAGGACGGTGGTCGACTTGCCGGCGCCGTTTGGGCCGAGGAAGCCGTAGATCTCGCCCGGCTCGACCCGCAGGTCGATCCCGTCGACCGCCCGCGGACCCTTCTTGAACTCGCGCACGAGGCCGACGGCTTCAATGCCGGCCTGCCCCGCCGCTCCCTTCAGTGAACTCTCCACAACCGGTTCCTTCCGCTGCTTGCTTGCCTCGAAAGTTGAGGCTATCAAAGATTGCGGTACTATAGCTCTATGGCCCGCAACGTCAACCCCGGATCGGCCGCCCGCTCAGGGCTCGCTGCCGAGGCATGGGGTCTGCTGATCCCCCTCGTCTACCCGCCTCGCTTCATCGAGATCGCTCAGAAGCTGGGAGTGACGCCACCGCTCCTCGGCGCGCTCCGCTTTCTCGAGCAGCCGCAGACGATGGGGAGGATGGCCGAGCTTCTGCGCTGCGATCCCTCCAACGTGACCGGCATCGTCGACGCGCTCGAAGAGCGCGACCTCGCCGCCCGCAAGCCATCCGCCGAGGACCGGCGGGTGAAGGTGATCGAGCTCACCGCGGCAGGGAGGACGCTGCGTGCCCGCGCGGTCGAGGAGATGTACAAGCCGCCCGCCTGGATCGAGAGCCTGTCACCTGCCGACCAGCGCGCCCTGCGCGACATCCTCCGCCGGGCGGGCGACGGGCAGCGGGTCAGCGCCTAGGTCGAAGCGAAGCCGAGGCTTGCGGTTGCCTTCATTTGTTGGCGACCTGCCCTTTCACAACGCTTGCGTTCACGCCCATCGTCAACGACCGCGTCTTTACTTCAAGGCTGGTGTTAGCCAGTTTGCTGACAACGACCCACTTGTATTCCAGTTTCAGATAGCACTTGCCTCCCCCAGGGGCCAGAACGGTCGCTCCTGTTATAAGACCCGGCGCCATACATTCTTCTTCTTCATGGGCCGCTTCGACGGAAACGAGCCTGATGCAGTTTCCAGAGAAGAAGCTTTGGCATTCTGCTTCGTCATCTGTGAAGATTATTTCCGTCACCTGGATCGGTTCTCCGCTCACGGCCGGATTGTTGTTTTCAAAACGGTATTCACAAGTCTCATGTTCGGCGAGAAATTCCACTTTGCCGGGTGGAACGGTTGGTCGACATACCCCGCCGGCTTGGTTGTGGTCGGGGACAAGTGAGATGCTCTGTGGATTCGCCCCACCTATTTCGACGGCGGTGAATTTGCCGCCGGAAACAAGTTCGTTGTTGACTTCGCCTTCCAGCGTCGCCGTGTTGCCGCCGAGTTTCAGTTCGCTGACCGCATTGCTGGTCGAGTTGAACTTAAGTTTCTGGTTCGTGCTTTCTACGCCTGTTTTGTTTGCTTCGAGGCCGCGCACGAAGCCGGTCACGTTGTAGTTGCCTTCGGCCGCGCAGTTGCGCAGTTTGACGGTCGCTAGCTTCGTTTTGCCCGGCGCCGGGGCGATCTTCTGATAGACGGATTCGCCTTCCAGTTCGACGTTGCTCACCAGGGGTTCGGTGGTGATCGTCGATTCGGCGACCGTGCAGCCGGCCGGTTCCATCACCGTGAGGCCGGTGAATCTCAGGGTCCCGGACCCGACCGCCATTTCGACGCCTTCGACCGGAGTGTGTTCGATCTTCGAGCCGGTCACGCATTCGACGGCGGTGGCTGTGAGCCAGACCGGCGAGCCGGCGACCGTACTTTTCAGTGAGAGGCTTTCCGACGCCTTGCTGCATTTGGTCGCTGTCGACCCGGACGGTGTGGCGCCATTTTCGAGCCAATAGCTCTTGACTGTGGCAGGGGCGGCAAAGACGCTGCCGGCCGTCATCGCCCCGAGAGCGAGTGCCGCGAAGAGCGCAGCGCCCAGATTCTTGACCCCCATCAGTTCTCCTTCGTGCCCGTTTCCGCGCCAAGAATTTGGTCCACCAGGGAGACCAAAGCAAGAAAACGAGAAAGCGGTTTCTTAACTCGCGATCACATCTTTTTCACCGGCCGGTCACCGGCTCGTCACAAACCGCGGATGAGGCCCGCTTAGGTTGCGCAGCGTTCTCGTCCTTATCTCGTCTCTTCGTCTCAACCAGTAGGAGAACCGATGCGTAAGTTGATCGGCGCCTGCGTGGCGCTTGCTTGTCTTGTTCTGGCCGGAGTCGCGGTCGCTCAGATCGTTTCCGGTGTTCCGTCGGCCCAGCCGGCGGAAGGCTCGACGGCGAACCTGCTCGCGACCGGGTTCACCACCAAAATCGTCGCCGAAGGATCCGATGTCCTGGAGAACCCCACCGCGACCCAGACCAAATATGGATTCCTCAACGACGGGACTCGCACCGAGCCCGATCAGAACACCTACCTCGTCACGACCTCCGATCCCGGCGGTCCGACGGCAGGCTTCGAATATGGCCGCCACTTCCTCATCCAGGGGCATGAGAACGGCTCCAACAAAGCGTATGCGACGCGGATCAACCTCGACGTCACCGATCCGGCCCACCGGATCACCTACCTCGGCAGCGAAGCGAGCGGCGTCGGCCTGACCAGCATCGACGGCTCGGCCTACGACCCGTTCAACGGACAGCTGCTCTACACCAGCGAGGCCGGCAACGGCGGCGGGGTCATCCAGAGCCCGCTGGACTGGGTCGGCACGACCGCCCCGGCGATGGAACGCCTCGACGGCTCAATCGGCAAAGCGGGGTACGAGGGTGTGGTCCCCGACTCGCTCGGCAACATCTACCTGGTCGAGGACACCGGTGGCAGCGGCGTGACCGACGGCGCCACCGTGACCAAGGTCAAGCAGCCGAACTCGTTCGTCTATCGCTTCGTCCCGACCCACCGCGACGATCTCACCGCGGGCAAGCTCGAAGCGCTGCAGATCGTCGTCGACGGGGAACCGATCACCTTCCACTCCGGTGCCGGTGCCCGCGACGACGCTCTCGGCGAGCCGATCCGGGTCCTGCACTCGGGCGCCGCGCTGCAGGCGCGCTGGGTCGCCGTCCACGACACCGCCACCGACGGCACCACCTCGTTCGACGCCAACGCGCTGGCGAAGACGGCGGGGGCGACCCCACTGAAGCGGCCGGAGAACGGCAAGTTCGTCCCCGGCAGCGACTTCACCAAGTTCGTCTTCGCCGAGACCGGTGACACCGACAAAGCGGCGGGCCAGTACCCCGGCGCGGCGGAACGTGGCGCCTGGGGCGCCCTGCTCGAGCTGACCATGCCCGAAGCGGGCGCCTCGACCGGGACCGTGAAGACCGTGGTGCTCGGCGACGAGACCCACAACTCGTTCGACAACGTCGCCTTCCTCGACGAGCACACGCTGCTCACCACCGAGGACCGCGGCGACACGCTGCACGATCAGGAGAACGTCCTCGACTCGATCTGGTCCTACGACCTGGACAAGAACTACGGCGAGATCGAGGGCGACGCTCAACGCCTGGTGGCGCTCGGTCGTGATCCGGAAGCCTCTGGCAACGGTGTCGAGGACAACGAGCCGACCGGGATCCAGGTCTCCGAAGGCGGGACCTCCGCGGGCGATCTGCTCGGCGCCTCCGATCCGGCCGCCTCCTCGGCCACCCGGATCTTCTTCACCGAGCAGCACGGGGCGAACCGCACCTACCTGGCCGTGCCGCCCGCGCCGCCCTCGACCCAGGGCCCGCAGGGCGTTCCCGGGCCGGAAGGCAAGGCCGGGCCGCAGGGCAAGACCGGCGCGACCGGAGCGAGCGGCCCGCAGGGCTCGCTCGGCCCCCAGGGTCGGGACGGTTCGCGGTCCCAGGTCACCGTGAAGTTCGTCTTCGCCAAGGCGAGCGGCAGCCCCCGGGTCCTGGCCTCGACCAGCTCGGCGGGCGTGATCTCGGCGCAGATCACGATCCAGAAGGCCGGCAAGACCTTGGTCCTGGCCAGCGGCGGCGGCAGTGCCCGCTCCGCCGGCGAGACCAAGGTCGCACTCCACGAGCACCGGGGCGCGACCCGCGGCCTCACCGGCACCGTCGCGGCCACGCTCGAGGTGAAGTTCACGCCGTCCGCCGGCAGCAAGACCGCCGCGGCGACGCGCAAGATCAAGTACGAGGTCGGCGGCTGACCGCCCGCCTCGTCTCCCTGGCCCTCCTGGCCCTGGCGTTCGCGTCGGGGCTGGGAGGGTGCGGTGGGGGATCCGACGATTCGTCCACCGGCGTCGCTGCGATGGCCGATCCGACGTACATCTCACCGCTGCGGCTGCGGGTCGACCTCGGCAACGCCTTCTCGGCCGGGCTCTACCGGCTGGCGGTGATGTCGCAGCCGGCCGACGGCGCCACCGACCTCGGCCAGTCGTTGCCGACCGGCCTGCTCGATGGCGTCTCCTGCTCGCCGCCGCGCGCCGGGAGCGGCGGCTCCAACACCGAGATCACCCACTGCTCGGTGCGCTGGCGCACGCAGGGCGGCGATCCGCGGCAGACGAAATATCGGATCCGCATGTACGGCGACGGTTGCTTCGACGCCGCCGCCCGGCCGAGCCTGCCGCCCCACATCGACCCGACCGTCGAGGGTTACTCCGAACATCCACTGAACGTCCTGGTCGGCGCCGAGAACGGCTGCTCGTGAAGATCCGCCTCACGGTCCTGATCGCGCTCCTCGTCGGGCCGGCGAGCGTCGCGCTCGCCGGCTGCGGCGCCGTCGCCGGCACGACGGCGCAGCCGCCCGCCCCCAAGCTGGCCGACCGGGTCCTCGCCTCGGGGACCAACCCCGCCGTCAAGCCCGCCGATCTCGCCCGCCCGATCGCCCTCTACAAGCGCCACGTAGCGGCCGAGCTGGGGACGATGGAAGACGACGTCCGTCGGCTTCAGGGCGCGGTCGACGCGGGCGATCTCGAGGGAGCCCGCCAAGCCTGGCTCGATGCCGACTCGAGCTACGAGTCGATCGGCGCCGCCTACGGTGCCTTCGGTGAGCTCGACCTGCGGATCGACGGCGAAACCGCGGGCCTGCCCGGCGGGGCGGCCTCGCCCGACTTCACCGGCCTGCACCGGATCGAGCTGGCCCTCTTCGGTCGCGGCTCGGTCGCCGACGCCGAGCCTTACGTGCCGCGCCTGGCCGCCGACGTCCGGGCGCTGCGCCGCAAGGTCCCGGGCCTGCGGATCGAAGCGCTCGAATACGTGCTGCGCGCGCACGAGGTCTTCGAGGGCGCCCTCGACCTGCAGCTGAGCGGTCGGGCCGGCCCGTGGAGCAGCGATGCGTTGGTGGCACTCGCCTCGAACCTGCGCGGCACCCGGGTCGTGATCGGCACCCTCCGGCCCCTGATCGACCCGCGCGAACCGCTGCTGAGCGGCCGCATCGACCGCAGCCTCGACGCCCTCGCGAAGACCCTCCGCGGCCTGGCCGGCCCAGGCGGGGCGATGCCGCGCTGGGACCATCTGCCGGCCGCCGAGAAGACCCTGGTCTCAGGCCAGACGGCCGCCGCCGCCGAGGAGCTCGCCTACGTCCCGGAGGTGGTCGACCCGCGCCCGTTGGTGCCGGAGCGCTCGGCGATCGCGGAGGTGCAGGCGGAATGAGCGTGCGACGCCGCGAGCTCCTCCTCGGCGGGGCCGCGCTCGGCGCGGGCGCACTCGCCTCGCGCATCCCGGGTGGGGCCGGTGCCGGAGCCGCCGAGACGGGGACCGCGCCCACGGGCTCCCTGGCCGCGGCGATCCCCTTCGACGGGACCCATCAGGCGGGGATCCTCGAGCAGCGGCCCAATCGGACGATCGTCGCCTCCTTTGACTCGATCGCCACCTCGCGGGGCGAGCTCGCCGGCGGTCTGCGGACGATCTCCGAACGCGCACGGGCGCTGACGGCGGGGTTCGACGCCCTGTTCGGCCCGACCGGCCAGGGCCCGACGCCGGATTCCGGGATCGTCGGACCGCGGGTCGATCCCGACGGGCTGACGGTCACGGTCGGGCTCGGCGCGTCGCTGTTCGATCGGCGCTACGGCCTCGCCGGGCGCCGGCCGACCGGCCTGAAGCCGATGCCGACCTTCCCCGACGATGCCCTGGTCGCGGGCGAATGCCACGGCGACGTCCTCTTGCAGCTCTGCGCCAACACGGAGGAGACGCTTCTGCACGCGCTGCGGGACATCTCGCGGGAGACCCGGGGCGTCCTCGGACCGCGCTGGAAGATCGAGGGCTTCCTCCCCTCACCGCAGCGGGAGAGCGGCGCCGGCCGCAACCTGCTCGGTTTCAAGGACGGCACCTCCAACCCTGACGTCGGCAACGAGAGGACCATGGCGGAGCTCGTCTGGACCGGCTCCGAGGAGCCGCCCTGGGCGCGCGGCGGGACCTACGCCGCGGTCCGCATCATCCGCAACCGGGTCGAGTTCTGGGACCGCGTCTCGCTCTCCGAGCAGGAGCTGATGATCGGTCGCGACAAGGCGAAAGGGGCGCCGCTCGGCACCGACCGCGAGCTGGCCGACCCTGACTATCCCGCCGACCCCGAGGGCAAGCGGATCCCGCTCGACGCCCACATCCGGCTGGCCCGGCCGCGCACCCCCGACACCGAAGCGAGCCGGATCCTGCGCCGTTCCTACAACTACTCGCGCGGCTACGACGAGGCCGATCAGCTCGACATGGGGCTCGTCTTCGTCTCCTTCCAGCGCAATCTGGAGACCCAGTTCGAAGCGGTCCAGAAGCGGCTGGAAGGCGAGCCGCTGGTCGACTACATCGTCCCGACCGGCGGCGGCTACTTCTTCCTCCCGCCGGGCGCCCGCGGTGGTCAGGACTGGGTCGGTTCGGCGCTCTTCGTCTGAGGTCGGTCGAGGCGCGGCGCTCGGGCGTCGGCCTGACCCGCGAGACGGAGCCCTTGACGCTGACCGGAGCGGCGCCGGGAGCGGTGAAGGTGATCGTGAACGACCTTCGCGCGGCCGTGCCGGCCGAGCGCCACAGATGTCGGGCGATGTTTTCTGTCTGTGCCAAAGAGGAGACGGGCTACGGCGCCGCGATCTGGACCGGGTAGCCGGCCCGCAGCACCGCCAGCGTCGCCGGCGGGGTGATCGCGGTGGCGGCGCCGCGGCCGGGTCGGCGCCGAGGCTCGCCGAAGCCGTCGAGGTCCCAGGCGATGAGTTCGTCGCCGCGGACCAGGCATGGGGAGCCGTCCTCGAGGACGAAGGCGCCGTCGGGGAGCTCGGCCCAGGAGACCTGGTGGAGGCGGCGCCGGTGGGTGCCACGAAAGATCCGCTCGGCGTGGAGGCGGCGGTTCATCTCCCCGGCCGAGGGCGGCGCGCCGCCGAGCGCTTCGGCCCAGGCGGCTTTATACGCCTGGTATTCGGCGTGTCGGCACTCGCCGCAGGGACGATGGCCGGCGGCGAAGGCGACCGCCTCGTCGTGGAAGAAGAGGGGAGTCCAGCGGTCGGGGATCCAGAGCTCGCGGTGGCGGCCGCGGAAGCGGAGGGCGCAGGTGATCCAGAGGTTGCCGGCGTGGAAGCGGACGATCTCGCGGCCCTCGTGGAGGACGCCGCGATTGCCGGTCCAGGCACCTCGGAGTGGGGTGGCGACGATCTCGCCGGTAGGGGTGATGCGATTTCGCTCGGGCATCTCGGAGCGATTCTCCGACATCGACGCGGGCTTCACGCTCCCGAAAGGGCTGCAGGGAGTCCCACCGTCCCGCGGAGCCCGCCGCCCAGGCCGCGGGCAAGAAGGCCGCCGCCGAGGCGGCGGCCGGGTCGGCGAGGGTCCGGGACGGGGAGGGCGAGGGACGGCAAGCGTCCGGGCCCCGGCGGCTGGGGCCCGGCCGTCCCGGGCGTCTCGTGGCGGCCCGGGCAGGCTGTGGCCGCCACGAGACGCCCGGGACGTGACCCTTCCGGCGGGAAGCGGGGAGGTTCGCGACGCTTCCGGCGGGAAGTCCACGGAGACGTGGCCGTCACAGACACGCGACCAGGGTTCGGGCCCCTAAAGGGGCCCAAAATCACGCTGTCGACTTTGACCATGCCAGGGCAGGGTCAAAGTCGACAGCGCGTTTCCGACTCTGAAGAGACGTGGAGTTCCGCCCGTCCCGGTGACGAACGCGCCATCCCTGTGACGCTCCCCGCGCGCTCCCCGCACCCCCGGCCGTCTCGGCCACGGCCACAGCCTGCCCGGGCCGTGGCCGAGACGGCCGCGTCCCT